>Ga0182737_1000370_pt1 | contig 66131 bp, 68 predicted proteins | sample eDN5th30CBELigOP_FD_128878 | JGI IMG/M metagenome (GOLD analysis project Ga0182737, IMG submission 128878) | Enriched Organic Plus compost microbial communities from Emeryville, California, USA - eDNA 5th pass 30_C BE-Lig OP (version 2) (version 2) ...
CAACCCCGACATGCCGATCGAGCCCGCTTCGCTGACGAAGATCATGACGGCCTACGTCGTGTTCAACGCGCTGAAGGAAAAGCGCATCACGCTCGAACAACAAGTGCCGGTGTCCGAACAGGCCTGGCGCACCGGCGGTTCGCGCATGTTCATCGAGCCGCGCAAGCCTGTCACGGTGGACGAGCTCATCCAGGGCATGATCGTGCAGTCGGGCAACGACGCCTCGGTGGCGCTGGCCGAAGCGGTGGGCGGCAGCGAATCGGCGTTCGCCGCCCTGATGAACCAGGAAGCCCAGCGGCTGGGCATGGCCCACACGCATTTCATGAATGCCACCGGCCTGCCCGACCCGCAGCACATGACCACCGTGGCCGACCTGGCCATCCTGTCGGCCGCGCTGATCAACGATCACCCCGACTACTACCACTACTACAAGCAGAAAGAGTTCACCTACAACAAGATCACGCAGCCCAACCGCAATCGCCTGTTGTGGGCCGATCCGTCGGTCGACGGCATGAAGACCGGCCACACCGAGGCGGCCGGCTACTGCCTGGTGTCCACCGCGCTGCGCGGCGACCGCCGCATCCTGACGGTGCTGGCCGGGGCAGACAGCGAGGCCACGCGCGCCGAAGAAAGCCTGAAGCTGCTGAACTGGAGCTTCCAGAATTTCGACACGGTCAAGCTGTACGACAAGAGCCAGCCCGGCCTGGACGCCCGCGTCTGGGAAGGCAAAGTCGAGACCGTCAAGCTGGGCCCGCCCAACCCCGTATGGCTGACCGTGCCGCGCGGCAAGTCGGGCGAGATCAAGCCGATGGCGCAGCGCACCGACCCGCTGGTGGCGCCGCTGTCCAAGGGCCAGCAAGTGGGCACCCTGCAGCTCACGCTGGATGGCAAGACGCTGCGCACCGAGCCGCTGGTCGTGCAGGACGACGTCGAGCGCGCGGGCTTCTTCGGCCGGCTGGTCGACATGGTCAAGCGGCAGTTCCAGTAAGGCGCATCAACCTGCGGGCGGCCCAGTGCCGCCCTGTTCATTTTTCATCTCACTTTCCACCTTCTTCCCATTCAGGAGCCACCCATGATTCCGGGCATGCCGGGCGACAGCCAGGTGTATCTCAATGGCGAATTCACGCGGGCCGACCAGGCCAAGATCTCGGTGCTGGACCGCGGGTTCATTTTTGGCGACGGCATCTACGAAGTCGTGCCGGTCTACGACGGCAAGCCGTTCCGCATGACCGAACACCTGGACCGCCTGGACCGCAGCCTGAAGGCGCTGAGCATTCCGCAGCCCATGCCGCGCGCCGATTGGGTGGCGCTGGTGGGCGAACTGGTGCGCCGCTCGGCCACGCCCACCTGCATCGTGTACCTGCAGGTGACCCGCGGCGTCTACAAGCGCGACCACGCCTTCCCGGCGCAGCCCATCACGCCCACCGTGTTCGGCATGGCCACCGTGTTCAACCCGCCCTCGGCCGCGCAGCGCGAACAGGGTGTCAGCCTGATCGGCATTCCCGACGAGCGCTGGCTGCACTGCGAGATCAAATCGGTGTCGCTGCTGGGCAACGTGCTGGCGCGCCAGCAGGCTGTCGAGGCCGGCGCCGACGAGGTCGCGCAGTTCCGCGACGGCTACCTGACCGAAGGCTCGTCCAGCAATATCTGGGTCGTCTCGGGCGGCAAGCTGCTGGCCCCGCCCAAGAACAACCTCATCCTGGAAGGCATCCGCTACGGCCTGATGGGCGAGCTGGCCGCCGCGCGCGGCATCGCGTTCGAGGCGCGCCGCATTACCCAGGAAGAAGTGGCCGCCGCCGACGAACTGCTGGTGACCTCGGCCACCAAGGAAGTGCTGCCGGCCACCACGTACAACGGCAAGCCCGTGGGCAGCGGCAAGCCCGGCCCCGTTTATCAGCAATTGCGGGCAGAGTATGATGCCCGTATCGCCGCCCTGTAAGCGCGTGGGGCCTGTGCGCAGGCCCCGCCGGTGACTTTCCCATGCGTCCCATCCCGCCCGAAGAATCGCTCATCGAATACCCGTCCGACTTTCCCATCAAGGTGATGGGCAAGCAGCACCCGGAATTCGCGCAGGCCATGACCGACGTGGTGCTGCAGTTCGACCCGCAATTCGATCCGGCCACGGTCGAGATGCGGCCCAGCAAGGGCGGCAACTACATCGGCCTGACCTTCACGGTGCGCGCCACCTCGCGCGAGCAGCTCGACAACCTGTATCGCGCGCTGCACGGGCACCCCATGGTGTCCATCGTCCTGTAGGGCGGGCCGCCAGGCGCATGCCATGATCAAGTGGCTGACCCGGCCGGCCGACTACGCGCCGGTGTGGCAAGACATGCGGGCCTTCACGGCCGCGCGCACCGCCGCCACGCCCGACGAGGTCTGGCTGTGCGAGCATGCCCCCGTGTACACCCTGGGCCTGGCCGGCAAGCCCGAACACCTGCTCAACCCCGGCGCCATTCCCGTGGTGATGTGCGACCGCGGCGGCCAGGTTACCTACCATGGCCCCGGCCAGGTCGTGGCCTATGCCTTGTTTGACCTGCGGCGCGCCGGCCTGTTCGTGCGCGAATACGTGCACCTGCTGGAAGAGGCGGCCATCGGCACGCTGGCCGATTTCGGCATCGCCGATGCCTGTCGCAAGCCCGGCGCGCCGGGCGTCTACGTGCCGCGGGCCGCCGGGGGCGGGCTGGCCAAGATCGCCGCGCTGGGCATCAAGATCCGCAACGGCCATGCCTATCACGGCGTGGCGCTGAACGTCGACATGGACCTGTCGCCCTTCCTGGGCATCAACCCCTGCGGCTACGAAGGGCTGGTTACGGTAGACATGGCTGCATGCGGCGCGCGGCACGACCTGGCCGACGTCGGCGAACGCCTGGCCGGGCGCCTGCTGGCCGCCATGCCGGGCCCGGCGGGCGCAACGCGCTAAAATGCCTTTTTCTCTCGGACTGGCGCCGTTTTCCGCGAATGCGCGCCGGTCATGACGAAGGTGACGAATGTCCACGCTCGAGCCCTCCCGTTCCTCGAACGACTCGCAAGCCGCCGCGCCGGCCGCCTACGACGCCACGCAAAAGCAGAAATCGCAGGCCAAGACCGCGCGCATCCCCATCAAGATCGTGCCGGCCGAGCGCCTGAAAAAACCCGAATGGATCCGCGTGAAGGCCGCCGCGCCGGGCTCGCGCTTCTACGACATCAAGCGCATCCTGCGCGAGCACAACCTGCACACGGTCTGCGAAGAGGCCTCGTGCCCCAATATCGGCGAATGCTTCGGCAAGGGCACGGCCACCTTCATGATCATGGGCGACAAGTGCACCCGGCGCTGCCCGTTCTGTGACGTGGGCCATGGCCGCCCCGACCCGCTCGACGCCAGCGAACCCGAGAACCTGGCGCGCACCATCGCCGCCCTGAAGCTGTCGTATGTGGTGATCACGTCGGTCGATCGCGACGACCTGCGCGACGGCGGCGCGGCGCACTTCGTGGATTGCATCTCGCGCATCCGCGCGCTGTCGCCCGCCACGCGCATCGAGGTGCTGGTGCCCGATTTCCGCGGCCGCCTGGAACGCGCGCTGGCCATCCTGAACGCCGGCCCGCCCGACGTCATGAACCACAACCTGGAAACGGTGCCGCGCCTGTACAAGCAGGCGCGCCCGGGGTCCGATTACGCGCATTCGCTGAAGCTGCTGGCCGAATTCAAGCAGCTGCACCCCGAGGTGCCCACCAAGTCCGGCCTGATGCTGGGCCTGGGCGAAACCGACGAGGAAATCCTGCAGGTCATGCGCGACATGCGCGCCCACGGCGTCGACATGCTGACCATCGGCCAGTACCTGCAGCCGTCCGAGCACCACCTGCCGGTGCTGCGCTACGTGCATCCCGACACGTTCGCCATGTTCGAGCGCGAGGCCTACGCCATGGGGTTCTCGCACGCGGCGGTGGGCGCGATGGTGCGCTCGTCGTACCACGCCGACCAGCAGGCCCACGCCGCCGGCGTCAACTGACCGCCCGCCGGGCGGCTACGGATACGTATCCGCAGCCGCCAGCGTCAGGCCGCGCGCGTCTTTCTGCGACACGATCACGTCCGCCGCGTGCGGCCAGTCGATGCCGATGCGCGGGTCGTCCCAGCGTACGCAGCGCTCGTGCTCGGGCGCGTAATAGTCGGTGGTCTTGTACAGGGTCTCGGCCGTGTCCGACAGCACCATGAAGCCGTGCGCGAAGCCTTCCGGGATCCAGAGCTGGCGCTTGTTCTCGGCCGACAGCAAGGCGCCCGCCCAACGCCCGAAGGTGGGCGACGAGCGCCGCAGGTCCACCGCCACATCGAAGATCTCGCCCGAGATGGCGCGCACCAGCTTGGCCTGCGGCTGGCGGATCTGGTAATGCAGGCCGCGCACCACGTGGCGCGACGAGCGGGATTGATTGTCCTGCACGAACGCCGGCTCGCGCCCCAGTGCGGCGGCGAAGCGCGCCGCGTTGTAGCTTTCGAAGAAATAGCCGCGCGCATCGCCATGGACCTGCGGCTCGATCAGCACGACGTCGGGGATGGACAGGGGAGTGATCTTCATGGGGGCTGGGGTCATTGGTCGGCCGCGCGCGCGGCCAGGCAGTCGACCGTGCGGTCCAGGTGCACGGTCCAGTCGGGCAGGGCCAGGCCCAGCGCATCGGACAACCGTCGCGTGTCCAGCCGCGAATTGCGTGGCCGCGGCGCGGGCAGGGGGTAGTCTTCGGTGGCGATGGCCTGGATGCGTTCCGGGCGCAGCCGCAGCGGCACGCCATGGCCGCGGGTGCGCTCGACCACGCGGCAGGCCAGCTGGTGCCAGCTGGCCTGGCCCGCGGCGCTCAGGTGGTACAGGCCGCCAGGCAGCCCCCGCTTGCGATAGGCCGCCACGGCCAGGGCCGTGACGTCGGCCACCAGTTCGGCCGAGGTCGGCGCGCCGACCTGGTCGGCCACCACGCGCAGTTCGTCGCGCTGGCGGGCCAGCCGCAGCACGGTCTTGACGAAATTGCGGCCGTGCGCCGCATAGACCCAGCTGGTGCGCAGGACCAGCGTCCGGCAGCCGCTGGCCTGGATCGCCTGCTCGCCGGCCAGCTTCGAGCGGCCGTAGGCATTCAGCGGCGCGGCGGCGTCGGTTTCCAGGTAGGGCGACGGCTTGCTGCCGTCGAACACGTAATCGGTGGAGTAGTGCACCAGCAGGGCGTCGGACTGGCGTGCCTGCGCGGCCAGCACGGCCACGGCCTCGGCATTGATGCGGAAGGCCGGGGCCGGGTCGGCCTGCGCCTGGTCGACCGCGGTGTGGGCGGCCGCGTTCACGATCAGCCCGGGCGCCTGGGCGCGCAATAGCGCCCGCAGGCCGTCCAGGTCCGCCAGGTCGGCTTCGGCGCGGGTGGGCGCCACCACCGTGCCCAGCGGCAGCAGCGTGCGGCGCAGCGCGTTGCCGATCTGGCCGGTGGCGCCCAGCAACAGGATCTTCATGGCGTGTACTGGGTCTGCAGCCAGTGGCGATACGCGCCGTCCGCCACGCTGGCCACCCATTGGGGGTTGTCCAGGTACCACTGCACCGTGGCGCGCAAGCCGGCATCGAACCCGTGCGCCGGCCGCCAGCCCAATTGATGCCGGATCTTGCCGGCGTCGATGGCGTAGCGGCGGTCGTGGCCGGGCCGGTCGCGCACGAAGGTGATCAGCTCGCCGTAGGTGCGGCCGCCGCTGCGCGGCCGCCAGGCATCCAGCAGCGCGCAGACGGCCCGCGCCACCTGGGCGTTGCTGCGTTCCTGGCCCGCGCCGATGTGATAGACCTGGCCGGGCTCGCCGGCCTGCAGCACGCGGCGCACGCCGTCGCAGTGATCGTCGACGTACAGCCAGTCGCGCACGTGCGCGCCGTCGCCGTACAGGGGCAGCGGCTTGCCGGCCAGGGCCTGGTGGATCAGCAGCGGGATCAGCTTCTCGGGAAACTGGCGCGGGCCGTAGTTGTTGGGGCAGTGCGTGGTCAGCACCGGCAGGCCGTAGGTGTGGCGGTAGGCGCGCACCAGGTGGTCGCCGGCCGCCTTGCTGGCCGAATACGGGTTGTTGGGGCGGTACGGGTCGCCTTCGGCAAAGGGTGGCGCCTGCGGTTCGAGCGAGCCGTAGACCTCGTCGGTGGAGACCTGCAGGTAGCGGAATGCCGCCCGCGCGCCGCCGTCCAGGGCCTGCCAATAGGCGCGCACGGCTTCCAGCAGCTGGAAGGTGCCGGTGACGTTAGTCTGGATGAACGCGTCGGGCCCACGGATGGCGCGGTCCACGTGCGATTCGGCGGCGAAGTTCAGCACCGCGCGCGGCCGGTGCGTGCCCAGCAATCGCGCCACCAGGCCGGCGTCGGCGATATCGCCCTGCACCAGCTGGTGGCGCGCGTCGCCGCGCAGGCTGTCCAGGTTGCCGGCATGGCCGGCGTAGGTGAGCTTGTCCAGGGTAATGACCGGTTCGTCGTGCCGGCTCAGCCATTGCAGCACGAAGTTCGAACCGATGAAGCCGGCGCCGCCGGTGACGAGAATGCTCATGGAAAATCCGCTGGCCGGCGCCGCCCCGCGCTAGGGCTGTACGCGGGAATGCCGGCTGGTCCAGAATACATCGCCCGTGCCCTGCGCGGCGTTCAGGTGGCGGGCCAGCACGAACATCAGGTCCGACAGCCGGTTCAGGTACTGGCGCACCGGCGCGTTGACGGCCTCGTCGCGGCCCAGCGCCACCACCGACCGCTCGGCCCGCCGCGCCACGGTGCGCGCCAGGTGGGCCAGCGCCGCCGCGCGGCAGCCGCCCGGCAGGATGAATTCGCGCAATGGCGGCAGCGCGCCGTTGTAGTGCGCCAGGCGCTGGTCCAGGAAGGCCAGCTGGGCCGTTTCCAGGGTGGTGTGGCCGGGAATGCACAGCTCGGCGCCCAGGTCGAACAAGTCGTTCTGGATGACGCCCAGATCGGCCTGCACGTCGTCGGGCAGGGACTCGGTGCGCAGCAGGCCGATGACGCTGTTGAGTTCGTCCACTTCGCCCAGCGCGTCGATGCGCGGGGCGTCCTTGCCGGTGCGGCTGCCGTCGCCCAGGCCGGTGCTGCCATCGTCGCCGGTGCGGGTCGCCACGGCGGAAAGTCGGTTGCCCATGCGTAGATGCCCTTGGATCGCGGGTTGTCGGGGGAACAGCACCTTAGTGTAGTGCCACCGGCGCCCCGCGGGGGGCGGCTACAGGTCCAGCACCAGCACCGGGCTGGCCGAGCGCGAGCAACATGGCGTGAAACGGTCGTTGCGGGCCTGTTCGTCGGGCGTCAGGCACGCGTCGCGATGGTCGGGCTGGCCGGCCAGCACGCCGGTCATGCAGGTGCCGCAGATGCCCTGCTCGCACGACAGGGGAATCTCGATGCCGTGGCGGTGCAGCGCGTGGGCGACCGATTCGTCGGCGCCCACATCGTAGCGGGCGCCCGTGCTGGCGATCTGCACCTGGAAGGGGCGGTTGGCCGCGGCATCGGCGGCCTGCTGCGGGGCCGAGAAATACTCGTAGTGCAGGCATTGCGGCGGCCAGCCGCGGGCGCGGGCGGCGTCCAGCACGTGTTCCAGGAAGCCGGCCGGGCCGCACACATACAGATGGGTGCCCGGCGGCGCCGCCTCGAGCAGGCGGCCGATGTCCAGCCGCTGTCGCGGGTCCTCGTCGCAATGGAACACCACCCGGTCGGCGTGCGGCGGGCTTTGCAGCCACTGGCGGAAGGCCGTGCGGGCATGGCTGCGGGTGCAGTAGTGCAAGGCATACGATGCCTGGCGCCCGGCGAGCTCGGCCATCATGCTCAGCAGCGGGGTGATGCCGATGCCGCCGGCCAGCAGCAGCGAATGCGCGGCATCCGGCGCCAGCGGGAAGTGGTTGCGCGGCGCGCTGATGCGCAGCGTGTGGCCGACGGCCAGATCGTCGTGCAGGGCGCGCGACCCGCCGCGCGACTGCGGCTCGCGCAGCACCGCGATGCGATACCGCTGCGGTTCGAGAGAGCTGTTGCACAGCGAATACTGGCGCACGGCGTCGCCGATATGCACGTCGATATGCGCGCCGGGCGTGAAGGCGGGCAGGTCCGCCCCGGCCGGGTCGACCAGGTCGAACGAACAGATGTCGAGCGCCTCTGTCGCCTTGCGCGCGACGCGGACGGTGATGAGCGGGGAATCCATGGATGTCTGCCTGTCTCTGGAAAGCCAATAAAATCGTGGCGTTGGATCACTTACCCAAGGCCATGAACGTTTCGATACGTCAATTGACGGGTTTTCTGCTGGTGGCGCGGCTGGGCAGCTTCACGCGCGCGGCCGAGCAGCTGCACATCACGCAGGCCGGCCTGAGCGCCATGGTGCGCGACCTCGAGACCCAGTTTGGCTGCCGGCTGTTCGACCGCACCACGCGGTCGGTATCCTTGACGCGCGAAGGCCTGGACCTGCTGCCTTCGGCCGAACGCATCGTCAACGAGATGGAAACCGCGGCGGCCATGGTGCGCGCCACCGCCGCCTCGGCGCGCCGCATCCTGACCGTGGCCGTCACGCCGATCGTGGCCTCGAGCCTGATGCCGCAGATCTGCCGGGTGTACGCCCGCCTGGAGCCCGGCGTCGAAGTGCGCGTGCGCGACGTGCCGCAGCCCGAAATACAAGGGTTGGTAGAGCGCGGCGAAGCCGATGTGGGGTACAGCATTTTTCTCAAGCCGGCCACCGGCATCGAAGTCCGGTCGCTGTTGTCGTTCCAGTTGGTCTGCATCGCGCCACGCGGCACCTTGCGCGACATGGTCGAGCCCGCCGGACGCGCTGAATTGCCATGGGCGGCGCTGCCGCCGCACAAGCTGATCGGCCTACCGGCCGACACGCTGATCCAGCAGGCCATGGACGGCTACCTGGCCGCGGTGGGGCGGGCCAACGAGCCGCGCCCGGTGTGCAACTCGATGCAGACGATCATCGGCATGGTCGCGGCCGGGCACGGCATGGCGATCCTGCCGTCGATGGTGCTGCCCTCTTGCCCGGCGGACACCTTCGACGTCGCGTACATGGTCGATCCGGTCGCGCCGCTGCCGTTCTACCAGATCGCCAAGAAGGGACACCAGCTGCCCGAGATGGTGTCGCCCTTCGTGGCGACGCTGGTCGAGGTCGTCATGCGGCTGTGTTCGCGATAGCGGCGGCGCCCGGCGCGGCCAGCGGCACGTTCTCGGGCTCGTAGGCAAACAGCCATTCGTAGCGTTCGCGCACCTTGTCTTCGGCCCATTCCCGCTCGATGTACGCGGCCGCGCCTTCGGCGTGCGCCAGCTCGCGGTTATGGAAGCGGCGGGTGTTGGCGGCCGACCCATTGACGATGCGGGTGGTGCGCTCGATGCGGGTGGCCTGGTAGACCTGCAGGGCGTGGGCCGGATCGTCGTGGTGCGCTTCCAGGGCCCGCGCGATGACGCAGCCGTCTTCGATCGCCATGCCGGCGCCCTGCGCCAGGAACGGCAGGGTGGGATGCGCCGCGTCGCCCAGCAGCGTGGCGCGTCCGCGGGTCCAGTTCGGCAGCGGGTCGCGCACCATCATGGCCCAGCGCAACGGCGCCTGCAGCTGGCGCACCAGCGATTGCACGTCCGAATGCCAGCCCTTGAAATCCTCCAGGCATTCTTCGATAGAGCCTTGTTCGGTCCACGATTCGCGCGCCCAGCTGTCTTTTTCCACGATGCCGGTGAAGCTGACCAGCTGGCCGGCATGCACCGGATAATGAATGACGTGCGCGCCGGGCCCGACCCAGTTCACGCCCGAATCCCCCTGCATGCTGGCCGGCAGCGATTGCCGCGGGATCACGCCGCGCCACGCGATGCAGCCGGAGAACCGCGGGCGGTCTTCGGCGATCAGCGTGGCGCGCGTCACCGAGTGCACGCCGTCCGCCCCGATCAGCACATCGGCTCGATAGCGCGTGCCGTCCTGCAGCGTCGCGTGCACGCCGTCGGCATCCTGGCCGACGTCGACCACCTTGGCGCCCAGCTTCAGGGCGTCCGGCGCGCGTGCGCGCAGCGTTTGCACCAGGATGTCGTGCAGGTCGGGCCGGTACAGCATCATGTACGGGTGCCCGTAGCGCGCCAGCGATTCCCCGCCCAGGTCGAACAGCTGCCATTCCTGGCCGGTGCTCCACAGCCGCACGCACTTCCCGCCGGGCTTGATGGTGACCCGGGCCAGGTCCGGGCCCAGCCCCAGCCCGTCGAGGACCCGGGTGGCATTGGCGCTGAGCTGCAGGCCCGCGCCCACGGCCTTCAGTTCGGCCGCCTGTTCCAGCACGGTCACGTCGAAGCCGCGTTGCACCAGGCACAGCGCGGCGGTCAGGCCGCCGATGCCGGCGCCGGAGATCAATACTTTCTGCGAATTCATAGTGTGTCGTTGAAATGGGTCAGATGTAGAAGAAGTCGAGTTTCGAGACCAGCACATCGTTGGTCAGGATGATCTTCTTGCGGGCGATGCGGTAATCGTCGCCGTCCCGGCGCAGCAGGTGCTGGTAGCGGCCGGCATACGAGACCAGGCCCGCATCCTTGTGCAGGTGGACGTGGCTGCTCCAGGCCGATTCCACCGTGACCGTGGCGCCGTCATCGTCGGAATGGGCCAGGCAGCCGCCCACGATATGTGCGGTGCGAGGAATCGGCACCAGCGACACGGCCCGGCCCGAGACCACGCGCTGTACCCGTTCTTCCAGGAAGGCCCGGCCTTCCAGGTACATGAACGACAGCTCGCTCATGGGGTCGTCGGCCAGTTCCGATTCGTTCTTCCAGGTGGGCACCCACAGCACGGCGTCTTCCGCGTACAGCGCCAGCCAGTCTTGCCATCGTTGCTGGTCCAGGTATTGCGCTTCGCGCGCGACCACGTCGCAGGCTTGCAGTCGGCGTTCCAGGTTCATGGCGCGTCTCCTTGCGCGGCGTCGCGCGCCAGGCCGCGTTCGATCAATTCGCGCCAGTAGCGGTAGGTGTGTTGCATGACGGTTTCGTCGCCCAGGTTGAACGGCCCGATGACCGACGACCGCGGGGCCAGGCCGAGTTCGGCCGCGGCCGGCGGGACGGCGGCGCTGGCCTGCTGCGTGCCGCGCGCATGGCCCTGTTGCCACTGGATGGCGCGCGCGGCCATGCCGCGCTGGCTGTCTTCGTAGTTGGCAATATCGTCCGGCGTGGCCAGGCCGGACGGGTTGAAGAATTCCTCGTACTGGCGGATGCGCAGGCGCCGCGCCTCGGCCGGTTCGCCCACCGGCGCCAGGCAGAACGTCCGCATCTCGGTGCGGTCCACCGCCAACGGCCGCCAGATGCGCAGCTGCAGCGAGGCATTCTCGGCGAATTGCGCGTTCGGGAACGCGGTGATATTGCGCACGTAGGTCATCCAGCGGGCGCGCACTTCGCCGACGCGCTGCTGCAGTTCGTCGCGCACGAAACTGAGCGGCGTCGCCTTGTCGGACGGGGCCGGGCCCCACATGGCGTTGTGGCCATGCTCGAAGGCGAACGTGCCGCGCTCCAGCGCGCTGCTGCGGAAGGTGGAGTACACCGAGCCCATCGTGCCGCGTTTCTGCAGCGCGTGGATGTACGAGGGATGCGTGGAGGAAAAGTGATACGGGTCCACCCCGTTTTCCAGCTGCAGCTTCCAGTTGCCCTGGAACGTGAAGTTGCCCTGGCCCGCGATGCACTCGATGCCGTCCGGGCTCTGGTCGACGATGAGGTCGATCATGGTGCGCAGGTCGCCCAGGTACTCGGGCAGCTCGGGCACGTCGGGCCGCAGGCTGGCGAACAGCACGCCGCGGTACTCGGCAAAGCGGGCGACGGGCTGCAGGTTGTGGTCCTGCTGGTCGAAACAGGGCGGATAGCCGCCCTCGGCCCGGTCCTTGATCAGGATGTTGCGGCCGCTGCTGTCGTAGGCCCAGCCGTGGTACTGGCACACGAAGTTCTTGGCGCTGCCCTGCCGGCGATGGCAGACCATGGCGCCCTTGTGCCGGCAGCTGTTCAACAGGCAATGCAGCTTGCCGTTGCCGTCGCGCGTCACGATCACCGGCGCGCGGCCGATGTGCGTCGTCATGAAGTCGTAGGGCCGGGGCACTTGCGAAGCCAGGCCCACCAGGTTCCAGGTGCCCTCGAACAGGTAGCGCATCTCCCATTCGAATATCTCGGGGTCGCGGTAAATGTCGCGATGAACCAGGAACGAGTCGGCGTCGTCCTGGACCAGTTGCCGGGGGTCGGGGTGCATCATGGTGTATCTACTGGATCTGAATATTGGCGGTGCGGATGGTGTCGCCCCAACGCTTGCCTTCGTCGCGGATCTTTTGCGCGAACGCCTGCGGGGTGGACGACTGCACGAAGAAGCCGGCGTTTTCCAGGGCGCCGGCCACGGACTTGTCTTGCAGGGTCTCGACGATTTTCTGATTCAGGAAATCGACGCGCTCGGGCGGCGTGCCGCGCGGGGCCAGCAGGCCGAACCAGGTCGTCGCATCGAAGCCGCGCAGGCCCAACTCGTCCAGCGTCTTGACCTGGGGCAGGGCGGGCCAGCGTTGCAGGCTGGTCACGGCCAGCGGCACCACGCGCTTGCTTTCCACCATGGGCACGATGGTGGTGGGCGTGTCGAAGATGAAGTTCACGTCGCCTGCCAGCAGCGCATGCATCATCGGGGCGCCGCCGCTATAAGGAATGTGCACGGTGCGGATCCCGGCCTGCGAATTGAACAGCTCGCTGATCATGTGCGCGCTGCCGCCGGCGCCGGTCGAGCCGTAGTTCAGCTTGTCGGGCTCGGCCTTGGCCTTGGCGATCAGTTCGTCCAGGGTGGCCACGCCCAGTTTGGGCGTGACGGCCAGCACGAACGGCGCCGCCGTGATCTGGCTGATGGGCGCGAACGACGTGTTGGGGTCGTACTTGACGGCCTGGTTGAAATGCGGGGCGATCGCCAGCGAACTGGCCGTGCCCCAAAGCAAGGTATAGCCGTCGGGCGTGGCGTTGGCCACTTTAGTGGTGCCTACCACGCTGCCCGCGCCGGGCACGTTCTCGATCACGATCGGGGTGCCCACGCGCTTGGCCAGCGCTTCGGCCATGACGCGGGCCGAGGTGTCCGTGGGGCCGCCCGCCGCGAACGGCACGACGATGGTGATGGGCTTTTCGGGGAAACCGGCGGCGCTGGCCGTGCTGGCAATGGCGGCACAGGCCAGCAACAGGCCGGCGCGCCTGAACAGGCGAAAGTCGAGCATGGGAGTCTCCAGGCATTTGTTATGGCTTGAGCAGCTATTGGATACCCGCGATATAAATAAGTAAAACAAGAATATAGATTCAATTCATAAAGGAAATTTGTTTATAGAAACCGCCTGCCTGTGGGGCCGCGTTATCCTGTTGTATCGGCCCCGCCACGGCGGGGCGACGCAGAAGGAGTCATGCAGATGGAAAAAGCGCATCGGTGGGCGGGCAGGGTATTGTTCGCCTGCGCGGGGTGGGGCGTGTTGGCCATGTTGGCCGCCCTGCCGGTTGCCCAGGCGCAGTCCGCCAAGCAAGAGGCGGCCGCCTCCGCCAGCGCCAGCGGCGAAGTGCGCCGCGTGGACGCGGCCGGCGGCAAAGTGACGATCAAGCACGACAAGATCGCCGCGCTGGACCTGCCGGCCATGACGCTGGTCTACCAGGCCGACCCGGCCTTGCTGGCCGGCATCAAGCCCGGCGACCACGTGCGGTTCACCGCCACCCGGCAGGGCGGGCGCTACGTGGTGACGGAAATCAGTAACTAGCCCGGGGGCGAAAGCCCGCCGCGAATACCAAGGGGTCCAGGCGAGGGAATCGTCCGGTTGCGCAGGGCAATCCCAGCCATATTCCATCCGCCAAGCCTCCAGCCGACGCTCTGATAGCCAGGATGGATCCGTGCGCATCGCATGGAGGTTCGCCGGGTTTTCCCCAACTGGTATACCAGTGAGATATCGATATCATGCCAGCATGATACCGATGCCGAATAAACGGGAAAGCGAGCGTGCGTACGAGCGCCTGGTGGCGCTGCTGCTCGATGGCGCCTTTCCCGAAGATGTTCCCTTGTCCGAGCGCAGCCTGTCCGAGACGCTGGGGTTCGGCCGTACGCCCATTCGCGAAGCCGTGCGCGACCTGGTGCGCGAAGGCGTGCTGGAAAGCCATCCCACCCGCGGCACCATTGTCCGGCCGCTGTCGCTGTCCGAATTGCAGGATATCTACGAAATCCGCTATGCCATCGAAGGCATGGCCGGCTTCCTGGCGGCCGAGCGCGGCACGCTCGACAGCCTGGGCGCCTACGAGGCCGAGTTCGAACGCACCCTGGCCGCCCCGCACGAACAGGACATCCAGCAGGTGCACGACCACGGCGTGGAATTCCACATGGAAGTCATGCGCCTGTCGGGCAACGAGCGCCTGCTCGAGATGTATCGCCCGTTCCGCCTGCGCTTTCGCATCCCGTTCGGCATCGTCCGGCAGCGCCGGCCCGAACGCGTGCTGGCCGCGGTGCAGGAACACCTGGAGATCCTGCGTGCCATCAAGCAGCGCGACAGCGAAAAAGCGCGTGACCTGATCTGTGGCCACCTGCGCACCGGCATGGATTTCCGCATGAACATGTTGATGAAGCGAGCCGCCTATCGCGCATGAACGCGGTGCGGCCGTCCAGGAAGCGACCCTATCCAGCTTTTCGTGCTCGCAGTACCTGACAAACAAGGGGAAACACACCATGAAGCAACTTCTGAAGACCGCGTTGCTGGGCACTGCCCTGCTCTCGGGCATCCCGGCCGCCCACGCGGCCACCACGCTGGAAACTGTGCGTCAGCGCGATAAGGTCGTGTGCGGCGCCAACGGCGGCCGCCCGGGTTTTTCCGGCCTGGACAGCAAGGGCCAGTGGCAGGGCATCGATGTGGAAGTGTGCCGCGCCGTGGCCGCCGCCACGCTGGGCGACGCCAATAAAGTGCAGTTCGTGAAGGTGTCCAGCCAGACCCGCTTCACTGCCCTGCAGACCTCCGAGGTCGACCTGCTGACGGCCAACGTGACCTGGACGCTAAGCCGCGACACCGCGCTGGGCCTGGATTTCGCCGCGCCCATCTTCTACGACGGGCAGGGTTTCATGGTTCGCCGCGACATGGGTGTCAAGAGCGTCAAGGACCTGGACGGCGCGGCCATCTGCATCGAGCCGGGCTCCACCTCGGAGAAGATCGTCGCCGACATCTTTCGCGCCAACGGCCTGAGCTACAAGCCGGTGGTTATCGAAGACCGCAAGGAACTCAACAACGCCTTCTTCGGCGGGCGCTGCGATGTGCACGTGCAGTCCACTTCGGGCCTGAGCTCGGGCCGCGCCAGCGTGGCCAGCAATCCGGACGACTACGTCATCCTGCCCGAGGTATTCGGCAAGGACCCCATGGGTCCGGTGGTGCGCCAGGGCGACGCGCAGTGGCGCGACATTGTGAACTGGTCGGTGTACGCCCTGATCGCCGCCGAGGAGTTTGGCGTGACGTCGGCCAACGTCGACGAGAAGAAAGCCGTGGACGATGCCGAGATCGGCCGCCTGCTGGGCACCACCGGCGAATTGGGCAAGAACCTGGGGCTGCCCAATGACTGGGCCTATCGCATCATCAAGCAGGTGGGCAACTATGGTGAAGTCTACGAGCGCACGTTGGGCAAGGGCTCGCCCCTGAAGCTCGAGCGCGGCCTGAACGCGCAATGGACCGATGGCGGCCTGCTGTACGCGCCGCCATTCAACTGATCCCTGTTCCCGCCTTCGCCCGGCGCCGCCGCTTGCGATAAGCGCCGCGCCGGGCCAGCCGAAAGCATCGATGCTATGACACCCGAATCCACCGGGCGGCAGCGCCCCGCGCGCGCGCCCTTTTCCCTGCGCAATGCCTGGCATGACGTCAACACCCGCGCCTGGATCTACCAGGTACTGGTGGTGGCCGGCATACTGGGCCTGGCCGCCTACCTGATCGCCAATGCCCAGCATGCCCTGGCCAAGCAGGGCATCTCTACCGGCTTCTCCTTCCTGGATGCGCGTGCCGGCTTCGAGATCGGCGAGAAATCCATTGCCTTCTCGTCGACCGACAGCTTCCTGCGTGCCTACGGCGTGGCCATTCTCAATACGCTGAAGGTCTCGGGGGCAAGCATTCTGCTGGCCACCGTCGTCGGCGTGGTCGTGGGCCTGGGGCGGCTGTCGACCAACCCGCTGATGCGCAAGCTGGCCTCTATCTACGTCGAGGTCTTTCGCAATACGCCTCAACTGATACAGCTGGTGTTCTGGTACACCCTGATCGCCAACCTGCCGCGGCCGCGCGAAGCGCTGTCGCTGGGCGGGGCGGTGTTCCTCAGCAACCGCGGCCTGGCCGTGCCCTGGCTGGCTGACCATGCCGCTCCCTGGATACTGGCGGCCGTGGTGCTGGCCGCTTTCGCGGCGGGCGGCGCGGCGCGCGCGGTGCTGGCCCGCCTGGCGCGTCGCCACGGCCGGCCCTGGCCCGGCGCGGCACTGGGCTCACTGGCCGCGGCGGCATTGCCGCTGGCGGCGGGCGTGGCGCTGTTATGGCCCCTGGAGATCACCACGCCGGCATTGCGCGGTTTCAACTTCCAGGGTGGCCTGACGCTGTCGCCGGAATTCGTCGCGCTGCTGCTGGGCCTGTCGCTCTACATTGCCGCCTTCATCGCCGAGATCGTGCGTTCGGGCGTGCAATCGGTGGGGCGTGGCCAGATCGAGGCGGCCCACGCCGTGGGGCTGGGCCGGTCCGATCTTTACCTGAAGATCATCTTCCCGCAGGCGCTGCGCGTCATGGTGCCGCCAGCCGCCGGACAGTACGTCAGCATCATCAAGAACAGTTCGCTGGGCGTGGCCATCGGCTACCCGGAGCTGTTCAACGTGAACAACACCATCGTCACGCTGAGCGGCCACACGGTCGAGGCCATCGCCATCATGATGTCCATCTACCTGGCCATTTCGTTCGTGATCGCGGCGTTGATGAACCTGTACAACCGTTGCGTGCAGATCCGGGAGCGATGACCATGGGCCAGTCCGCACTTGTATCCCGCGCCGTGGTTGCCCAGGGCCGGCGCCGTCCTCCGCCACAAGGCAAGGGCGGCCTGCTGCCCTGGCTGCGGCGCAATCTCTTCCGTTCGCCCCTGAATGCCCTGGCGACGCTGCTGTCGCTGTGGGTACTGTTCGTGACGTTGCCCCGCCTGCTTGGCTGGGCAGTTGCCGACGCGGTGTGGTTTTCGCCCGACGCCGAGGCCTGCAAGCAGGCCGCCGGCGCGTGCTGGGCCGTGGTGCCCGAGAAGTACCGCGTGATGCTGTTCGGAACCTTTCCCTACGACGAGCAATGGCGGGGCATGCTGGTCATTGCCATCATCCTGGGCCTGGCGCTGTATTGCGCGCTGGCTCGGCCCTCGGCCCGGACAGTGGCGGCCAGCTGGATGGCGGCCATGGCTCTGGTGTTCGTGCTGATGCTGGGCGGGGTCGCTGGCCTGGAGCCGGTGTCCACCCATCAGTGGGGCGGGCTGCCGCTGACACTGATCATGTTCGTCGGCACGGTAGTCGGCGGCGTGCCGCTGGGCGTGGTGCTGGCGCTGGGCCGGCGTTCGTCCATGCCGGCGATCCGCGCGGTGTGCGTCGGTTTCATCGAAGTGGTGCGCGGGCTGCCCTTGGTGACGGTGCTGTTCATGGCGTCGCTGATGCTGCCGCTGTTCATGCCGGAAGGGATGAGCATCGACAAGTTCCTGCGAGCCCAGCTTGCCATGACGCTGTTCTTCGCCGCCTACGCGGCGGAAGTGGTGCGCGGCGGCCTGCAGGCGGTGGGTAAGGGGCAGTATGAGGCGGCCGACACGGTGGGCCTGAACTATCGGCAGAAGATGATCTACATCGTGCTGCCGCAGGTCGGGCGCATCGTGCTGCCCGCGATGATGAACGAGATCATCCGCGCTTTCAAGAACACCACCTTCATCGGCATCATCGGCATGTTCGACGTGCTGCGCGCCACGTCCACCGCCATCCAGGACCCGGTCTGGGTGCGCTACAGCATCGAGGCCTACCTGTTCATCGCGCTGCTGTACCTGGCGATGTGCTACGGCATGTCGCGCTACAGCGCCCGGCTCGAAAACGAACTGACCGTGAGACGATAACCATGAGCGCTGCCATGCAGAATGCAAGTTCCTCCGAACCCATCGTGGTGCTGGACAAGGTCAACAAGTGGTATGGCGATTTCCACGTGCTGCGCGACGTCAGCCTGGCGGTGGGCCGTGGCGAGAAAATCGTGATCTGCGGCCCGTCCGGTTCGGGCAAGTCCACATCCATCCGTTGCATCAACCGGCTGGAAGAGCACCAGGAAGGCCGCATCGTGGTCGACGGCACCGAAGTCGACGCCGACATGCGGCGCATCGAGGCCGTGCGCCGCAAGGTGGGCATGGTATTCCAGAGCTTCAACCTGTTCCCGCACTTGACGGTGCTGGACAACCTGACGGTGGGCCCCGTGCGCGCCCAGGGCGTGCGCGTCGACGAGGCGCGGGCGCGGGCCCTGGAACTGCTCAAGCGCGTGCGCATCCCCGAGCAGGCCCTCAAGTACCCCGGCCAGCTCTCGGGCGGCCAGCAGCAGCGCGTGGCGATCGCCCGCGCGTTGATGCTGCAGCCGCAGGTCATGCTGTTCGACGAGCCCACCTCGGCGCTCGATCCCGAGATGATCCACGAGGTGCTCGACGTCATGACCGAGCTGGCCCAGGCCGGCATGACCATGATCTGCGTCACCCATGAAATGAGCTTCGCGCGCAAGGTGGCCGACCTGATCGTGTTCATGGACGCCGGCGAGATCGTCGAGGCTGCCCCGCCGGAAGAATTCTTCGGCGCTCCCAAGAGCGAACGTACCCGCCTTTTCCTGAGCCAAGTGCTCCACTGACCCTCGCACCATGTCCATTTCCATGACCTCCACTTCCTCCGAGTCCGTCCGGCAGCCCGGCCAGCCCCTGACCTTCGACGCCTTCCGCGGGGGGTTCCCGGCGCTGGCGAACCAGACCTACCTGTCCATCTGCGACAAGATGATCCTGCATAAGGAGGTGCGGGCCGCCGTGGATGTGTTCCTGGACCACCTCGAGCGCGCCTCGGCGGTGCGCAGCGAACACGAGGTGAAAGTGCACAGCGCCCGCGAGAAATTCGCCCGCCTGATCAACGTGGCGCCGGACACCATCGCCGCCACCCGCAACGTGTCCGACGGCGTCAACAGCATTGCCTGGGCCATGCCGTGGCAGCCGGGCGACAACGTGGTGCTGAGCGCCGACGCCGAGCATCCCAACAACATTTATCCATGGCTGCGCCAGCGCCAACGCGGCGTCGAGGTCCGCATGGTGCCGCCGCTGGCCGACGGCGCCATCGACACCGACGGCCTGTTGGGGGCCATCGATGCGAAGACCCGGCTGGTTACCGCGGCCACCGCCACTTTCGCGCCCGGCCACCGCACCGACCTGCGCCCGCTGGGCGAGCGCTGCCGCAAGCAGGACATTTTCCTGCTGGTCGACGGCGTGCAGACGGCCGGCATCTTCAAGCACGACATGCAGGCCGAGGGCATCGACGGTTTCGCCACTTCGACCTCGAAGGGCCTGCTTGGGCTGTACGGCTTTGGCTTCCTGTATGTGTCGCCGCGCTGGATCGACCGCCTGGCGCCCGCATACCTGTCGCGCTCGGGCGTCAAGCAGCTGACCGACGACCATTCCACGATGGGCGGACTGGACTACGAATACCAGGACGGCAGCCGCCGCTTCGAACTCGGCAGCTTCAATCTGGCCGGCGCCTATGCGGCTGACGCCTCGTTGCAGTTGCTGCTGGACCTGGGCCCGGAAGCGATCCAGGCGCGCGTGCTGGACCTGGCCAGCCGGCTGCACGCCGGTATCCAGGCACTGGGCATCGCGCCCGCGGTGCCGGGCAGTGGGCCTCGGCAATCGCACATCCTGACGCTGGGCAAGCTTGATGCCGGCGGCCACGGCTTCTCGAGCGATCCGCTTATCCAGCCGCTGTCGGACCGCCTGAAGGCCGCGCGGGTGGCCCACACGATCCGCCGCGGGCAGTTGCGCATGGGCCTGCACGCCTACAACGACGTGTCGGATATCGACCGCACGCTGGATGTCATGCGTGACGGGCTGGCCGCGATTCGGCGCACCGGAGCCTGACGATGGCCGCTGCCCGCTTCCGCGTGGACCTGGTCAGCGATACCGCCACCCGGCCCAGCGCGGCGATGCGCCGCGCCATGGCCGAGGCCGAGGTCGGCGACGAGCAGCGTGGCGAAGACCCGACGGTCAATGCTTTGAACGCCCGCGTCGCCGAACTGCTGGGCCAGGAGGCGGCCATCTTCCTGCCGTCGGGCACGATGTGCAACCAGATCGCGCTGGCCGTGCACTGCGGCCCGGGCGACGAGATCATCGCCGCGGCCAATTCGCATATTGTGTCTTCCGAGGGGGCCGGGGCCGCTGTCTTCAGTGGCAGCATCATTCGCGGCCTGGATGCGCCCGACGGCATCTACACCGTCGCCCAGCTGCGCGCGGCACGCCGCGAACCCCGGGTCAAGTCGCCGCGCTCGCGCCTGGCGGTCATTGAGCAAACCAGCAACCGCGGCGGCGGCGCGATCTGGCCGGTGGGGCAGGTCGAGGCCGTCGCCGACGCGGCGCGCGACCTGGGGCTGGCGCTGCACATGGATGGCGCACGGCTGATGAACGCGGTGGTGGCCTCGGGCATCAGCGCCAGCCGCTACGCCCGCCACTGCGACAGCGTGTGGCTCGACCTGTCCAAGGGGCTGGGTTGCCCGGTGGGCGGCGTGCTGGCCGGTTCGCGCGGCTTCATCCGCGAGGCGGAAGTCTGGAAGCATCGTTTCGGCGGCGCCATGCGCCAGGCCGGCATCCTGGCCGCCGCGGGCCTCTACGCCCTGGATCGCCATATCGATCGCCTGGCCGAAGATCACCGCAATGCCCAGGCCTTCGCCGCCGGCTTGGCCGAACTGCCCGGCGTTCGCCTGCAGTCGGCGCGCATCCAGACCAACATGGTGTTCTTCGACGTGTCGCAAACCGGCCTCGTGGCCGGCGAAATCGCCCGCCGGCTGGCGGCCGAGGGCGTGCGCATCGGTGTCGAGAACGAACAGGTCATGCGCGCCGTATTCCACCTGGATGTGGACGCGGCCGGCACCGAGGCGGCGTTGCAGGCGCTGCGCCAGGCGTTGCCCGCGCGCGGCGCCCGCCACTAGCGGCGTGTCCGCCGGTTCGCGGGACTGCCCGGCGCACGCCGGGCAGGGCCGCTACAGCACGTAGCGGGCCAGGTCCTGGCTGGCGGCGGCCTCGGACAGCTGCGCGTCGACGTAGGCGGCGTCGACCTTGACGGTGCGGCCGCTGCTGGCGGTGGCGTCGAACGACAGTTCTTCCAGCAGTTTTTCCATCACGGTGTACAGGCGCCGCGCGCCGATGTTCTCGGTGCGCTCGTTGACCGAGAACGCCAGTTCGGCCAGGCGTTCGATGCCGTCCTGGGTGAAGTCGAGCCGCACGTCCTCGGTGGCCAGCAGCGCCGAATACTGCTTGATCAGCGAGGCGTCGGTATCGGACAGGATGCGCACGAAGTCTTGCGCCGACAGCGATTCCAGTTCGACGCGGATGGGGAAGCGCCCCTGCAGTTCGGGAATCAGGTCCGATGGCCGCGACAGGTGGAACGCCCCCGAGGCGATGAACAGGATGTGGTCGGTGCGCACCATGCCGTAGCGCGTGTTGACCGTGGTGCCTTCCACCAGCGGCAGCAGGTCGCGCTGCACGCCCTGGCGGGACACGTCGGCGCCGCCGGTTTCCTGGCGCGCGGCGATCTTGTCGATCTCGTCCAGGAACACGATGCCGTTCTGCTCGACATTGGCGATGGCGGCCGTACGCAGGTCGTCTTCGTTGATGCGCTTGGCGGCCTCTTCTTCGACGATCAGCTTGAAGGCTTCTTTCACCTTCACCTTCTTGGGCTTTTTCTTGTCGCGCGCCAGCCCGGCGAACATGCCGCGCAGCTGCTCGGCCATTTCTTCCATGCCGGGCGGCGTCATGACGTCCATCTGCGGCACGGGCTGGGCGATCTCGATCTCGATTTCCAGGTCGTCGATCTTGCCCTCGCGCAGGCGCTTGCGGAACGTCTGGCGGGCGTTGCCTTCCTCGCCGCGCTCGGTCTCGCCCGACGCGTTGCGCGGCGGCGGCACCAGGGCGTCCAGGATGCGGTCTTCGGCGGCGTCTTCGGCCTGGGTGCGCACGCGGCGCATCTCGAGTTCGCGGGTCTGCTTGATGGAATATTCGGTCAGGTCGCGAATGATGGTGTCGACGTCGCGGCCCACATAGCCCACTTCGGTGAACTTGGTGGCCTCGATCTTGATGAAGGGCGCATTGGCCAGCTTGGCCAGGCGGCGCGCGATCTCGGTCTTGCCCACGCCGGTGGGGCCGATCATCAGGATGTTCTTGGGGTGGATCTCGTGGCGCAGCGGCTCGTCGACCTGCTGGCGGCGCCAGCGGTTGCGCAGCGCCACGGCCACCGCGCGCTTGGCGCGGTTCTGGCCGATGATGTACTTGTCGAGCTCGGAGACGATTTCCCCGGGGGTCATGGTGGATGCGGACATAAGCGGAAATCCTTGGCTGCGGCCGGCCGTGCGGCCGCTTACTCGCCCAGCGTTTCGATGACGTGGTTCTGGTTGGTGTAGATGCACAGGTCGCCGGCGATCTCGAGCGACTGTTTGACGATGTCTTGCGGCGGCAGTTCGGTGTTGCGCAGCAGGGCCAGCGCGGCCGACTGGGCGTAGGCGCCGCCCGAGCCGATGGCGGCCAGGCCGTGTTCGGGCTCGAGCACGTCGCCGTTGCCGGTAAGCACCAGCGTGTGTTCGGCGTCGGCCACGATCAGCATGGCTTCCAGGCGGCGCAGCACCCGGTCGGTGCGCCAGTCGCGCGTCAGTTCGACGGCGGCGCGCATCAGGTGGCCCTGGTGTTTTTCCAGCTTGGCCTCGAAGCGTTCCTGCAGCGTGAAGGCATCGGCCGTGGCGCCGGCGAAGCCGGCCAGGATCTTGTCGTGGTACAGGCGGCGGATTTTGCGGGCCGTGCCCTTGATGACGATGTTGCCCAGGGTGACCTGGCCGTCGCCGCCCAGCGCGACGCGGTTGCCGCGGCGCACGCAGATGATGGTGGTGGCGTGAAATTGTTCCATGCGTTCCTTCCTGTGAAGGCCTTAGGTAAGGGCGGGGGTGCCGGATTTCAAGGCGGGCGGTGGCCGCGGAGGGTTCCATTATCCGCGCCGGCGCCGCGGACGGCGATGGCTGTCCGTTCTGACATCGATTAAACATGTTGCTAACATGTTAGATGGTGGTTATACTGCGGCCATGCAACCGATTCCGCCCACTGATCCGCCCGAGCCGTCCGGCGCCAGCCCCGCCAAGCTGCGGCACCTTGCCTACGAGCGCTTTTGCGAGCAGGTGCTGGCCGGCCGGCTCAGCCCGGGCCAGTTCGTATCGCAGCAAGCGCTGACCTTGATGCTGGGGCTGCCGCTGGGGGCGGTGCGCGAAGTCATCCCGCGCCTGGAAGCGGCGCGGCTGCTGTCCACGATTCCGAAGCGTGGGCTGCAGATCGCGCACGTCGACCTGAAGCTCATCCGCAATGCCTTCCAGCTGCGCTCGATGGTCGAGCGCGAAGCGGTGTCCCATTTCGTGCGCTCGGCCAGCGACGAAGAACTGGCCGACATCGCCCAGGCCCACCGCGACATGCTGCAGCGCGCCCAGCGCTCGACCCAGGACGCCGACCTCGACAAGGACGCCCAGGCGCTCGACTGGGGGTTGCACCACCGCATGGTCGACGCCATGGATAACGAGATCGTCTCGGACATCTACCGCGTCAACAGCCTGCACATCAAACTCATCCGCATCGACAGCGAGCTCGCGCAGCCCATGCGGGTGCTGCCCGCCATGGTCGAGCACCTGGCCTTCATCGAGGCGCTGCAGGCCCGCGACGAGCCGCGGGCCGTGGCGCTGATGGAACAACACATATCGGCATCCAAACGGCGTGTCGTGGCCCGCGCAAGCGGGCTCGAAGAAGAAGAGGGCAGGATGCCCCAGCTTCGCGCCGGCTGATTTTTCCCAACCCGAGGAGACAACCATGACCAGCTTGTTCAAACAGGCGGCGGCCCTGTGCGCGCTCGCCGCCGCGTGCGCCACCGTGCAGGCCCAGGAATACCCGTCGCGCGCCGTCACGCTTATCGTGCCGTTCGCCGCCGGAGGCAATAACGATGTGTCCGGCAGAATCATCGCGCAACGCATGGGCGAGCTGCTGGGGCAATCCGTCGTGGTAGAGAACCGCAGCGGCGCGGCCGGCGCCATCGGCACCACCGCCGTGGCCCGCGCCAAGAACGACGGCTACACGCTGGGCTTCCTGAGCAGCGGGCCGCTGGCCACCAACACCAGCCTGTACAAGTCGCTGCCCTACGATCCGGCCAAGGATTTCTCGCCGGTCGCGCGCACCACCACCAGCCCCGGCGTGCTGGTGGTGCACCCGTCGGTGCCCGTTGCCAACTTGAAAGAGCTGGTCGCGTACCTGAAGGCCAACCCCGGCAAGATGAACTACGGCACGTCCGGCACAGGTTCTTCGCCGCACTTGTCCGCCGCGCTGTTCGAATCGCTGGCCGGCGTGCGCATGACGCACGTTCCCTACAAGGGCGGCAACCAGGTCAACGCGGACCTGCTCAGCGGCCAGATCCAGCTGTCGTTCAGCCCGATCCTGGAAGTGGTGCCCCACATCCAGGCCGGCAAGCTCAAGGCCATTGCCGTGACGTCGGCCAAGCGGTCGCCGCTGCTGCCGCAGGTGCCCGCCATTGCCGAGGCGTATCCGGGCTACGAGGTCATTACCTGGAACGGCGTGGTCGCGCCCGCCGGAACGCCGCCCGAGGTCGTGGCCAGGCTGAACGCCGCTGTCGTGGACGCCGTCAATACGCCCGAGGTGAAAGCCAAGCTGTTGCAGCTGGGCCTGGAAGCCGCCGCGTCATCGCCCCAGGAGTTCCAGGCGTTCATCCAGAGCGAGACAGCCAATTTCGCCCGCCTGGTCAAGCTGGCCGGCGTCGAGCCGCAGTAATCGCGCCGGCCTGGCGCGTGTCCCCGTCAACTTTTCACTGACTGTCATGAGTAAACTCTTCTCACCCGATCGGATCCAGGGCATCGTCCCGCCCCTAGTCACCCCGTTTGCCGCCGACGGCTCGCTCGACGAGCAGGCCTTGCGCCAGACCACGCGCTTCATGCTGGACCAGGGCGTGCACGGCCTGGTCGTGGGCGGCAGCTCCGGCGAGGGCTACACCCTGGGGGTCGACGAATTGCGGCGCATCACCGAGATCGCCGCCGAGGAAATCGACGGCCGCGTGCCGCTGGTGGCCGGCGTCATTGCCAACAGCACGCGCGATGCCATCGTCAAGGCCAAGGCGGTCTCGTCGCTGGGGGTGTCGGCGCTGCAGGTGACCCCGGCGCACTATATCTACAAGACCGACGAGGCGTCGATGCTGCGCCACTTCCGGGAAATCGCCGACGAAACCGACGTGCCGATCCTGATCTACAACGTGATTCCGTGGAACTACCTGACGCCGTCGCTGCTGCTGCGGATCATGCGCGAAGTGCCCGGCGTGGCCGGGGTCAAGCAGAGCGCCGGCGACCTGAAGGCGCTGGCCGACCTGCTGGTCGACGCGCGTCCCTCGGACCGCATCTTCGCGGCGGTGGATGCGCTGCTGTATCCGTGCATCGCGCTGGGCGCACATGGCGTCATCTCGATCCTGACCACGGCCGTGCCGTCGGCGCTGGTGCAGCTATGGGACGCGGTCAGGCGCGGCGACCACGCGTTCGGCCGCGACATGCACGCGCGCCTGCTGCGCCTGTGGAATGCGCTGTATGCCGACAACCGCGTGGCCACCACCAAGTATGCGCTGTGGCTGCAGGGCGCGCCCACCGGCCACACCTTGCGTCCGGTGGCGGCGGTGACGCCCGCGCAGAAGGCCGCCATCCGCGAGGCGCTGGCGGGCGTGCTGCCGCAGGCGCGCCTGCGGGCCGACGACTGAGGAAGCCGCCATGCCCCGCTTCGCCGCCAACCTGACCATGCTGTTCACCGAGCAGCCGTTCATGCAGCGCTTCGAGGCCGCCGCGCGCGCCGGTTTCAAGGCGGTGGAATACCTGTTCCCTTATGCCTACGACCCGCGCGAACTGGCGGGCCAGCTGCGCGCCCACGGCCTGGCGCAAGTCCTGCACAACCTGCCGGCCGGCGACTGGGACGCCGGCGAGCGCGGCATTGCCTGCCATCCCGACAGGGTGGCGGAATTCCGCGATGGCGTGGCCCGGGCCATCGAATACGCGGCCGCGCTGGGCTGCCCGCAGCTGAACTGCCTGGCCGGCAAGCTGCCGGCCGGGGTGGCGGCCACCCAGGCCCGCGCCACGCTGGTCGAGAACCTGCGCTTTGCCGCGGCCGCCCTGCAGGACGCCGGCATCGGCCTGCTGCTCGAGCCGGTCAACGATTTCGACATTCCCGGCTTTTTCGTGGCGCGCACGCGCGATGCGCTGGCGATCATCGACGACGTGGGTTCGCCCAACCTGCGGCTGCAGTACGACATCTATCACGCCCAACGCATGGAGGGCGAGCTGGGCAACACGCTGTCTAACCACATCGGGCGTATCGGCCATATCCAGCTGGCCGACAATCCGGGGCGCGGCGAGCCGGGCACCGGCGAGATCAATTATTCGTGGCTGTTCCGGCATATCGATGCGCTGGGCTACCCGGGCTGGATCGGGTGCGAATACAAGCCGCGGGGCCGTACCGAAGACGGCCTGGGCTGGCACGCCGCGTGGGCCGACGGCCGCGGCAACACAGGAGACACCGCATGACACAAGCCTCTTGCAAGCTGGGCTTCATCGGCCTGGGCATCATGGGCGCGCCCATGGCGGGCCACCTGCTGGCCGCCGGCCATGCCTTGTTCGCGCACACGCGCAGCAGCGTGCCGGCCGCGCTGGTGCAAGCGGGCGCCACGGCCTGCGCCCACGCCCGGGAAGTGGCCGAGCGCGCCGACATCATCTTCCTGATGGTGCCCGATACGCCCGACGTCGAGCTGGTGCTGTTCGGCGAACATGGCGTGGCCCGCGGCCTGTCGAAGGGCAAGATCGTGGTGGACTGCAGTTCCATCGACCCCATCGCCACCAAGGACTTCGCGGCCCGCATCAACGCCCTGGGCTGCGATTACCTGGACGCCCCGGTGTCGGGCGGCGAAGTGGGCGCCAAGGCCGCCAGCCTGACCATCATGGTCGGCGGCGAGCCGGCCGTGTTCGAGCGGGTCAAGCCGCTGTTCGACCTGATGGGCAAGAACGTGACGCTGATCGGCGGCAATGGCGACGGCCAGACCACCAAGGTGGCCAACCAGATCGTCGTCGCCCTGAACATCGCGGCGGTGGCCGAGGCGCTGGTGTTCGCCAGCAAGGCCGGCGCCGACCCGGCCAAGGTGCGCCAGGCGCTGATGGGCGGCTTCGCGTCTTCGCGCATCCTGGAGGTACACGGCGAGCGCATGATCAAGCGTACTTTCGCGCCGGGCTTTCGCATCGCGCTGCACCAGAAAGACCTGGCCCTGGCGCTGGCCGGCGCGCGCGCCCTGGGCGTGTCGCTGCCGCAGACCGCCGGCGCGGCGCAGCTGATGAACGCCTGCCAGGCGCTGGAGGCCGGCCAGCTGGATCATTCGGCGCTGGTGCGGGCGCTGGAGCACGTCGCCAACCACCGCCTGGCGGCCGACGCCTGACCTTTGCGCCCGCGCGGCCATGAAAAAGGCCGCGCGGAATATTCCGGCGCGGCCCAGGCAAGGACGGACGAGGACGTACGCGGGGGGTTAGTCCCCGTACAGTTTCTGGCGCATTTCGCGCCGTTCCTGCGCTTCCAGCGACAGGGTGGCGGTGGGGCGGGCCAGCAGGCGGGGAATGCCGATGGGTTCGCCGGTTTCTTCGCACCAGCCGTATTCGCCGCTGTCGATGCGGGCGATGGACTGCTGCACCTTCTTCAGCAGCTTGCGCTCGCGGTCGCGGGTGCGCAGTTCGAGCGCGTGCTCTTCCTCGATGGTGGCGCGGTCGGCCGGATCGGGCACGAATTGCGTTTCGCGCAGGTGCTCGGTGGTTTCGCCGGCATTGGCCAGGATGTCTTGCTCGAGCTGCTTGAGCCGTTCTTTGAAGAACGCCAGCTGGCGTTCGTTCATGTAATCGGATTCGGGCATGGCCAGCAATTCTTGCTCGCTGGGCAGATCAATCGCCGTATCGCTCGTCGACTTGCTTGATTTTTTGGTTGCTGCCTTGGTAGCCATGAAAACACTCCACTATGAATCGATCCAGGCGCGGCGCGCGCGTCGGGACGGCGGGTCAGCCCGCCAGGCACTGCTCCAAGCCCCGGGTGAAAATTTCCTGGGGCAGCTTGCGTCCGATGAAAACCATCTTGGTAGACGGCTTTTCGGCTGAGGTCCACGGCTTGCCGGGTTCGGCGCCCATCATCATGTGCACACCCTGGAACAACATGCGGCGGTTGATGCCCTTCATGTACAGGATGCCTTTGTAGCGCATCAGGTCGGGACCATAGACCTGCACCACGCCGCCCAGGAATTCTTCCAGCCGCGCGGGATCGAACGGCTTGTTGGAACGGAAGACGAATGCGCCGATTTCGTCGTCGTGGTGATGATGATGGTGGTGTTCGTGGTGGCAATGGGCCCCGCACTCGCCTTCGTGGTCGTGATGATCGTGACCGTGGTCGTGATCATGGCCGTGGGCGTGGCTGTGGGCCGCGTCGGGGTGTTCGTCGGCCAGGAAGTCCGGGTCGATGTCGAGAATGGAATTCAGGTTGAAGCCGCTGATGTCGATGATGGACTTCAGGTCGGCGTCGCCGAAGTTGACCGGCGTGATGGGCGCGCGCGGGTTGATGCGCACCAGGCGGGCGCGCAGCGCTTCGTAGTCGGCGTCGTTGACCAGGTCTTTCTTCGAGACCAGGATGCGGTCGGCGAAGCCGACCTGCTTCTGGGCTTCTTCCTGCGCATCCAGCGTGGCCATGCCGTGCTTGGCGTCGACCACGGTGATCACCGCGTCCAGGCGATAGTATTCGGCGATCTCGTCGTCCATGAAGAAGGTCTGGCACACCGGGCCGGGGTTGGCCATGCCGGTGGTTTCCAGGATGACGCGCTCGAAGCTGAGTTCGCCCGCCTGGCGCTTGGCGCGCAGGTCGGCCAGCGTGCGCATCAGGTCGCCGCGCACGGTGCAGCAGACGCAGCCGTTGCTGAGCTCGATGATTTCTTCCTGGCTGTCTTGCACCAGCAGATCGTTGTCGATGCTTTCCGGCCCGAATTCGTTTTCGATGACCGCGACGCGACGGCCGTGGTATTCGGTCAGGATGCGCTAGAGCAGGGTGGTCTTGCCCGCACCGAGAAAGCCGGTGAGGATGGTGACGGGAACCATTTTGTCCAAACTGCGCTGGGTATTCATGGCAAGTCGGCAAGCTGAAGGCCGGAGGCGCACGGGGCGCGGCTCGGGCGTGGACTACAGGCGGCCGCTGATGCGACCGGACGCAGGATTACAGCACAGTCGGGGCGGGGGGGCAAACCCCGGGCCAACCCGGGCGGCGGAATTTCGAAGAAGACGGAAAAACCGCGCCGTAATCCAATAGATACGGTTATATAGGGATGTATCGCGGAATTTCAAGGCATGCCATCACATGCCTGTCGTGCCTGCCCGGCGCAAGGGGTTTTCAGTGCGTGTGGCCGGCGTGGCGGTGGCCGGTTTCGGCGGGCTGCTTCTGCTGGCACTGCGGGCATAGCGCGCGGATTTCGGTTTCGTGCGTGGCCAGCGCGAAACCGGTGCGCGCCACGCGTTCGGCCAGCTGCCGGCTCATGGCCGGATCGCTGACTTCGGCCACCGCGCCGCACCCCGTGCATACCACCAGCAGGTCGTGCGGGGCGCCGGCGGCGTCGTGGCAGGCGGTCCAGGCGTTGACGGCGTCCAGGCGGTGGATCAGGCCTTCGTCCATCAGGAAATCGAGCGCCCGGTATACCGTCGGGGGCGCCGCGCCGGGATGCACCGCGCGCATCGCGTCCAGCAGTTCGTAGGCTTTCAGGCTGCGGCCGTGGCGCAGCAGCAGTTCGAGCACCTTGCGGCGAATGGGCGTGAGCCGGCGGCCGCGCTGCGCACAGAGCGATTCGGCGATGCGCAATTGATCGCCTACGGAGTCGGAGCGGTTCGTGCGGGGCGAGGTGGTCATCGATACTGACGGCCGGGACAGACACCCCGCGAAGGTATCAGAAAACGGGCCCGGCGGGGGCGTCGGGGCGGTCCAGGCTATTTTTGTTATGATATAACATATCTATCATGGGCGGTGCGCCGCCCTGCCTGGTTGCAAAGGGATATGTCTCATATTGTTTCGGCAAGGTCGGTCCGCCCCGATCGCTCGGCCCTGCGCGCGTCGGCCGCGCGCCGCCTGGGCGCCGCCCTGGCGGCCGCCGCCGCCCTGTGGGCCGTGACGGGCTGGGCGCTGGGCTGGTGGGCGGGCGCATGACGGACGCCTGCCCCGGCGTGCCGCTGATCGAGCTGCGCGACGCCGCCTTCGGCTGGCGCGGCCGGCCCGCCGTGCATGGCATATCGGGCGGCTTCGCGGCCGGTTCGATGACGGCGGTGGCGGGCCCCAACGGCGCCGGCAAGTCGACCCTGATCAAGGGCATCGTGGGGCTGATGCGCCCCCTGGCCGGCACGTTGCGCATCGCCGGCGGGGCGCGGCGCGGCCTGGCATGGCTGCCGCAGGCGGCCGACCTGGACCGGACGTTTCCCATCACCGTGCTGGATATGGTGGCCATGGGTGCCTGGCGCCGGGTCGGCCCCTGGCGCCGCTTCAACGCCGCCGAGACCGAGCGCACCTGGCAGGCCCTGGAATTGGTCGGGCTGGTGGGCGAGGCCGGCCGCATTGTGGGATCCCTGTCGGGCGGGCAGATGCAGCGGGCGCTGTTCGCGCGCCTGATGCTGCAGGACGCGCAGGTGTTGCTGCTGGACGAGCCTTTCGCGGCGGTCGACAGCCATACGGCGGACGCGTTGATGCGGCTGCTGTGCGCCTGGCATGCGGAAGGGCGCACGGTGGTCGCGGTGCTGCACGACCTGGCGCTGGTGCGGCGGCACTTCGGGCAGACGCTGCTGCTGGCCGGCCGCCAGGTGGCCTGGGGCCCGACGGCCGAGGTCCTGACGCCGGGCCATCTGGCGGCCGCGCGCGGCGCGCCGCGGGAATGGCTATGACGGCGCTGGACTGGGTGGTGGCGCCCTTCGCCGATTTCGGCTTCATGCGGCGCGCGCTGGCGGGCACGTCGGCCGCGGCGCTGGGCGCGGCGCCGTTGGGGGTGTTCCTGGTGTTGCGCCGGATGAGCCTGATGGGCGATGCCATGTCGCACGCCATCCTGCCCGGGGTGGCGGCCGGCTTCCTGCTGGCGGGCCTGTCGCTGGGGGCGATGTTGCTGGGCGGCCTGGTCACCGGCCTGGCGGTGGCGCTGCTGGCCGGCCTGGTGGCGCGCCTGACCCCCTTGCGCGAAGACGCCAGCTTCGCCGCGTTCTACCTGATTTCGCTGGGCCTGGGGGTGCTGCTGGTATCGCTGCGCGGTTCCAACATGGACCTGTTGCACGTGCTGTTCGGCACGGTGCTGGGGCTGGACGACGCGGCCTTGCTGCTGGTGACCGGCGCGGCCAGCGCGACGCTGCTGACCATGGCCGCGCTGTACCGGGTGCTGGTGGCCGAATGCCTGGACCCGGGCTTCCTGCGCGCCAGCGGGGGCGGGGGCGCCTGGGCGCACATGGTGTTCCTGGTGCTGGTGGTGGCAAACCTGGTGGCGGGTTTCCAGGTGCTGGGCACCCTGATGGTGGTGGGCATGATGATGCTGCCGGCCGCGGCGGCGCGCTTCTGGCTGCCGACGGTGGCGGCGCAGATCGTGTTGGCGGCCGCGCTGGGCGTGGCCGCCGGTATCGCCGGCCTGCTGGTGTCGTATCACTGGAACCTGCCCGCCTCGCCGGCCATCATCCTGGCGGCCGGCGCGATCTATCTGGCGTCCGTCGCGTGCGGGCCGCAGGGCGGGTTGCTGCATGGCCTGGCCGGGCATGGCCGGGCGCATTTTCGCTGAAGGAGAACGACATGCCTGGATACTTCGCCGCGCCGGTGCGGCGCCGCGTGCTGACGATGCTGATGCTGGGGGCGGCCTGCGTGTCCGTGCCGCTGGCGGCGCGAGGGGCCGAGCCCTTGCGGGTGGTGGTCACCTTTTCCGTGCTGGGCGACATGGTGCGCGAGATCGGCGGGCCCGATGTGGCGGTGGCCACGCTGGTGGGGCCGGATGGCGATGCCCACGAATACGAGCCCACGCCGGCCGCGGCCCGGCAGCTGGCGGGCGCCGCCGTGCTGGTCGAGAACGGCCTGGGGTTCGAGACCTGGCTGCCGCGCCTGGCGGAAGCGGCCGGCTTCGCGGGGCGGGCGGTGGTGGCCTCGACGGGCGTGGCGCCGCGCCGGCTGGACGCCGGGGCGCACGGCCATGCCGACAGCCACGCGGACGGCGACCGACCGGCCGGCAAGCGCGGGCACGATCATGGGCACGACGATCACGACCACGGCCACGGCCATCATCATGGCGACGTGGATCCGCATGCCTGGCAAAGCCTGGCCAATGGCGCCCTCTACGCCCGCAATATCGCCGAGGGCCTGGCCGTGGCCGACCCGGCGCGCGCGCCGGCGTACCGGCAGCGCGCCCAGGCCTATATCGCGCGCATCGAAACGCTGGACGCGCGCATCCGCGCCACCTTCGCGGCCATTCCGGCGGCCCGCCGGCAGGTCGTGACATCCCACGATGCCTTCGGCTATTTTGGCGATGCCTATGGCGTGCGCTTCATTGCCGTGGCCGGGATATCCACCGACGCCGAGCCGTCGGCGGCCGACATGGCCCGCATCATCGAACAGGTCAGGCGCGAACAGGTGCCCGCGGTGTTTGTCGAAAACATCACCAGCCCCGCGCTGGTGCGGCAGATCGCGCGCGAAACCGGCGCGCGGGCCGGTGGTACGCTCTATTCCGACGCGCTGGCCCCGCCCGGGCAGCCGGCAGCGACTTACCTGGGAATGTTCGAATGGAATGCGCGCCAGCTTTCCGCAGCCTTGCAACCGCAATGATCGCCCTGTGCGCCGTGCCGGCCGCGCAGGCCCATCCGCACATGTGGATCGATGCCCGTGCGCGCATTGCCTTCGATCCGCAGGGCCGCATCGCGGCCATCCGCCAGGACTGGCAGTTCGACGAGATGTTCGGTGCCTACACCACCCAGGGCCTGGAGAAGGGCGCGGACGGCAGCCTGCCCGCCGATACCTTGCAGGGCATGGCGAAGGACTGGATGAATGCCCTGGGCGAGCCGGTGTCGCACTATTTCACGCGGGTGACCGCCGGCGGCCGGGCGCTGGCGTTCGCCGCGCCGCGCGACGCGGTGGTGCGATGGAACCCGCAAGACCAGCGCCTGACCCTGTCGTTCACCTTGCCGCTGGCCGAGCCGGTGGCGCCGGATGCCGGCGGCGTGCTGGTCGATATCTACGACCCCACTTATTTCGTGGCCTATGCCTTCGACGCGCCCGGCGCCGTGGCGCTGGAGGGCGCCCCGCCAGGCTGCAAGCCGGCCTACCGGCCGCCGCGCGAACTGGACTGGAAGACGATGCAGCAGCTGGCGGCCATCCCGGCCGACCCCGATGCCCTGCCCGAGGAATTGTTCGCCATTACCAAGGGGCTGACGCATCGCATCGAGGTCGGCTGCCGATGACCGCTGCGCGTATGGCCATGCTGGCCGTGGCGCTGTGGCTGCTGCCGCAGGCCGCCTGGCCGCAGGGCGGCCACCCGTTCGGGGTGCCCGAGAGCGGCGGCGGGCTGGCCGGGCCCGACTGGCTGGCCGCGCTGTTCGGCCAGATATCGGCCTGGCAGACGCATTTCTACCGGCAGCTGACCGGCGCGGTGCGCGCCTGGCAGGCCGACGGCGCGGCGGCCTGGGGCCTATTGGGCCTGTCGTTCGCGTATGGCGTGTTCCATGCGCTGGGGCCGGGGCATGGCAAGGCCGTGATCGCCTCTTATGTGCTGGCCAACCGGCAGACGGCGCGCAACGGCGCGCTGCTGGCACTGCTGTCGGCGCTGTTGCAGGCGCTGGTGGCGATCGGCCTGGTGGCGGTGCTGGCATGGCTGCTGAACGCCACGGCGCCGGCGATGAACCGGGCGACGCGCGGGTTGGAAACCGCGTCGTATGCGCTGATCGTCGCGCTGGGAGCATGGCTGGTATGGGGCAAGGTGCTGCGGCCGTGGTTGCGCCGCGCCGGGCCGCGCTCGCCGGTGCCGCACGCACACGCGCATGAACACGCCTACCAGCACGCGCACGACGGCGCGCATCGGCATGCGCCCGCCATGGCACACGACGCTACGCCCGGACCGGGGCGCGAGTCGTCGCATGGCCCCGCGCATCACCATCACGGCGATTGCGGCTGCGGCCACGTGCACGCACCCGATCCCGATCAAGTGGCCGGCCCGCTGCAATGGCGCAAGGCCGGCTCGGCCATCCTGGCCATGGGATTGCGCCCCTGCAGCGGCGCGCTGATCGTGCTGGTGTTCGCGTTGTCGCAAGGCTTTTTCATGGCGGGCGTCGCGGCGGCGCTGGCGATGGGGCTGGGCACCGGGCTGACCGTGGCGGCCCTGGCCGTGCTGGCGGTGGCCGCCGGAGGCGCCGCCACGCGCCTGGGCGCGCGCCTGTCGGCCGCGTGGGCGGCGCGGCTGCGCGGGCTGATTGAGGCGGCCGCCGCCTTGTTCATCCTGCTGCTGGGGCTGCTGCTGCTGGGCGGCCAGCTGGCGGGCGGGGCCTGACCGCGCCGTCGCCTGGCCGGCACGCACTTGCCGTGCCCCGGGGGCAACCGCACAATATAGGCCCCCCTGCGTCCTTGCCGGCATCGGCTTGCCATGACCGACTTCACCAGCCTGTTCAACCGTCATCGTCCGCGCCTGGTCGCGATTGCCTACCGGATGCTGGGCGCGGCGGCCGAGGCCGAAGACGTCGTGCAGGATGCCTGGCTGCGGTGGCACGACACCGACCGCGCCGCGCTGGCCAACCCCGAAGCCTGGCTGGTGACCGTCACCACGCGCCTGGCCATCGACCGCCTGCGTGCGGCCAAGGCCGAACGGGCCCATTATGCCGGCGTGTGGCTGCCCGAACCCATGCTGCTGCAGGCGCCGGCCACGCCGGAAGAAATCCGCGAGTTTGCCGACGACGTGTCGGTGGCGTTCCTGTTCCTGCTGGAACGGTTGTCGCCCGAGGCCCGCGCGGCCTTCCTGATGCGCGAAGTGTTCGACGCCGACTACGACGACATCGCCGCCACCCTGGGCAAGACAGAAGCGGCTTGCCGCCAGCTGGTGCGGCGCGCCAAGCAGCAACTGCGCAACGGCACCCCGCGCCGGACCGTCTCGCGCGATGCCCATCACCGCCTGATGCTGGGCTTTGCCGACGCCATGCGGCGCGGCGATTTCCACGGCTTGCACGCGCTGCTCAGCGACGACGCCGAACTGATCGGCGACGGTGGCGGCAAGGTGCCCAGCTTTGCCAGCCTGGTGGGCGGCAAGCGCCTGGCCCAGCTGTTCTTCGCCGGCAAGCGCCGCTACGGCGACGAACTGCGGGTCGAGGTGGTGCAGGTCAACGGCCAATGGGCGCTGCTGCGCTACATCCAGGGCGTGCTGGAATCGGTACAGTCGTACGAGACCGACGGCCAGCGCATCGTGCGCGTGCTGGTGCAGCGCAACCCCGACAAGCTGGCGCGCGTGGCGGCCGCCATGGCCGGGACGGCGCCGCCGCCGGGGCCGGCTGCCGCGATATAAAAAAGCCCCGCATTTCCGGGCGCGCCGATGTCACAAACCGGGCGGCGCATCCGTCTAGGGGGCATGGACAACACAAACCCCCCCGACGCCGACTCGCTGGCGTCCAGCTTCGCCGCCAGCTATGCGGGCGTGGTGGCTTTTATTGCGGTGGTGGCCGAGGGCAATTTCGCCAAGGCCGCCGACCGCCTGGGCATCGGCCGCTCGGCGGTCAGCCGCAGCGTGCAGAAACTGGAAGACCAGCTGGGCACCCGGCTGTTCGTGCGCACCACCCGCCACACCACGCTGACCGGCGAGGGCGAGCGCTTCTACCGGAACTGCCATCCCGGCGTCGAACGCATCGTGCAGGCGCTGGACGATATGCGCGAATTGCGCCAGGGCCCGCCGTCGGGCCGGTTGCGCGTGTGCGCCACGGTGGGGTTCGGCCGCAAGGTCGTGGCGCCGCTGCTGGCCGGTTTTCACGCCCGCTATCCCGATATTTCGGTGGACTTGCTGCTGGACGACGGCCCCACCGATTTTTCCAGCGACCGCATCGACGTGTCGTTTCGCAACGGCCGCATGGAAGACAGCCAGGTCATCGCCAGGCAATTGATCCCCATGCAGATGCTGCTGTGCGCCTCGCCCGGTTATGTGGCCCGGCAGGGGCTGCCGCGCGGCATCGACGACCTGGCCGGCCATCGCTGCATCAATTTCCGCCTGGCCTCGGGCCGCGTGTACGAATGGGAATTCAAGGTGGGCGGCCATCTGCGCAAGTTCGCGCCGCGGGCCATGCTGGCATTCAACGATGCCGACCTGGTACTGCAGGCCGTGCTGGACGGCGCGGGCATCGCGCAAATGGCCGGCTACCAGATCTGCGATCACCTGCGCGCCGGCACGCTGGTGGCATGCCTGCCGCAGTACGCGCCGGACGATCGCGGCCACTATATCTGCTACCTGAGCCGCCAGCACCTGCCCGCGCGCATCCGCGTGTTCATCGACTACATGATCGAACACATCCGCGCGCTGGACCTGCAGATCCTGGAAAGCCTGCTGCCCAGGCCGGCCTGAACCGTCATGGCGCCAGCGCGACCACGCTGTCGATGCCGTGCTGCGCCATCTTGGAATAGGGGCACAGGCGCTCGGTGTTGCGCACCAGTTCCTCGGCCACCGCGCGGTCCAGCCCCGGCAAGCGGATATCGACGTGGGCCGCCAGCGCGTACAGGCCGTCGACCGGATCGCGCCCGAACGCGACACGGACCGTGACCGAGGCGTCGGCCACGGCCAGGCCGGCCTGCGCGGCCAGCAGGCTGAGCGCGCCATGGAAACAGGCGGCGTAGCCGGCCGCGAACAATTGCTCGGGGTTGGTGCCGCCGCCCGGGCCGCCCAGTTCCGGCGGCAGCCGCAAGTCCAGCTGCAGCGCGCCGTCGTCGGAACGCGCCACGCCCGAGGCGCGTCCGTGCGCGGCCTGGCCGCCGCGCACGGTGACACGGGCGGTGTACAGGGCCTGGAAGTCGTCGCCCCGGTACTTGTGTAGCAGGGCCAGGGGCGGCGGCTGTAGCGGCTGGCTCATGGGCGTCTTCCCGTCCGGGCGGATTCAGGCCGCGGCTTGCGCACGGCCGAACCAGGTGTCGAAATCCACCCGGCCCAGGCGCGGGTCCGGCCCGGGCACCAGCGTGTCGTCCTTCAGCAGGGCGCCGAAGTAGCGTGCCTGTTCGTCCGCAAGCACCGCGCGCGTATCGCCTGCCTGGCGCAGATAGCGTTCCACCAGGGCCGCCAGGCGCACGCGCTCGGGCCCGGCGATCTCGATGGTGCCGTTGACGGGCGGCGCCAGCGTGGCGTCGGCCATGGCCAGCGCGACATCGTCCGAGGCAATCGGCTGCACGTAGGCCGGCGACAGGCGCACTACGTTGCCGTCGGCGCCCGACCGCACGATGCCGCCCAGGAACTCGAAGAACTGCGTGCTGTGCACGATGGTGTAGGGGATGCCGGCCGCGCGGATCAGTCTTTCCTGGGCGATCTTGCCTCGGAAATACCCGCTTTCGGCCAGCCGGTGGGTGCCCACCACCGAAAGCGCCACGTGGTGGCTGACGCCGGCGGCGGCTTCGGCCGCCAGCAGGTTGCGGCCCGAGGTTTCGAAGAATTCGAGCACGGCCCGGTCTTCGAACGAGGGCGAGTTGGCGACGTCCACCACGACCCGCACGCCCGCCAGCGCGTCGGCCAGGCCCTCGCCGGTAATGGTGTTCACGCCGGTGGCGGGCGAGGCGGCGATGGCCTCGTGGCCGCGCTGCGCCAGAATGTCGACCAGCTTCGAACCGATCAGGCCGGTTCCGCCTATGACCAGGATTTTCATGGCGATGTCCTCAGTCCAGCTTGGCCTTGTCCAGGCCGAAGGCCTTGTCGGCCGAGCCCGGCACGCTCTTGAACCCCACGTTCAGGCGGTTCCAGGCATTGATGGTCATGATGGCGAAGCTCAGGTCGGACAGTTCTTTCTCGGACAACTGCGCGCGCACCTGTTCGTAGATGTCGTCGGGCACGCCATGCTCGGGCAGGTGGGTCAGCACTTCGGTCCAGGCCAGGGCGGCGCGTTCGCGCGGCGAAAACAGCGGGGATTCGCGCCAGATGGCGACGTGGTGCAGGCGCAGTTCGCGTTCGCCGTGGATCTTGGCCTGCTTGACGTGCATGTCCAGGCAGAAGCCGCAGCCGTTCATCTGCGAGGCCCGCACATCGACCAGGTTCAGGATCGAGGCTTCCATCGCGCCGGACTTCACCAGCGTGCCGAATTCGACGAACTTCTTGAACAACTCTGGCGATTGCGCAAAGGCGTTGATGCGTTGACTCATGACGATTCCCTCGGTAGGTTGGCAGCGGCCGCCGGGGCGGGCCGAAGCGTGGGTGGCAAAGGCTTGGGGCGATGGGAGAATCGTAGGCGTCGGCGCATCGGCGCGGTAGGCACCGCCGAGGGACCACGGTGTTGCCTTCCCGGCACCAATCGGCCCGGCCGTCGGCGACCGGCTTCGGCTATAAGGTAGAGCGATGAACAGCCAAGATATTTCACTGCACGACATCCACCTGTTCGTGGAAGTCGCCAAGCGCGGCAGCTTCTCCGCGACCTCCACGTCGCTGGGGGTGCCGGTGGCCACCCTGTCGCGCCGCATCGCCGCGCTGGAGAAGACCCTGGGGCTCGAGCTGCTGAGCCGGTCGACCCGCCGCGTCAGCCTGACGGCCATCGGCCAACGGTATTTCGACGAGTGCGCGGCGCACGTCGAGGGCGCCCTGCTTGCGCACGAAACCATCAATACCTACCTGGACCGGCCCGCCGGCACGCTGCGGATGTCGGTCATGCCCGGCCTGACCACGGTGCTGCCCGCCGTGCTGAGCGAACTGCGCGAACAGTATCCGCAGATCGCTTTCGAGATAGAGCTGGGAACCGGCGGGGTCGAACGCGACAGGCATCGCTTCGACCTGATCCTGCGCGGCGGCAAGCAGGACGATTCGCCGCTCATCCAGAAACCCATCGCGCAGATCCGCTGGATCCTGGTGGCATCGCGCAGCTATCTGAAACGGTTCGGGCGGCCCGCTACGCCCGAAGACCTGAACCGGCACGAGCGCATCCTGACCGACCGCCTGCAGGAATGGACGCTGAGCAGCGGCGATAGCCTGATCCGTATCGACGGCGCTTCGCACGTCCGCACCAACAGCGCCTGGCTGGGGGTGCAACTGGCCATTGCCGGCATCGGCATCGCCTGGGTGCCGTCGCACCTGGCGCTGTCGCAGACCCTGAAGGAACAGGGCCTGGAGCAGGTGTTGCCGGAATGGAAACTGCCGCCGGTGACGATCTACGCGCTGTCCGAAAGCCGCATCCTGTCCGCGCGGGCCAAGGTATTCCTGGACGTGCTGGCCAGGCACCTGGCGCCGCGGCCCTGATCGCCCGGCAGGCCGGCGCGGGCGCTTGCACCGGCGCGCGCGGCAGGGGCCCCGTTCGGCGGCGTCGTTTCTGCCCACGGGCGCTATGCAACTGGAATTGATATGTTATATCATTCCTTAGTTTTGTAATGATATAACATTCATGGGACGGGAAATGAACATCAACCCCCAGCCGCTGGCGCTTGCGCTGGCCTTGGCATTTATCCCCGCCGCGCAGGCGCAGTCCGTGCCGGCCGCCGGCACCGCCCCCGCGGCCACGCCCACCCTGCCGGCCATTACGGTATCGGCCAATCCGCTGGGGCTGGACCCCGACAGCATGGCGCTGCCCGCCCTGGTGCTGGACGGCGACGACCTGGTCGAACGCCGCCAGGGCACCCTGGGCGATACGCTGAACGGCCTGCCCGGCATCCATTCCGACACGTTCGGCGGCGGCGCCAGCCGGCCGGTGATCCGTGGCCAGACCGCCCCGCGGGTCAAGGTGCTGTCCGACGGATCGGAGTTGATGGATGCTTCCAGTATTTCGCCCGATCACGCGGTGACCACCGAGCCCCTGCTGGCGCAGCGCATCGAGGTATTGCGCGGCCCGGCCACGCTGCTGTACGGCGGCGGCGCGATCGGCGGCGTGGTCAATGTGCTGGACAACAAGATTCCCACCGCCATTCCGGAAAAAGGCGTGGCGGCCGAAGCCGAGGTGCGCGGCGCCACCGGCACGGGCGAACGCGCGGGCGCGGTCGGCATCACCGCCGGCAGCGGCGAGTTCGCGGTGCGCGTCGAGGGCATGAAGCGCCGCGCCGACGATTACGACGTGCCCGACTGGCCCGGCGGCGAACTCGAGGGGTCTTACAGCAGGTCGTCGCAGGGCAGCGTGGGCCTGTCGTGGGTGACACCGCGCGGCTATGTGGGCGTGGCCTACACCTACCTGGAAAGCAAGTACGGCCTGCCGGGCCACAACCACGAATACGAAGGCTGCCATCCGCACGGCACGCACCTGCATTGCGGCGGCCATGACGACCACGATCATGGCGGACACGACGACCATGACCACGATCACGAGGACCCGCCGTACGTGAAGCTGCGCAGCAACCGGGTCGACCTGCGCGCCGAATACACCGAGCCGTTCGCCGGCTTCGAGAAGATCCGCCTGCGCGGCGGGCTGACCGACTACCAGCACCAGGAGATCGAGGGCGGCGAGGTGGGCACCACCTTCAAGAACCGCGGCTACGACGCGCGCCTGGAGCTGGAGCACAAGCCGCTGTACGGCTGGCGCGGCGTGGTGGGGGTGCAGAACGCCTACAGCGACTTCAGCGCCGATGGCGAGGAAGCGTTCCTGCCGCGCAGCGAGACCCGTTCGACGGGCCTGTTCCTGCTGGAAGAGTATCGGCTGGGCGACTGGCGCTTCGAAGTCGGCGCGCGCCAGGACTGGCAGCGCATTTCACCGCAAGGCGATCATCCGCGCTCGAACCAGTCCGGCACGTCGCTGTCGGCGGCGGCCATCTGGGATTTCGCGCCGCAGTACTCGGTGGCCTTGTCGCTGTCGCGCTCGCAGCGCCTGCCCTCGGCGCAGGAACTGTATGCCGATGGTGTGCACCTGGCCACCAATACGTACGAAATCGGCAACCCGGACCTGGGCAAGGAAACCTCGCACAATATCGACCTGACGCTGCGCAAGCACGCGGGCGACACCACGTTCAGCCTGAGCGCCTTCCACAACCGCGTGAAGAACTACATCTATGCCGATACGCTGGACCAGTTCGAAGACTTCCGCCTGATCGAGTACACCCAGCGCGATGCCGAATTCACCGGCCTGGAAGGCGAAGTGCGCCACCAGTTCACCAAGGTGTTCTCGGCCGCCGTGTTCGGCGACTATGTGCGCGGCAAGCTGACCGGCGGCGACGGCAACCTGCCGCGCATCCCGGCGGCGCGGCTGGGCGTGCGCGCCGATGCCAAGTGGCGCCAGTGGTCCGGCGGCGTGGAATATGCCCACGTCTTTCGCCAGAACGACATCGCGTCGTACGAATCCAGCACGCCCGGCTACGACATGGTCAATGCCGTGGTCAGCTATCGCGATGGGCTGGGCGACGATGCCGCCTATGAAATCTATGTGCGCGGCAACAACCTGCTGGACAAGCTGGCCTACAACCATGCGTCGTTCATTTCCCGGGTGGCGCCGCTGCCGGGGCGTAGCGTGATGCTGGGCGTGCGGGTGACGTACTGAGCGATGTCGCCGGGCGCTACGATTTGCGCCCGGCGCGCGGATGCGCCTGGTCGTAGGCCTTGGCCAGGTGCTGGAAATCCAGCCGGGTGTAGATCTGCGTGGTCGAGATATTGGCGTGGCCCAGCATTTCCTGCACGGCGCGCAGGTCTTGCGCGGATTGCAGCACGTGGCTGGCGAAGCTGTGGCGCAGCACGTGCGGGTGCACGTGCGCGGGCAGCCCGGCCGCCTGGGCCATCTTGGCCAGTTGCACCTGCACCACCCGCGGCGCGATGCGCCGGCCGCGCGCGCCTACGAACAGCGCGCAGGCGTCGGCCGCCGGCGCGCCCGCGGCGGCCAGCTGGGGGCGCGCCTCGAGCCAGCGCCGCAGCGCGGCCAAGGCGGCCTGCCCGACGGGCACGGTGCGGCGCTTGCCGCCCTTGCCCAGCACCACGACCTCGGCCTCGGGCAGGTTCAGCCAGCTGCGCGATTCGTAGTCGGGCGACCGTTCGTAGCGGACATCCAGCCCCACCAGTTCCGACAGCCGCAAGCCGCTGGAATACAGCAGTTCGAACATGGCGCGGTCGCGCAGGCCGGCCGGGTCGGTGGCCAGCCGGGCGGTGGCGTGGTCCAGCAGCGCCTGGGCCTGTTCGACCGACAGCGCCTTGGGCAGGCCGCGGGCGGCCTTGGGGGCGCGCACGCCCGCCACGGGGTTGCCGGCCAGCCCGGCCGAGGGCGCCCACCATTGATAGAACCCGCGCCAGGCCGCCAGGGTGCGCGCCAGGCTGCGCGGCCCCAGGCCCTGCGCATGCAGGCGCGCCACGAACTGCCGGATGTGGCCGTTGGCCAGTTGTTCCAGCGGCAGGCGCGCCGCCTGCGCCAACTGGGCCAGCTGGCGCAGGTCGCGCGCGTAGGCGTCCAGGGTGTGGGGGGAATAGCGCCGATGCGCCCGCAGGTGCTGCAGCCAGGCATCCATCGGCTGCGGCAGGGCTTCGGGCGGAGAGGTGGCGGCGTCGGTCATGGGGCAAGGCGGCGTGCCGGCTGCCGCCCGGGGCCAGGCTAGGGTTGCGGTTCGGCGGGCATGTTCAGCCGGCGCAGCGTGGCCGAGGCCAGGCTGCCGATGGCTTCCAGGAACACCGTGCCCATTTCGGGCGTGAAGCGTTCGGGATCGTCGGAGCCCAGCACCAGCAAGCCCACGCTGGGCTGGTCGGGTTCCAGGCGCAGCGGCACCAGGGCCAGCGATTGCGGCTTGGCGTCGAGCCAGCCGGCCGCCTCGAATTCGGTATCGGGACCGCAGTAGGGTGCCTTCAGGCTGTCGGCGAAGGCCCGCACGTCGGGCGAGACGGGCTCGCCGTAGCCGGTGGGCGGCTGGCCCGGCAGGTTCCACAGCCGCAGCGCGACGTGGTTCAGGTCGAATTGCTGCGCCAGGCCCAGCGTGATTTCGCCGGGCAGGTGCTGCGGTTCGGTTTCGCCCAGCAGGCGGCAGCACCATTGCGAGATGCGTTCGCCGATGGCTTCGTTGGAATCGGCGTGGTGCGCCAGTTCGTTCAGGCGCCATTCGAGTTCGCGGTTGCGCTCGCGCAGCGTCAGGATCTGCCGTTCGCCCAGCGAGATGGCGCGGGCGCCGTGCGGGTGCGGCACCTGCAGGGTGGCGAAGACGTCGGCGTGGAGGTCGAAGAATTCCGGGTGGTTCTGCAGGAAATCCGCGACGTCCTGGGCGGTGAATGCGGTATCGGTCATGAAGGCGTGAGAGCGTTGGGCTATCGGCCAAGGGCCATGGAAAAAACCAGTTTGTCGATGTCGACCTGGCCCGTATAGACGGAGGTGGCGGGGCCGGTCATGCGCAGGCGTTCGCCGTTCCAGTCGATGGTGAGCGTGCCGCCGCGCGTGTGCACGCGCACCGGCGAATCGAGCAGGCCGCGCCGGATGCCGGCCGCCACCGCGGCGCAGGCGCCGGTGCCGCAGGCCAGCGTTTCGCCGGCGCCGCGTTCGTAGACGCGCAGCCGGATGGTGTGGCGGTCGACCACTTGCATGAAGCCCGCGTTCACGCGCCGCGCGAAGCGCGGATGGCGTTCGATCAGCGGGCCCAGCGCCGCGACGGGCGCGGTGTCGACATCGTCGACCTGCTGCACCGCGTGCGGGTTGGAAATGGCCACGGCCGATACGTGCACGCTGCGCGGCGCACCGGCCGGCGCGTCGGGCAGGTCCAGTTGCCAAAGGGTGTCGTCGCCTTGCACGCGGGATGCCAGGCCGGCCGTGTCGAACGGCAGGGCGGCCGGGTCGAAGCGGGTGACGCCCATGTCGACCGTGACTTGCTCGTCGTCGCCCTCGTCCAGCACCAGGATGCCGGTGGCGATTTCCGCGCGCAGCGGGTTGCGGTCGGACAGGTGCTGTTCGTGGACGAAGCGCACGAAGCAGCGCGCGCCGTTGCCGCAGTGCTCGACCTCGGAGCCGTCGGCATTGAAGATGCGGTAGCGGAAGTCGGCGTCGGGCCGGGTGGCGGGCTCGATCAGCAGGATCTGGTCGGCGCCGATGCCGAAATGCCGGTCGGCCAGGGCGCGCGCGCGCTCGGGCGTCATGGCGATGGCCTGGCGGACGCCGTCGAGCACGACGAAATCGTTGCCGGCGCCATGCATTTTGGTGAAGTTCCAGATCATGGGCCGATTATCGCCCATTACGGCGCCCCGGTGTTCGGGCGTCAGTAGAACTTGCGCTCGCCCAGCGGACGGGTCTTGAAGCGCCGGTGCACCCAGTAGTACTGGCTGGGGCAGCGCCGCACCCAGGTCTCGATCTCGCGGTTCAGGCGGGCGGTGGCGTCTTCCAGCGAGCCGTCGCCGGGAAAGTCTTCCAGCGGGGGCAGCACGTCGACGTGGTAGCGGCCGGTGGCCGGGTCCCAGAAGTCGACCACGGGCAGGACCGCGGCGTTCCATTTGCGCGCCAGTTGCGCCGTGGCCACCAGCGTGGCCGCCGGCACCCCGAAAAAGGGTACGAACACCGCGCCGTGGCGCCCGAAATCCATGTCGGGCAGGTAGTACACCGGGCGCGGCGCGCGCAGGTGGCGGATCAGTTCGCGCACGCCATCTTTGCGGCTGACCAGGAAGACCTCGTTGAAGCGGGCCCGGCCTTCGCGCACGATGGTGTCGACCGCCGGATCGCTTTGCGGGGTGTACATGGTGGCGCTGCTGGCCACTTCCATGGTCAGGCGGGTGGCGGCGGCATCCAGCGCCACGAAGTGCGGCGCCAGCAGCAGCACCGGGCGGCCCTCGGCCGTCAGAGCGTTGATGCGGTCGGCGCCGTTCTGGGTGACCAGGTCGCGGATGGCCTCGGGCGTGCCGTACCACAGCACGCCGCGGTCGACGATGGTTTGCGCCAGCGCGCGGAAGTGCTCGCGCAGCCAGCGTTCACGCACGGCCTCGGGTTGGTCGGGGAAGCACAGCCGCAGGTTCAGGCGCACGATGCGCGCCCGCGAGCGCGCCAGGTTGCGGGTCAGCCAGCCCAGCGCGGCGCCGAGGCGCTGGCGCGTGGCCGGGCGCATGCGGCCGAACCAGGCAAACAGCGCGGCCAGCGCGCGCGTCTTGAAGTCAGTCATGGGATGCGGGCACGTCGGGGGGCGGGGCGGATGCCAGGGGCGGCGCCGGCGGCGCGCCGCGCGGCGTCTTGTAGCGGTTGTAGCTCCATAGGTACTGGTGCGGGATGCGGCGGATCAACTTTTCCATCGCGGCATTGAACAGCGCCGCCTGGGCCTGCGGGTCGGCCGGCAGGGGCTCGGGCACGCGCGCGCAGTGCACGCGCCAGCCCCGCCCGCGCGGCAGGCGTTCGCCCGCCACCACGATGACGGCCACCCGGGTCTGCGCCGCCAGCTTGCCGGGCAGTGTCATGGTGTAGGCCATCCGGCCGAAGAATGGCGCCCATACGCCCTCGCCCTGGCCGGGCGCCTGGTCGGGCAGCAGCCCGACCGATTCGCCGCGGCGCAGCGCCCGCACGAATTCGCGCACGCCTTGCAGGTTGGCGGGCACGGCCTTCACGTCCGAGGTATTGCGCGCGGTGTCCAGCAGGGGGGCCAGCGCGGCAATGCGCGGCGGCCGGAACATCACGGTAATGGGCAGGTTGTCGGCCACATAGCGCGCGGTGATCTCGAAGCAGCCCAGGTGCGGCGTCAGGAACAGGATGCCGCGGCCTTCGGCGCGGGCCGCCTCGACCACGTGGAAATCGTCGGACACGGTTCTGGCCAGGCTGTCGGCGTTGCGGAACCAGACGCGGGGCATTTCCAGGATCATCGCGCCGGTTTCGGCGGCCGCGCGGCGGGCGAAGGCGGCGTCGGGGTAGCCGGCCTGGGCCGCGTTGGCCCGCAGCCGCCGCCGGTACCGGCCCGGCCAGGCGTAGATCAGCAAGCCCGCCAGCCGCCCGACGGCATGCACCAGGGGCAGGGGAAGCAGGGCAACGGCGCGGAACAGGGCAAGCAGCATGCGGGGCGACGGGGGCCGCGCCGGACGCGCGGCTATATGTATAGATTCAGGCAAAAAGCATGAGTCGGGCATTTTCGCCTAAAATGGCCGCTGTCGCCGAGTTAACCGACAACTTGCGGGGCGACGCCGGAAGCGCGGCATGCGTTTCGGGCAAAATCCGCTAAAGCGTCGCGCCCAGATCGTCGTAGTCAGGTTCGGATCCGGGGCGCTACGCGCCTCGTTAAACCTGTGTGCCGGCCCAGCCGGTTTCGTAAGGACGTATCCGTGGCCAACAACGATTTTCTCTTCACTTCCGAATCCGTCTCGGAAGGGCACCCGGACAAGGTCGCCGACCAGATCTCCGATGCCATTCTCGACGCCATCTTCACGCAAGACCCCAACGCCCGCGTAGCCGCCGAAACGCTGTGCAACACCGGGCTGGTGGTGCTGGCCGGTGAAATCACCACCACGGCCAATGTCGACTACATCCAGGTGGCGCGCGACACCATCCGTCGCATCGGCTACGACAACACGGACTACGGCATCGACTACAAGGGCTGCGCGGTGCTGGTCGCCTACGACAAGCAGTCGCCCGACATCGCCCAGGGCGTCGACCGCAAGTCCGAAGACTACCTGAACCAGGGCGCGGGGGACCAGGGCCTGATGTTCGGCTATGCCTGCGACGAAACCCCCGACCTGATGCCCGCGCCCATCTGGTACGCGCACCGCCTGGTGCAGCGCCAGAGCGAACTGCGCAAGGACGGCCGCCTGCCGTGGCTGCGGCCCGACGCCAAGTCGCAAGTCACGTTCCGCTACGTCGACGGCCGCCCCGTCGAGGTCGACACGGTGGTGCTGTCGACCCAGCACGCGCCCGAGATCTCGCAGTCGTCGATCCACGAAGCCGTCATCGAAGACATCATCAAACCCAGCTTCCCCGACGGCCTGGTCACGCCCAAGACCAAGTTCCTGGTGAACCCCACCGGCCGCTTCGTCATCGGCGGCCCGCAAGGCGACTGCGGCCTGACCGGCCGCAAGATCATCGTCGATACGTACGGCGGCGCCTGCCCGCACGGCGGCGGCGCGTTCTCGGGCAAGGACCCTTCCAAGGTCGACCGCTCCGCCGCGTACGCCGCGCGCTACGTGGCCAAGAACATCGTGGCCGCCGGCCTGGCGCGCCAGTGCCAGGTGCAGGTCAGCTATGCCATCGGCGTGGCCGACCCGATCAACATCACGGTCTACACCGAAGGCACCGGCGTCATCCCCGACGACCAGATCGCCAAGCTGGTGCGCGAGCACTTCGACCTGCGTCCCAAGGGCATCGTCAACATGCTCGACCTGCTGCGCCCCATCTACACCAAGACGGCGGCGTACGGCCACTTCGGCCGCGCCGAGCCCGAGTTCTCGTGGGAAGCCGTCGACAAGGCCGCGGCCCTGAAGAAAAGCGCCTGATCCGGCCGTCAGCGGCGCCCGCCAGGCCCGGTTCCGGCATCGCCGGGCCGGGCCTTTGTCTTGGACGGCGTCGCCGCCGGCCAGGTCGGCGGGCTACTTGGCCGGCTTTTTCCTCGGCGCGGGCGCGCCGGCGTCCGCTTCCGGCAGGTTCGCGCGCAGCAGCGCCATCTGCTGCGGCGAGAACAGCTGCCGGCGCAAGTTCACCAGCGCCTTGCCGAATTTCTGTTCGACCTGGTCGCCGAAGGCGGACATCATCTCGGCCATGTAGATGTCGTGGCGGATCAGGGTTTCGGCCATGCGCACGATGGCCGAATGGGTGGTGTAGGCGCCCGTCAGGGTGTCGCCCAGGTTGGCCGTCAGCGCGACCCGGTAGTCGATGGCCAGCGTGAAAAGATTGTCGGCGCCGCCGACGCGAAAGCCGTTGCCTTCGTGCAGGTAAGTGGTCGAGTTGGGCCCGAGGCGAAGAAAGTCCACGTCGTCGCCAAACACCACGAATATCAGTTTTACGCCGCGCGCCGCGGCTTTTTTCATCTTGCCGGCGTGTTCGCGCAGGATGTCGGTCGAGGCCTTGATCCAGATGTGTTCCGAGGCGCCGTCGATCAATTCGTCGATTTTTTCCCGGATGCGTTCCTGGCCCTCGATGCTCCAGACGACGTTCGGGTCTTCTTTCGCGCCCAGGTTATCCAGGCTTTGCTTCAGGCGGCCGCACAGGCTGGTGATGTTGTCCGAGATGCCGCCGAGCAGGACGGCCGGATCCACTGGCACGAAGCGGGCCGGGCTTTCGCTGACGGGCTGCACCGCGCGCTTCTTGGCCAGGCCTTCCAGCGCGCCATAGGTGTTGGCGCGGGGCAGCCCGCAGCGCTTGCTGATTTCGTAGGCGGTGGCCGGGCTGGATTGCAGCAGGCTGATATACGCGCTGGCTTCGTACTCGGAAAAGCCGAGACGCTGCAGGTCGTGGACCGGATCGGCAGAGTCCCTGCGTTTGGCGACGGACTTTGCCGCGACGCTTTTCGACATATGACAGGCCCTTCTTGGACGGTGCTGGCCGGGAATTTCCGGGCCACAAAGTGTAATGCGGAACCCCGGGCGGCATGGGCGGCGCGATGTGCTTGACTTATAGTAGTAGCTATAACTACTATCAATATAACCGAGCGACGACCATCACACCATGAGCCACGAGACCCACCTTCAGGAATTGCAGAAACGGCGCGACAAGGCCTACGCCATGGGCGGGGAAGAACGCCTTGCCAAGCGGCGCGCCCAGGGCGTCCTGAACGCGCGCGAACGCCTGGACGCCCTGCTGGATGCGGGCAGCTTTTTCGAGTCGGGCCTGCTGGCCACGTCGTTTCGGCCCGACGCGCGCGAGAAGACGCCCGCCGACGGCAAGATCGCCGGCTTCGGCGCCATCGCCGGCCGTCCGGTGGCGGTGGTGTCGAACGATTTCACCGTCATGGGGGCGTCCAGCAGCGTCGTCAACGGCAAGAAGATCAAGCACGTGCGGCAGGTCGCGGCCGAATCCGGCATGCCGCTGGTCCTGCTGGGCGAGTCGGCCGGCGCGCGCATGCCCGACCGCATGGGCGCGGCGGGCCGCGCCATCCTGGGCCAGGACCCGGCCGAGTACCTGCGCGACCGCCGTACGCCCTGGGTGTCGGCCTTGCTGGGCAACTGCTACGGGTCGTCCACCTGGTATGCCTGCCTGTCGGATTTCGTGGTGATGCGCAAGGGCGCCACGATGGCGGTGGCCAGCAGCCGCGTCACGGAACTGGCGATCCGGCAATCGGTCGATGCCGAAGAGCTGGGCGGCTGGAAGCTGCACACGGGCACCACCGGCATCGTCGATGTCGCGGTCGACACCGACGAAGAGGCGCTGGACGTCGTCAAGCGCTTCCTGAGCTACCTGCCCAGCCACAGCGGCGAGGCCCCGCCGGTGGCGCCCGTGCCCGCCGGGTCCGACGACGCCATGGCCGATATCCTGGACGTCGTGCCCGATTCGCGCGCCAAGACGTACGACAGCCGGGACGTGATCCGCCGGGTGCTCGACCGGGACAGCCTGTTCGAGCTCAAGCCCCGGTTCGGGAAATCCATGGTCACCGGGCTGGGCCGCATCGATGGCCGCACGGTCGGCGTGCTGTCCAACAACCCCAAGTTCAAGGGCGGATCGATCGATGTCGATGCCTGCGCCAAGGCCACCAGCTTTCTGGTGCTGTGCGATTCGTTCAACATCCCCGTCATTTTCCTGGTGGACCAGCCCGGCTTCCTGATCGGGATCGACGGCGAGAAGCGCGGCGCGCCGGGACGCATCATGAACTGGATGAACGCGCTGTCGCAGGTGTCCGTGCCGCGTTTCGTCGTCACTTTGCGCAAGAACTACGGCCAGGCCTACCTGAACATGGGCGGCGGCCGCAACAGCGACGAGGCCGCGGCCTGGCCTTGCGCGGACTTCGGCTTCATGGACCCGGGTACCGCCGTCAATGTGCTTTACGGCGTGCGCCACGAAGACGACCCGGAAAAGTTCCGGCAGCTGGTCGACCAGGTCAACCAAGACAACGCCCCCTGGTCGCTGGCGGCCCTGTACGAAGCCAAGGACGTCATCGACCCGCGCGACACGCGCGCCTATCTGAAGCGCCTGCTGGCCGTGCATTCGCGCAAGCCCTCTGGCGGCATCGGCGCGCACCGGCTGGCCTGCTGGCCCACCAGCTACTGAATCCAACGGCTATCAAGGAAACACATCCATGCCCACCGTCAACATTCCCAGCGACATCACCGGCACGGTTTGGAAAGTGCTGGTCAAGCCGGGCGATACCGTCGCGGAAGACGATCCGCTGGTCATCCTGGAATCCATGAAAATGGAAATTCCGGTCGTGGCGTCCGAGGCCGCCACCGTGCAGGAAATCTGCGTGAGCGAAGGCCAGGCTATCGCGGAAGGCGAGCTCGTGGCCGTATTGAAGACCTGACCCGCGGCCACCGCCAGGAGCCACTTCATGCCATCGTCGTCCGCGGCCGGGGCCATCATCGAGCAGGCGCGCCGTCAAGGCGGCCGGCCGCTGGACGAGCCCACGGCAAAACGGGTGCTGTCCTTGCACGGGCTGCGCACGCCCCGGTCCCGGGTGGTGAAGCCCGGCGACGATGTCGCGCAGGCGCTCGGGCCGTTGCAGGGCCCGCTGGCGCTCAAGCTGGTGTGCCCCGACGTGCTGCACAAGTCGGATTTCGGCGGCGTGAAGCTGGGCCTGCGGCAGGCCGGCGATATCCAGGCCGCCATGGACGAGATGGCGGCCCGCTGCGCCGCCGCGGGCTACCGGCTGGAAGGGTTCCTGCTGGAAGAGATGGCGCCGCCTGGCCACGAGGTGGTCATCGGCGGGTTCCGGGACCCATCGTTCGGGCAGGTCATCATGGTGGGCCTGGGCGGCATCTATGTCGAGGTGCTGCGCGATGTCGCGTTCCGCATTTGCCCGATCACGCCGCTGGATGCCCGGGAAATGCTCGACGAACTGCAGGGTGTGGCGTTGCTGCGCGGGGCCCGCGGCGGCGTGCGGGTGCCCGACAGCGTGCTGGTCGATGCGCTGCTTGCCGTCGGGGGCGAAGCCGGGCTGCTGACCCGGCACGCCGACGGCATCGCCGAACTGGACATCAACCCGTTGATCGTGTCGGCCGGCGGTGCGGTCGCCGTCGACGCGCGCCTGATTCCCTGCCCCCCGGGGGAAAAACCGTGAATACCCACCCGCATCGCGGCCCGGCGCCTGACGACTTCGGCGCGCTGTTCCGGCCGGCCACTATCGCCGTGGCCGGCGTGTCCGCCAGGACGGCGGGGCAGGGCAACAAATTCATCCAGCGCCTGCGCGCGGCCGGATACCGGGGCAAGATCTACCCCATCCATCCCACCGAAAGCCAGCTGGAAGGCCTGCCGGCGTATCCGTCGCTGGCGGCCACGCCCGAGCCGGTCGACTACGCCTTCATCGCGATTCCGGCCGAAGCGGTGCCGCCGCTGCTGGCCTCGGCCAACGGCCGGGTCCGCTATGCGCAGGTCATGTCCAGCGGCTTCGGCGAAGGCGGGCGGGGCGGCGGGCTGCGCGACGCGCTGCTGCAGGCGGCGCGGCAGGGCGGCATGCGGCTGCTGGGGCCCAATTGCATGGGCATCTACTCGCCCGCCGGCCGCGTGACGTTCACCGACGGCCAACTGGGCGAGGCCGGCACGGTGGGCGTGCTGTCGCAAAGCGGCGGCCTGTCGATCGACATCGTGCGCAGCGGAGAATACCGGGGCCTGCGCTTCAGCGGCGTGGTGTCGCTGGGCAATTGCCTGGATGTCGATCCCGGCGACCTGCTGCAGCACTACCTGGACGATCCCGGCACCCGCGTGATCGGGGCCTATGTCGAAGAGATCCGCGATGGGCGCCGTTTTTTCGAGTTGCTGCGCCACGCCCAGGCGCGCAAGCCCGTGGTGCTGCTCAAGGGCGGGCGCACCCGCCAGGGGCAGCGGGCGGCCGCATCGCACACCGGCTCGCTGGCCAGCAACGACCAGGTGTGGCGCGCGCTGGCGGCGCAGACGGGGTCGATCCTGGCCGACACGATGGACGATTTCATCGACGCGCTGGTGGCCCTGGAACAGGAAAGCGCGCACGCCGCCGCGTTCGACGGGCGCGTCGTCCTGTTCGGCAACGGCGGCGGCGCCAGCGTGCTGGCCGCCGACGCGCTGGGCCGGCTGGACCTGGACGTGCCCGAGCTGCAGGCCGGCACGATCGCGGCCCTGGAACAGCTGGGGATCCCCCCCGGCGCGGGCATCGAGAACCCGCTGGACGTGCCCGCCAATATTCTGCAGCGCGACCACGGCGCGCTGGCGCGCCGCATCCTGGACACGGTGGTGGCCGCCGAGCGGCCCGGCGTGGTCGTCGTGCACCTGAACTTGCCCGTCATCATGGGCTATCGGCAAGGCGAACTGATGGACGAGCTGGTGCGCACCGCCATCGGCCTGAAGGCCGACCTGCCCGCCGGTGTCAGGCTGTACCTGGTGCTGCGCTCGACCGGCCAGGCCGACCTGGAGGCGCGGCGCCAGGCCTACGCCAACCTGGCCATGCAGTCCGGCATCCCGGTTTTTCTCGGCCTGCCCGCGGTGGCCCGGGCCCTGGCTGCGCTGCGCCGGTATTCGCGCTTCCGCGTATCGCGCGCAGCGCCGCAGGCCATGGCGGGCGCGGCGGCCGCGTCCCTGTCCTGATCGCCCCTACCGGAGAAACCATGCCCCCGTGCCGTCCCTTCAAAAAAGTCCTGGTCGCCAATCGCGGCGAGATCGCGCTGCGCATCGTCCGGGCCTGCCGCGAAGCGGGGCTGCGGTCCGTCCAGGCTTATTCCGAAGCCGACCAGGACACGGCGGCGGTGCGGATGGCCGACGAAGCGGTGTGCATCGGCGGCCCCAAGCCGGCCGACAGCTATCTGAATGCGGTGGCGCTGCTCGACGCCGCGCGCCGCACCGGCGCCGACGCCGTGCACCCGGGCTATGGCTTCCTGTCCGAGAACGCCGATTTCGCCGACCAGGTCGAGCAGGCCGGGTTGGTGTACATCGGCCCGCAGGCCGCGATCATCCGGGTGATGGGCGACAAGATCGCCGCGCGCCAATGCGCCGAGGCCGCCGGCGTGCCCGTCATCCAGGGGTCGGCGGCGGCCGTGGCGTCGGTCGACGAAGCGCTGCGGATGGCGCACCGCGTGGGCTACCCGGTGCTGATCAAGGCGGCCGCCGGCGGCGGCGGGCGGGGCATGCGCGTCGCGCACGACGACCGGGAACTGGCCGAAGGCATGGAGCGCGCCGTTGCCGAGGCCCAGGCGTCGTTCGGGTCGGGCGACGTCTATATCGAGAAGTTCCTTGAACGGGTCCGGCACATCGAGGTGCAAGTCGTGGGCGACGGCCAGCGTGTCATCCACCTGGGCGAACGCGATTGCTCGCTGCAGCGCCGGCACCAGAAGCTGGTCGAAGAGGCGCCCGCCGCCATCCTGGGCCCGGCGATGCAGGCGCGGATACGGGACGCGGCCATCAAGCTGGCCGCGTCGGTCGGATACCGCAGCGCCGGCACGGTGGAATTCATCGTCGACCCGGTGGCGCAGGTGTTCTATTTCATCGAGATGAACACCCGCATCCAGGTCGAGCATCCCGTTACGGAATTGCTGACCGGCGTGGACCTGGTGAAGCTGCAGCTGTCGATCGCCGCCGGCCAGCCCCTGCCGTTGCGCCAGGAAGACGTGAACCTGCGGGGCCACGCCATCGAGCTCAGGATCAACGCGGAAGACCCGGACAAGGGCTTCCTGCCCCGCGGCGGCCGCATCGCCGAATTCGCCATGCCCGCCGGGCCGGGCATCCGGGTCGACACGCATGCCCATGCGGGCTATTGCCTGCCCGCGCACTACGATTCGCTGCTGGCCAAGCTGCTGGTCTGGGGCACAGACCGCGAAGAGGCCTTGGCCCGCATGGGCCGCGCCTTGTCCGAGGCGCGCATCGAAGGGTTCGCCACCACGCTGTCGTTTCACCGGCGCCTGCTGGAAGAGCCCGCTTTTCTCAATAATGAAGTGCACACGCGATTCATCAAAGAGCAGATGTACAGCAAGCATCCGATGCAGCGCTTGCTGTGAGCGAAGGCATCCGGCGTCGGCCCGGCAGCCGCGCCGGGCCATGCCGGATGCCGCTTTCAAGCCGAGGAGACACGACGATGAGAAAAACCGTTCTTGGATTATTGGCGCTTCTTGCAGCACTGCCGTTGCCGGGCGCCGCGGCGCAGGCCGAGATCAGCAGGGAAGTGCAGTTCATCGTGCCGGCGGGCCCCGGCGGTTCGCTGGACGCGGTTGCCCGGAAACTGCAGGAACTGCTGGTCAGCAAGAAGCTGGTTCAGGATGTCGTCGTCCTGAACAAGCCCGGGGCATCCACCCAGATGGCGCTGAACGTGCTGGACCAGCACGCGGGCGACCCCCACTACCTGATGACCCTGGCGACCTCGATGGTCAACAACAATTACCTGGGCAACATCAAGGTTTCGTACAAAGACTACACGCCCATCGCGATGCTGCTGGACGGCTATGTCGGCGTCCTGGTGCGCGCCGACTCGCCGTTCAAGACGGCGACGGACCTGGTAGCGCACCTGAAGCAGCGGCCCGACGACCTGAACATCGCCATCGCCGCGACGCTGGGCAACGACGTGCACGTCGGCGTGGCCAAGCCGTTGATGCACGCGGGCGTCGACATCTCGAAGCTGACGTTCGTGCCGTTCAAGTCGTCCGGCGAATCGATCACCAACCTCATCGGCGGCAACGTCGATGTCGTGGGGGCGACCACGCCCACCATCATCCCGGCCCTGCAGACCGGCAAGGTGCGCCTGCTGGCGATCGGCTCGCCCGAGCGGCTGCAGGGCGTGCTGAGCGATACGCCGACGTGGAAAGAGCTGGGCATCGACGTGGTCACGTCGTCGCCGCAAGGCGTGCTGGCGCCCAAGGGCATCACCCCGGCCCAGGTCAAGTTCTGGGAGTCGGCCCTGAAGCAGGTGGCCGATACCGACGACTGGCGCGAGTTCCTGAAGAAGAACCAGTGGGCGCCCCGCTTCCTGGATGCGCAACAGACGTCCGCCATGCTGGCCGCCGAGACGCAGAGCGTCGAGCAGGTGCTGAGCAAGCTGAAGGTCAAGAAGGCGTCCGGCGGCAAATGACGCCGGGCCGCGCCGTCAGCGGCCTGGCGGCTGCCCGCGCTTGCCGGGCTTGGGCTGGATGCGGCTGATGACCTTCAGGGCCACCGCCGCGGTCAGTTCCATGTGGCGTACGCAGGCGTTCCAGGCGGCCTGCTCGTCGTTGGCCTCGATGGCGTCGACGATCAGCGACATTTCCTGGTGCGATTGCTTGGCACGCCCGGGGCTGGTGATCGACGTGGCGCGCAGCCGCGCGATGCGGCCGTGCATCAGCCGCAGGGTCTCGGCCAGGGTGGGGTTGTAGCAGCCCGCCAGCAGAGCCTCGTAGAAGGCCTCGATGCTGGCCAGCTGGCGCGGCACGTCGCCGGCGTCGATGTGGGCCTGCAATTGGTCCAGCGCGGTGCGCAGCGCGCGCCGCTCGGGCGCCGTGGCCATGGCGATGAAGTTCTTGGCCGCCAGGCCTTCCAGCACGCCTCGCACCTGGTAGATGTTCGCGGCTTCCTCGGCCGTCAGCGTGGCCACGACCGAACCGCGGTTGGGCGCGCTGTAGACGAACCCTTCCATTTCCAACTGCAGGATGGCCTCGCGCACCAGCGGCCGGCTGGCTTGCGTCAGTTCGCAGATTTCCCGTTCGATCAGCCGCGTGCCGGGCAATAGCCGGCCCGACAGCATGGCGTCGCGCAGCATGTCGGCAACCTGCGTGCGCTTGGGGGTGGCGTTGGCGCGGGCCGGTTCGGAGTCGGCGGTAGCGGTGGGCATCGGGCGAGGGTCGGAACAAAGGATTGCCCACTATACAGGCAGGTCGCCGGGATTCAGTTAGTCAATCAAAACATATTGAATTGTCAGACAAAAAAGTATAAATTGTTTTTCATACTTAATAGGCCACCCCGCCGGAGACTCATGTGACGCAGGCTTTTTCTTTCGAGGACGCGGTGCGCGAACTCAGCACCGCCGAAATCTCGGACGCCCTGGATTTCTTCCACCTGCCGGGTAGCGCGCTGGGCATCGCGCCCGTGGCTGGCACACCCCGCGCCTTCGGCCCCGCCTATACGGTGCGATTCGCGCCGGTGGACACCGCGCAGAAGGGCACCGTGGGTGACTTCATCGACGACGTGCCGGCGGGCGCGGTGATCGTGCTGGACAACGGCGGCCGCCCCGACTGCACCGTATGGGGCGGCATCCTGAGCCGCCTGGCGCGCCAGCGCGGCATCGCCGGCACCGTGATCGACGGCGTGTGCCGCGATACCGCCGAGGCCGACGACTGCGGCTATGCGTTGTACAGCCGCGGCCGCTTCATGCGCACCGGCAAAGACCGCGTGCAGGTCGAGGCGGTGCAGGCGCCCGTCAGCCTGGGCGACGTACGCGTGTGCCCGGGCGATATCGTGGTGGCCGACCGGGACGGCGTCGTGGTGGTGCCGCAGGCGCGCGCCCGCGAAGTCTTCGACCGGGCCCTGGCCATGCGCCAGGCCGAGGCCGCCATCCTGGCCGAAGCGCTGGCCGGCGCACGCCTGGGCGACGCGCGCCGCAAGCACGGCTATCACACGCTGCAGCGCGGCCAGGCGCAATAAGCGCATCCGCATCGCCGCCCGGCAGCCGCGGGGCGGACCCCACCCGACACAACAGGAGACATCATGAGCATCGCCCCTTTCCCTGCCGCGCCGCGCGCGCGGCGCCTGTTCGCGGCCGCCGCCGTGGCGCTGGCGGCCTGCGGCGCCGGCCCGGCCGTGGCGGCCGACAAGCTGGACTGCCCCAACGTGCGTTTCGTATCGCCCTATCCGCCGGGCGGCACCACCGACATCCTGGCGCGGCTGCTGGCGCCGTCGCTGCAGGAGTCGCTGGGCGTGCCCGTGGTGGTGGACAACAAGGCCGGCGCCAGCAGCAACATCGGCACCGAGTTCGTGGCGCGTTCGACGCCGGACGGCTGCACGCTGCTGCTGGGCAACAACACCGGCGTGGTGATCAACCGCAACCTGTATAAATTGCGCATCGACCCGGTCAAGGACCTGCAGCCCATCGCGCAGGTGGCCGCGGTGCCGCTGGTGCTGTACGTGAACCCGAAGGTGCCGGTGAAGACGGTGGGCGAGCTGGTCGACCTGCTCAAGCGCGAGCCGGGCAAGTACAACTTCGCCTCGGGCGGCAGCGGCAGCCCGCAACACCTGGCGGGCGAACTGCTGAAGCTGCGCGCCGGCGTCGACATGATGCACATTCCGTACAAGGGCCAGGGCCCGGCCATGACCGACGTCATCGCGGGCCAGGTGCAGATCGCCTTCGAGACCACCGCGGCCCTGCTGCCGCAGGCGCGCGCCGAGCGGGTCCGGCCGTTGGCGACGTCGGGCGCCGAACGCGCCGATGCCTTCCCCGGCCTGCCGACCATGGTCGAGTCCGGCTACAAGGGGTTCGTGATCACCAACTGGTACGGCGTCTTCGCGCCCGCCGGCTTGCCGCAGGACCTGACCCGGCGCCTGAACGCCGCGGTGAACCGTGCGCTGGCGTCGCCGGACGTCGCGTCCAAGCTGGCGGACATGGGCTCGGCCAGGATGGGCGGCGCCGATGCCGCCGCGTTCGCGGCCTTCATCCAGGAAGAAGTGCCGCGCTGGGAGGAAATCGTGCAGCGCTCGGGCGCCAAGGTGGACTGAGGCCGGCGCGGGGCGGCGCGGGGCCGTCGTGCCCCACGCCGCCGGATTCGTGAGTTAGTCGCTCAGGCCAGGGTTGCCAGGCGTTCGAGCGTTTCGGGGTACTTTTGCACCAGCCTGATCAACGCAGTGGCCTGGGCATTCGGGCTGGCGCGCCCTTGTTCCCAGTTTTCCAGGGTACGCGTGTTGGTGCGCAAATACATGGCGAACAGCGCGCGCGACATGTTCAGGCGCTCGCTCCGAAGGCCTCCGGTGCCCTGAAGCCGTTCGACGCTTGCTACCAGACGCTGTCGTCGCTGCCCGGCGGCCGTACGTGGCCGGCGAACCGCTGCACCAGGAAATCCACGAACGCCACAGTCTTGGCCGGCAGGTTCAGGCGTTCGGGGTACAGCGCGTGGATGTCCGCCGGCGGCGTGCTCCAGTCGGGCAGCACTTGCCGCAGGCGGCCCGAGCGCAGGTAGGCCGCGGTTTCCCATTCCGACCGCATGACGATGCCGTGGCCCGCCAGCGCCCATTCCAGGGCGCTCTGGCCATCGTTCGAGCTGAGCGGCCCGCGCACTTTCACCGTCTCGACGCGCTGGCCGGCGCGCAAGTGCCAGGTGCCGTACGCCACATCGTTCTCGCGCACCACGATGCAGTGATGGCGCGCCAGTTCGCCGGGCGCACGCGGTTCGCCGTGGGCCGCCAGGTAGCGCGGCGAGGCGCACAGCAGGCGGCGGTTCGAGGCGATCTTGCGGGCCGTGAGGCGCGCGTCGGGGATCTCGCCGAACCGCACCGCCACATCGAAACCTTCGTCGAGCAGGTTGACCGGCCTGTCGGTCAGCCGCATTTGCACTTCCACTTCGGGAAACTGGGCGGCAAAGTCGGAGACGGCCGGCACGATGTGCGTGCGCCCGAAACCGAAGGTGGCGTTCAGGCGCAGCAGCCCGCGCGGCTGCGCCCGGGTGCTGGCCACGCTGCGTTCCAGCGCTTCCAGGTCGGCCAGAATGCGCGCGCCTTCGGCCAGGTACAGCTCGCCTTCCTGGGTGACGCTGACGCGGCGCGTGGTGCGGTTCAGCAAGCGCACGCCCAGCCGGCGCTCGAGGTTGGCCAGGCGCGTGCTGACCGCCGGCGGCGTCAGGCCCAGTTCGCGCGCCGCCGCGGACAGGTTGCCATGCTTGACCAAGAGCGAGAAGAAGGCCAGGTCGGACATCGCATCCATGGCGTCGGTCCCCCTTATTATTAAATTGAATTTAATAAAACTTTATCCAGACGTTAATTATAAGAACAGGCTGGGCTTATACACTGGCCCCACAACATCACAACAGGGCCGCGCGGCGCGCCCATACCCGAGGAGACTGCATTCATGGCTTCGTCCGTTTTTCCGCGCGCCGCGCTGTCGGCCACCCTGATCGCCTGTTGCCTGGCGGCGGCGCCGGCGTCGGCGCAGGATTTCCCGCAGCGCGCCATCACCCTGATCGCGCCATTCGCGCCGGGCGGCAGCGTCGACATCACGGCGCGCCTGATCGCCGATGCCTGGGCCAAGACGCTGGGGCAGAGCGTGGTGATCGAGAACCGCGCCGGGGCCTCGGGCAATATCGGCATGGCCGCGGTGGCGCGGGCGCAGCCCGACGGCTACACGCTGTCGATCAACACCATGTCGCTGGCAATCAACCCGTCGCTGTTCAAGGCCATGCCCTTCGATACGCTGAAAGACCTGCGCTCGGTGGGCACCGTGGCGACCTCGCAGCACGTGCTGACGGTCACCAACAGCCTGCCCGTCAACAGCGTGGCCGAATTGCTGGCCTATGTGCGGGCGCGGCCCGCCAACGCCGTGAGCTTCGGCTCGGCCGGCACCGGCAGCACCTTCCACATGGCCGCCGAGTTGTTCAAGTCGGTGTCGCATACGCAGATCCTGCACGTGCCGTACAAGGGCGGCGGCCCCGCCATGCTGGACACGATCAGTGGCCAGGTGCAGATGAGCTTCCCGGTGCTGTCGGCCGCCAAGGCGCAGGTCGACGGCGGCAAGCTGAAGCCGCTGGGCGTGACGGGCAAGACGCGCTCGCCGCTGCTGCCCGATGTGCCGACCATCGCCGAATCCGGCTTGCCGGACTACGAGTTCAACACCTGGTTCGTGATCAGCGCGCCGGCGGGCACGCCGCAGAAGGTGGTGGATACGCTGAACGCCAAGCTGGGCGAGGCCTTGCGGTCGCCCGAAGTGACCGATCGCATGAAGCGGGAGGGCTTCGAGGCGCTGATTTCCACGCCCGCCCAGGCCGACCGGATGGTGGCCGCCGAAATGACGCGCTGGGCCGGCGTCATCCAGGCCGCCGGCATCGAGCCCAACTGAGGCGGCCACCCGGCCGGCCCGCGGCGCGGTGCCGCGGGCCCGATTTCTACCGAGGAAGTTCCGAATCATGCCCGGCATGACGCTATACGACAAACTGGTGGCCAGCCACGAGGTGGCCCGCATCGACGCCGAGCACGTGCTGCTGTATGTCGACCTGCACATCATGAACGAGTACACCAGTCCGCAGGCCTTCAGCGGCCTGGCCGCGCGCGGGCGCGCGGTGCTGCGGCCCGGCCAGCAGATGGCGGTGGTGGACCACGTCATTCCCACGCACGCGGTGCCGGCGGCGGCGCGGGTGATCCAGGACTCGGCCTCGTCGCGGCAGGCGCGCAACCTGAAGCGCAATTGCGACGAGCAGGGCATCGCGCTGTTCGACACCACCGACCCGCTGCAGGGCATCGAGCACGTGGTGGCCCCGGAACACGGCATGATCCTGCCCGGCATGGTGGTGCTGTGCGGCGACAGCCACACCACCACCTACGGCGCGCTGGGCGCGCTGGGCTTCGGCATCGGCACGTCGGAAGTCGAGCATATCCTGGCCACGCAGACGCTGGTGTACCGGGTGGCGCGCAACATGCGCATCCAGGTCGACGGCGACCTGCCCGCCGGCGTGTCGGCCAAGGACCTGGTCATCTACCTGGTGCACCGGCTGGGTGCGCAGGGCGCGCGCGGCTATGCCGTGGAATACGCCGGGCAGGCCATTGCCGGCCTGTCGGCCGAGGCGCGCATGACCCTGTGCAACATGACGGTCGAGGCGGGCGCGCGCGCCGCGCTGATCGCGCCGGACGAGACCACGCGCCGCTACGTCGAGGCGCACGCGCCGCAACTGGACGGCAACGACCTGGAACGCGCCCGCGCGCATTGGCGCACCCTGTATTCCGACGCCGCGGCGCGCTTCGATGCCGAGCACCGGTTCGACGCGGCGGCCATCGCGCCCTTCGTCACCTGGGGCACCAGCCCGGACCAGGCCGTGCCGGTCACCGGCACGGTGCCCGACCCCGACGCCGAACCCGATGCGCTGGCGCGCATCGCCCTGCGCAAGGCCATCGACTACATCGGCCTGGCGCCGGGCACGCCCATTGCCGGCGTGCCGATCGACCGCGTGTTCATCGGCTCGTGCACCAATGGCCGGATCGAAGACCTGCGCGTGGTGGCCGGGCTGGCGCGCGGCCGCAAGGTGGCGCCGGGCGTGCGCGCCATGGTGGTGCCAGGCTCGGGCGCGGTGCGCGCGCAGGCCGAGGCCGAGGGCATCGCCGCCCAGCTGATCGAGGCCGGTTTCGAATGGCGCCAGCCGGGCTGTTCGATGTGCCTGGCCATGAACGACGATGTGCTGCGGCCCGGCGAGCGCTGCGCGTCGACCACCAATCGCAATTTCGAGGGACGCCAGGGCCGCGGCGGCCGCACACACCTGATGAGCCCGGCCATGGCCGCGGCCGCCGCGCTGGCCGGGCGTATCGTGGACGCGCGCACCCTGGAGCAGGCAGCATGACGACATCTTCCATCCTCTCGGGCATCGCGGCGCCCCTGCCGTTCAGCAACCTGGACACCGACCAGATCATGCCCAAGCAGTTCCTGCGCATCGTCGACAAGGCCGGCCTGGATCGCGGCCTGCTGTACGACTTGCGTTTCGACGAGGCCGGCGCGCCGCGCGCCGACTTCGTGCTGAACCAGCCGGCCTACGCGGGGGCGTCCATCCTGGTGGCCGGCCCCAACTTCGGCTGCGGGTCCAGCCGCGAACACGCGGTCTGGGGCCTGCAGCAATTCGGCATTCGCGCCGTGGTGGCGCCCAGCTTCGGCGAGATCTTTTTCTTCAACGCCTTGAACAACGGCCTGCTGCTGGTGGCGCTGCCGCCGGACCAGGTGGACGCGCTGCTGCGGCGCGTGGCCGACCCCGCCGGCCACCGGCTGCGGATCGACGTGCTGGCCGGCCAGGTGCGGGCCGACGATGGCTGGACCGCGTCGTTCGCGTTGTCGGCGCGGCACCGCGACATGTTCGCCCACGGGCAGGACATGGTGGGCGCGTCGCTGGGCCAGCTGGACGAGATCGCGCGTTACGAGGCCGCCCACTGGGCGCGCCATCCATGGATGAAAGACATCGCGCGCCGCGTGCGCGCGCGGCTGGACGCCGCCCCCGCGGGGGGCGCAGCATGACCGATACGCTGTTCGACCTGCCGCTGCGCACCTGCGCGGTCAATGGCGTGCGCATCGCCGCCCGTGTCCAGGGCGACGGGCCGCCCCTGCTGCTGTTGCATGGGCATCCGCAGAACCATGTGATCTGGCATCGCGTCTGGCCCACGCTGACCCGGTCCCATACCTGCGTGGCGGCCGACCTGCGCGGCTATGGCGACAGCAGCAAGCCGGCCGCCTCGGCCGGCCACGCCGCCTATGCCAAGCGCGAGATGGCGCGCGACATGGCCGAACTGATGACGGCGCTGGGATTCGAGCGCTTCGACGTGCTGGCGCACGACCGTGGCGCCCGCGTGGCGCACCGGCTGGGGCTGGACCACGCGGCGCGCGTGCGCCGCATGATGCTGCTGGACATCGCGCCGACGCTGGACATGTACGAGGGCACCACCCGCGCCTTCGCCCAGGCCTATTTCCACTGGTTCTGGCTGATCCAGCCGGCGCCGCTGCCCGAGACCATGATCGCGCGCGACCCGGCGTTCTACGTCCGTTCGATCATGGGCGGGCGCCCGGGCGGGCTGGCCCTGTTCGCGCCGCGCGCCCTGGCCGAATACGAGCGCTGCGCGGCCCTGCCGGACTGGGCCACCGGCATCTGCGAGGACTACCGCGCCTCGGCCACCATCGACCTGGAGCACGACCGCGACGGGCGCGCCCGCGGCGAGCGGCTGCGTATGCCGGTGCGCGTCTTCTGGGGCGAGCGCGGCGCGGTGGGCCGCAATTTCGACGTGCTGGCGCTGTGGCGGGCCGTGGCCGACGATGTCGCCGGCGGCGCGCTGCCGGGCGCGCACTACCTGGCCGAAGAAGTGCCCGACCGGGTGCTGGAAGAGGCCGCGCGGCTGTTCGGCTGAGCCCGCGGGATGGCCTGCCGGGCTACCCGTTCCGGCAGCAGGGCTTTCCAAAAGGGGACGCACCACGAATGCTAAGCTGCACGGCATGAGCAACACCCTTTCCAAGGGCGATTCCCCGCCCGATTCCCTTTGCGCCGACGCGTCGCAGAACGCTTTCACCGCCACCGACTCGCCCTGCGTGGCGGTCTGCTCCACCTTGTTCGACGAAATCTGCCGCGGCTGCGGCCGCACCGCCACGGAAGTGTCCAACTGGGTCTTCATGACCGACGAAGAAAAACAGGTCGTCTGGCAGCGCATCCGCGCCCAGGGGTATCCGCGCCGCAAGGGATAGCGGCCGCCTCGGGAAAAGGCCCGCGCGCCCTGGCCTGAAACCGCCGTGGCATGATCGGGGCGGAGCCATTGCCTCCTGCTGTCCCCGCCTTGTCACATTCGTGTCTTGGGCCTGTCATGTCCGGCAGGCTAAATCGCGCCATTGTCCATTCTTGCGCCGGGGCTGCCCATGCGTATTGTGCTGGTTACCGATGCCTGGCCGCCGCAGGTCAATGGCGTGGTGCGTACCTGGACCACCATGCAGCGCCTGCTGACGCAATGGGGGCACGAGCTGATCGTGGTCAGCCCGGAGGGCACGCGCACGGTGCCGGCGCCGTCCGAGCCGGAATTGCGGCTGTGCCTGACGCCGGGGCGGCAGCTGCGGCGCGTACTGGGCGATACAGTGCCCGACGCGCTGCACATCGCCACCGAGGGGCCGCTGGGGCTGGCGGCGCGCCGCATGGCGTTGCGGCGCGGCTGGCGGTTCACCACCTCGTTCCATACGCTGTTTCCCGATTACCTGCAGGCCCGCATGGGCATTCCCGCCGCGCTGCCCTGGCGCTACATGCGCTGGTTCCACCGGCCGTCGGCCTGCGTGCTGGTGCCCACGCCCACCGTGCGCGACATCGTGGCCGCGCGCGGCCTGGCCAACCTGCGGGTATGGTCGCGCGGCGTGGACGCGGCGCATTTCCGCCCCGGCCCGCGCGATGCCTTCGCCGACCTGCCGCGCCCCATCTTCCTGAGCGTGGGCCGCGTGGCGCGCGAGAAAAACCTGGACGCCTTCCTGTCGCTGGACCTGCCGGGCAGCAAGGTGGTGGTCGGGTCGGGGCCCGACGAAGCGCGGCTGCGCAAGGCCTATCCGCACGTGCGCTTCACCGGCATGCAGGCCGACCACAAGCTGCCGGCGTACTACTCGGCCGCCGATGTCTTCGTGTTTCCCAGCCTGACCGATACCTTCGGCCTGGTCATGCTGGAAGCCATGGCCTGCGGCACGCCGGTGGCCGCCTTCCACACCGAGGCGCCGCTGGCCGTGGTCGAGGCCGGCGCCACCGGCTTCGTCAACGACGACCTGGGCATGGCCTGCCGCCAGGCGCTGGAACTGGATCGCGCCGGGGTGCGGGAAGGCGCGCTGAAGCGCACCTGGGAAAAAATCGCCCACGACCTGCTGCAGGCCCTGGTGCCGCTGACGCCGGCCGGTGCGGCCGACCGGCCGATCGCGGCGAATTCGGCCGCCGCGTCCTAGCCGCCGGCCCGCACGCCGGCCACTGTATCCACCCGCGTCTGACAAGCGCCTGAGCGGTGTTGCATGCCGCGCGCCAGCCGGTACAATTCGGTTCAGTCCTGAGGAGCGCTGCGACGATCCCCGGTTTGCCCCCGATGCGGGCGGCCAGGCGGGTTGCCAGGCTCAGGAATCTCACCAGGCGCCGCCCAGGCGGCGTCCAGCAACGGCGCTCACCTTTGTCGCAGCGGGCGGCAAGGGCGGGCTCCTGTGTTGTTCATGGGTGTTCCGTACGGCCGTCCGCCACGCGCATCGCCGTTGATTCTTACCGGAGCACACACCATGAATGCCGTCACCGACCAAGCCGTTGCCGATTACCATGTCGCCGACATGTCCCTGGCCGCCTGGGGCCGCCGCGAACTGGCCATTGCCGAAACCGAAATGCCCGGCCTGATGGCCATCCGCGACGAGTTCGCCGCCAGCCAGCCGCTGAAGGGCGCGCGCATCGCCGGCAGCCTGCACATGACCATCCAGACCGGCGTGCTGATCGAGACGCTGGTGGCCCTGGGCGCCGAAGTGCGCTGGGCCTCGTGCAACATCTTCTCGACGCAGGACCACGCCGCCGCCGCCATCGCCGCCACCGGGACGCCGGTGTTCGCCGTCAAGGGCGAGACCCTGGAAGAGTACTGGCAGTACACCCACCGCATCTTCGAATGGCCCGAAGGCCGCCACGCCAACATGATCCTGGACGACGGCGGCGATGCCACCCTGCTGCTGCACCTGGGCGCGCGCGCCGAGCAGGATGCTTCCGTGCTGGCCAAGCCGGGCAGCGAAGAAGAGCGCGTGCTGTTCGCCGCCATCAAGGCCACGCTGGCGCGCGACCCCAAGTGGTATTCCACCCGCCTGGCGCAGGTCAAGGGCGTGACCGAGGAAACCACTACCGGCGTGCACCGCCTGTACCAGATGTCGCAGAAGGGCGAGCTGGCTTTCGCCGCCATCAACGTCAACGATTCGGTCACCAAGTCCAAGTTCGACAACCTGTACGGCTGCCGCGAATCGCTGGTCGACGGCATCAAGCGCGCCACCGACGTGATGGTGGCCGGCAAGATCGCCGTGGTGGCCGGCTACGGCGAC
>Ga0182737_1000371_pt1 | contig 66109 bp, 54 predicted proteins | sample eDN5th30CBELigOP_FD_128878 | JGI IMG/M metagenome (GOLD analysis project Ga0182737, IMG submission 128878) | Enriched Organic Plus compost microbial communities from Emeryville, California, USA - eDNA 5th pass 30_C BE-Lig OP (version 2) (version 2) ...
AAGATGATGTAGGCCATCGTCACGAAGGTCGTGACACCGCCCAGAAGCTCGGTCGGGACGTTCGTCCCGTGTTCCCTGAGCTTGAAGAGCCTTTCCAGAATCCCCGATGACATGTGAACAGGACCCCCCGCGTACAAAGTCAGACTGCCGAAAGTCATGTATTACAATCCGGCGCGCGGCAACTGTTCACATGCGGATTTTCAGAATTTGTTTCGGCCACAGGCAGCGGGCACCCGCCGGGACGTGCAAAATGTGATCGATCTCGCCAGCGGCAGCTGGTAGATCTGGCGCCATGCTCGCACTTCGCTCCTTCACCATCTTCTTTGCCATTCTGCTTGCCGCCTCCGAAATCGCGCGCTGGAGCGGCCGGGCGGAATTCATCCCGCTGGCGCTGGACGAAGTGCTGGTGGCGCTGGCGATGATCATGGGAGCGCTTGCCGCCCACCGGATCGGCGCTGCCGGGATGGTGGCCGGCTGGGGCGCGTTCTGCGGACTGATGCTGGGGCTGCTGATGCCCACGCTCAACCACCTCATCCACGGGCCCGCCAAGGAAAGCGCTGTGTTCTACGCAGCCGGGCTCGGGGTGATGATCTGTGTCGGTCTCGTGGGCGTGGCCTGGTCGATCAGCCATTGCCGCCGGGCAGGGCAACCGTCAGCGTAAAGCGGGACGTATCGGGGCGCGGTCCGTAGCGTGCATCACCAATGGTCACGGTCACACGGCCATCCTCACGCCTTACCGTGGCGAAGGGCAGTCTCGACCAGTAGAGGAAATCACGAAGCTGCCTGCTCACCGCGGCCGCATCGGCAATGGCCGGGTCGTCCATATAGGTGGGCAGCAGGTCAGGCTCCAAAATGACCCTGGCCGAGGGCAGCCAGTAGAGATCGCCAAAGCCATAGGCGTTCCCGAAATCGAGGACAAGGCGGCGGTGGAATGGATTCACGGGCACCGGGCTTGCCACCACCCGGTGGGGCTCGCCCCAGCCGCGGGCCGCAGCTTCCCGGGCGGCAAGGCGCTCGGCGACGAGGGCGGAAGTGCCCATGGCGAGGCAATAGGCGGCAACGGCAACGAGTGCTGCGCGTGAGGGAGTTTCGGGCGAGGCCCTATGCCGCTTCTCGCGCCGCCAGGTGAGCCAGACGCCCAAGCCCAGGATCAGCCAGATCCAGGCATCGAGAATGAATACCGCATCGCCATAGAACCAGCGGTCGGAAAAAGGCATCAGGCAGCGGATGCCATAGGTGTTCAGGAAATCCAGCAGCGGATGCGAGAGGATGCCGATATAGGCGAGGGCGAGCATCCAGGGGATGTTGAGGGGCAGTCGAGTCGGCGGCCGCTTGCCACAATCGGTCTGCCAGCGGTCGAAGGCCCAAAGCGCGAGAACCAGTAGCGGCGGGAAGATGAGCCATGCGAGTGGTCCGTGGGTCCAGCCGCGGCGCCAGGCAAGGTTTTCGCCGACCAGAAGGCCGAGGGCGTCTACATCGGGGATATTGGCGGCAATGATCAGGGTTGCCATGCCAAGTCCGGTCTTCTTCTTGAGACCGGCCTGGCCAAGCGCTGCGCCGGCAAGACTGTGCGCAAGATTGTCCATGAACTCCGATTTCCCGATTGCTGACTTGAGCGTTCGCCGTTGTGCTGTCGGCGCCCAGCCAGCCGCATGCAGAATGCGCGGCAGCTGCCACGGGATCCACCCCCAGCGCCGATTTCCGCAGCTTGAGCCAAGCGCCCGCGCCTTATCGGGCAGGGGCGGACCGTTGGCAATGGAGGAGGAGCATTCCCCTTGAGAGCGCCCCTAATGAATGAAGGGGCGCAGTTCGATGCCGGCGGCGATGAGGGCGCCGCGCACTGCTTCAGCGGTTGCCACCGCCGCGCGGCCATCGCCATGGATGCAGATCGTGTCCATGCGCACCGGCAGGCGGCTGCCATCGGTGGCGATGATGCTGCCGGATGTGACCATGTCGACGATGCGCTCGGCGGCCTCTTTCGGGTCATGCACCATGGCGTTGGGCAGTTGCCGGCTGGTCAGGGTGCCGTCGGGATTATAGGTGCGGTCGGCATAGATCTCGCTGGCGACAGAAAGGCCGGCCTTCTCGCCCTCGATCTGGGACTGGGTGCCGGCAATGGCGATGAGCCAGAGTGACGAGTCGACCGCCTTCACCGCCCGGGCCACGGCGCGGGCGATACTGGCATCGGCGCTTGCCATGTTGCCCAAGGCGCCGTGGGCCTTCACGTGGGTGATGCGGGCACCGGCCAGGGCGGCAACTCCCATGGCGGCACCGATCTGATAGGCGACCAACCGCTCTATTTCCGCAGGGGTGAAGGGCATGGGACGGCGGCCGAAGCCCCAGAGATCGGGGAAGCCGGGATGAGCGCCAACCGCCACCCCATTCTCCCGGGCGGTGGCGAAGGTTGTCGCCATTACCTCCGGATCGCCGCCATGCATGCCGCAGGCAACGTTGGCGCTGGTGATGAGGCGGAGCATCGCCTCGTCATTGCCCATTGTATAGGCCCCGAAGCTCTCGCCGAGGTCACAATTCAGATCGATCCGCCTGCTCATCCGTTCCTCCATCCTGCGCGTCAGGGCCGGATGATCAGACCGAGCGCATCAGGCCACCATCGACGCGGATGTTCTGGCCGGTAATATAACCCGCACCCTCCGACACCAGGAAGGCGACGGTGGCGGCGATTTCCTCGACGGTGCCGTAGCGGGCCATGGGTACGCTCTGGCGGCGCTCCTCGGTAGCGGGGAGGCTGTCGATCCAGCCGGGCAGGACGTTGTTGATGCGGATGTTCTTCGGGGCGTAGGTATCGGCAAGGATCTTGGTGAAGCTGGCAAGTCCCGCACGGAAGACGGCCGAGGTCGGGAACATGGCGGCGGGCTCGAAGGCCCAGGCGGTGGAGATATTGACGATTGCGCCGCCGCCCTGTGCCTCCATTATCGGGGCCACCAGACGAATCGGACGCACGGCGCTGAGGAAATAGACCTCCATGCCCCGGTGCCAGTCCTCATCCGAGATCTCGAGGATCTGACCGCGCGGGCCGTGGCCTGCGGAATTCACTAGGGCATCGATGCGGCCCCAGCGTTCCATGGCGAGATCGACCAGCTTCCTGACATCGTCCGGCACCTGATTGGAGCCGGTCACGCCGATGCCCCCCAATTCGGCGGCGAGCGCCTCGCCCTTGCCGGAGGAGGAGAGGATCGCCACCCGGTAGCCATCCCGCGCCAGGCGCCGAGCCGCCCCAGCGCCCATGCCGGACCCGCCTGCGGTAATGAGCGCGACCTTTTCTGCTGTCATCGTTTCCCCCACTGACATTCAATGCTTTGGCCTGCCGGGGCAGCAACAGTCTTTCTCTGCGCGCCGTCGGCCCGGTAACTGACCTTTCGTGAAACCACCCTAGGTCTTCTGATTCACGTGCGTCAAAAGCTTTGTCGGGATGGGTGTGCGTATTTCGAAAGCTGTCGCGCGGCGCAGAAAAGATCTCGTGGAAAGAGATGGGCGGGATCGGTTGCTTTGACCTGGAAAAAGGTCAATCATCCTCGGACGGTGGTTCGCTTGTTCCGAGGTGCAAAGCCGAGACTGGATTTCCTGACATAAGATTCGCGTGACGAAGCGGGGCCCCGGTCTGCGCGGTTGGACTGTGCCCAGCTCTCGCCCTGAGGCCAATGACAACAATTATGGGAGTTGAAACCTCATGCTTGAAAGAGCGCCCGAGAGGAAGGTCAGCGATACACTGGACGCCATGAATACGGCTCTCGCAGCCGGCGATACGGCGCGGGTGGCCAGCCTGTTCCACGATGACAGTTACTGGCGCGATCTCGTGGCCTTTACATGGAACATCAAGACCGTGGAAGGCCCGCGCGCCATAAAGGAAATGCTGGACAGCCAGCTCAAGGCTATCCGCCCGGCCAATTTCCAGCTGGATCCCAAGGAGCAGGTCAGCGAGGCCGATGGCATAGCCGAGGGATGGATCACCTTCGAGACGGAGGTTGCCCGGGGCTATGGTCATATCCGGCTCAAGGGCGACCGGATCTGGACGCTGCTGACCACCATGGCCGAGCTCAAGGGGCATGAGGAAAAGGCAGGCTTCACGCGGCCGCTGGGCGCCAAGCATGGACATGGCGTGGGTACCAAGTCGTGGAAGGAAGAGCGGGAGGAGGAAATCGCCAGCCTCGGCTATACCCGCCAGCCCTATGTGCTGATCATCGGCGGCGGGCAGGGCGGCATCGCGCTGGGGGCAAGGCTGCGGCAGCTCAACGTGCCGACCATCATTGTCGAGAAGAATGACCGGCCAGGCGATTCCTGGCGCAAGCGCTACAAGACGCTCTGTCTGCATGACCCGGTCTGGTACGACCACCTGCCCTATATCGACTTCCCGAAGAACTGGCCGGTCTTCTCGCCGAAGGACAAGATCGGCGACTGGCTCGAGTTCTATACCAAGGTGATGGAGCTCAATTACTGGACGCGGACAACGGCCAAGAAGGCGACGTGGGACGACAAGGCCAAGGAGTGGACCGTCATCGTAGACCGGGATGGCGAGGAAGTGGTGCTCCGGCCGAAGCAGCTGGTCTTCGCCACGGGCATGTCTGGCAAGCCCAATATCCCCCAGTTCAAGGGGGCGGAACGGTTCAAGGGCGAGCAGCACCACTCCTCGCAGCATCCGGGGCCCGACGGCTATGTGGGCAAGAAGGTCGTCGTCATCGGCTCGAACAATTCGGCCCATGACATCTGCGCCGCACTGTACGAGGCGGGGGTGGACGTGACCATGGTGCAGCGTTCATCCACCCATATCGTGCGCTCGGACACGCTGATGGAAATCGGCCTCGGCGGGCTCTATTCAGAACAGGCGGTGCAGAACGGGATCACCACGGCCAAGGCCGACCTGATCTTCGCCTCGATCCCCTACAAGGTGCTGCCCCAGTTCCAGCTGCCGCTTGCCGAGCAGATGAAGGAACGGGACAAGGACTTCTATGAGGCGCTCGAGAAGGCCGGCTTCGAACTTGACTGGGGTGCGGATGGCACTGGCCTGTTCATGAAGTATCTGAGGCGTGGTTCGGGCTACTACATCGATATCGGCGCGTCGCAGCTGGTGATCGACGGCAAGATCAAGCTTGCCAGGGGCCAGGTCGTGGAGATTACCGAAAACTCGGTCATCCTCGACAACGGCAAGGAGCTGCCGGCAGACGTGATCGTCTATGCCACTGGCTATTCATCCATGAATGGCTGGGTTGCCGACATCATCGACCAGGAGACCGCCGACCGGGTGGGCAAGTGCTGGGGGCTGGGATCGGATACGCCGAAGGATCCGGGTCCGTGGGAGGGCGAGCTACGCAACATGTGGAAGCCGACCCAGCAGGAAGCGCTGTGGTTCCATGGCGGCAACCTGCACCAGTCACGCCATTACTCGCAGTTCCTCGCGCTGCAGCTCAAGGCGCGCAAGGAGGAGATACCCACGCCGGTCTACGGGTTGCAGCAGGTCCATCACAAGGCGTAAGCCACAGACCCGCTGGCATTACCACAATGCCGGCAGTTTGGGGATGATGCAGGATCCCCGGGGGAGGCTAGACCTCCCTCGGCACCAGTGCGCGCGCTGCATCCTGGGCGGCAAAGTGCCTGGATGCGCCCGATCCGGCGCGCTCCGACCTCAAGGTTTCGACGATATTATCGCGGCGTCAATGGTCTCGCCGACAGGCGGCGAGGACTGCGGGGCAAGGCGCCTGGGGGGCTTCCAGCCGGATGGCAGGTCGCCCGCGATCGACGTTCGGTTGCGGCCCTCGTTCTTCGACCGGTACAGCGCGTGGTCGGCCTGTTCCATGAGGGCGAACAGGGGAATGTCCGGTGTGCCGCACATGGCAATTCCGATGCTGGTGGTGGGCTTGACCCGACCCAGCACGCCTTCCGAATTGCTTTCCAGGGCAAGGCGGATGCGCTCAGCGATGGCAAAGGCTTCGTCCGGGGCCACATCGGGCAGGAGGGCGGCAAATTCCTCGCCACCATAGCGACAGAGCAGGTCGTGCCTGCGCAGGGCGGCGCGGGCAATCCGGGCGAAAGCCTTGAGCACCTCATCGCCGACGAGGTGACCATGAGTGTCGTTGACCGCCTTGAAATGATCGAGGTCGAACAGAAGCAGAGCGCAGCTGCCTGCCCCAGCCTCCCGGCGCTCGGAAAGCTGCTCGACGCGGCGGATGAATTCGCGGCGGTTGAGCAGGCCGGTCAGACTGTCCTGTGCTGCATAGGCGGCAGTCTGGCGCAGGGCTCGCTCCCTGGTGATGGCGACGAGGTTTATGCTTGCCACCACAATCAGGACCAGGACGAGGACCGCGGTCACTTCCGGCCCCAGCGCGTGACGGAAGAACCAGCTGTCGGCGCCGAGAGTGACAAGGCCCACGGCACGGGCCAGATACCAGACGGCGTTGATAGCGCAGATGATCGCGAGAATGGTGCTCTGCCGGAGCCGGTGCTCATCCTCAAGACCGCCGCGCCAGAACTCGACGGCCGCCATGACAGCAAATCCGGCGAAGGACAGGAAGAAGGGCAGCGCGCCGGTCCAGGGGCCGGCGGGCGAGCGGGTGAGCAGCACTGCCAAGGCGATCACGGCCGGCACGGCAATGGCAATGGAATAGGGCAGACTGCGTCCGTTGACCGCGCGGGCGCCAATCCAGGTCAGTGATATTGCGAAGGTCGAGAGCGCATTGCCCACGGGATATGCCCATGTCCACGAGCCGTCCACTCTGGGCAGCAGATAGAATACCGACGCCACCGGCGCGCTCAGGAAGGCGCAGGCAAACCAGAAGCCGAAGCCAGTGCGCTCCCGTCTCGCATCCAAGGCGAACATCAGCCCGCAGGCTACGGATACAATCTGGGACACCAGTAGAATCGACGTGAGGTCGAGCTGCATGGTATCGTTCTGCGACGGCATTGGCAGGTGGCACAAGGCCCCAAGCCAAGGTTCCCATAAGGCCAATATCCCAGCTTTTGTACAGGCGAAAGTCTTCAGTTTCCTTGAAGTCTGCCTGAAGTCCCAAGCGCGGCGCCAGCAGTTTTCAGCAGGAGAGGCAGGCGGTAGAGTTGCGCGGGCAGTCGATGCCCGGTATCCCACTGAAAAACTTCGCCAATCAAAGCGCAGGTTCTGCCTGTCCGTCAGGAGCGGGGATGAATACAAGGGACATCGATCTCCGCAGAGCGGATCTTGATCGCGATATTGCGCTGTTGACGCAAATCTGGTTCGAGGCGTCCTGCAAGGCGCATGGCTTCCTCGGCGAGGCGCGGCTGCGGGAGCAGCGCCAGCTGATTGCGGAAAAATACCTGCCGATGGCAGAGACCTGGGTTGCCTGCCGGAACGAGCAGCCGCTGGGCTTCATCAGCCTGCTCGACTGTTTCGTGGGCGGCATCTTCATCGCCCCGGCTGAACAGGGACAAGGGCTGGGGCGACGACTGATCGACCATGCGCTCGCGCAGAAGGGCGAGCTATGCCTCGAGGTCTACGCCCGGAATATCCGAGCGCTGAAGTTCTATACCGGTCTCGGCTTCACGGAGATGTCGCGCCGTCCGGTCGATGACGAGGGACTTCCCTTCGAGACGATCCGGATGAGGCTGGTCCGGGATTAGGGCGCGCGCTGTCCAGTTGGCGGAGATGGCCTGAGCAGGATGCTGTCGGCTGCGGGCTCGCCGAAACCGGCCGGCGAGCATGCAAGCAGCGCAACTCCAGCTCTTGCGAGCCCTGGACAACCATGGCGATGAGAGGGAGTAATGGCGCGCCGGGGAAGATTCGAACTCCCGACCCCCAGATTCGTAGTCTGGTGCTCTATCCAGCTGAGCTACCGGCGCCCAACGCAACGTTGTCACGTTGGTGAAGTGGCGCTGTTGGTAATACGACATTCGCCCGAACGCAAGCCCCTCTCGCGCCCGCAGCGAAAAAACATCGTTTCGTCCACAGGTGATGCGCGTCAGACCGCCGGATGGACATCGCGATAGGAACGCCAGGGGCCGAGGCTCTCGGCCTCGTAAACGCCGCGGACAATGGCGCGGGCGAGGCAGTCAGCCGCCAGGGCGCCCAGCATGCACAGCACGAAGGGGCGCGGGCCCTCGATCTCACGATAGCCTGTGGACAGAGCAAAGACGATGTCGCCGTCGAAGGGCGTATGAATCGGGCGCAGGGCGCGCGCCATGCCGTCGGCGGCCATGATCGCCAGGCGCTTCGTCTCCGCCGGCGTTAGGTGGGCATCTGTCGCTACGAGGGTGAGGGTGGTGTTGGCGCCCGGCTTGTCGGCGCCGGACACATAGGAAGCCTTGGTTTCGAGCGTGAGGGAGCGGCTTTCGGGCGGCAGCGGGGCAAGCGGCAGACTATTGCCGCCGAACTCCCCGTCGATCTCGTAGTCCTGGGCCCAGAAGCGGCGAGTGCCGGGAATGACCGGCGAGCCGAAGGAATTGACCGCGGCGACGGCGCCGACCGTGTAGCCGTCATAGAGGGCGGATGCGCTGCCGAGGCCGCCCTTGTACACGCCGGCGAGCGCACCATAACCGGCGCCGGCATTGCCCAGGGCAAATTCGCGGCCGGCAGCGTCGCAGGCCTCCATGCCGAGGCGACGATAGGGCGGCACGTCGCCCCAGTTCTTGTCGCCGCCATTCATGATGTCGAAGAGACAGGCCTGGGGCACCATGGGGCAGGGTCGGGGCTGCGCGCCGAAGGAGAATCCGCGCCCGCGCTCGGCCAGCCAGTGGGTGATGCCGGTGCCGGTATCGAGACCGTAGACCGAGCCTCCGGACAGGGCGATGGCATGGACCGATTCGACCAGGCAGGTGGGGTCGAGGGCATCGGTCTCGCGGGTGGCCGGACCACCGCCGCGCACATCGACGGCCGCCACCGCCTCACGGACCGGCAGGATGACCGTGACGCCAGACATGACTTTCTCGTCATGGGCGTTGCCGACGGTGATGCCTTCGACATCGGTGATCAGGTTCAATGGTCCGGGCCGGTAGGTCATCTGTCTCCCCCTCATTCTGCGTTGGGTGCCGATCCTGCCGGGCTGGCGCGCTCGTTCAAGAAAAAACTGCGCGGAAGGTGAAAGTTTCCGGACGGAAAGATAACAGGCATTTCGGCGCTTCGCGCAGGCCATAGCAATGCGCTAGTCTTGCCGCCAATTCGACGTGAGGGTGGCGCAATGTGGCTGAAACGGCTGGCTGTGGTGCTGTTCGGACTTCTGGCGGTTGCGGGATGCAGCGAGGATCGCCGCGAAGCCATGGTGGCAACCGCCGACGGGCGGGCTTCGGAAGTGGCGCGGGACATCCTCGTCGCCGGCGGGTCGGCTGTGGATGCAGCAATCGCGGCGCAGATGGTGCTGGGACTGGTGGAACCGCAGTCATCCGGAATCGGCGGCGGCGCCTTCCTGCTCAACTGGGACGCGGCGACGCGGACGATCGATGCCTATGACGGGCGCGAGACGGCGCCCGCGGAGGCAAGGCCCGACCTGTTCCTGGACGAGACCGGCAAGCCGCTCGATTTCATGGAGGCAGTGGTGGGCGGCCGCTCGGTCGGCGTGCCGGGCGTGATCGCCATGCTGTGGCAGGCGCATCAGGACCACGGACGGCTGGCCTGGGCCGAACTGTTCAAGCCGGCGATCCGCATGGCGCGGGAGGGATTCGTCATCAGCGGACGGCTGGCGGAGGCGATCGCCGAGGCACGGCCGCTGCTGCAGAACCCGGCAGCGCGGGCCTATCTGTTCATGACCGACATGAGCGTGCCGGATGGGGCGTTGCCGCTGCCGGCGGGCGCGGTCATCCGTAACGAGGCCTATGCCCGCACGCTCGAACGCATTGCCGAAAAGGGCCCCGCGGGCTTCTATGAGGGCCCGGTGGCGGATGCCATTGTCGAGGCAGTGCGCGACAATCCCAATCCGGGCAGCATGACCCTTGCCGATCTTGCGGCCTATCGGCCCATCAAGCGGGAGGCGGTGTGCGGGCCTTATCGTCACTTCAGGATCTGCGGCATGCCTGCGCCCTCGTCAGGGGGACTTACCACGCTGATGATCCTCGGCATGCTTGAGCATTTCCGCATGGACGAGCTGCGACCCGATGGGGTCATGGCCAATCACTTGCTGGCCGAGGCGAGCGCGCTCGCCTTCGCCGATCGCGACCGCTACATGGCAGATCCCGATCACGTGGCGGTTCCCTCGGCGGGGATGATCGATCGGCAGTATCTGGCGGAGCGGGCGAGGCTCATCGATCCGGGCAAAGCGATGGGGCGGGCCGAACCCGGCGTGCCGCCGGGCGCTCCGCTGCGGGCCGAAGGGCTGGACAGGGCGCGGGCCGGCACCAGCCATCTGTCGATCGTCGATGGTGACGGCAATGCGGTGTCCATGACCACCACCATCGAGGGGCCGTTCGGCGCCCATATCATGGCGGCCGGCTTCTTCCTCAACAACGAGCTCACCGACTTTTCCTTCATGCCCACCGGGGCGGACGGAACACCGGTCGCCAATGCGGTTGCACCTGGCAAGCGGCCTCGGTCGTCCATGGCGCCGACCCTTGTCTTCGATGGGAACAGGGAGCTCGTGGGTGTAGTGGGATCGCCCGGCGGCAGCCGGATCATCGGCTATGTGACCCAGACCCTCCTTGGCCTTATCGATTGGAAGATGACCATGCAGGAGGCGATCGACCTGCCGCGGGTGCTCGATCGCAACGGGCCGATCGAGCTCGAGGAGCGCCGCCCTGTGGTAAGGCTTGCACCGGCACTCGAGGAGATGGGGCACAAGGTATCGATCCGCCCGTCGATCAGCGGCCTTCAGGGAATCTGGCGGCGCGGCGACCGGCTCGAGGGCGGGGCCGACCGGCGCCGGGAAGGAGTGGTGCTCGGGGCAACGGCCGCACGGTAGGGGCGCGAGAGCCAGGACCGTCTTCCAGACCTCTGTTGCCGTGTCATTGCCCGCGCCGTCGACGCAGCGGGTGGCGCCGGTCAGCGTTCCGGTCGCTGGCCGGGGTCTTCGTCGCGAGACATGTTCTCGGGAGAAGCGAAGCGCACGAGGGAGGCCATGTCGGCGGCAATGGTACGCTGACCGCGACGGCCAGGGCGCAGGCTGCGTACCCGATCGGGAATGGTGATGCGGAAATCGGCTCCGCTGGGACTGTCGACCAGGCGGATCTCACCGCCATGGGCACGCACCAGCTCGGCGGCAATGGCAAGACCAAGGCCGGTGCCACCGCTGCGGCCGGTGCCCATGAAGGCCTCGAAGAGGTGCTCGCGGGCGCGATCGGGGACGCCGGGGCCATTGTCCAGGACCTGGGCGGTCACCACCGATCCCTCGCGCCAGGCGCGGACCCGGACCGCGCCTTCAATTCTATCTTCGTTGCGCTCGCTTTCGGCCTCCAGGGCCTCGACCGCATTGCGCAGCAGGTTCATGAAGACGCGGAACAGCTGCTCGCGATCGCCGTCGATCTCGAGATCCACGGCGATCTCGTTATAGAGCACGATACGGCTCGAGGCTTCCGGGACGACAGTGTCGATCACCTCGTCCACAAGGCTCCGCAGACGGAAGAGTTCGCGAGAGGGAGGGGCCTCGCGCACCTTGCCGTATTTGAGCGTCTCGGCGCAGAGGCTGATGGCGCGGTCGAGGGAGGCGATGAGCTTCGGCACGATCCGCTGGACGGTCGGATCCTCGACCCGGCCGAGACGGTCTGACAGGAGATGGGCGCTCGAGAGCATGTTGCGCAGATCGTGGCTCACCTTGCTCACAGCAAGGCCGAGGGCCGCAAGCCGTGTCTTCTGCTGCAGGGTGGATGACAGCTCTGTCTGCATGTGGGCGAGCTCGCGCTCGGCCACGCCGATCTCGTCGTCGCGGCCAGAGGGCTGGATGATACGGCTCGCATCCTCGGGGTTGCGGCTGAAATTCAGCATGTTGCCGGTCAGCCGGCGCATGGGCCGCACGAAAGTCACGTGCAGGGTGTAGTAGATAAGTACCCCGACGATGAGCGACAGCAGCAGCGACAGCTTGGCGATATTGAGGGAAAAGCGGAGCATGGCCGCGCGCAGCGGCTGCTCCGGGAGAACGATCTCGGTGAAGCGGCTGTCGGGGGAGGCGGGCTCACCGATGATGCGAATCGTGCGGTCGGGGCCGGCAAGCACCGTTTCCAGCGTGTCCACCATTGCCTGGGCCCAAGTGATGTCGCGCAGATCGTAGTGCTGGTCGACCATCGGAAATTCGTCGCCAGCGAGCACCAGATGGCGCGACTCCCCGCGCTTGAAAGCGATGGCCTCGACGCCAACCCGATCCAGCAGGGTGCGGCGGAATTCCTCCGACAGGGGCTTGTTGGCAGCCGCCTCCACCACGAGGATCGCGATCTGGGCGGCCTTGATCCGGTCCTCGAGCCAGGTGAGACGGAAATTGGCAACCGAGGGCATGAAAATAAGCACTTCGCCCACCAGAACGAAAATGATGGTGAGGATCAACAGCCGCGCGGAAAGGCCGCGCAGGAAGCCCGGGCGCGGGTTGGCCCTGTGGATGGGCTGCTCGTGTAGTGCCTGCCGTTCCGACATCCTCAGTGTGCCTGCGCCTTTTCAGCCGTCGTCGCTTGTACCTAGTGATAACCTTGCCAATCTACCATAGCAGGGGCCACCGCAGGGCGGTCAATCGACAGATCCCTGGCGTCTCATTGCCGTGAGCGGAGAGCCTGCTTTATTGACTTGGCCCCGGGGCTTCCGTATAAGCCCGCACGATCCAAGATGTGCGTGCCTCTCGTGTGACATGAAAGGCGCCCGCGCCATCATGAGATGGCGTGCAAAGACAAATTTTGCGGAGACTATCGTGAAGAGGACTTTTCAGCCAAGCAACCTGGTCCGCAAGCGCCGGCATGGTTTCCGTGAGCGTATGTCCACGCCGGGTGGCCGCAAGGTCCTGTCCCGTCGCCGGGCCCGGGGACGGAAGCGTCTCTCCGCCTGATAAAGCCGGTCCGCAGCGCGCGAGGAGCTAGAGCCATGGCTTCCGGTCGCAGCGCGGGTATGGCGCGGATAAAGCGGCGGGCCGACTTTCTCGCTGCAGCGCGGGCCCCGTCATCTGCGATGCCGGGGCTTGTTCTGCAGGCGCGTGCGCGGCAGGATGGCGGCGATCCGCGGGTCGGCTTCACGGCGACCCGGAAAATCGGGAATGCCGTTGTCCGGAACCGGGTTAGGCGACGCCTGCGTGCGCTGGCAGACCTTTATCTCAAGCCGGTAGCTGTTGCCGGCTTCGACTATGTGATCATCGGCAGGGGCGCCACGGCAGAACGGCCCTTTGCCGACCTTAAAGAGGATCTGCGCCGAGCCCTGGCGCGCGTGCACGGCCATCGCAAGTCGACGCCTGTCGTCGCCCGATCCGGAGATAGCGAAGGTCCCGAGCCGGCGGCTCGGGAAGGTAGCGAGTAGCCCGTAAGGCGGGATCAGGAGCAGGGCGCCGTCGGAACCGGCTGTGGTCTTCTCCTGTCCCGCTTCAGTCGTTGAAGCTGACCCTGATTGCCGGGACGCATCTCCGGCAAGAGCGGTCCCTGGTGTAGAGAAGCGCGGTATCATGGCCGACAACAAGCAGTTCATCCTGGCCATCGTACTGTCCGCGTTGGTGATCCTCGCGTGGCAGTATTTCGTTGGTGTTCCTCACATGGAGCAGCAGACCAACGACGCGCCGCAGCAGGTTGAATCGACGACCGGCGCGGTCGTGCCGGGAGCTCCCGCCGGTGGCGCAACCGTCGCCACGCCAGGGCAGGCCGCTACCGTCGCCATGAGCCGCGAGCAGGTGATCGCCAGCACGCCGCGGGTCAAGATCGAGACGCCCAGCCTTGTCGGTTCGATCAACCTCAAGGGAGCACGTCTCGACGACCTGCAGCTCAAGCACTATCGCGAGACCACCAGCCCTGACAGCCCGATCATCACCCTGATGTCGCCGCAGGGGGCGCCGAATGCCTTCTGGGCGGATGCAGGCTGGGTCGCTCCCCAGGGCAGCGGCGTGGTGGTGCCGACGAGCGACACGGAATGGACGGTCGAGGGCAATGCCACACTCACCCCGTCAACGCCGGTCACTCTGGTGTTCGACAATGGCCAGGGGCTGCAGTTCCGCCGCACCATCACGGTCGACAATGACTACATGTTCACGTTCACCGACCAGGTGACGAACAGCGGCGGTCAGGGCGTCAGCCTCTACCCTTACGGGCTCGTTTCGCGTGCGGGTATGCCGCATACCCAGGGCTTCTACATCCTGCATGAAGGCCCGATCGGCGTCTTCAGCGACGATGGCCTGGTCGAGTGGAAGTATGACGACCTGCTCGAGGAGAAGGGCGGCCAGAGCTACAAGTCCAATGGCGGCTGGCTCGGCATTACCGACAAGTACTGGGCGGTCACCGCGATCCCCGATCCGCAGTCGGCGATCAATGGCCGAATGCTCGCCCACCAGAACGGCAATCTCGACATCTTCCAGACGGATTTCGTCGGCCAGAACCCGGTCGAGATCGCGCCGGGCGCCACCGGCGGCTATCAATCCCAGGTCTTTGCCGGCGCCAAGGTGGTCAATATCGTCGACCGCTACGAGGAAACCTACAGCATCGACCGGTTCGAACTGCTGATCGACTGGGGCTGGTTCTACTTCATCACGAAGCCGCTGTTCGATGTCCTCGAGTTCTTCCACAAGATCGTCGGCAACTTCGGCGTGGCCATCCTGATCGTCACGGTGCTGGTGAAGCTGCTGTTCTTCCCGCTCGCCAACAAGTCGTACAAGTCGATGAGCGTGATGAAGAAGCTGCAGCCGGAACTGGCCAAGATCCGCGAGCGCTTCCCGGATGACCGGATGAAGCAGCAGGAGGCCATGATGGCCCTGTACAAGAAGGAGAAGGTGTCGCCCGTCTCCGGCTGTCTTCCGGTCGTGGTGCAGATCCCGGTCTTCTTCGCCCTGTACAAGGTACTGTTCGTCACCATCGAAATGCGGCACGCGCCGTTCTTCGGGTGGATCCATGACCTGTCAGCGCCCGATCCCACCACGATCTTCAACCTGTTCGGGCTCATTCCGTGGACGCCGCCGCAGTTCCTGATGATCGGCGCCTGGCCGATCATGATGGGCATCACCCAGTGGGTGCAGATGCGGCTCAACCCGACGCCGCCCGATCCGATCCAAGCGAAGATGTTCAACTGGATGCCGGTGTTCTTCACCTTCCTGCTGGCCTCGTTCCCCGCGGGACTGGTGATCTACTGGACCTGGAACAACCTGCTGTCGATCCTGCAGCAGTGGTTCATCATGCGGCGCCAGGGCGTCGAGGTGAACCTGCTCGGCAACATCAAGGCATCGCTGCCCTTCGTGAACAAGGGCCAGACCAAGCCGGAGGCCGAGGGCAAGCCCAAGTCCTGATCGGCTGGCATTGGACCAAAAGGGGCCGGACCGATGGCTGAACCCACATTCGAGGAAAAGCTCGAGGACATCTTCACGCCGGAGGTTCTCGAGCGGGCGCGCAAGCTGTTCGCGGGGGAGATTACGTTCCTGCGCGGTGTGCCGCGTCTGCAAGATCTGCCCGAAGCCATGCCCTGCGAAGTGGCCTTCGCCGGGCGGTCCAATGTGGGCAAGTCCAGCCTGCTGAATGCGCTCGGGGGACGGAAGAACCTCGCGCGTACCTCATCGACGCCGGGTCGCACAAGGGAGCTCAACTTCTTCGCCGTGGGCGAGAAGCTCTGCCTGGTCGACATGCCAGGTTATGGCTACGCCAAGGCCGACAAGGCGCTGGTGGAGGGCTGGCAGACGCTGCTCAAGAACTATCTGCGCGGCCGGCGCGAGCTCAAGCGTGTCTTCGTGCTGGTGGACAGCCGGCACGGGCTCAAGAGCGCCGATCTCGAGATGATGGACCTGCTCGATGGCTCGGCAGTCAATTACCAGATCGTGCTGACCAAGGCCGACAAGATCAAGCCGTCGGCGCTGACCAAGGTCATCGACTCGGTCAAGGCGGCGATCAGCAAACGCGCCGCGGCCCATCCCCGGCTCCATGTGACATCGTCCGAGCGGGGTGACGGTCTTGCCGAGCTGAGGGCGGAAATGGTGCTGCTGTCGGATCTCGCCTGAGAGGCGGATCGGTCCGACGGGCGGCGCAGTTTCGCCGGGATCGCGCTGCCGCTTCAACGGCAGGCGTCCGGAAGACGGGGCGCCTGCTCCAGAGGCGCCCCCGAAATCAGATCGGATTGAGATCGAGCCACTTGGCCAAGGCGCTGACGATCAGGTTGATCGCTACGGCGGCGAGGATCGTGCCCATGATCCGTCGCGCGATATTGATGCCGGCCGTGCGCACGACGCGGATCACGTAATCACCCAGCACGAAGACGATCATCACGCCGAAGAGCACTGCAGCGAGGGCGGTGAGCGTGCCGAGCTGCTGGGCGAAGGAGAAGCGGTGATTGTCCATGAGCAGGACGATCGTCAGCAGCGAACCTGGGCCGGCGAGGATCGGCATGGCCACCGGATAGACGGCGGTGTTGATCGGGCTCTGGGACTCGCCGACGACGCCCTGCGGCAGGCTTGTCTTGTGCTCCCCAAGGACAAGGGTGATCGCATAGAGCAGCAGGATCACGCCGCCTGAAATCTGGAAGGAGAGGAGCGAGACGCCCATGGCCTCCAGAAGGTGTTGCCCCACGATGCCGAAGAACAGAAGCACGAGGAAGGCAAAGATCGGGCCGAGGATTGCGGTTCGGCGACGCTCGCCGGGCGTCATGCTCTGGGTGGCATCGAGGAACAGGGGCAGGTGGCCCAGCGGATCGAGCATGATCCACAGGGTGGCAAACTGGGTTACGAACAGAGCCAGATCAGGAAGCATCCGCACCACCTCTCGATGAAGTCAACCGGGCGGTGAGCGATGCGCCGCAACCGCCCAATCTGTCCAGTAAGCGTGAAAAACAGTCCGCAGGAATATTACGCAAGTCGTCCGACTCAGCGGCCGCCCGCGACATCCAGTATGGCGCCGGTGACATAGGACGCCTTGTCGGACAGCAGCCAGACGATGGTCTCGGCGACCTCTTCCGCGCTGCCGGCACGCTTCATGGGAACCGAGGGCGCGAGCCGCTCAACGCGGTCGGGCAGGCCGGACGAGGCGTGGATGTCGGTCTCGATCAGGCCGGGACGGATCGCATTGACGCGAATGCCTTCGTCGGCGACTTCCTTGGCGAGACCCAAGGTAAAGGTGTCGATGCCGCCCTTGGAGGTCGCGTAATGGATGAACTCGTTGGGGCTGCCAAGCCGTGCAGCGGCGGAGGACACATTGACGATGGCACCACCCTGGCCGTTCTTCTTCGTGGACATGCGGCGCACGGCCTCGCGGGCGCAGATCATGCTGCCGAAGACATTGATCTGCAGGACGCGCACGAGATCGGCGGCTGTCAGGTTCTCGAGCCGGCCGGCCGGTCCGGTGATGCCGGCATTGTTTACCAGCGCATCCAGCCGGCCAAAGTCCTGGTCGAGCTTGCCGAACAGGTCGAGGATCTGGTCCTCGTGCGCAACATTCATCTGGTAGGCGCGGGCCTTGGCGCCCGCGGCGGTGGCGCGGGCCGCGACCTGTTCGGCGGCTGCCGCAGCGTTCTCGTAAGTGATGGCCACGTCGTAGCCGAGCTCGGCAAGACGGATGGCGGTTGCCGCACCAATGCCGCGGCTGGCGCCCGTGATCAGGGCTACGCGTCTCATGACTTCCCCCAAAGATGTTCTTGTGGATATCCGCCGGCGGGCGAAAATCCGACAGACGCCAGACGGCTCCGGTCATTCCGATATGGCGTCGCCCCTCATGAAGCGGTGTAGCGACTATCGCCTGCGATCGCCAACAAAAAAGAGCGTCCCCGACGATATCATCATCGAGAACGCTCATTTCATGCAAAGGCCGTTAATCCAGCTCTGGAATGGTATGGCGAGATATCCTCTGCCATGACAGGCATTCAGTGCCGCCTAAAGGCTATGTGATCAGTCGGCTTCCCGAATGGTCCGGGCCTCGACGCCCTTGTGACCCTGAGCAACCTGCACAACAACGCGCTGACCTTCGGCTACCCGAGCCAAGCCCGAGCGCTCGAGCGCCGTGGCGTGAACGAAAACGTCCTTGCCGCCGCTGTCGAGGGCGATGAAGCCGAAACCCTTCTCCGGGTTGTACCACTTCACCACGCCCTGCTGCTCCTCGGAGAGCGGACCGGCGCTGTCGCGGTCAGCCATACGGGGAGCGCGCGGCGGACGCGGGGTTGCAGTCGAGAGATCGACATCGATCACTTCAGTGACCTGCGGACCCTTCTGGCCCTGACCGATGCGGACCGTCAGGCGAGCGCCATCGGGGAGGGAGGAATGGCCTGCGGCTTCCACCGGACGGATGTGGAGGAACGCCTCCGTGCCGCCATCGACTTCAACGAAGCCGAAGCCCTTGTCGGCGTTAAACCACTTTACGGTTGCACCCTGCGGTGCTGCGGCTGCCGCGTAAGAGGCCGTCTGGCCACCCTGACGAAATGACGGCATGTCGTCCGATCCACGGCGGCTTTTCGGACTGAAATCATCATCGAAGCCACGCCGGCGAGGCTCTCGATAATCTTTATAACGGCTCATCGACCATCCCAGAAGCTAAACAGTTCTCTATCGTCGCAATTTCGCCTGACCGGTCAAGCGAAAGTTCTCACTTTGCGAGATTAATCTATCATACAGGCGGACCGGCGATAGGCAAAACGCAATCTCGCTTGCAGACGAAGGAAATTTTGAACTAGGTGAGAATCGGGCAAATGTGTGATTGCAGAAGGACTAAATCGTAACCGTCTAGTTGTTGTCGGGAGAATTTCATGGCCAGGGCAAATGCTAAGGATATGCGCCGGAGAAATGACGATCCTGTCAACACGCTCGCTATTGATATCGGTGGCACGGGACTAAAAGCGGCGGTGCTTGATCCGGCAGGAAAAATGGTGGGAGAACGTGTGCGGGTGCCAACTCCGCATCCATGTCCCCCGGCTTTACTTGTGTCGACATTGGAACAGATGGTGGCGGCATTGCCACCGTTCGACCGGATTTCTGTGGGTTTTCCCGGAGTCATCCGGCACGGCGTGGTGCTTACCGCGGTCAATCTCGACAATGAAGGTTTCCGTGGCTTCCCGCTGGAGAAGACGCTGGCGGAGAGGCTCGGCAAGCCGACGCGGGTGCTGAATGACGCGGAGGTCCAGGGGCTGGGCATCATCGAGGGCAAGAGACTTGAGGTGGTCATCACGCTTGGCACCGGGGTCGGCTCCGCGATCTTCATCGAAGGCCGGCTCACGCCGCATCTCGAACTCGCTCACCATCCCCTCAAGGGGCACAAGACCTACGAGGAATATCTGGGCAATGCCGCCCGCAAGGCGGTGGGCCGCAAGCGCTGGAACAAGCGGGTGCGCTACATGATCGAGGTGGTGCGCACGCTCACCAATTTCGACAGGCTGTATCTGGGCGGCGGCAATGCGGCCATCGTCGAGCAGCCACTGCCGGCCAATGTGGTGCTGGCCGACAATGTGGCTGGGATCACCGGTGGGATCCGCCTGTGGGACGACCGGGTGTGGTCGGCAGTGCAAATCGTGGATTGAGGCAGAATGTAGTCAGGACGCCGGCGTGAGGCCCAGGTCGCGGACGATGGTGTCAACGATCGTGGATAGGGGGTTGGCCACGTCGATGCTGATGGCCCCTTCGTCGGGCGCGGGCTCCTCCAGAGTCTCGATCTGGCTGTCGAGCAGTTCGGCCGGCATGAAATGGCTGGTCCGATGGCGCAGGCGCGAGGCGATCAGCTCGCGGTCGCCATGGAGATAGACAATGCGAAGATCGCGCACCGCCTGGGCGAGAATGTCGCGATAGGCGCGCCTGAGGGCGGAACAGGCAAGGATGCAGTCCTGGCCCTGGGCATCGCGGGCGGCGATCCAGTCGGCGATGCGTGCGAGCCAGGGGGCGCGGTCCTCGTCCGTCAGGGGCAGTCCGGCGTGCATCTTTGCCTTGGCGGCTGCTGAATGGAAATCGTCGGCATCTGCAAAGATCCAGCCGAGGCGCTCCGAAAGGGCCCGGGCGACGGTGGTCTTGCCTGATCCCGAGACGCCCATCACCAGCAGGATCATGGCTTGTCGAGCCCCCTTGCCGCCTCCGCGTCAAGGAACCAGTGCAGCTCGCCAAGCGGGGTGAGGCGGGCGGCAGGCAGGCTCCGGTCGCCGGCATGGACGCGGCGGATGATGTCGGTCTTCTCGCCGCCCGTGGCGAGGAAGGCGATGGCAGCGCTGCTGTTGAGCACCGGAAAGGTGAGGGTGATCCGCTGAGGCGGTGGCTTCGAGCCGATTACGGGAAGCACCCAGGCAATGGTTTCCTCAAGAGAGGCGCTGCCCGGAAACAGTGAAGCGGTGTGGCCGTCGGGGCCGAGGCCCAGGAGCGTCACATCGAATAGCGGTCGGGCAGGATCGAGCTCCGCTGCGCCATAGTAGGCGCGGAGAGTGGCCTCATAGGAACGGGCAGCATCGTCCGGCGTGGGCCCGGATGGAATGGCGAAGACATTTTCTGGCGGGATCGGCACATGGCGGATGAGGGCCTCGTCCACCATGCGGTAATTGCTGTCAGGATCATCATGGGGAACGTAGCGCTCATCGCCGAAGAAGAGATGGACACGCCGCCAGTCGATGCGTTCGCGCCAGGGAGGCATGGCGAGCAGCTCGTAGAGCCGTTTCGGAGTCGAGCCCCCGGACAGGTTCAGGGCAAACCTGCCGCTGGATGTCTGCAGGCGCTCGACGATCCAGTCCGCCGCCTGAACGGCGAGGGCGGCCGGGTCTGGGGCTATATGGTATGATGCAGAGGTCATCGCGGATGGTCCGATCTGCCCGGGGCGCGGGGGAGGATCACGCTCTCGATTGCCTTGGCGAAGCCGTCGTCATCGCAGGTGTCGGTTACGGCATCGGCGGCGGCCTTAACCTCATCGGCCGCGTTGCCCATGGCGACGGTCAGGCCGGCCAGCGCGAACATCGGCAGGTCATTGGGCATATCGCCGAGGACGGCGACCTCATGCAGTGGCACGTTCATGAGGCGGGCGAGGCTTCTGACCGCCGTGCCCTTGTTCAGGCCCGGCGGCGTGATGTCGAGATAATAGCGCTGGGAGCGCTGGGCGGTGGCGGCGCCACCGAGGGCTTCGCGGACGCTGGCCTCACAGTCCTTGAGACGGTCGAAGTCGCTGGACGAGCCGACGATCTTGCCGGCACGGCCGAGATAGGGTTCGAAACTGGCCACAACCGTCGGCTGGAACTGCACGGTGCGCTTCTCGCGGGCGACATAGGGAGCATCCGGGTTGGTGACAATCCACTTATTGTCGGCGAAGACCCAGATATCGGCGCCGAAATCGCGCATGATCCCAACGGCCTTCTCGGCGGCGGCCAGCGGAATGGTCTGTTCTTCGACGACGGTCTGGTCGGGCATGAAGATGGTGCCGCCATTGAAGGCGCCCATGGGATATTCGAGGCCCAGGGGCTCGACCAGCATGGACATGCCGCGGGGCGGGCGACTCGAGACCGCGGTGAAGGCAATTCCCGCCTCCCTGAGGGCCGCAACCGCGCGGATCGCAGCCGGGGTGAGCTGCTTGTCGTGGTTGACCAGCGTGCCGTCGACATCGCTCACGACGAGGGAGACGCGGCCACCGGCGCGGGCAGCGAGGGAGGAGAAATCGGGCGGCTGCTCTGCTGGAATATCGGTCATTTCACGGGCACCCATTGAAAGCCATCGCGGGCAAGCAGTTGATCGGCAGCGGCGGGCCCCTGACTGCCGGCGGGGTAGAATTCGAGGGGCGCGAGATCTTCGGCCCATGCCTGTTGCAGCGGACCTATCTCTGCCCAACCCGCCTCGATATTGTCGGCGCGCTGGAACAAGGTCGCATCGCCCGTCAGGCAGTCGAAGATGAGCGTCTCGTAGCCGGTGGACGGTTCCGACTCGAAATAGTCGGCATAGTTGAAGTCCATCTGAACTTCCTTCAGCACAACCGCGCGGCCAGGCTTCTTGGCGATGAAGCGCATGGACACGCCCTCATTCGGCTGGATCCGGAAGATCAGCATGTTGGGCGGGATGACGCTGTTGTGGGTCTGGCGGAAGAGCACGCCGGGGGCCTCGTTGAACTGGATCGCCACCTCGGTGCGACGGGCAGCCATGGCCTTGCCGGTGCGCAGATAGAAGGGCACGCCAGACCAGCGCCAGTTGTCGATGAGCAGCTTCATCGCCACGTAGGTTTCGGTGCGGCTGTCCCCGGCGACATGCGGCTCGCGGCGATAATCGGTATAGGGTTTGCCGCGCACCGTGCCGGCGGTGTACTGGCCGCGGACGGCGTTCCTGGCAGCCTCTTCGGGCGACCAGTTGCGGATCGCCTCTATGACCTTCGCCTTCTCGGTACGGATCGCATCAGCCTCGAAGGAATTCGGCGGCTCCATGGCGATCATGGCCAGCAGCTGGAAGATGTGGTTGGGCACCATGTCGCGCAGGGCGCCGGTCGTATCGTAAAAGCCGCCGCGCTGCTCGACGCCCACGGTTTCGGCGGCGGTGATCTGGACATGGGCGATGTGGTCCCGGTTCCAGATGGGCTCGAACAGGCCGTTGGCGAACCGCAGGACCATGATGTTCTGGACGGTTTCCTTCCCCAGGTAATGGTCGATGCGGAAGATCTGGCTCTCGCGGGCGACGCTCAGGATGCGGGCATTGAGGGCGCGGGCGGAGGCGAGATCGGTGCCGAAGGGTTTCTCGATGACGATACGGCGGAAATAGCTGCTGCCTTCCTTGAGGAGGCCGGCCGCGCCGAGCTGGTCTATGACGAGTGAGAAGAAGCGCGGCGCCACCGCCAGATAGAAGACCGCATTGGCCGTCCCGGTCTTGCCGGCGAGCTCGTCCAGCTTGTCCTGCAGATCCGTGAAGGTTGCCGACTGGCCGAAATCGCCAGGCATGTAGTGGCAGCGTTCCATCAGCCAGGACCAAGCCTTCTCGTGGACTTCGTCAGCCGTGAATTCCGCCTGGCTTGCCGCCGCCTGTTCGCGAATCGCCTCGGTCAGATGCTTCCGGAAGCTGTCGTCGTCATGCTTGACGATGTCGAGACCGAGAATGCGAAAGCCATCATCGAGGGCGTGGTCGCAGACCAGATTGTAGATCGCCGGCATGAGCAGGCGCTTGGTCAGGTCACCTGCCGCGCCAAAGATCACCATGGTGCAGGGCGGGGCCTTCCCCGCCGGCCGGTCCGTTACCGCAGGATTGGCTGAGGCGGCCGTCTGGTCCATGGCTCAGTCCTTCTTCTTGAATTCGGTATGACCCCCGAACTTGAAACGCATGGCGGACAGGAGCTTCTCGCCATAGGTGTGGCTCTGGCGCGAGCGGAAACGGGCATAGAGCGCCGCCGAGAGCACATCGGCGGGGACGGCTTCCTCGATGGCGGCATTGATGGTCCAGCGGCCTTCCCCACTGTCGGCCACCTCGCCGGAATAGTCGGAAAGACTTGCATCCTCGGCCAGAGCCTGAGCGGTGAGATCCAAGAGCCAGGAGGAGATGACGCTGCCGCGACGCCAGACCTCGGCAATGTCGGCGAGGTTGAGGTCGTAGCGTTCGTTCTCCGGCAGGGCCTCCGAGTTCTTGTTGCGGAGGATGTCGAAGCCCTCGGCATAGGCCTGCATGAGGCCGTATTCGATGCCGTTATGGACCATCTTCACGAAATGGCCAGAGCCGATGGGGCCTGTATGCAGATATCCCTTCTCAGCGCGGGGATCGAGGGACTCGCGGTGGGGCGTGCGCGGAATCGTGCCGAGGCCGGGGGCAAGGGCGGAGAGGATCGGGTCAATGTGGTTCACCGCTTCCGGGGCACCGCCGATCATCATGCAATAGCCGCGCTCGAGGCCCCAGACGCCGCCGGAGGTGCCGACATCCACATAATGGATGCCTTTCTCCTTCAGGGCGGCGCCGCGGCGGATGTCGTCCTTGTAGAAGGTATTGCCGCCGTCGATGATGATGTCGCCGGCTGACAGGATGTTGCCGAGCTCGGCGACTGTCGTTTCGGTGGGGGCGCCGGCTGGGAGCATCACCCAGACGACGCGGGGAGACGCAAGCTTCGAGGCAAGGTCTGGTAGACCCGTCGCGCCGGTTGCGCCTTCGCCTTCGAGCTGGCGGATGGCCTCAGTGTTGCGATCGTACACGACACAGTCATGCCCTGCCTTCATGAGACGCCGTACGATATTGGCGCCCATGCGGCCCAGACCGATCATTCCCATCTGCATGGCTCATTCCCTCTCGATGGTCGGTTGCGGATGTGTTGCCGTCAGGATAGGGCCCTCTCGATGGCCTTTCCGAAACGCTCAAGTCCGGCGCGGACGTCCTTGCCGAGGTGGACGCGCAGGGCGCGCCGCTTGCGTTCGGCAAGCACGGCGAAGTCGCCACGGGCCTGGGCAAGGATGACCACGCCAAAGCTGAAGCCGTGGTCGGGCACGGGAAGGTCAGAGGCGGCATCGGCTGTGATCTGGGTGAAGACGCCGCTGTTGGGGCCGCCCTTGTAGGCCTGACCGGTGGAATGCAGGAAGCGGGGGCCGAAACCCACACAGGTTGCTACCTTCAGACGATCGCGAATGAGGGTGCGCAGCCTCGCAAGCTGTGCCTCGTTCTCGGCATTGTGGTCGATATAGGCGAGGAGGCCCGCATAATCGCCCGGCGTGCAACGGGCGAGATGAGCCCTCACATAGGCATCGAGCGACTTTTCGCCGGCTGCCTTGGCGAGTTCGGCAGCGTTGCGGTCGTCGGCGAAAAGGGCGATGCCATCCTCGACCAGGAGCGGCGTTTCCGCCGGCAGGGCGCCGGACGTGGCATAGGCATCGGTGAGCTGGCGGGTGACGACCTTGCTTGCCTCAACATCGGGCTGGTTGAAGGCATTGATGCCGATGATGGAGCCGGCAATGGCGGTTGCAATCTCCCAGCGGAAGAATTCCTGGCCGATGCGGTAGCGGTCGGCGAGCTCGATGCGGATAACCGGCTGCCCCGCCTTCTGCAGGGCAGCGACTGCCGTATCCTGGGCGGTGTCGGCCTCGCCGCACAGCCGGAGATAGGCGAAGATCCGGTCATTGCCGTAGGCCTGGGGTGCGCCGAGAGGTTCGGCATCCACAGGGATGATGCCGCGACCCTGCTTGCCGGTGGATTCCGCCAGGAGCTGCTCGAGCCAGGCTCCAATATCGGCAATGGCGGGGGAGGCGATCACCGTGACCTTGTCGCGGCCGCTGGTGGCGCCAAGCCCCAAGATCGCGCCGAGCTCGATGCCGGGATGCTCCGCGGGCGGCACATCCGGGCCGCAGCTGTGGACCATGATGGCGGTTTCCGCCAGGAAGCGGTCGAGGTCGAGGCCCATGACGGCGGCAGGCACCAGGCCGAAGTTGGACAGAACCGAATAGCGACCGCCGATTGCCGGATCGCCATGGAAGACGTGGCGGAAATGGTCCTGCGCCGCAACCTTCTCCAGGCTCGAGCCGGGATCGGTCACGGCGATGAAGCGCTCGCCGGCGCGGTCAGTGCCGATGGCCCTGGCGACCCGATCGAAGAAATAGGTCTTGAGGATATTGGGCTCCAGCGTCGAGCCGGACTTGCTCGAGACGATGAAGACCGTGCTGGCGAGATCAATGCGTGCCTCGAAGCGGGCAATCTGCTGCGGGTCGGTCGAATCGAGCACGAGCAACTCCGGATAGCCGGGTTGCTGGCCGAAGGTGCGCGCCAGCACTTCGGGCCCGAGGCTGGACCCGCCCATGCCGAGCAGCAGGGCATGACGGTAACCGTGCCCGCGGATCTCCGCCTGCAAAGACTTGAGGCGGTCAATATTGACCTGCTCGCGGGCGGCAATGTCAAGCCAGCCGAGCCATTTCGCCTCGTCCGAACCGGTCCAGAGGCTCGCGTCACGGGCCCAGATGCGGCGCGAGACAGCTTCATTGCGGGCCTTCTCGATCCAACCCTCAACGGCGGTTGCCATTTCCGGCGGGAGGTTGGCGGTGAGCGGGTTCAGCCGATTGCCGAGATTTGCCCTGCGCTTGGCGGCAACGGCACCGAGCAGCTGGTCGAAGGCATCGGCAAACTGACGAACGCCGTCGACCACGAGCTCGCGGGTGACACCGTCCAGGTCGAGACCAAGGCGCTCGGTTGCCTCGAGCACGGCGCGGGCCTCATCGATGCCGGCGGTGAGCGTCTCGCGCGGCGCCCCATGGTCGCGGAACGCGTCCATGGTGGCAGGCGGCACGGTGTTCACCGTATCGCGACCGATCAGCTCGGTGACGTAAAGGATGTCGCTATAGGCCTTGTTCTTGGTGCCCGTGGAGGCCCAGAGCAGCCGCTGGGGCCTGGCGCCGGCGTCGGCCAGCTTCCGCCATCGGGGCGTTTCCAGCAGCGAGAGATAGTACTGGTATGCCATCTTGGCGTTGGCGATGGCGACCTTGCCCTTGATGGCGGCAAGGGCATCCGCCTGCGGATCCCCGGCTGCAATGCGCTGGTCGATCCTGGCGTCGATGGCGGTGTCGATGCGGCTCACAAAGAAGCTCGCCACGCTCGCGACCCGCGATACGTCGCCGCCCCTGGCCAGCAGCTCCTCAAGCCCGGCGATATAGGCCTCGGCCACCGCCCTGTAGGCGTCCTGGGAGAAAAGGAGGGTGACGTTGATGTTGTGCCCCTCGCCGATGAGAGTGCGGATCGCCGGCACGCCGGCCTCGGTGCCCGGCACCTTGATCATGAGGTTCGGACGATCCACGGCCTGCCAGAGGCGACGGGCCTCGGCGATGGTGCCCTCGGTGTCCATGGCAAGGTAGGGCGAGACCTCCAGGCTGATATAGCCGTCCACGCCGCCGGTTGCCTCGTAGACCGGCTTCAGCACATCTGCAGCCGCGCGGATGTCACCGATGGCGAGATGTTCGTAGATCTCGCCGGGGGTGCGATCGCCCGCGCTCACGAATTTCGCGAAATCCTCGTCATAGTCGCTGCTGCCGCCAATCGCCTTCTCGAAGATGGCGGGATTCGACGTGACGCCCTTTAGCCCATCGGTCTCAACCATCGCCGCAAGTCCGCCCGACGCGATCAGTGATCGACGCACATAATCGAGCCAGACCGACTGGCCATAGTCCTCGAGAAGCTTGAGCGGGTTCTTCTGCGTGGTCATCAAACACTCCATTGGCGGCTCCGGACTGCCTTCTGCTGCGACGGGCTCAAGCGCCGGCGGGCGCTGCTCGGTTCCCATTTCGACAGGGGCCCCAGCCACTTCGACACTCGGTGTAAGCAGGGCACCGGAAGCCTGCAGCCCAGCTGACATCGAGGCGGGTTGAGAAAGTGTGCATGCCGATCTCCGTTCCGGTCAAGCCAAGTTGAAGGGCGAGGCACATTGTCGGTGGCTGCTCCACAGAATTCGATGAAGGCCCGGTGAAGCGGGGCGAGTAGAATTTGATTGATCCGGCTCAGGCGAAAAAAGAATCGTGACAATTTTCGGGCAATCACACTGGGCGCGTGCTTTGCCCACAGACTGCGACCGTTTGATAACAACTGTGTACGGAGGCGAGAAGGCGGCTCGGCGCGATCCAGTGGCAAATGCTGCCTGCGGCCAGGGAAGGCACGGGCGGGCCGGCAGTTGTCCAAAGTCATGGCAGAAGATGCCGGTGCGGATGATCTTGCTATGAAAAGTTGAACATGACTATGCTTGAAGCGAGTCGTGACAAGTCTGTATCGCATTCGGACAATTACTGTTTCTCCGGCGTCGAGCGAGATGTTGCGATGGGACGCCCGGCACTGACGGACCGGACGCAGCCTTGAACTGTATTTGTGTGCTCCACAGCTCGCGACAAGTCCCGTCGGAAAACAGGTCACCATGGGAGGAAAGCCGACATGCAGGCACCAGGGGCACCTGGAACGGAAGCGCGATGGACGTCGAGCGCCAAGAGCGGCGTAGGCACGGCACTCACAACAAACAGCCGGATCTGGTTCACCGTCAGCCACGGCATCGTCAATGAAGTCTACTGCCCGCGGGTGGACGCGGCCTGTACCCGCGATTTTGGGCTCATCGTCACCGACGGGCGCGACTATTTCTCGGAGGAGAAGCGGCATACCCAGCACGAGATCCGGATGATCGAATGCGGGGTGCCAGCCTTCGAGCTGACCAATACCGCGATGGACGGCCGGTACCGGATCCACAAGCGCATCCTGACCGATCCTGTCCGGACAACCCTGCTGCAGGAGATCCGCTTCGAGGCGCTGAAGGGATCGGTGGCGGATTACAGGCTGTTCGCGCTGATCGCCCCGCATCTGGTCAATGCCGGCGCCCACAATTCCGCATGGGTCGGCGACTACAAGGGGACGCCCGTGCTGTTTGCCCGCGGCTCGTTCGGTTCATGCATGGCGGTGGTGTCGTCCATTCCGTGGCTCACGCGCAGCGTGGGCTATGTTGGCGTGTCCGATGGCTGGCAGCAGCTGCAGAGGGACAAGCATATCCGTGAGGCCTATACGGAAGCCCCAGACGGTAACGTAGCCATGGTGGGGGAGCTCGATCTCCTGGGGGCGGCGGGGCAGCCGATCGTGCTCGCCCTGTCGATCGGCGTGAGGCCACAGGAAGCTGCCTATCGCGCGATCGCCAGCTTGCAGGCGGGGTTCGCCAACGCCCTGCGTCACTACGTGCATGGGTGGAAGGAATGGCAGGACGGCCTGCTGCCGCTGGACCGGACCGATGCCGAGGGCCATGACCCCTATCGGGTCAGCACCTCGGTGCTGGCCGTCCATGCGCCGATGTCGTTCTCGGGTGCGGTGATCGCCAGCCTTTCGATTCCCTGGGGATTCAGCAAGGGAGATGAGGATCTTGGCGGATATCATCTGGTCTGGCCGCGGGATCTGGTGGAGACGGCGGGCGCCGTGGCCCAGGCCAAGGCCGTGCTCGGCTATCTGCATGCGGTGCAGGAGGCGGATGGCCACTGGCCGCAAAACATGTGGCTGGACGGCGAACCCTATTGGGGCGGCGTGCAGATGGATGAATGCGCGTTCCCCATCCTGCTCGCGGACATGCTCCGGCGCGAGGGGCATCTATCCGCGGAGGAACTTGCTCGCTTCACCGGCATGGTGTGGAAGGCCGCATCCTTCATCGTGCGTAACGGCCCCGTGACAGGTCAGGACCGATGGGAGGAGGAAGCGGGTTATTCACCCTTCACGCTGGCGGTGGAGATTGCCGCCCTGCTGGCTGCAGGCGATTTTCTCGAGCTTGGCGGGCACAAGAGGGATGCCGAATTCGTCCGGGAAGTCGCGGACTCGTGGAATGACCAGATCGAGCGCTGGACCTTTGCCACGGATACGCCGATCTGCGAGCGGCTGGGGCTTTCGGGCTATTATGTGCGGATCGCGCCGCCCGACACGGCGGATGCGGCTTCGCCGCTCTCGGGCTTCGTGCCGGTGAAGAACCGGCCGCCGGAGAAGAGCAATCATCCTGCGAGCCTGCTGCTCAGCCCCGATGCGCTGGCGCTGGTGCGGTTCGGGCTGAGGGCGCCGGATGACCCGCGCATTGTCGATACGGTGAAGGCCATCGACGACGTGCTGAAGGTGGATCTGCCGCAGGGGCCGGTCTGGTATCGCTACAACGAGGACGGCTATGGCGAGCATGAAGATGGCAGCCCCTTCGACGGGACGGGGATAGGTCGCGCCTGGCCACTGCTGACGGGCGAGCGGGCGCATTACGAACTCGCCGCCGGACGGCCGGAGGTGGCCGCCAGCCTGCTCAGGACGCTGGAAGCCTGCGCGGGCGAAGGCGGCCTGCTGCCGGAGCAGGTGTGGGATGTGGAGGACATTCCCGAGCTCGGCCTGTTCCGGGGCCGTCCCACGGGCGGGGCGATGCCGCTGGTGTGGGCGCATAGCGAGCACATCAAGCTGATCCGATCGCTCAATGACGGTCGGGTGTTTGACATGCCGCCGCAGCCGGTCGAGCGCTACCAGCACCGCAAGGTGACTTCGCGGTTCCGAACCTGGTGCGAACATAACCGGCTGAGAAGCCTGCCGGAGGGCAAGACCCTGCGCATCCAGGTGGATGAGCCGGCCATGGTGCACTGGAGCGCCGATGGCTGGGCTACGGTGAGGGACGATATGACCGAGCCCGCCGCCTTCGGGCTGCATGTCCTTGACCTTCCGACCGAGAAGCTGGCGCCCGGCAGCACCATCGTCTTCACGCTCAAATGGACGGAACGCGACCAGTGGCAGGGTGAGGACTACACGGTGACCGTGATCTGACGTCTGCCCCTCGGCCCACATGAAGGCCGAGGCGCAAGCCGGGACGGATGAGACCGCTGACGGGAAGATGTGGCGGGTGACGCGCGGGGCCCCGCTGCTCCATCCAGTGCCGACTACTTGCCGGCGAGCCGGTCAGCGAAGGCGCCAATGGTGCGGGCATAGACTTCGGCGCGGTTCCATTCGCGCAGCACGGCAAAATTCGGCTGGCCCGGTCCCCATCCGGCGCCGGCCACCCAGCCATGGCCCTTCAGGTAATTGGCGGTGGAGGCCAGTACGTCGGGGACGCTGCGGATCAGGTCGCGCCGACCGTCACCGGTGTAATCCACGGCAAAACGGAGATAGTTGGAGGGCAGGAACTGGGTCTGGCCCAGCTCGCCGGCCCAGGCGCCGCGCATCTCACTCGGCTTCAGATCGCCGCGCTCAATGATCTGGAGGGCGGCTGTGAGCTCGCGCTGGAACATGTCGGTGCGGCGGCAGTCATAGGCGAGGGTGGCGAGGGAACGCAGGGCATCCTGCTTGCCCATATTGGTCCCGTAGTCGGTCTCGAGCCCCCAGATGGCGACGATGATCTGCGGGGGAACGCCATACTGGCGCTCGATGCGGGCGAGCACATCGGCATAGCGCTTGAGCATGGCCCGGCCCTTGGTGATGCGGCCCTGGGTGATGCGGCTGGCGGAGAACTGCTCGAAGGACTGCTTGAAATGCCGCTGGTTGCGGTCGAGCCTGAGAACCTTCTGGTCCAGGGTGAGGCCGTCGAGAGTGGCAAGGGTTCTCTTCGACAGGCCAGAATGCTCAGCCTTGAAGCTCTTGATCCAGGCCTGAAAGCCGCCGGCAGGCTCGCACTGGGCTGCCAGACCGGGCAGCGTTCCGCTCGTCAGCAGGGAAAACCCAAGGGCCAGGGTCAACTGGGCGCGTCGGATCATCGTCATGCCGGCAGGTCTCCGCATTTCTTGTGCAGGTTGTGGTCCCCGCTCAGGGACATCATCCCGCACCGTAGACCGCAATGCGGGATGTTCGCCAGACCGGAAAGTCGGATTGACCGCTGGACGTGATGGTTGGGCGCGTACCCGTTGCCGTGATGCAACGGGTACGGACTAGTCGTCAGCTGGGCGCTTCGTCCTGCAGATTGGTGATCACCCGGCGATTCTGTGAAGTGCAGCTGATATCCGGGCAGTCACGCACCAGACGGTCGCGGCCATAGCCCTTGGCCGTCAGGCGGTCGGGAGAAACGCCGAGGGAAATCAGATAGTCACGTACCGCCTCGGCACGCCGCTGGGACAGGGACCTGTTTTCCGCCGGCGAGCCGGGATCGTCAGCAAAGCCCTGAATCTTCACCGGCCACTGGGGATAGCGGTTCAGCCATTCAGCCTGCTTCTGGAGCGTGACCCTTGCCGTTTCGTCAAGTTCTGCGGACCCCGCCCTGAAATAGGTGCGGCGGCCGACATTGACCATGAAGTCCTCCTCGCTGCCGGGAGGGGTCAGGCTGGTGGCGGGATCCTGGTTCGACTGGAGCGGCGGCGCTGGAAGATCGGGACGCTGGCTCGAGCCGCCACATGCCGCCAGTGCGAGCATGGCCGCCAGGACGAAGACGATACGGCCGCCGGTCAGGCGCGAAGATGCGGGCACGTGAAGCTGCTCCCTTGACTGAACCGGTTCAGGCATCGCCCGAGCCGAGGTGACGGAGGACGAGAACCTTGGTGCCGATCGGACAACGCTGGTAGAGGTCGATCACATCCTCGTTGAGCATGCGGATGCAGCCGCTGGACACGTCATGGCCGATCGACCAGGGTTCCACCGTGCCATGGATGCGATAGCCGAGGTCGCGACCGTCCCGGTAAAGATAAAGGGCGCGGGGCCCGAGGGGATTGTCCGGGCCGCCCTTCATGAAACGCGGCAGGTCCGGCCGACGCTGGAGCATCTCGGGCGGCGGGGTCCAGCTCGGCCAGATGGCCTTGCGGTCAATCTGGGCACGGCCGTACCACTTGAACCCTTCCTTGCCGACGCCGACGCCATAGCGCAGAGCCGTCTTGTTCTCGAAGATCACGTAGAGAAAGTGATTCTGCGTGTCGATAACCACGGTGCCCTGAGGTTCGACGCTGTCATAGGGCACCAGCTGGCGGCGCCAGCGCAGGTCGATCTTCGGCAGGTTGGTCGACCGGTAGGTCACGCCATTGTCGATCACGGGCGGACCGAAATAGGCATTTGGGTTGAAGGATCGGGCCTGTGCGGGGCGGCCAGCAAGCGCGGCAGCGGCGAACAGTCCCGCACCGGACAAGAATTTGCGACGCGACAGGGCCATGATTTCCTCCCCCCGAGTTGACCTCAGGCTTTGGATCCATAGTCACAAAAAAGTACTGTCGGTCAACTGTCCGTGAGACGCGCGGGAAACTCGTGGAAATTTCCCGCGCTTTTTTTGGTGGATGGTCAGATGTACGGAGCGATCTCGAGGGCGCCGCGATAGATCATCTCGAGGGCGACGTAGAGAATGATCGCAAGGCCGACATAGGCGATCCAGCGATGCTTGTGGAGCAGGCGGGCGATGTAGCTGGCTGCCAGACCCATGAGGGCAATCGACAGGGCCAGACCGAAGATCAGGACTTCCGGATGCTCGCGGGCGGCACCAGCGACCGCCAGCACGTTGTCCAGCGACATGGATACGTCGGCCACGACGATCTGCCAGGCCGCCTGGGCAAAGGTCTTGCGCGGCTGGGCGCGGGCAATGGTGCCGTCGCGGTTGAGGTCTGTCTCGGTGAGGGTCTCGAGGGCGTCGGGCTCCTCGTGAGGCTCGGCGCGCAGCTCGCGCCACATCTTCCAGCAGACCCAGAGAAGCAGCACGCCGCCCGCAAGCAGGAGGCCGATGACCTGGAGGAGCTGGGTAGTCAGTCCGGCAAAGACGATACGCAGCACGGTGGCCGCGATGATGCCGACAAGGATCGCCTTGGTGCGCTGGCTTTTCGGAAGCCCGGCGGCAGCAAGGCCGATGACGATGGCGTTGTCGCCCGCCAGCACAAGGTCGATCATCACGACCTGGAGCAGCGCCGACAACATTTCCGTGGTGACGAAGTCAAACATTCGTTGCAGCCCTAGTTGCCCTGAAGACAAGCGGAGCGGGCTGATATGCGTAGGGCTGCCGAACTTTCGCCCAAAGGCGCCAGGCCAGCGACACCGCGTATCGTCAGGCCACTCCGTGGTTGTCCAGTCCGACATCACAGTCCACAGGGACTGCCAGAGGGGCCCGGCCTGGTGGGGCGCAACTTAAGCACTAATGGCGGGAGAAACAAGGGGCGTCGGATGACGCCCCCTGCCGATGTCCAATGATTTCAGTCGGCCTGGATCGCGGAAAGTTTCCAGTCCTCGCCAGGACGACGGATGAAGGTCCAGAGTTCGGTCGTCTCTGTCGGGCGGTCGGCATCGCCGCTCACCACCGCGCCGGAATTGCGATCGACCATGTAGTCGCGGCTCTCATAGCGCAGAGCAACGGTCGCAAAGTCGGTGTCACCCTCGCGCCAGGCCTCGGCAATGTCGCCCTGGAGCAGCTTCACGTCGCTCACCTGGTTGCGAACGCCGTTGACGGCATTCTGGCTGAGCTCCTCAGACAGGTAGGAGACGATCTCCGGCGTGCAGAGGCGGCGCAAGCCAGCATAGTCCTCGCGGCCGAAGGCCGTCTGGACCTGTTCGAGCAGGGTCTCGAAGGCGGACAGATCGTCGTCGGTGATGCCGATCTCGTCATTTTCCCAGCGTGCGCCAGGAGCGGTTTTCACCGGCGGAACCGAACCGCGCGGCATGCCGCCACCGAGGGCGCCGAGGTCGAGGCGCGGCTTCGATCCGTCCATTGCCTCGCGGTTGAGGACGCCCGGCGCGCCACTGCCGGCCATGGCCGGGCTCTGACGCGAGCGGAAAAAGCGCATGACCATCATGGCGATGAGCGCCAAGATGCCAAGCTGCAGGATGAGACCGAGGAAACCGGCGGCGCCGCCAAGGCCATGGCCCATCAGCATGCCGATCAAGCCACCCAGCGCCAGACCGCCGAGCAGACCGCCGAACATGCCCCCAAAGAGGCCAGAACGACCAGCCTGCTGGGCAGCTCCCTGCTGGGCCATGCCCGGTCTTGTCGCCTGGGTCTGGGGCGCCATCGAGCGATTGATGGGCGCCGCCTGGTTCGGCATCGTATTTGTCACCGGCGGCGCCTGATAGGTACGCATGCCACGGCTGCCGAAGCTGCCGCCCCGGCGGGCCTCGGCGGTATCCACGGCGGCGGCCGTGAGCGTGAGTGCGACAAGCAGAAGGCCAAGCCAGCGGCGAAAAGCGGATGTGCCCATAACTCTCCATCACCCGTTTGTGAACATGTGTGGCTTATATAGGTGCGCTAGACAGATTTGTCGCGGGGATGGATCCCACAATCGCGTGACCGCGTTGTCAGGGACCGCGGGGCAAGGCTAAGATACCCAACGCTTACGGATCCACGCAGCAAGCTGCGGGGCCGCCGAGATGCCCGACATGACCGACGATATCAAGCACGAGCAGGACAATCTTCGTCTGCAGGACGAGATGGCGAAGCGTGTGGCGCGGGTTGCCGAGGGTGATCGGGAAGCCTTTGCCGAGCTGTTCGCCTATTATGCGCCGCGCCTCAAGAGCTTCATGATGCGCCGGAGCGCCGATGCCGAGACGGCAGAGGAGCTTGTCCAGGAAACCATGCTCGCCGTCTGGAACAGGGCGGCGCAATATTCGCCGGCCAAGGGCAGCGTGACCGCCTGGATCTATACGATCGCGCGCAATCTGCGCATCGACCGGTTGCGCCGTCAGCCGGCAGAGACCATCTACGACATTGATGATTTCGAGGAAAAGTCGGACGAGCCGAGCGGTGAGGACCAGCTGCTCAGTCGCGAGCGCGACGAACAGATCACAAATGCGCTGAAGGGCTTGCCGAAAGACCAACTCGACGTCATCTCTCTGTCCTATCTCGACGACCTGACCCAGGCCGAGATCGCCGATCGCCTGAAGGTGCCGTTGGGGACAGTCAAGTCACGGATGCGACTCGCGTATCAGAAGCTACGCGACGTTCTTGGAGACCGGATGTGAGAGTCCAGCATCACCCGGATTGTGCAACGCTCATGGCCTATGCCTCGGGTACGCTCGGGGAAGCCCTGTCCGTGGTCGTGGCCTGTCATGTGGCGTGGTGCCCATCATGCCAGCGCGAGCTCAGGCGGCATGAAGAGACCGGCGGCGCAATCATCGAGGCCATCGACAGCGTGCCGGTCAACGAGAATTGCTGGCAGGCGGTGCTCAGCCGCATCGATTCGTGCTGCCAGGACCAGGGACACCGGAAAACGACGGGCGACACATCCGGCGAGCTTTCACTGGGTCTGCCCCGGCCGCTTTGCCGGCTGCTGCAACGGCCGCTGGAAACCATTCCGTGGCGGCGGGTGGCGCCGGGCGTTTCCGTCTACAAGATCGACATGGGGCCGGGCGCGCGCGGCCGGCTGATGCTTATGCGGATCGCCGGCGGCAAGTCATTGCCACGCCACGGGCACAAGGCCGGCGAGCTCACCATGGTGCTGCGCGGCGCCTATCAGGACGAGGTCGGTCGCTTCGCCATGGGCGACATCGCCGATCTCGGCAATGACGTGGAACACCGGCCGAGGATCGACAGCGGCAGCGACTGCATCTGCCTCGTAGGTCTTGAGCGACCATGGCGGTTCAAGGCCTTCTTCCTGCGCCTGGTCCAGCCGTTCATGCGGCTCTAGCGCCGCCATCCTTTCGTACCGGATCTGCTTTATCAGCAGCTGTGCGGGGCTTGCCGCCGCTTCCTGGTAATGCGACACCAGCCGGGTCGCGGACCGGAAGCACTTGGGTTAAGGATGATGCAGGCTGCATGGCGCCGGTCAATGGCACGCGGCAGCGAGGATCAGCGGGGAATGAGATGAACAGAGGGAGATGCGGCCTCATTGCCGGGCTCGCCCTGGCGCTTGTGATCAGCGCAGGGCCTGGCGCCCTGCCGGCACAGGCCAGCCCGGGATACCGGGCCTATGCAGAGAAGCTGGTGGCCAACTCGCCGGTGGGCGCAAAGGCGCGCCCAGATCTTGAGGCCTATATCGCAGAGCTCACCAATCAGTATCGCCGTTCCCAGAACCGCGCGCCGCTGAAACCGGTTAAGGATGCAACCATCGCCGCCCGAGCCCAGGCGCTCGACATGCTGAAGGGCAATTATGTCGGCCATCAGTCTGCCTCAGGTTACCGCTTCGGACAGCGGGTCGAGGCTTTCGTTGGCGAGACGGAGGTGGCGAGCGAAAATGCAGCGCGCGACCGCCTGCCCGGCGAGGCTGACAAGCGCAAGGCCGCGCGGCTGTTCAAGCAGTGGGTAGACAGCACCGGCCACCGGCGCAACATGCTGTCGCGCGATCCGGACGAGATGAGCGTCGGCGTGATCCAGGCGGGAAACCATCTCTACGCCGTGCAAATCTTTTGGAAGAAGCGGGCAACAGAAGGAGGGCTTTCGGCGTTCCGCTCCTGGTAACCAGAACTGAGGAGCGAACGATGAGCGCCCATGTCTACAAGGTGATCGAACTCGTGGGGTCCGCGCCGGCCTCGATCGAAGCGGCCATCGAGAACGCGATTGGCCAGGCTGGCGAAAGCGTTCGCCACCTGCGCTGGTTCGAAGTGACGGAAACCCGAGGCCATATCGAGGATGGCAAGGTCGCCCATTACCAGGTGACACTCAAGGTCGGCTTTGCCCTCGAAGCAACGCTCTGAGCATGAGCAAAGGGGAAAGACCGGAGATTGGCGCATGAGAGGGCCCCTCTCTCCGGGGGAAAAGAGAGGGGCCGATGACCGCCCGGGAAAGAGGCGGATACTGCCGACCGGGGCGCCGCTCGGGGATGCGGCCTATCGGCAGAATTTCTGCTCACCCGCATAGGTCTTGTAGTAGCCGGTCTGCGGGTTGAAGCTGCGATACTTGTCAGAGCAATAACGGAACCATTCCTGGCTCCACGGCTCCGGCGACCCGGAAGAGGCCGGATCGACCGAGGCGACGGTCCCATTCTGCGGGGCCGACTGCCGAGGCAGCGGCGGTGGCGGCGGCGCGTAGGGTTCCACGCTGCCGGTTACGTAGTCCTCATCATCGGAGTAATCGGGCTCCGGCGGAAAGGTGGCGTAATCTTCCTCCTCATAGGCGTAAGGAGCCGCTTCCGGAATGTAGGCCGGGGCGCCATAGGCATAGGCCGGGGGCGGCGGTGCGGCATAGGGCTGGGCATTGGCCGCAGCCAAGGCCGACAAGCCGATGATTGCGCCGGCGGCACCCAGGGCGATCGCCGCGCCACTGCCGCCACCGCCATGATGGCGGTGCCAGTGGCCACCACGGGGCGGATGACCGTGCCAGTGACGCCCGCCGACGAGATGAAGGTCGGACGTCTCGAAACCGGCGACTGCGGCAGCAAGCGGAGCGGGGGTAAGGCTCGCCGCCTGTGCCTGGCCGATCATGCCCGCGCCCAACGCCAGAAGACCAGCGATCGCGGTTGTCTTCAGGAAGGCTGTCATGGTCACCTCGATTCTACGCATTACCCGTCTGAGGCTAATCATGTCCGGTTGAACATGAACCGGACATGATCTGGCTCACGGGTGGTTACTCGGCGCTGTCGTCCGCGGCATCATCGTCAGCCGGGGCCTGATGCTCGACCGGGGCGCGCTCCATCTGGCGCCGGCCATCGCGGCGCCAATCGCCACGCTCCTTGCGGTCCGGGCGGCCGATCTTCTCGATGACGCCATCCTTGTTGCGGTCGAGCTTCCTGGCCAGACGCTCGATATCGCGGTTGTATTCCTGCGGCGTCACCTTGGCATCGCCATCGCGGTCGAAGCGCTGGAAGGAACGAACCATCCGCTCGCGGTGCTTGTCGAGCCAGAGGGCCTCGTATTCCTGCAGATCGAGCTGTCCGTCGCCGTTCTTGTCATACTTCTTGAGCTCGTCGGTGCGGACGGTCAGCACCTCATCGATGCTGATCTTGCCGGTTCCGTCGGCATCATATTCCTCGAACAGCTTGGCGACGAAGCCGAAGGGGCCGGGGCCAAAAGCGGGACCGCCATGGAAGCCGGGACCGCCCGGAAAACCAGGACCGCCGTGGAAGCCATAGCCGTGGTGGAAGCCGTGACCGCCGTGGCGCTCATGACCGCGCCCGTGATGGCCGTGGTGCTTGCCGCGATGGTGGCGACCTGCCTCCCTGCCGTGGTGGCGGCGCTCATGGCGGTTTTCCGCCTTGCCGGGCTTGCCGCCCTTCTCGGTCTCGGAATAACCGGGCCGGTTGGCACTGTCAGGCGCAGCGGTTGCCATGGACAGGCTGCCAGCGACACCCAGGCCGATCAGGGCTGCACAGGCAAAGAGGGTCTTGGTCGAACGCTTCATTCTGTCCTCGCTTGGTTGAACTGATTGATGCTGTTCTGCCAAACGTTTGTCGCAGAAGTTCGTCGCAAACCGCGCTTATTGTCGCCATTTGTGTCAGCCCGGAAGTTTGACAAGCTTCGTTACAAATTCAGGCGAGCATCTGGCGGCGAAGGCAGACATATAGAGAGCGAGGCAACAGTGAAGGCGAGCATGGAACCGACACCGCATATCCTTGTCGTGGACGATCATCGGGAAATACGCGATGCCGTGGGCAAGTATCTCACGCGGAACGGCATGCGAGTCACCACCGCCGATGGGGGCGCCGAAATGCGCGCAGCACTCAAGACCAGCGCGCCCGACCTGGTGGTGCTGGACATCATGATGCCTGGCGAGGATGGTCTCAGCCTCTGCCGCTTCCTGCGCGAGACGACGGACATACCGGTCATCATGCTCACGGCCATGACCGAGGATACCGACCGCATCGTCGGGCTCGAGCTCGGCGCCGATGACTATGTCACCAAGCCGTTCAACCCGCGCGAGCTCCTGGCACGCATCCGGGCGGTGTTGCGGCGCGCCCAGGGCAGCGCTCCCAAGCCGCGGGATGTGATCCCGCCAGGACGCACGAAATTCGACCGCTGGATCCTCGATTCGGCCCGGCAGGAGATCTGCGAGGAGGGCGGGGTGGCCATTCCCCTGAGCACGGCAGAATTCCGCCTACTGCAAACCTTCGTGCAACGGCCGCATGTGGTGCTGTCGCGCGACCAGCTGCTCGATCTTACCGCTGGCCGGGCCGCGCAGGTCTTTGACCGGAGCATCGACAACCAGGTCAGCCGGCTGCGCCGCAAGATCGAGCGGGATCCGAAAAATCCCACCATCATCAAGACGGTATGGGGCGGCGGCTATGTGTTCGCCGCAGATGTCGAGGAGTTGTCGTGAGACGGTGGTTCCCCAGAACGATCGCGGGCCAACTGGTCACGCTGCTGCTTGCCGCCCTGATCCTGTCACAGGCGATCACGGTGGTGCTGTTCTTCGGCGAGCGTGACCAGGCGGTGCGGGAAGCCTGGCAGGAGGAGTTCTTCGCCCGCGTAGCGCTGGTGTCGCGCCTCGTCGAAGCCAATCCGACCCTGGCAGCCAGTGTTACCTCAGCGGTGAGCTCGCGCTGGCAGCATTATCGGGTGCGGGACGAGAAATCGCCCAGCAGCGCGCCGATGAACGAGAATGATCTCGAGCTGGCGACCAAGCTCTCGGCCTATCTCGACGGGCCGCAGAGCGACGGCGTGCGACTCAGGGCGTCGCAGCAGGTAAGGGCATCGCCGAGCCTGTGGCGGTGGTTCGAGGGCGCTATCGACGCACTGTTCGGCGGCACGGGCGACGAAGAGCTGGACAAGGAACCGTTCCTGGTCATCGACGTGCCGCTCAAGGACGGACGGTGGCTGAACGTGGAGCTGCCCGTGCGCGACCGGTCTGTGCCCTGGGCGTTGCTGCCGGTGGCGTCCGCCGCGCTCATGGGCATTGCCATCCTGATCATCGTCGCGGTGCTCGTGCGCAACATCACCAAGCCACTGCGGAAACTGGCTGTTGCCGCCGACAGCCTGGGGCGCGGCCAGTCGCTTCCGCCACTGGAGGTCAGCGGGCCGGACGAAATCCGGCGGGTCACCATCGCGTTCAACACGATGGGCGAGCGGCTCACCCGGTTCCTCGCCGACCGCACCCGCATGCTGGCGGCAATCAGCCATGATCTCCGTACGCCGATCACGGCTGCCCGGGTCCGGGCAGAGTTCATCGACGACGACGAGACCCGGCAGGGCATCGTTTCGGCGCTGGAGGAAATGAAGACCATGACCGAGGCGACGCTCAGCTTCGCCCGGGACGAGGCGGTGGAAGAGCCGAGCCGGATGGTGGATCTCTGCGCCCTGATCGAAAGTATCACCGACGACCAGGCCGATCTCGGCCGGCCGGTGACCTTCGAGGCCTCAGGTCCGCTGCCCTTCCGCTGCCGACCGGCCAGCATGAAGCGGGCGATTACCAATCTGGTGGAGAATGCCGTGCGCTACGGCGGTTTCGCCCAGGTGCGCGTGTCTAAGGGGGCGGACAATGTAACGGTGGTGGTCGAGGACAATGGACCAGGCATTCCGGAAGACAAGCTGTCAGAGGTCTTCGCACCCTTCGTGCGGCTCGAGACGTCGCGCAGCCGGGAAACCGGCGGCGTGGGCCTGGGGCTTGCCATCGTCCGCTCGGTGGTGCTGGCGCATGGCGGAACCATCACCCTGAGCAACCGTTCGGAAGGCGGCCTGCGTGCCGTCATCGTCCTGCCCCACCAGGCAGCGTGAGAAAGCGTGCGTGAGTACGAGGAGAGTAGATTGGCACAGAGACGTTCCATCATCACCATTGCCGCATTGTGCTTCTGCGGGGGTGCGTTTCTGGGCGTAATGGCGCCCTGGTCATCGAGCGACCTGAGCGCCTTGACACAGCGCGTCGAGAAGGCGGCGCCTGAGGGCAAGCGTCCCGGCAGGCCGGCGATGTCGCGTGTCGCCGGCGTCGGCGTTGATACGGTCGGCACCGCGTCCTTTGCCGATATGATCGAGGCGGTGGGCTCGATCCGTGCCAACCAGTCGGTTGCGATCGTGGCGGAGGATTCCGGCAGGGTCGCCGAGATCAATTTCCGTGCAGGCCAGGCGGTGAAGAAGGGCGACCTGCTCATCCAGCTCGATGATCGCGACGAGAAGATCGCGCTGGACGAGGCGAATGCGGCCTTCACCGAGGCCCAGGCTGCCTATGAGCGGCAGAAGACCCTGGCCAGCTCCAAGGTCGCGACCCAGGCAACGCTCGAGGCCGCGCAGGCTCTTTATCTCAAGACCAAGGCAGCCGTTGAGAAGGCCAAGCGCAATCTCGACCGTCAGCAGATCCGCGCGCCTTTCGACGGCATCGTGGGGCTGTCGCGCACCGATATCGGCGCCTGGGTCACGCCCTCGGAAGTACTCACCACCCTCGATGATCTGGAGACGGTGGAAGTCGAGTTCCAGGTGCCGGAGCGCATGCTTACGGAGGTGCGGGACGGGCAGACGATCCACATCACCACGCCCTCATATGCGGGACGCAGTTTTGCAGGCGTGATCTCTGACATCGATTCGCGGGTGGATCCGGCATCGCGCGCCTTCACGGTGCGCGCCAAGATCGACAATGCCGATCTGGCGCTGAAACCCGGCATGTTCGTCAATGTGAACATCACCCTGCGCGAGCGGACGGTCGTGGCGGTGCCGGAATCGGCCGTCATGGCGCTTGGCAACGAGACCTATGTGTTCCTGCTGGATAACGGCAAGGCCAGGCGGCAGGTGATCGAGCTGGGCCTGCGCGACGGGTCCGGCAAGGTCGAGGTCACCAAGGGCCTCGAGGCCGGAGAAACCATCATCAGCAGCGGCCTGCAGACACTGGCCGACGGCACGCCGGTCAATGTCATCAAGGGCGCTGTTGCCGACGCAGATACCAAGGCGAACCGCAGGCCAGGGACATGAGCATCTCAGAACTCTTCATCCGGCGGCCTGTCTTCGCCATCGTCATCAGCCTGGTGATCGTGCTGTTTGGCTTCCAGGCGCTGACCACGCTGCCGGTGCGCGAACTGCCCGATGTCGACAATCCGGTTGTCACAGTGAGCACCAGCTATCGCGGCGCGGCGCCGGAGGTGACGGACACACAGATCACCACGGTGATCGAAGGGGCGGTCGCGGGCATTTCCGGTGTGAAGAGCATCAGCTCCAATTCGAGCGTCGGCCAGGCGCGGACGGTGATCGAATTCGACCTGTCGCGGAATATCGACGAGGCCGCCAATGACGTGCGCGCGGCTGTCGCCCGGGTGGTGAACGAGCTGCCTGACGATGCGGACGAGCCGCGGGTCACAAAGAGCGACAGCGATTCCAGTCCGGTGATGCGGCTGAGCCTCACCAGCGACCGGATGAGCACAGCCGATCTTTCGGACTATGCCGACCGCTTCATCACCGACCGTCTGGCGACGGTGGACGGCGTGTCCAATGTGGAGATATTCGGTGAGCGCAAACATGCGATCCGGGTGTGGCTCGACCGCCGCGAAATGGCCGCCCATGACGTCACGGTGAGCGACATTGCCAATGCTCTGAAGGCCAACAATGTCGAGCTGCCGGCGGGCGAAGTGGTTTCGGAAAGCCGCCGCTTCCAGGTCCGCACCGATACGCGGCTGGCAACGCCGGAGGAATTCGGCGCGGTGGTGGTGAAGACGACCAATGGCTATCCGGTGCGGGTGCGCGATGTGGCGCGGGTAGAGGCGGGTGTCGAGAACGACGACACGATCGTGCGCAGCGACGGCAAGGCCTCCGTCACACTCGGCGTTCTGCGGCAGTCGCAGGCCAATACGGTGAAGATCTCAGAGGCGATCCGCAAGCAGATCGAGGAGTTGCAGCCGCTGCTGCCCGAGGGCATGACCATCCAGATCGGCAGCGATGACGCCGTCTTCATCCAGCAGTCGATCTACGAGGTGATGCATGCGCTCATGATCGCGGTCCTGCTGGTGATCGGCGTGATCTTCGCATTCCTCGCATCCCTCCGGGCGACGCTGGTGCCGGCGGTGACCATCCCGATCTCGCTTCTCGGCGCCTGCTGGGGCATCGCCCTGTTCGGCTTCTCGATCAATATCCTCACGCTGTTCGCCCTGGTGCTCGCCATCGGCATCGTGGTCGATGACGCAATCGTGGTGCTCGAGAACATCAAGCGGCGCATGGCGCTTGGCGAAAGCCGGCTGGTGGCCTCGGTCAAGGGCGGCAGGCAGGTGACCTTTGCGGTGATCGCCACCTCGCTCACGCTCATGGCGGTGTTCGTGCCGATCTCCATGCTGGAAGGCACGGTCGGGCGGCTGTTCAGCGAGTTCGGCATCGTGATGTCGCTGGCGGTGTTCGTGTCGATGGTGGTGGCGCTGACGCTGTGCCCGATGCTGTGCGCGATGATCCTGCCGGAACATCACAAGGAGGGCCGGCTCGAGCATCTGGTGGAGGCCGTAACCGCGAGGATAAACGCGGCCTATGGCGCCTGCCTGAAGCTCAGCCTGCGCCATCCGGTCAGCGTGATCGTGCTCGGCCTTGCCTTTGCCGGCTGGTCGGCGTGGCTCTATGGCCAGCTGCCGCGGGAACTGACGGCGATGGAAGATCGCGGCGCCTTTTTCGTAGCCGTCACCGCGCCGCAGGGCTCGAACCTGGCCTATACCGATGCCGCGACCAGGCAGGTCGAGGCGGTACTGCAGCCGCTGGTGGACAGTGGGGAAGCGCGGTCGATCACCACCATGGTGGGCCGAGGCAGCGATGCCTCGACGGCGACGGTGGTGGTGCGGCTGGCGGACTGGGACGAGCGCAAGCGCAGCCAGCAGGAGATCGTGCAGGATCTCATCCCGAAGCTTGCCCAGATCACCGAGGTCCGCGCCTTTCCGATCCAGTCGGCGGCGCTTGGCCTGCGCGGCTCGGGCAATCCGATCCGGGCGGTCATTGGCGGTCCGGACTTCGACAGCGTGAAGGCGTGGAGCGCCGAACTGCTCGAGCGGGCGCGGTCCAATCCGGGGCTACTCAATGTGGAACTCGACTACAAGGAGAGCCAGCCGGAATTCCGTGTCGAGATCGATCGGGAGCGGGCGCGGGACCTGGGCGTCGATATTCAGACCATTTCGCAGACCCTGCAGGCGATGTTCGCGTCGCAGGAAGTGACCACCTATATCGATCGTGGCCGGGAATATCCGGTGATCATCCGCGCGGTTGATGCGGACCGGCGCTCACCGAACGATCTCAGCGCCGCCTATGTGCGAGCCAAGTCGGGGGCCCTGGTGCCACTGAGCTCCTTCGTGACCTTCAGGGAGAGCGCCGCGTCGCCCAGCCTTGCCCGTTACGACCGGCTGCCGTCGATCACGCTGTCGGCCTCGCTGGCGCCAGGCTACGACCTGGGTTCGGCCATCGACTTCCTGCGCAACGAGGCGGCAGAAGTGTTGCCGGCTGCGGGCAAGCTGTCCTTTGCGGGCCAGTCCAAGGAATTTCTCGAGACGTCGAGCGGTGCGACCATGACCTTCGTGCTGGCCGTGCTCATCGTCTATCTGGTGCTGGCGGCGCAGTTCGAAAGCTTCATCCATCCGCTGAGCATCATCCTGTCGGTGCCGCTGGCGGTGACCGGGGCACTGGCAACCATCTGGATCCTGGGCGGCTCGCTCAACGTGTTCAGCCAGGTGGGGCTCGTGCTGCTCGTCGGCCTCATGGCGAAGAACGGCATCCTGATCGTCGAATTCGCCAACCAGCTTCGGGACGAGGGCATGTCAGTCAGAGAGGCCGTGATCGAAGCATCCATCGTGCGTCTGCGGCCAATCCTGATGACCGTGATCGCCACGGTGCTGGGCGCGGTGCCTCTTGCCCTGGCGAGTGGTGCCGGCGCGGAGAGCCGGATCGCCATCGGCACGGTGATCGTCGGCGGCTTCGGCATTGCCTCGGCCCTCACCCTGTTCCTCACGCCCGTGCTTTACGACCTCTTCGCCCGATTCACCAAGCCGCGCGCGCATGTCACCCAGAAGCTCGAGGCGGAACTGGCCGAGGCCCGTGCCAAGACCGAGCTTGATGCCGCGTCTGGTTCGGCGGCTTGATCCTGCCGAACCGACCGGACGAGCATGAGCGGTTGCCATCACGACGTGCTTGGCTATCTTTGGTCCGGACCGGGTTCCGTCGCGGACCCGACCAACCGCGCCAGGGTCCCTGTTCTTGAGTGACGAAACAGAAATAAAACTGGCCATCCGTGAGGAAGGCCTTGCCGCTGCAACAAAGCTATTCGGCAAAGACGAGCCGGTTCAGATCCACTCCACCTATTTCGACACCCCGGACCTGCTGTTGCGGCGGCACGGCATCCAGCTCAGGCTGCGCCATGACGGGGATGAGGTGCTGCAGACGGTGAAGCTTTCGGCGGGCTCGGTCGGGCCGATGACGCGGGCGGAGCACGAGATCAGCCTCGACCATGAGGAACTCGACATTCCGCATCTGATGGAAGCACTGCCGGAAGAAGTGCGCGAGGCGCTGCGCGTGGATGCGCTGCGGCCACTGTTCGTCACCCGGTTCGAGCGGCGGCGACATCTCGCGGGGCCGGGCAAGGTGGTGGAACTGGCCTTCGATCGGGGTGTGATCGAGAGCGGCGAGAAGCAGCTGCCGGTGCTCGAGATCGAGGCGGAGCTCAAGGGGCCGGATTTCGACGCCTATATCGCGGAAGTGCTGGCGCTACTCGACAAGGTGCCGGCCTCGATCATCGCCAGTGGCAAGGCGGCACGCGGCTACCGGCTGGCAACCGGCACGACGGAAGCGCCGGTCTATCCGCCGAAGCTCGAGCTTCCGCCGGGCATTGCCCTGCCCGACGCCATCAAGGCGATCCTCCGGCAGAATTTCGCGCGGTTCTTCGAGAACATTCCCGCGGCCCAGGCAGGTATTCCGGGCGGCATCCATCAGGTACGGGTGGGGCTGCGTCGCCTGCGCTCGACGGTTGCGGCCTTCAAGCCGGTGATGCGGCTTGCCGAGGCGGACGGGCTCCTGCGCGAAGTCAAGGCGCTGTTCAACGCGTTCGAGCCGGTGCGCGAGGCCGATGTGTTTGTTGCGGATACGCTGCCAAAGCTGGTTGAGGCGGGGATGAAGCCCAAGCTGGCGGCCACCGTCGCCGAGCGGATCGCCGAATTCCGGGCACGGGAGCAGGCCAAGGTCACAGCGCTGCTGCAGAGCACGGAGACGGCAAAGCTGATTGTCAGGCTCTATGGCTGGATTGAAAGCGGCCGCTGGATGAAGTTCGACCGGCCGCTTGATCTGCTGCTCGACAAGCGTCAGGCGGCGGATTTCGCCAGGCCGCGGTTGCGGAAACTGCACAAGGCTCTGCTCAGGAAAGCCCGCAAGGCGCGCAATTCCACCGACCTCGATGACTGGCACAGGGCCCGGATCGCCGCAAAGAAACTGCGTTATGCAGCCGATCCGCTGCTTCCCACGCTTGACCTGCCGCCAGAGGTGGCGCTCACCTACCGGAAGAGTATCGAAGCAATCCAGGGCGAGCTGGGGCAGCTTAATGATATCGTGGTCGCCGAGCGGTTCCTGGAGACGGTGAAGACCAGCCTGCCTGCGCGGCAGAGACAGCCACTTGCCAAGGCGCTCGGCCTGCTTGAGGCCTGGCAGGCAAGGACATCAGACCAGGTGCTCGTCGAGGCAGCGAGGGAAATCCGCATTTTCGAGAAGAACGGCTTTCCCCGAAACAAGAAACGGAAAAAATGATGGCACTCGCAATCGCGGTCATGAACATCAAGGGAGGGTGCGGAAAAACGACCATTGCCACGCATCTGGCCGCGGGATTTGCGAGTTCGGGACTCACGGCGGCGCTTGCAGATTACGACCGTCAGAAGAGCAGCCTGATCTTCGGCGAGCTAAGGCCTGAATCGGCCGTGCGCATCGACTTTCTCGACTGGCGCGACGATTTCGGCGAGGTCGGTCGCCATGTCCAGCGGCTGATCATCGACTGCCCCGCATCGCTCAAGTCGGAGCGGGTGCGCAAGGTGGTCAGGGAGGCGGATGTGGTGGTGGTGCCGGTACAGGCGTCGATCTATGACGAGCGGGCAACGCTCCATTTCCTCAGCCAGATCGAGGAACTGAAGAAGGTACGGTCAGGCGAGAAGCGCACGCTGATCGTCGCCAACCGGTTCCGTCCGGCCAGCGCGCAGGGCCGCAAGCTCGAGCGGCTGATGCTGGGCCATGGATACCAGATGTTGGCGCGGATTGGCGACAGGAGCATCTATCCGCGGCTCGCGGAGCAGGGCCTGACCGTGTTCGACGTCCGTAGCAAGACGGCGCAGGCCGAGCAGGAAACATGGCTGCCGCTGTTCGAGGCAATCGAGGCGATCGCGCGGGCAAGACAGGGCTGATCCGGCCTTCGGCGTGAAGGCGCCTTGGCGGCCGCCTTCGTCAGGCGCCGGTGCTGCCGTCCGGCTGCTCGCGGAAGTGGCTCTTGAGCTGAAGCCAGGCGAGCAGGGCGAGCGCAGGGAGGGCGGCGACCGCCGTGAGAATGAAAAACAGGATCCAGCCGGTTGCCTCCGCCACATAGCCGGATATTGAGGCGAGCACGGTGCGCCCGACGGCGGACAGAGCCGAAAGCAGGGCATATTGGGTGGCGGTATGTAGCGGGCTCGTGCACAGGCTCGACAGATAGGCCACGAAGATCACCGTGCCGATGCCGCCGGTGAAGTTCTCAACCATGATCGCAACAGATAGGGCCGAGAGGTCGGTGCCCATCCAGGCAAGCCATGAGAAGACCAGGTTCGAGGCCATCTGCAGGATGCCGGCGATCCACAGGCAGGTGACCATCGGATAGGCGCGGGCGAGGAACCCGCCGGCAAATCCCCCGGCCAGTACGGCGAAAAATCCGACACCCTTGACGATGGCGGCATAGGCCGCCTTGTCGAAGCCGATGCGGATGACGAAGGGGCCGGTCATGACACCGGCAAAGGCATCACAGAACTTGAACAGCAGGACGAAGAGCAGAACCGCCACCACATGCGGCTTGGTCATGAAGTCGGCGAAGGCGCCATAGGCGGCGCTCCACAGTTTGGTCAGCGCGTCGGTGGGCGGCGTCGCCGCTTCGGCGCGTTCGGCAATAGCGGAGGCTTCCGGCTCGGTTCCGAGCAGGGAGGCGATCATGCCGACGACCATGAGGGCGGCCATGGCGGCGTAGCCATAGAACCAGACCGTGTCCTTCGCGATCCCCCGGTGCTCAAGCCAGCTCACAAAGGCGATGACCAAGGCGGTCGAGACCAGCATGCCGACGCGATAAGCGGGCACGAAGACGGCCATGCCGGCTGCCTGCTGGTCAGTATCGAGGCTTTCGACGCGGAAGGCGTCGATGACAATGTCCTGGGTGGCGGAGGCTGCGGCCAGCAGCACCGCGCCCAGCGCCACCAGCCAGGGCGTCACCTCTGGCTTCAGGCTGCCGAGGAACAGGATGGTGGCGATGAGCAACAGCTGGGACAGGATCAGCCAGCCACGGCGGCGACCGAGCCAGCGCGACAGCAGAGGCACCTTCCAGGCATCGACGATGGGCGCCCAGAGGAATTTCACCGTGTAGGGGATGCCGACGAGCGAGAACAGGCCAATGGCGGCAAGGTCCACGCCGCGGTCGGCCATCCAGATCGCCAGGGTAGAACCCGACAGGGCCAGGGGAAGCCCGGAGGAGAAGCCCAGAAACATGACGATGAGGACGCGGGGTTCCAGATAGACCGACAGGGTCCGGAGCCATCGCGGGCGACGATCCTCTCCAGCCGCTTCATTCGTGGTCATGCGGGCCCTCTCCCTGATCCCCGGCGAATCACCTCACCCACGACCATAAGCGAGCAATGTGGCGGGTAACAGAGGGCTCGCCTTGAGGGGTAATGGCGCGGCCGCATCGATGAGGCGGGTGGCGAGTGCCCGCGCGATCGTGCTGTGCAGCCAGCGCGGGCACTCGGATCGTAGCGTCATGCGCTCATGAGGCAATGAGGCGGTCCTGCTGGTGCCGGCAACAGGGTCTGAAGATCCGAGCCAGGACGAATGGCCGGCGAATGGGAGGCAATGAGGCCGCTTGCGCCTGCCGTGCCCTGCGTCCGTCGCATCTGCGGCCGCTTCGGCGATAGCTCACTCCCCGGCGGCGTAGTGGTGCCCGAGCGGCTGCGCTCCTGCTTCCGCTTCCGGAAGATCCAGCTGCTCGATCCGCAGGCCGCGGCGGGTGATCTTGTCGGCAGACACGGCGATCCGGTCGATATCCTGGGATGCCTGTCCGAAATGCTTCTGCAGCTCGAAGACCCGCTCGCGCAGGCGGGCGACGTCATCGAGAATCGCGCCGATTTCCGCCTTGATGACGCCAGCCTGCTCGCGCATGCGCACATCCTTGAACACGGCCTGCAGGGTCTGCACCACCAGCATGAGGATATTTGGCGAGGCGATGATCACCCGCGAGCGGTGGGCGAGCTGGATCAGATCCTCGAAATGCTCGTAGATGTCGGCATAGATTGCCTCGGACGGCACAAAGAGCACGGCCATGTCATGGGTTTCGCCGGGGATGAGATATTTGCCGGCGATGTCCTTGATGTGCTTGCCGACATCCTGCCTCAGCCGCTGGATGGCAAGGCGGGACTCAGCATCGGTGCGCGCGGCCTTGAGCGCGTTGAAGCCTTCCAGGGGAAACTTGGCGTCGATCACCAGCTGCAGGGGGCTGTCAGGGAGGGACACCAGACAGTCCGGGCGGGTGCCATTGGAAAGGGTCGCCTGGAACCGATAGGCATTCATGGGCAGGCCGTCGCGGATGATCGCCTCCATGCGGGCCTGGCCGAAAGCGCCGCGCGCCTGCTTGTTGGAGAGAATGTCCTGCAGGCTCACCACCCGGCTGGTGAGCTCGGCGATGTTGCGCTGGGCGCGGTCGATCACAGCTAGTCGCTCGTTGAGCTGGCCCAGACTGTCGCCGGTGCGACGGGCAACCATGTCGAGACGCTGGTCCAGGGTGCGCGCGAGATGAGCCTCGCGGCTGGCTACGGTTTCCGCAACCTGCCGGATCTGGCCGGACATCTCACCCAGGCGATGCTCGAGGCCGCCCGCTGCCAGGGGACTGGTGGCGCGGCGCAGGGCGCTCAAGGCGAGCATGACGGCCGTGACCAGCAGCACCAGCACGAGAACAGCGAGCGCGCCCGCCACTTGTAGCAGGCCGATCGGATAGCCGCCGATGACGATGAGAGGTTGGTTGAGATCCAGCATCCGCCAATGCTAGCAATTTTCCGGCAGCTGTCGAGATCAAAACGTGAACATTTGCCCGGCGCATTGTTGCCGCGCCGCCGGCTTTCGCCGGGTTTGGGAATTGACCCCCGAGGGGTGTTCGCCTATTTGACAGCAGGAGATTTCTTGCCATGACCATTCGCCCCATCATCGAACTGCCCGACAAGCTGCTACGTGAGGTTTCGCGGCCGGTGGAGACCGTCAATGACGAGATCCGGACGCTGATCGACGACATGTTCGAGACCATGTACGACGCGCCGGGTGTGGGGCTTGCCGCCATACAGATCGCGGTGCCGCTGCGCATCTTCGTGACCGACGTCGCGCGCGAGGGCGAGGAGCCGCAGCCCCATGCCTTCATCAATCCCGAGATCACCTGGTCGTCGCAGGAGCTCAACGAGCACGAGGAAGGCTGCCTGTCGATCCCGGATGTGAACGGCGTGGTCAAACGGCCGGCCGAGGTCAGGGTCAGGTTCCTCGACCGCAATGGCGAGCCGCAGGAAATGCATTGCACAGGGCTGCAGGCCACCTGTGTGCAGCATGAACTCGACCATCTTAACGGCGTGCTGTTCATCGACCACCTGTCGCGCCTCAAACGCGAGCGGGCGATGAAGAAATTCGCCAAGGCCAAGCGCTACAGCGAAGTCGACTGACCTTCCCGCAAATTCAGGACGGAACGGACGCGATGCGCGTGATCTTCATGGGAACGCCGGATTTCTCCGTTCCGGCCCTAAGCGAGATCCTGGGACAGGGGCATGAGGTGGCGGCGGTCTATACCCAGCCGCCGCGGCCGGCCGGGCGCGGCATGGCCGAGCGGCCGTCGCCAATCCATCGCTTCGCCGAGGCGCATGGGCTCATGGTGCGCCATCCCGCAAGCCTGAAGTCGCCCGACGAGCAGGCCGCCTTTGCGGCATTCGAGGCCGATGTGGCCGTGGTGGTCGCTTATGGGCTCATCCTGCCGCAGGCTGTGCTCGATGCGCCGGCACTGGGCTGCTTCAACATCCATGCCTCGCTGCTACCGCGCTGGCGCGGGGCCGCCCCGATCCAGCGGGCCATCATGGCGGGCGATACCCAGACGGGCGTTTCCATCATGCGGATGGAGGCGGGGCTCGATACCGGGCCAGTGTGCCTTACCGAGGTCGTTCCCATCGATGACGGCACTACGGCGGGCGAGCTGCATGACCGGCTGTCGGCAGTGGGGGCGAGCCTGATGGTGCGGGGCCTTGCCGCCCTGTCGCGCGGGGCGCTCGACTGCGTGCCGCAGCCCGAGCAAGGGGTCACCTATGCCGACAAGATCAGCAAGGCCGAGGCCCATCTCGACCTTGGGCGGAAGGCGGCGGAGATCCTGCGGCATCTCCATGGCCTGTCACCTCATCCCGGCGCCTTCGTCATGGCAGGGCCGGAGGAGAAGCCGTTCCGGCTCAAGATCCTCAGGGCAGAGCGTGTGTCCGCCAGCGGCGAGCCGGGGATGATCCTCGATGACCGGCTGACCATTGCCTGCGGCGAAGAAGCGATCCGCCCGGTCCTAGTACAACGGGAAGGCAAGGGGCCGATGGGCGTTGCCGAATTCCTGCGCGGCACCAGCCTGCCGGCGGGAAGCCGGGTGCGCTGAGCGGCTGGAAGCCGACACTCCGAGCGCACTGTGATGACAACAGAAAAGGGCGCCTCCAGGCGCCCTTCGTGCTTCCGGTCCTGTGTCCGGTTCAGACCGGGCGAACCTCGACCACTTCCGGAATGAAGTGGCGCAGCAGGTTCTCGATCCCATGTTTCAGGGTTGCCGTCGAGCTCGGGCAGCCGGAGCAGGCGCCCTCCATGTTGAGGAAGACCACGCCGTCACGATAGCCCTGGAAGGTGATGTTGCCGCCATCCTGAGCAACGGCCGGCTGAACGCGGGTCTCCAGCAGTTCCTTGATGGTCTCGACGATCTGCTCGTCGCCGTCGTCGAAGAACTCGCCTTCCGGAGACTTCTCTGCGGAACCGTCCTCGATCACCGGCTGGCCGGAGAGATAGTGCTCCATGATGACGCCGAGAATGGCCGGCTTGAGATGCTGCCATTCGGCATCGCCCTTCGTCACCGAGATGAAGTCGTCGGCCAGGAACACGCCGGTCACGCCATCGATCTCAAAGAGCCTACGGGCGAGCGGCGAAATGCGCGCCTCTTCCTCGTCGCGGAAATTGCGCGGTTCACCGGGAAGAACGGCGCGTCCCGGCAGGAACTTCATGGTTGCCGGATTGGGCGTGGCTTCCGTCTGGATGAACATGACACTTTTCCTTGCTTGCTCTCGCCGCGCGAGCACGCCGCCTTGCGCCTGTTGGACGCCGCGGCGCTTGTGACCGATCCCTTACATAGGGTTGGACTGCACGGCTGTCCAGACGACGTGGGGGCGGCGCTGCCTCGAGGCACGGCGTTACATCGCCCAGCCGCCGTCGATGACATGGATCTGGCCGGTCACGAAGCGGGATTCGTCGCTCGCCAGATAGACCACAAGCGGGGCGATCTGGTCGGGGGTGGCAAGCTCGCCGGTCGGCTGGCGGGCGATAAAGCTCTTGCGCGCCGCCTCATAGTCGCCAAGGGCGCGCATGCGGTCCTGCAGCGATGGGGTGTCCACCGTTCCCGGGCAGAGCGCGTTGCAGCGGATGCCCCTTGAGATGTAGTCGGCCGCCACGGACTTGGTGAGCCCGATCACGGCCGCCTTGGTGGCGCTGTAGACGCAGCGGCTGGGCACGCCCTTCACGGAGGAGGCGACGGAGGCCATGTTGATGATGGAGCCGCCGCCCGCACCCAGCATGGCCGGCAGAAAGGCCTTCAGCACACGGAACTGGCTGCGGACATTAAGGTTGAAGGAAAAGTCCCAGGCATCCTCGGTGGTCTCGAGCAGCGTTCCATTGTGTACGTAGCCGGCACAGTTGAAGATGATGTCGACGGCGCCGACTCGCTCAGCCGCGGCGGTAATGGCTTCGGCATCGAGAACGTCGAGCACGAAGGTCTCGATCTGGGGATGCTCGGCCCTGAGGCTTTCCAGTGTTGCCGGATTGATGTCGGTCGCGATGACCCTGGCACCCTCGCGCGCCATGGCCAGGGCCGAGGCCCTGCCGATGCCCTGACCGGCCGCCGTCATGAATGCTTTCTTGCCTTCGAGCCTTCCCGCCATAAACTCCTCCCTCGGTGGTCCGGCGCATCCTCTTCCGACCGACACAAAAGCGCAAGAGGATGGCCGGGGCGCCCGTCAAGCAAGCGGGGATCCCAACATGCGTATCGGTTTTGCGGGCGTCGGCCTCATGGGCCAGGGCATGGTCGAAAATCTGCTCAAGAGCGGCCACGAGGTGGCGGTGCTCGGGCACCGGAACAGAGAGCCGATCGAGGCCGTCCTGGCGGCCGGGGCAACGGAGGTGGCCAATGCCCGCGAGCTGGCGGCCAATCGCGACGTCATCGGCCTGTGCCTGCCCAATTCGCGCGTGGTCGAGGCTGTCATCGAGGAAATGTTACCGGTGCTGCGGGAGGGGATGATTGTCATCGATCACAGCACGGCGGACCCGGCCTCGACGCGCCGGCTGCAGGAGAGGCTTGCGCAGCGGGGCATCGGCTTCATCGATGCGCCGGTAGCGGGCGGACCTGGCGAATCACGCGCTGGAAAGCTCGGTGCCCTAGTCGGCGGTGCTGAGGCCGATGTCGACAAGGCACGGCCGATCCTCGCTTGTTTCTGCCGGGAAATTTCACATTTCGGCGGGCCGGGCGCGGGCAATGTCGCCAAGCTCATCAACAATTACATGGTGCTCGGGATCGTTGCCGTTTCCACCGAGGCCTTCCGTCTTGCCCGGGAAGCGTCCATTGACTGGACCCGCCTTTATAATGTCATGTTATGCGGGTCAGGGAATTCCGCGGCGCTGCGGCGCATGATGGAGCCCGCTCTCGCGGGTGATTTCGACGGTTATCCCTTCAGTATCGGAAACGCGGCCAAGGATGCGACCTATGCCTTGGAGCTGTTCCGTTCTATGCAGTGCACAACGTCGCTCGCAGAGGCCGTGGCGGATGTCTATGTGCATGCCGCGGCCAAGGGGGACCCAGAGCGTTTTGTCAGCCAACTTCTGGCGGAGAAAATCGATCGAGACCAAGCATCGGAGACTCAATGAACGATAACCTGCTCAACGGCAACGTCACTTCCATCGTCGAGGAGGGAGCCTTCGCCGTCCTTGAGAATGTGCTCAGGGCGCAGGCAGAAGGCCATGACGTCATCAATCTGGGTATCGGCCAGCCCGACCTGCTGCCGCCGCAGCATGCGCTGGAAGCCGCGGCCCGGGCAGCCAGAGAAGGACCGCACGGCTACACATCATCCCTCGGCGTCGCGCCGCTCAGGGAAGCAGTTGCCGCGGATGTGGCCGCCAGGACGGGGATGAGTGTTACGGCGGATGAAGTGGTGATCGCCCCAGGCGGCAAGGTGACGATCTTCTTGGCCGCGACCCTGTTCGGGGGCGCCGGCACAGAAATCCTCTATCCCGATCCGGGCTTTCCTGCCTATCGCGAGGCAGCCAGGATGTCGGGCGCCGTGGCCATTCCCTATCCGGTGAAGGCCGAGCGCGGTTTTTCGTTCAATGCCGACGACGTGCTCGGGCTCATCAACGAGCGCACGCGGCTCATCATCCTCAACAGCCCGGCCAATCCGACCGGTGGCGTGGTCGAGCGGGCAGAGCTCGACCGGCTGGCGGAAGGGCTGCTTCGCCATCCGCACGTGGCGGTGCTCACCGACGAGATCTATTCGCAACTCGTCTTCGACGGCAGTGAGTTCGCGAGCTTCTTCCGCTATCCGGAGCTGCAGGACCGGACCATCCTCCTTGACGGCTGGAGCAAGACCTTCGCCATGACCGGATGGCGTCTCGGCTATGGGGTGTGGCCGAAGGGGCTCATCCCGCATGTGCGGAAGCTGGTCTCCACGTCCTATTCCTGCGTGAATGTGGCTGCCCAGCTCGGCGGCCTTGCGGCCCTCACCGGCCCGCGGTCGGATGTGGAGGCCTATCGCGCCAAGCTGAAGGAACGGCGGGATGCGGTGGTTGCCGGGCTCAACGCCATCCCAGGGATCAGCTGCCAGGTACCGGGCGGCGCCTTCTACGTGTTCCCGGATGTCACGGGCACGGGGTGGTCGAGCCAGGCCTTCGCCCAGATGCTGCTCGATCAGGCGCATGTGGCGGTCATTGCAGGGGAAAGCTTCGGCGAGAACGGCGCCGGCTTCGTACGCATCTCCTATGCGACGGAGCTCGACCGGCTGCTCGAGGCGATCGACCGGATCAAAGTCTTCCTCGAAACCTATCCGGTGCTTGGCCGGGCCGGGAACTTCTCGTAATCCGACAAAGGAGAACGGCGGCCCGCATATGGCGGCCGCCGTCGTGTCACAAAGACATCAGGCAGGGCTCAGCGCGTGGCGCCGCCGCGACGACTTCAGCAGCTTGCTGACCGCTGCCGAGGCTGCAACCTTGCCCTGCTCGGCATAGGCCTCGTGGTTCTTCTCGATATCCCTGATGTCATAGAGATAGTTGACCATGAGGCCCGCAGCCTGGGCAAGACCGCGCGGCGAGAGATCGCCGGGCCAGTTGATCCGCTCAAGTCGCGCGCCATTGCCAAGGTGGAAGCGGGCGACCGGATCGAGAGGCTGGCCATTGGAGCGCTTCTCGTTCAGGAAGTAGTGGGCGGCAAGCTCGAGCAGCAGCGGCCTTAGCGTGGCGGACCGCTCGGGATCGGTGTGCCAGCCCGTCTCGTCCATCAGCGTCAGCGTCTCACGGGTCTCGTCATCGAGAACCGGATTGGCGGCATCGGCCCGCACGCCATCGAGCCAGCTACGGAAGCCGGGCACCGGCGACAGGGTGACGAAGGTCTTGAGCGAGGGGATCTCGCGGGCGAGGTCGGTGACGACCTGTTTGATAAGGAAATTGCCGAAGCTGATGCCGGCAAGGCCCTTCTGGCAGTTGGAAATCGAGTAGAAGACGGCGGTGTTAGGCGCCTCGCCCCGGATGGCGGGCGCTTCCGGCGTGATCAGGCCCTCGATCGAGCTCGGGATCTCGTGCACCAGTGCCACTTCCACGAAGATCAATGGTTCATCCACCAGCGAGGGATGGAAGAAGGCATAGCAGCGGCGGTCATGAGGATCGAGGCGGCGCTTGAGGTCGTCCCAGCCATTGATCTCGTGAACAGCCTCGTACTCGATGATCTTCTCAAGGATCGTCGCCGGGGTCGACCAGTCGATGCGACGAAGCACCAGGAAGCCGCGATTGAACCAGGAGCCGAAGAGGTCGACCAGATCGTCATCCACCGGGCTCAGATCGGGATGCGCCTTGAGCAGCGGCAGGAGATCCTCACGCATGTGAACGATGGCCTGGGTGCCGCCAGGGGCGAAGTTGAGCCGGCGGAAGAATTCATGGCGCGGCGAACTGAGCGCCTGCTCAAGGGCCTTCAGGGTCTTCGGCGAGGGGTTGGCGGTATACTCGCCTGCCGCCCTGGCCACGGCCTCGGCATCCGGGGTGAATTCCGCCGCCATCAGCTTGAAGAAGTCCAGGCGGCCGGCCTCGTCCAGACGCCGGTAGGCGGCCAGGATGTCCTGGGCCAGCAGAGCGCCGGAGGATTCCCCGCGGCGCGACAGAAGCTGACGTGACAGATCGGCGATCTGATCTCCCGAGCCATTGCTGCTGCCGAGACTGGTCAGCGCGCGCCCCCGGTCAACAATGGTGTCGAGCAGTTCGCGGAAAAATGAGACGTTCATGCGGTTCTTTCCTGAGCGTCAGCGAAGCATCGCGGAGAGCCCGTGCATAGGCCGAGAGTAAACGCGACGTCGCGCCATTGGTGCCGCGCACGGTCGTCGCAGGCCGGCACCCGGTCCGGAGACGAGGCGCCAGCTCCGCCGCTATTATTTAGGGGCAAAGGTTGATGTGCCCAGAGCGACGAAAGTACCCCCCGCAAAAAGCAGGTTGATGCCGATCAGGGTGCCGACCACCCAGCTCGCGCTGCCGGGGAGCTCGCTCCAGATGAGCACGCCGAGGATGATGGAGATCACGCCGCCGATGATAGCCCAGAGCGCGCCATTGTGCGGACGGGCCTTCACGCCCATCACGATGCGGAAGATGCCGTCGACGATGAAACAGGCGGCGAGCGCCAGGGTGAAGGCGATCATGCCGCCGAGGGGATCGAAGATGAAATAGAGGCCGGCGAATGTGTAAAGCGCGCCCACCAGCAGTTCCCACAGGAAACCGCTCCAGGTGGTTTCCTTGAAGGCATGGATGAGGACGGCGATGCCGCTGGCCAGCATGGCGAGACCCACCAGGACCTGGGCCGTCAGGGTGAAGACGAGCGGGAACAGGATCGCCAGGACGCCGACCACGATCAAGAAGATCCCTAGTCCGAGGAACCAGCCCTTGCTGGTCGTTGCAATGTCCGTCTGCGCCACTTTGATACCCCCACGAGATGCGTTTGTTACAATAGGATAGCGCAACGCGCGGTCCGGCGAAACGGCGCTGTCAAAGAAGGCGTAACATGGCCGCACCGCCGACGATCAGGGTAGCAGCGGCCGAGCGCCAGAAGGTGAGAGGTTCCTTGAGGAACAGCACGGCAATGGCGAGAGCGAAGAAGATGCTGGTCTCGCGGAGGGCGGCGACGGTGGCAATCGGCGCGCGGGTCATGGCCCAGATGGCAACCCAGTAGGCAGCCAGCGACAGGGCGCCGGCAATGAAGCCAGAAATCCAGACATTGCGAAGCTGGAGGATCGCCCGCGGACCACGACGGATCAGGGCAATGACGACCATGATGACGCCCTCGAGGCCGAGCAACCAGAGCGTATAGCCGGATGCGGTGCCGGAGACGCGGCCGCCAAGCCCGTCGATGACGGTATAGGAGGCGATGAAGGCCGAGACGATGAGGGCGGCCTCGATGGCGGTGCGGCTGCCGGCAACGCCGCGGCCCGCGCCCTTCAGGGCCATGAGCCAGACGCCGCTGACCAGGACGATGATGCCAAGCCAGGTGAGGGGCGTGAGATACTCGCTGAGGAACAGCATCCCGAAAAGTGCGACAAAGATCGGGGCTGCACCGCGGGCGAGCGGATAGATCTGGCCGAGATCGCCATAGCCATAGGCGCGCACGAGGGTCAGGTTGTAGCCGATGTGACAGAGGAGAGATGCCGCGATATAGGGCCAGGAGGCGGGATCGGGCAGGTCGAAGAATGGCGTCAGGCCGAGGGCGATGGTCCCCATGCACAGGCCCATGAGGCACATGGACATGAAGCGGTCGAGGCCGATCTTGATCATGGCATTCCAAGCCGCGTGCATGAAGGCGGCCGACATTATTGCCATGAATGTCAGGCTATCCATGGGGGGAGGTACTCACCGGACGACGTGCAGGCAAGCTTAGCGCAGTGAGGCGGCGGGGAGAAGATCGGCAGAGATGCCGTGCGCGTGGGCGGACTGCCGGATGGTCGCCCGGGGCATTCAATGGGGAGGCGAGGCGCGCAGCTGGGGCCACGCTCCGGAAGAGGGGCTTGCCGGGGCTTGCCAACTTGGAAGCCCCGGCAACCGGATCAGCCGTTCAGGTCATAGGCGGCGATGGCCGCCATGTTGACCAGGTCGTTGGCGGTCGCGTTCATCGGCGCGATCTGGACCGAACACTGCAGGCCGACCAGCATGGGGCCGATAAGGGTGACGCCGCCCAGTTCCTGCAGCATGCGGGTGGCAATGCTGGCGGTGTCGCGGGCCGGCATGACCAGCACATTGGCCGGCGCAGTCAGGCGGCAGAAGGGATAGGGCGCCATGGCGTCGCGGTTGAGGGCGACGTCGGCCTGCATCTCGCCGTCATATTCGAAGTCGACCTGGCGGCTGTCGAGGATCTTGATGGCTTCCTGGGCCTCGCGGGACCACTCGCTGCTCAGATGGCCGAAGGTGGAATCCGACAGCAGGGCGACGCGCGGTTCATAGCCGAAGCGGCGGGCAACATTGGCCGCCTCGATGGCAATCTCGGCAAGCTCCGCGGCATTGGGCTTCTCGTGGCCGGTGGTGTCGGCGACGAAGACCGTGCGGCCGCGGCACAGGCACATGGAGACGCCGATCAGGCGATGATCGGGCTTCACGTCGATCGCGTACTGGACGTCGTCGAGGGCGACGCCATAGTGACGGGTGATGCCGGTGATCATGGCGTCCGCATCGCCCAGCGCCACCATGCAGGCGGCGAAGACGTTGCGGTCATTGTGGACCATGCGCAGGCAGTCGCGCATCAAGAGGCCACGGCGCTGGGTGCGGCCGTAGATGTAGTTGGCATAGTCGGTATTGCGGTCCGACAGGCGGGCGTTGAGAATGCTGACATTCTCGTTCAGCTCGATGCCAAGGGAGCTCACAGACTGCTCGATCAGGTTCTCGCGGCCCACAAGGATCGCATGGCCGAGACCGGCATTGGCGAAGCTGTTGGCCGCGCGGATCATGCGCTCCTCTTCGCCCTCGGCGAAGACGACACGCTTGGGCTGCTGGCGGACCTGCTCGAAGATGCCCTGGAGCGAGCCGGCAATCGGGTCAAGACGCGCCGAAAGGTCGGCGGCATAGCCGGCGAGGTCGACGATGTGCTTGCCGGCAACGCCAGATTCCATCGCGGCGCGGGCGACCGCCACCGGGACGGTGGAGATCAGGCGCGGATCGAAGGGCGCCGGGATCAGATATTCCGGACCGTATTTCGGGCGCTGGCCGTGATAGGCGGCAGCGACTTCGTCCGGCACGTCCTCGCGGGCGAGATGGGCCAGGGCTTCGGCCGCAGCAATCTTCATCGCCTCGTTGATGGTCCGGGCGCGGACATCGAGGGCGCCGCGGAAGATATAGGGGAAGCCCAGGACGTTGTTGATCTGGTTCGGATAGTCCGAGCGGCCGGTCGCCATGATGGCGTCGTCGCGGATCTCGGCCACCTCTTCCGGGGTGATCTCCGGATCGGGATTGGCCATGGCGAAGATGATCGGACGCGGGGCCATGCTGGCGACCATCTTCTGGGTGAGTGCGCCCTGGACGGACAGGCCGAAGAAGATGTCGGCGCCGACCATGGCATCTGCCAGGCTGCGGGCGTCCGTGGCAGCGGCGTGGGCCGACTTCCACTGGTTCATGCCTTCGGTGCGGCCCTTGTAGATCACGCCTTTGGAGTCGCACATGATGACATTGGCCGGGTTGAAACCCATGGCCTTGATCAGCTCGGCGCAGGCAATGGCGGCAGAGCCGGCGCCGTTGATCACCAACTTGGAGGTCTTCATGTCGCGACCGGTCAGATGCAGGGCATTGATCAGGCCGGCGGCAGCGATGATGGCGGTGCCGTGCTGGTCGTCGTGGAAGACCGGAATGTCCATCAGTTCGCGCAGGCGCTGCTCGATGACGAAGCAGTCGGGCGCCTTGATGTCCTCAAGGTTGATGCCGCCAAAGGCCGGGCCAAGATAGCGGACGCAGTTGATGAAGGCGTCAACGTCCTTGGTGTCGACCTCGAGGTCGATGGCGTCCACGTCGGCGAAGCGCTTGAAAAGGACCGCCTTTCCTTCCATGACGGGCTTCGAGGCCAGGGCGCCGAGGTCGCCAAGGCCGAGAATGGCGGTGCCATTGGAAATGACGGCCACCATGTTGCCCTTGGTGGTGTAGTCGTAGGCGGTGTCAGGCTGTTCGGCGATGCGGCGTACGGGAATGGCAACGCCGGGCGAATAGGCGAGGCTCAGGTCGCGCTGGGTCGCCATGGGCTTGGTGGCTACGATTTCCAGCTTACCCGGTTTGCCCCGCTGATGAAAAAGCAGTGCTTCCGTTTCCGAAACGCGAGGTTTTCGACCGCTGCCCCCCAATTCGCCTGCCATTGTCTCTTTTCCTGCCGTCAAATCCAGATGAAGCCGCGAAACTAGCCCTGTCGCCGCCCAGCCTCAAGTATTTCAGGGCGCGAAACGGTTAAAAATGCGTGCTCCGGTCGCATTGCCGCATCTTGGCCGCGAATTATGCACAACGACCAGGGGCCGCCATCAAGACAATCGCCTCCTCAATTGGTACTTTCGCGGGCCATGAGCCAGCTTGCCCCTGACAGCACCGCGCCCGCTCCCCAGGAGCCAGAGACGACCGCTGCCGCGGCCGTCGACAATGCCGCCTTCACGCCGATGATGGCGCAGTACTTCGCCATCAAGAACGAACATCGGGACAGCCTGCTGTTCTTCCGCATGGGAGACTTCTACGAGCTGTTCTTCGACGACGCGGTCAAGGCGGCCGAAACCCTCGGCATTGCCCTCACAAAGCGGGGCAAGCACCTGGGCGAGGACATCCCGATGTGCGGGGTGCCGGTGCATGCGGCAGAAGACTATCTGCAGCGCCTGATCCGGGCAGGACACCGGGTTGCGGTCTGCGAGCAGATGGAGGATCCGGCAGAGGCCAAGAAACGCGGCTCGAAATCGGTGGTGCAGCGTGCGGTCATCCGCCTGGTGACGCCGGGCACGCTCACCGAAGACAGCCTGCTCGATTCCCGGCGGCACAACTATCTCGCGGCGCTTACCCGCATGCGCGGCGGTGACGAGCTGGCACTGGCGTGGATCGACATCTCGACCGGGGATTTTGCCACCTGTGCGGTGACCGGCGCGACGCTCATGGCGGAGCTTGCGCGGCTCGATCCGGGCGAGATCATCCTGGCCGACGGCCTGCTGGCGGAGCCGGAACTGGCGGCAGGCCTGCGGCAGATGCGGGCGGCGCTCACGCCGCTGCCCAGCGCCCGCTTCGACAGCACCAATGCCGAAAAGCGGCTCAAGAGCCATTTCGGCGTCGGCGCGCTCGATGGCTTCGGCGCCTTCAGCCGGGCGGAAATCGCGGCCGCGGGCTCGCTGCTCGACTATGTGATGCTGACCCAGGTCGGCAAGGTGCCGCTCATAAGGCGGCCGGTCTGCCACCAGCAGACCGACATCATGCTGATCGATGCGGCCACGCGGACCAATCTGGAGCTGGTGCGCACCACTTCCGGCGAAAGGCGCGGCAGCCTGCTTGCCGCCATCGACCGGACGGTGACCAATGCCGGCAGCCGCCTGCTGGCGGAACGGCTGGCGGCTCCGCTCACCAATGCCGGGCTCGTCAACCAGCGGCTCGATGCGGTGACCTTCTTCCTCGATGTCGAACGGGTGAGGGCGGATGTGCGGGCCAGCCTCAAGGCGGCACCTGATTTCGCCCGGGCGCTGTCGCGGCTGAGCGTGGGGCGCGGCGGGCCGCGCGATCTTGCGGCCGTAGGGGCCGGCCTGCGGGCCGCGGGGGAGATCCTCGAGCTTCTGCAACGGGATACCGGACTGGTGTCGGTGCCGGACGAGGTCCAGGCGATCATCGCCAAGCTGGCACAGAATGATGGCGTGATCGCCGAGCGGCTGGCCGCGACACTCAGGGACGAGCTGCCGCTCATGGCACGCGATGGCGGGCTGGTACGGCCGGGCTATTCGACGGATCTCGACGAGCAGCTGCGGCTGAGGGACGAAAGCCGTCAGGTGATTGCCGGCCTCCAGGGCGACTATGCCGAGGCAACCGGCATCAAGACCCTCAAGATCCGGCACAACAACGTGCTCGGCTTTTTCATCGAGGTGACCGCCCAGCATGGCGAGCGGCTGATGCCTCCGGCCCATGGCGGGCGCTTCATCCACCGCCAGTCGCTGGCCAATGCCATGCGCTTCACCACGGTCGAGCTGTCGGAGCTTGAATCCCGGATCGCCAGGGCGGCTGACAGGGCGCTGCGGATCGAGCTCGAGATCTTTGACGAGCTGGTGGCAATGGTGCTGGCGCAGTCATCGGTGATCGCCGAGATCGCGGATGCGCTGGCAGAGCTCGATGTGGCAACGGCTCTTGCCCAGCTTGCGGAAGACGAGCGCCTCACCCGACCCGTAGTCGATGACAGCCGTGCCTTCGAGATCGTGGGCGGCCGCCATCCGGTGGTCGAGATGGCGCTGCGGCAGACGGGCGATGGCACCTTTGTGCCCAATGACTGCAACCTGTCGGCGGAAGGGGAGGGGCGCCACATCTGGCTGGTGACCGGTCCGAACATGGCCGGCAAGTCCACGTTCCTGCGCCAGAATGCGCTGATCGCGGTCATGGCGCAGATGGGCTCCTATGTGCCGGCGGGTTCGGCCCATATCGGCGTGGTGGACCGCCTGTTCAGCCGGGTGGGCGCTGCCGATGATCTGGCGCGCGGGCGTTCGACCTTCATGGTGGAAATGGTCGAGACCGCCACCATCCTCAATCAGGCGGGACCGCGGTCGCTCGTGATCCTGGACGAAATCGGGCGCGGCACGGCGACCTTCGACGGTCTCTCCATCGCCTGGGCATGCGTCGAGCATCTGCATGAGGTCAACCGCTGCCGGGCGCTGTTCGCCACCCATTTCCACGAGCTGACGGCCCTGGCCGACCGGCTCTCACGGCTTGCCAATGCCACCATGAAGGTGCGCGAGTTCAACGGCGAGCTGGTCTTCCTGCATGAGGTCGGCCCCGGCGCCGCGGACCGTTCCTACGGCATCCAGGTGGCGAAGCTCGCAGGACTGCCGCCGGCAGTGATCCAGCGGGCCAGCGAGGTTCTGCATCTGCTCGAGACCACGGAGCAGGCCTCCGCCCGGCGCGATCTGGTGGACGACCTGCCGCTGTTTGCAGTGGCCGCCCGGGCCACGCCGCCACCTGCCGAGACACCCGGCCTCGCCGAGCCGTCGCCGCTGGCGTCGGAACTGGTTGCGGCCGTGCGCGACCTCGATCCGGACAATCTCAGCCCGCGCGAGGCACTGGACACATTGTATCGGCTCAAGGGCCTGCTAACTTCCTGACGGTGATCGTGCGCCCAGTGGCGGAGGTGCATGATCGCCTGAATTGCGATAGGTTCACTTCATGCACACGGCGCACCGCTCCAGATCGGCCCAGTCCTATCCCAGTGCCCTGCAGATCACCGATCCCAAGGGGCTGATCGATCCCGATGAGCTCCGCAACGAGCTGACGGCAATCTTCAGGGCGCATGAGGGCAACACCACGGCCATGCGGGCGGCGCTGGTCGACCGGCTCAAGCGGGCCCTGAAGGACGGCCGCCGGGAGGCCGAGCGGCGCCTCAACGAGGACGGGCAGGGGACAGCCTGCGCGATGAACCTCTCCTATGTGCAGGACGAGATCATCCGCTGCCTCTACGACTTCACCGCCGTCCATATCTACCGGGCGCGCAATCCATCGGTGGCGGAACGGGTCGCAGTGGTCGCGGTCGGCGGCTATGGTCGCGGCACGCTGGGGCCCGCTTCCGACATCGACCTGCTGTTCGTGCTGCCCTACAAGCAGACGGCCTGGGGCGAGAGCGTCACCGAGTACATGCTGTATGTGCTGTGGGATCTGGGCCTCAAGGTGGGGCATGCCACGCGATCGCTGGATGAATGCATCCGGCTTGCCAAGACCGATACCACCATCCTCACCTCCATGCTGGAAGCCCGCTATATCTGGGGGGACCGGCATCTGTTCGAGCTGCTCGAGACCCGATTCCGCAAAGAGATCGTCGAAGGGGGTGCGGCCGCTTTCATTGCCGCCAAGCTTGCCGAGCGCGACGAGCGTCATACACGGGCCGGTTCTTCCCGCTATCTGGTCGAGCCTGACGTGAAGAACGGCAAGGGCGGCCTGCGCGACCTGCATACGCTGTTCTGGATCGCCAAGTTCCTCTACGGCACCGGCTCGCCGGAGGCGCTGGTAGAAGCGGGGGTGTTCACCCGGGCGGAAGCGCGGCGGTTCCAGCAGCGGGAGAACTTCCTGTGGGCGGTGCGCTGCCATCTGCATTTCATGACCGGGCGCGCCGGCGACCGGCTAACCTTCGACCTGCAGCCCGAGCTTGCGGAACGGCTGGGCTATCGCGCCGGCGGGAGACTGAAGCGGGTCGAACGCTTCATGAAGCACTATTTCCTCGTGGCCAAGGATGTGGGCGACCTCACCCGGATCTTCTGCGCCGTACTGGAGGCGCAGCAGATCAAGAAGATCCCGACCATGAGCACGGTATTGCAGAAGCTTCGCGGGGCGCTGCCGGGCAAGCTGCAGGACAAGGACTTCAAGATCGATGTGGGCCGGCTCAATGTGGTCGATGACGAAGTGTTCGTGCGGCGGCCGGTCAATCTCCTGCGGATGTTCCAGGTGGCCGAGGCCCATGACCTGCTCATCCATCCCAATGCGCTCAAGCTCATCCGGCGGTCGCTGCGCCTGATCGACGACAACCTGCGCAATGATCCTGAGGCCAATGCGCTGTTCCTCGACATGCTGTGCTCGCGGGTGCATCCGGAATCGGTGCTGCGCGCGCTCAACGAGGCAGGGGTGCTGGGGCGGTTCATTCCGCCCTTCGGCCAGATTGTGGCGCTGATGCAGTTCAACATGTACCACCACTATACGGTGGACGAGCATCTCATCCGCGCCGTCGGCATCCTGTCGGAACTCGAGCGCGGGCTCCTAAGGAGCGAGCATCCGCTGGCCACAGAGCTCATCCGCAACAGCGCCAACCGGCGGGTGATGTATGTGGCGGTCTTCCTGCACGACATCGCCAAGGGGCGGAAGGAGGCGCATTCGATCGCCGGCGAGAAGGTGGCGCTGGAGCTGTGCCCGCGACTGGGACTCACGCCGGCAGAAACCGAGACCGTGGCATGGCTCATCCGTCATCACCTGACGATGAGCGATTTCGCCCAGATGCGCGATCTCAACGATTTCAAGACCATCCTCGACTTCGCGGCGATCGTGCAGAGCCC
>Ga0182737_1000372_pt1 | contig 66047 bp, 75 predicted proteins | sample eDN5th30CBELigOP_FD_128878 | JGI IMG/M metagenome (GOLD analysis project Ga0182737, IMG submission 128878) | Enriched Organic Plus compost microbial communities from Emeryville, California, USA - eDNA 5th pass 30_C BE-Lig OP (version 2) (version 2) ...
ATCGTGCAATCTATACGACCTTCTTGGGCAAAAGGAATTATGGTAGATTGCAACTCACCGTGCAACTGCACAACAAAATGGCACCGCCAACGGATATGCCCCGCTTACCCGCTTAACCCCTGAACATTACCCGCACTCCATAGACTAACATAGTCAATGTATTGGATAAATTCTCCGATATGAAACCGAATAAATGCCTTACTTTCGTTACATAGACGCTATCTTTCTGTCCCTCTAACATCCGATAAGTATTGGTTATCGAAGCTTATTGATTTGACGCCGCAAATCAGCGAAAGTCAGGGCCAAAGCCGCGCCGCAGAAAGCCGCTTTCAGGCCAATCAAGGAGTTTGCCCGTGCCATCAGCGCCCGTTTCCGCCGTCGAACGGCGCGCCGAAACACTCGACACGATAGCTGCTGTCTTGCCGATGAACCGACGCGACATGCTGGCAGGCATTTTGACGGATGAGGATGTCGAGACGCTCCGCCATCTGGTCAATGAAGGCATGGGCGAAAACACCCTGCGCGCGCTAACCTCGGATCTGGCCTATCTTGAAGCCTGGTCAATGGCCGCAACCGGCAGCCCCCTCCCCTTTCCGGCGCCGGAAGCCCTGCTCCTGAAATTCGTCGCGCATCATTTGTGGCGGCCGCAGCAACGCGAGATCGAACCCGATCACGGCATGCCAGCCGAGGTGGAAGAGGAATTGCGCCGACAAGGCTTTCTGCGCGTGTCGGGACCGCATGCACCGGCAACCGTGCGCCGTCGTCTCGCCAACTGGTCGACGCTGACCCGCTGGCGAGGCCTGGACGGATCGTTTTCATCGCCGTCCGTCAAATCGGCAATCCGGCTTGCGGTGCGCGCCCTGAACCGGCCCCGCAGCCGCAAGAGTGCCAATGCCATTACCGGTGATATTCTGGGCAAGCTGCTCGCAACCTGTTCCGGCGAAGATCTCACCGCTATCCGGGATCGGGCTATCCTGATGGTGGCCTTTGCCTCCGGCGGGCGCAGGCGCAGCGAAGTCGCCGGCTTGCGTCTAGAACAGCTTGTCAAACAGGCCCCTGTCACCGATGTGGACGGCTCTCCCCTCCCCTCGCTCGGTATCCACCTCGGTCGCACCAAAACCAGTGGTGCCGATCACGATGAAACTGTCTATCTGACCGGCCGACCCGTCGAAGCCCTGACCCGCTGGCTGGAAGCAGCCAGGATCGACAAGGGCAGTGTGTTTCGAAAAGTCGATCGTTGGGGCAATGTTGCGGGCCGTGCGCTCGAACCAAGCGCCATCAACCAGATTGTCAAACAGCGTGTGCAAATGGCAGGACTCGACCCAAGTGAGTTTTCCGCGCACGGGTTACGCTCCGGCTATCTCACCGAAGCAGCCAATCGTGGTATTCCGCTCCCCGAGGCGATGGAACAATCGCGTCATCGCTCCGTGCAGCAGGCATCCGACTATTACAACAATGCTAAACGGCGGAGCGGGCGGGCGTCTAGGTTGATTTGAGGCTTAGGTTAGGGCAGAAAGACAGTAAAGTAGATGTTGCGAGTGAAATATAGATACAGAGGCAATGGAACTGCTTCGCGACCTCCCCACCCAATTATCTATGTCAGCTGATTAATCATTTCTAACGGGCCGTTACTGATCGAAAGAGAACCGCCGGGAGATAAGCAACTCTGAGCGAATTTGAATCACTTTATTTAGAACCAGATATAGTGTATTTTTCTGCTTCCTTTCCCTGACCATTTAATTTTAAGTCGTTCTTTGCTAGCAGGTAAGACTGCTGATATGACTCGCCGTGTGCAAGAGCTCTGTAGAACGCCCTTGTAAACAGAATCGCAGCGGTGTCGCCTATTGAAACGTCGCAACCTATGACAGCCTCAACATGTGGTGAAATAAGTTTTGATACCGAGTCCGAAAAGCATGCATTTAGTACAACGCACTTAATTGTAGAAACTAGCTCGACAAGACCAGCAAGATCATCGCCTGATACTGCAACGGCTTTTCCTGCTGTATCCTCAAAGACCAACAACCCTGAGTCGCCGTGTCCACTAAAATGTAAAACATCGGGCCTGGAGTTTAGGATCTCGCGCTGAAGTTGATCAGTGCGGATGGCCCAAGCGTGCTCCACCACCACCGGAGATTTCGCGTCACGCACTAAAGCGAGCTGTTCTTTAAGATCGCTCGCCTCCTTGTCGATTTTCAATGGCACTTGGCCTATCGGATTTGCTGCTAAAAATAATACCTTCATTGTTTTTACCTTTTTTGACGGCTCGGGTGTCTTCTGGAACAACCCTGTAACGCCGTGCGTTGATCCAAACAAATCGGACATACCCTCTTTACGAATTAATGTCCTAATCTTTCCATACAGATATTTGCCCTCTGCTCCGAGGAGCACTCTATCTGCGAGCTTAGGATTCGCATCAACTATCTCGATTGCTTTATCGAAGTACGGACCGCTGTCATCAGAGAACCTAGCGAAATGCTCGGCGAGCAACTCGATCACATCCGGATCGTTCTCCACGTCGAACCAGCTAATTGTAAGGTCTTCCAAACCATCGTAATAGCTTAGCTTCAGTCCCTTCGCCAAACCCAGCCTTGCCTCGGGCAATTCGTTGAAACTGCCTTCATGGATTATCCGGTGGCGCGTCTTAAGATCGCTTTCTCGCTCAGCAGCGAGTTGCAACAACTTTGCCTGTACGTTGGAAGGTTGGGCTCCGATCATGTCGAATGATATTCCGAGGTCAGCAAGGGTTAATTGTTTATTCTCCAACACTGACCAGACGCTATATTGTCTAACTATGGGATCGTCGTGCTGTCCGAGTTGTTTCACTATTGTTCCATTTGAGTAACGAGGATGCAGCAGATTCTGGATATCCTTGTTCATGCCCACAACTAACAAAGCTAGCTTTAGGACCTCTTTATCTGATTTATCAATATTGATCGACAAACTCGATAAATCTAATTTATCTACGTCAGTCGTCTGCATCGCTGCAAGTATGCGAACGGACGGATCGACGAACGATAACTCAGGCACTGCTTCAAAGTGGCCATGATACATGCGAGAGAGAGCCGCAACAGCGGCAGCAACAATCTCCGGCTCATCTTGGTATTGTTTCATTGCCGCGGAAACATATCGACTGCTGCCTTGACGTGTGCCGATTCTGGCAAGCGTATTAAGGCACCAACGGACAACTTTGTGATCATTCTCACTTAGGACGATGCCATTAATGGTTTTCTCGAACGAGTTTTTCCCTTCGGCATTCAGCTTGTCGCCTTGACGATACCGGCGTGTAAGCTCTTGCAAGGCGACTTTCCGTCTCCTTGCATCACCGTTTTCAATTTCGAACTTAAGGAAGGCTGTCTGACCTGAAGAAATAATCGCCACTAAATTATGCCAACCTCTTCGATGGCTTCCAAAGTAGCCTTACTCCAAGGTTCGAAGTCTTCGATGTCGTTTGGCGAAACTCTCAGGTCAAGCCAGCGTGGATCGTTAAGTGATAACCGGCGAGTTGTTGGTTCAAACCACGAAGGACAAATCCAGTCTAAGACAACTAACAGGACTGGTTGCCCGTTACTACGATGCACGCGTATTGCAAAACGAGGCTGTGGATCTGCAAGTTTCTCGCCGTGAACCGCTACAGCAGAGATATCCAAATCAGATAAAATAGAGTTGAGAGCATTTTCCTTGGCGCCGTAGTCACCGTCAGAGAATAATGTGCAGTCAAAAAAGCTGATTACGCCGGGAAATCCTATAGTGCGTTTATTCGTGAATGTGTCAGCATCACTGCGGTATCGACCCGTTCTGTAAGAGAGAACCTCGGTGCCTCGTCGAACAACGGAGAATGTCCACACCACGAGCGCTCTGTCAGTATCCTCACGCGTTTGGAGATAGTGAAGCGCATTGGACGACTCAGCGGTTCTGATGAAGTCATGCCAGTTGGATACTAATTCCCCTCCAAGCCCATTTACAAAGGAAGAGTCCACCGCGAGGAACGGTGCGACATGCAGGTCCCGCGTACGTCTTCTTGCCTCAAACTTCTCTTTGTACTTGGCGGGTATCGAAAGATCGCTAACTAATTCATTGAGGAAAAAATACCCCGGTTCTGTACGGAAAAATGCAGAATGTTGGTTGCGTAGTACGTCTTCGCTCAAACGCGCTCTAAGAGTCTTCACCTGGGTTTTGCCATAAAGGTGTCTTGGAACAATTGAAGCTGCGTAGGCTGTTTCAAGGATGCCACCCGCAGTCATAGGGCGCCGAGACGCTCTAAGTACCCGCTGAGCTATCTCAAGATACGAGTCCATCTTTCCTCACGTGAACAAACTACATTCATTTTATACGCCAAGCTTTTAAAGAACAAGACTTCGCTTATTTCAGTTAGCATCATCAAAAGTGGCGCCACCACAGGGAGTCGTGGCTTTATCTGTGCTCAAGAACCGCCATCAGGGTCTGACACCATCGTTATCCTTCTAGCTGAAGCGATCCAGGAAATGGTATTCATTATCAAGAATGCCTGCACGTGACAGCTATCGATATCGACCGCAGATAGCCTCCCGAATTATCACGAGGAATGGTACACGCCAGTCCATTTTAGGGGGAAGGGCAAAGCAGGCTCGCTAAGGCAAATGCATGTTCCCGTGGCGGGCGCTGTCGACGTGAGCGCCAATGTTCAGATAGTTGGCAGCCAGCCCAATGAAGCGGGGAATGGCGGCCAGTTTGCAGCTATTCGAGGCCGTGCCGACCATCTGATTTTCAAGACGAAGAGAAATAGTTCTACCGCGGTAGAATCGCGATTAGCCGTGGGATTATTCGTGCTGCTCAATGGTAACATAGTGATTTCCATCAACATCTGATCGGCTGATCACAGACTTCTGATCAGGATTCTACCGCGGTAGAATCGTGATCGATTAGCGGGGCCGTATTGGAATCTCTCAAAAACGGCTTTGGTTAACAAGTTTGTAAAAAAGTAACGAATCGCGGATAGTCTGATTATCGGTATTTGGCACCCATACGAAGGCGTTACCGTTAATGAAGGCAGTAGAATGTTGATGAAGCGTGAATTCTCCTTGATAGATGAACACATCCCGTCGGTTTTGAAGGATGATGCAGCTGAGCTGCAGCATCAACTTAAAACTCATCAGGATCGTATCTATTCACCAACGTCAAAGAAGAGCCTTCGATCGTTTACGCCAAGTGAGGTGACGAACTATCTCGGCATAAGCGAAATCTATCTGAGGAAGCTGGCCCAGGAACTGGAAATTCCAGTCGGGACAAATGGCCGTCGTCTGTATACCCAGGGAGAGTTGAATTTTATTCGGGATGCTCTGCACGCCAAAAACTCCGATGCATTCTACAAAAAAAACCGGGTCGAAGGTGAAGCGCTTCAAGTCATCTCAGTAGTCAATTTTAAGGGTGGTTCATGTAAGACCACCACGGCAGCACACTTATCTGAGTATCTTGCATTTAGGGGACACAGAACGCTCGTTATCGATCTGGATGCACAGGCATCACTAACGGCGATGTTTGGTTTATTGCCTGAGAAAGATGTTCGCGAGGGTGAGACTTTGTATGGTGCTGTCACCTACGATAATCCCCGGCCAATCCAAGAGGTCATCAGAAAGACCTATATCGACAATCTGGATCTTATACCGGGTAATCTTGAGCTTATGGAATTCGACCATGAAGCTCCGTTGGCGATGCAGGCCGGTTCCAAACAGCCAATGTTTTTCACACGCATCTCCAACCGGCTGGAGGAGATTGAGGGCGAGTACGACGTCGTTATCATCGATTGTCCGCCGCAGCTTGGTTTTCTCACTATGTCGGCACTCTGTGCGTCCACGTCGCTACTTATAACTATTCACCCCGAAATGCTCGATGTTATGAGCATGTCCCAGTTTTTAAAGTCCACCGCTGATTTGATGGACGTTGTGGATAGAGCTGGAGGATCGACGACGTCGCGTTGGATACGTTATTTGCTGACGCGCTTCGAACCCAATGATGGCCCTCAACAGCAAATGGCCGGTTTCATGCGTTCAATATTTGGAAAACGATTGTTGAACAATCCCGTTTTGAAATCGACTGCGGTTTCGGATGCTGGGATCACAAAGCAGACACTCTATGAAATTGACCGCACTCAATTCCATAGAGCGACCTACGACCGTGCCGTGGAATCCATGAATAATGTGAATTCCGAAATTGAAGACCTCATCAGACAAGTTTGGGGGAGGGCGAAATAATGTCTCGTAAAAATCTCTTGCAGTTCGATGTTAGCCCTAGGGACAAGACCAGTAATGAAGAAGCAGCAAAAAGCTTTGGGCCATCGTCAGAGATTCGGAACATGGATCCGGCCAGCGACATACCTGCCAATCCGGTCAGCCGTGCTTTAAGAGGCATCGAAGAAAAAGCTGCGCGGTCGAACGAATACGACGAGAAAATTGCAGCGGGATTAGTCATCTATGAGCTAGATCATCAGCTTATCGATTTTTCGTTCATCAAAGATCGGATTGATCTTGAATCCGCAGCGATTGATGATCTGAAGGAGAAGATATCGGAAGTTGGTCAGAGTTCGCCTATTCTCGTCCGTCCGCATCCAACGGCAACTGGTCGGTATCAAATAGTCTACGGCCATCGTCGATATTTAGCGACAAAAGCGCTTGGTATCCCTGTTAAGGCAATAATCAAGGGCGTTGATGATAGAGAGTTGATCATCGCCCAAGGCCAAGAAAATAATGATCATGTGGGACTATCATTTATCGAACGTGCTCAGTTTGCTTTTGGCATACGCGCATTGGGCTATGAACTTGACGTTGTAATGCAAGCCATAAATGCTAATCAGTCGCTCGCTTACAAGATGCTGTCCATTGCTGAAAAAATTGGTCCGGAGCTTATCGCTAAGATCGGCCCTGCGCCTGGCATCGGACGTCGTAAGTGGGAAGAATTAGTCGATAAATTGAATGCAGCAAATTTCGCAGCAACTGACTTTCTGCAACAAAACGACATTCAGAAACTCGACAGCGATCAACGATTTGAAGCGTTGCTTCGATTTACTAATGAACAAAATGTCATCAGTAACGAGCCTCGAGCAAGACAGCTTTCTACCGCGGTAGAATCGAAAGGCCCTGAAACATGGACCTCGCCAAATAATGATTTGATAGTTCAAATGAAACCTAATGCGAAATCCTTTGAGCTTTCATTCAAGAAGCCTCAATCCCATCGCTTTGGGGTTTGGCTCTCCAACAGGATGAGCCAACTTTACAGCGAATTCCAAGATTCTGAGAACACTGAGAACAAAAACGGAGAGTAACGCGCAAAAAGAAAAAAGCTCCCAAAACGTCGCCGTCGTGGAAGCCCTTCTCGATTTGTAGCTGGATCAAGAATCGCATTTCCTCGAATCACTGTCAAGAGTCTTTGGCACCGTTTTGGTGAGTGGATTTCTTTTGCCTGAAGGAAGGTGAAGGACAATGCAGCTTGGAAATGTGACGACGCCCTTTGGGCGGCGGCCGGCGAAGCTTGCGCTCGTGAAGCGCCAGTTTGCCAAGCCCGAAGTGAGGGCAGGGCAGGCAGTCGACAAATGGAAAGTGTTCCGTGACGTATGCGAAGCGCGAACGATGCTTGGCATTCAAGATCGCGCGCTATCCGTATTGAACGCATTGCTGAGCTTCTATCCGGATGGCGAGCTGTCCGATAAGGCAGGTTTGATCGTTTTCCCATCCAATGCACAACTTACCGTTCGTGCCCACGGTATATCCGGCGCAACGCTTCGCCGTGCGCTCGCAGCGCTGATCGATGCAGGACTGATTGAGCGTCGTGATAGCCCGAATGGAAAGCGATATGCGCACCGGGATAGGGCAGGGAAGGTCGAAGAGGCGTTTGGCTTCAGTCTGGAGCCGTTGTTGGCCCGTCATGCAGAACTCGCGCAGCTGGCCCAGCAGGTGGCCGAAGAAGCCCGTCTATTCCGTCGCGCGAAAGAAGCTTTGACCATCTGTCGTCGCGATGTTCGGAAGCTAATTACAGCAGCGATGGAAGAGGGCATTTCCGGCAACTGGATTCATATGGAGACCGTTTACGTCGATCTTATGAGCCGCCTTCCACACTCTCCATCACGTCAAATCGTTGAAAGCTTACTCGAAGAGATGAAGTTGTTGCGCGAGGAAGTCATCAACCAGTTGGAAATTCACGCAAATTTCAATGAAATGAGCGGCAATGATGATCATAATGAGCATCACATACAGAATTCAAATACCGAATCCACCACTGAATTTGAACCTCGCTCTAGAAAAGAGCAGGAGGCAACCGAAGCTCTAGTCGGACCAAAGACGAGCACGCCATTGAAAGCGTTCTCATTGGCTATGGTGCTGCAGGCATGTCCTCAAATCACCGATTATGGGCCGGCCGGCTCAATAGCAAACTGGCGAGACCTCATGTCAGCCGCGGTTGTGGTCCGATCGATGCTTGGTGTCAGTCCAAGTGCCTATCAGGAGGCCTGCGAAATAATGGGACAGGAAAATGCAGCCGTCGTGATTGCCTGCATTCTGGAACGTTCCGGACACATCAAATCGGCTGGTGGGTACTTGCGGGATTTAACTTCAAGGGCGGAGCGCGGCGAATTTTCACTTGGTCCGGTCATCATGGCTCTGCTCAGGTCAAACGCGCAGCATTTGAGCGTGGCGGGATAGTTATGTTTTTATGTGAACATTGCGCTTTTGAGAAAGCTTGTAATGTCAAAGGCGTCACGTCTAGCTTCGTAGTCGATAGACTATGAGGTATGTTGGCAAGCCGACAATCCAGGCGCCGTGTACTGTTAATACCATTGTTGCGAAGCCAAGCAAATCTTCGATGTTTGTGTCGTTTTTCACCCTCTTCGGCAACGGCCTCGATTATCTGGGCCTATCGGAACGAATAGTTCAATCCCGATTTTTGCCAAGCAGAGCAGCACGGATAAGGTCTCTCTTGCTTTATGGATCAGCCACCACAAGAGGGGCGGAATGTTGCTTGGTAGTCTCGGTATTTTTCTGTTTAAACGTCGACAAGCATTTTTCAGCGTTCTGTCGATCATCGTCTGAAACAGGTTCCACAGGGTTGCCATTGCAATCATAACGCATGGCGCCTTCCTGGCGGCAAGCGAGATAATAGCGTTTAGAATGAACATATGCACCGATCGCACGACGTAATGCGGTTACACTGGCTTCTGAACTGAGGAGCGGAGAAAGTTGCTGGAAAAAACCAATTGATACCGGGCGGATGGGGTCACCGATCTCAGTAGGTAAAACGGCTAGCGATTGCGTCAATAAAGCCTGAATTGCGGAAGATCTACGGAGATCCTTTTCCGTAGCGATTATCGGCTTCTGATTCATTTTGAAAATACCCCCATCTAAAAGTTAGACTCGGCTTTATGAATAGAATGTGGGCACAGTTTGACCTTCGTCGCCGTTCTGCTGCGCGGTATCTCTGAATTTGGATAAGGAAGTCTTTCGCCGCTCCCCAAGCCACTCCTTGCACGCGGGTAGGTTATAGCTTATATGTTAGCTAAGTTAGCTAATGGAGGCTGAAATGCAGGTCACAGTCCACGCGGCAAAAACAAACTTGTCAAAGCTTATCGAGGCGGCACTGGCAGGCGAAGAGGTTATCATCGCCAAGGGCAAGCGTCCCGTCGTAAGGATCGTCCCCGTTCCTCAGAACGGATTCACGATTGGCCTGTTGAAAGGGCAACTGACAGGATCTGGACCCGATTTCTTCGAGCCGATGAGCGACGATGAGTTGGCGCTTTGGGAGGGTGGCGAGTGAAGCATATCCTGCTCGACACCCACACATGGACCTGGTCGCTGGCGGCGGACGCCCGCCTCTCAGTCATTGCCACGGAGGCCATTGAGCAGGCAGAGACGGTTTCAATCAGCGCCATTAGCTTGTTCGAGATTGGACAAAAGGTCCGGCTGGGCAAATGGCCGGAAATGGAGCCGTTTCTCCCCCGGTTGGTCGGGCTTGCCGACGAACAGGGCGGACGACTTGTGGAAGTATCGGCAGAGGCAAGCCTTCTTGCCGCTACGTTGGAATGGGCGCACCGCGATCCATTTGACAGGTTCATTGCGGCAACAGCGATCACGCGCGGATTGACGCTTGTCTCGGCTGATACTGCTTTCGATGCGTTGGTGTCCGAACCATCGTGGCCGGGACGGGTCTGGTGAGGTAAAAGTAGGATGTTGGAATCTATTTTGGGATATGGAATAATCCGCCGAAACAAGATCGGATGGAAAAGCGCCATGTTGCCCAAATATCTCCGGCCCGTGTTCGACCGTGAAGCCTATGGGCCGATTTCCAAGACGGAAAAGGCGGTACGCTTTGCCGTGTTCGTTCCCTTGTCTGTTCTATGCATGATTCCCGCTGTGGCGGCTCTTTTCTCCTTGGTAGCATCAAGGGGAATGATACCTGCGCGTATTTTTTCTGACGAAACAGGCACTATGACAACGCTACAAATTGCGATGTTCATTATAACGCCAATTCTATTCTTAATCGGTCTTGGCATACGGAAATATTGCTTGCCGTTTGATTGACTGTCGCAGTGGTGCGCATAAAAATACCGGCTCCAAGCCGGTATTTTTATGCCTTCTGAATTCCCGCTAATTCGTATCTTTGGATTTGTTCGTTCCTTCCAATCGTCGCTGTCTGTGTCCCAGTAGCGCGGCTCCAGACTGCTTAGTATCTGATTGCATCATTTTCATTTGAGCAGCAGCACTCAGGCCGGTACGGAGGGAAGACTGACTATCCAACTGGTCGCCAATGTCGTCGAACCAACGAAATACGCGGCCCGGGAAGGAGGCGATCAGCGAGAACGATAGTTCAATGATTGCCAGATATACGAAGACCATAAAAAACCCTATGACGCACATGCCTGCGTACCATGCGAAGCTAGTCCAACTGTCTGCTACTAAGGACTGCGAAGAGGTCAACGCATAATAAAGTCCAGCGTTCAAAAGATTGCCGGCAATACGAAATACGATCATGCCCGCCAGCAAACCGAACAACATCAAAGTTGGCGTCAGGAGCAAGGAGAGCAGCAGGACATAACCCTTGCGAGCATGTGAGCCAGTCAGGCCATGCCCTCCCATCGAAAAGTGTGCGATGGTCCATAGAGGCGCTGCAAAAACTGCTTCAATCACTAGGATGATGAAGGAAATCAGCGCCATCACCCAAATGATGGTCGGCATCATGGGCATAACGAAGGCTAGAGTACTTCCAAAGGCCATTAGCGCAAGGAGCGCAGGCCCCATAATCGTTCCGAGCGTCGTCGCGGCACCGCCAACAAAGGGCATACCACCAAATAATACAATGGCAGCAGTAGCAATACCGGCAATGGTCGTCATCTGGATACCAAATAGTACCAGAGCGTTCATAGGGTCAGTGACTGAGGAATCCGGTGCAAAGAGCGCAATGCTTTCCAGAACACCGCCAGAGGTTGGAAGGATGTTGGCCAGATCGCCGCCATTGTCTGCGAAGGCCAGACGCTCATTTGTGAACGCCTTGATACCGCTCCGGGCGACAGATTCGTTCCACCATTCAACGGTTCCGTTATAGGTGGCGGTTATCTGGTTGAGGAATTTCTTTGCATCACCTTCGGCAGAGCCAAAAATGTAGGTGTTGTTGGCCGCATATTGTGATGACAGCGCAGTAAAGGACGAGCCGCTTGGATTGGACGCACCGCCAATAGCACCGCCTGGTGTAGTCGTCGGCATCATCAATCCAACTGAGTTAGCATCCGACGAAAGGCGGGAAATCAACTGATAATAGAAACCGGCCTGCGACCAGCCCCCATTTGTCACGTTGATGGAAAGCTTTTGTTCCTTGCTGTCGCCGGGGGTGATGATCTTTATATCGTCGTTCTGATTAAATGCCGCTTGCGCAGACTGATTAATCCGGTCGGCACCCATGTATTTCGACAACAGTTCGCTTTGCATCCCGCGCCACAATTCCATATCGGCGGCAAGGTTGCGGTAGGCAGGCAAGGTCTGTCTTGTGGAAACTGCGACGGCCAGCTCGTCCGCAACTTTGGAAAACGCATTTGCCATGACGACAACGTTTGATTGCTGGCCTTGCAGAAACTCATTGAACTTGGCGCTGACCGTTTTGCTCAGATCATCCTTGCCGGTCGTATTGGCAGTTTCGGCCAAACGGCGGAAGCCAACAGTTTCGGTCGGCAAAGAGACCTTGCCGCAGGCTGCGCTATCTTCGGGAAGGCCGTATTGCAGAACACGAACCCCGGCCAATGTACTCCATGTCGCAGAAATGCCCTTCATGTCGTCGCCAGCCTTGGCGACTTCATAATTATAGACGGCGCGGCATAGTTCCATCCGAAACAGAGCCTGCAAAAACTGGCCGTCTGCACTATCGGTATCGGCAGCAAGCACCGGCACTTTTTGCTCGACAACCAGTTTGGCGGTCTGGTCCCAGAAGAAAGTTGCGGACGCGGTTCCGACCTTGACGATATAGGCTGAAACGACTTGCGCCGAATTGTAGCCGCCGGGATGAACCGGCGCGAGCGCGGCGGCTGCGATCACGATCCGGACAGGAACCCAGATGGTGGAGTGGCGGCTACCGAGAACTTCGCCCTCATTGGCGGTATCGGCTGTCGCGATGAAGACGTTATAGACGAAAATTACCAGCCCTATCGAGAAGAACAGGACGTTGAAATTAAACATCAGTGTCGAAATGAGTGTTTCTTCGTTCGGCCCCTCGAAGAGCGGCCCGAAGATCATATTCAGATAGGAATTGGTGCGTGGATCTCCGTTGCCGCTGATAATATCAACAACATTGATTTCCTCGGCGGCGCTGGCCTTAGAAACCGCTAAGGCTAAGAACGTCATCCATGACCATAGCAAGCGTTTAATCATCGGTGACTTTCCTTATTTCGGTCGATCCACGGTTTTTGCCAAAGAGAAATTCGCGCATTGATCCCATGCGCCGCTGCCTTATCTGCCAACCGCGATAGGAAGCGCGCACGGCCAGCAGGAAAAAGGCGCAGCTAAGCAGAATGAGGCTGAAAATACCTGTCAGTGACAGGGTGTAAAAGAAATAGAGCGTGGGAATGAGCGCCAGACAAACGGCGGCAGAACCGAGAAAAATGGAGTTCTCTCGGTCCCACTTATAAATTGCGGCCTGAATATCATCCTCGCCAAGATCACCGACCAGATGCCAGAAACGGCGATAGCCGCCGTCATCATCTTGAAAGGAAAAGCCGCCTTCTTCTGGCTTGGGATAAGTGCGAAAGGCTCCCAAGCCGTCTTTTGCGGCTTTATATCCTTGCCGTGCGCCACGACCGACATCCTGATATGATTGAGCTCGCCACCGAACATATCGGCCAAAGACCCCAAATCGCTCTTTCTTTTCTCTGTCAGCCATGAGGCTTATCCTCTCTGATCGAATGCAGATCAGGTTCCGCTACCTGCTTCCATCGGAATATTCGTCGTGTGCGTGTCGCGGTTATCCAGAATCGTGGAAAGGACAGCAGCAAGAGCCACGGAATTGCGGCGCTCCAGATCGAAACGCATCCATTCGATTTGTTGTGTTAGCGCGGTTGCAAGCAACTGTTCGCGCTGAACGGCATCTGGCGACATACGTGCAAGCTGTTCATGCCATTTGGCATTCGGGAAGCGGGAGCGCACGAAAATATCCATCACCTGCAATTGCGATACCTGATCACCAATCTGATAGGGATAACCTTGCGGCGCGGCTTTCTTTGCCCATGCAGCCAATTCCGAGCTACCCGTAGGGGTCGCCAGATCGCCAATGTAGCTCATGATGGCATGTGCGGCTGATCTACGGCTTGCATCGACTTCACGGGCTGCAATCTGTGCACGGCCCGCTGGCGTTTTGCTTTCGGCTTCCGTAATGGGCTTGGCCGGGATCGGATCGACAATATTGTTTACGAGCCGGATATGTGCGCCTGCAATTTCTTTCTTCGTCGTATCAAGCGTGATGGCGTCAGTGATCAGACGGGCATCGCTTGTCGGATCGGCAAAACCGCCGACACCCTTAAAGCGGTCACGATCGGTAATAATGGCGTTGGCGACAGCAAGTCCGCCCTGGGCAACCGGTGCGCCGATATCTTCATTGCCATAAGACCAATTGCGGGAGGCATTGGTAATGTCCTTGCCGCTCAATCCTTGGCCACCGCCCGCCTTACCGATGGAGAATATGCCGGACAGATCCACACATGCCGAAGAAGCAGGATCATAGCGTCCACTTTCAGCGATACCGCGTGCAATTTGCTTCTGTCTGGTCACGTCATTGACTTGTGCAGCTTCGGTAATGCGCTTTTGAGCTTCCGTTGCCCGTTTGGAGTAGGCGCTAAGCTGCGCAACGCCCTGCAAGATCGTATTGGCAATATCATTGCCAACATCTGTCGTGTGGTCATTAACGCGGTTCACCCCGTCATTGACGATGTTGCGAATGCTACCGCAATCGCAATCCGCCAATGCCGACTGTGATCCTGCAATAATTGAAACGAATGACGCCGCAGCCAGAAATGCAATCTTCTTCATCGGCTCAGTTCCCGTACAAATTCTGGTAAAGATCGTTCATGATGGACTGCGCGTTTTCTCGCGGGCCGGAATCCTGCACGTTCGATCCGCTTTGGCCGATCCCGCCTTGCCCGATGCTGAAATCAATGTCCGGACCACCGCTGGCGCCCATGCCGGGAAGATTGAGACCCTGCAATTGCGGAAACTGAAATGCGTTCTGCAGCGGCTCGGTCAGCTTGCTAATTTGCTCTTGCGCCATCGAGCAAACTTGATTTTCCGCATCAGACAAAGCCTTGTTGAAAATTGCGGACAGGTCGGGAATCGTGATCGCAATATCCAGATTGGTGTCCATCAGGCTATCAAGGCAGCTTAGACCGGATAAAGGAGCAGGCATTTTCAATGCCGCTTCCTGCCGTTTGACTTCGCCCTCAATGCCGCTGTTGATTGCGTCCTTGAGGCTGACTTTCACCGTTTCAAGACAACCTTCGCCCGCGCCTTGGAAAAGATCGTCGCCAACTTCGGCATGTGCCGTCGCTGGAGCAGCCAGCAACAAAATACTCAAAAGAAGCTTGCGCATTACAGGTTCTCCTTTTCGCCCTGAAACGGCGGTCTTTCCTGAATAAGAACGGGCCGGACATTGCCGATGCCCGGAAAGCCTGCCGTGTCCTGAAACATGGGATCGCCGCCAGCAGGCGCGCCGCCTATGCCGTTGCTGATACCGGAGTTGCCAGCACCGTTCGCCATGCGCTTCATGACGTAGGCTTGCAATTCCTCGTAGGATTTGAAGCCGTTTGCGGTCAGGTAGCTTGCGGGCAATACACTTGGGTCAAATCCGGATGCGACCCATTGATTGAGAGCGCCCGCACCCAGAAAATGCGATGCCTGCAACAATCCATCTTCGGTAATGAGAACGCCATTGACGGTCTGCCCGACAAGTCCGCGTGTCTGCGAAGACATGGAAGCCCAATTCTGCGATGCCAATTCCTGATTAGCCCTGTCTTGCAAACTTGCGCCCGCAGACGAATAACGAAGATCGCTGACCGAGCTAACACCCGCAGCGGTTGCCTTATCCGTAAAGGAATAATTCGAATAATCCGATTTGCTGCCGGAACCATTGTAAGAAATATAGCCGAGATTTGCCCATGTTCCGGCTGTTATCTGGTAGCGTCCCAGAGCGGACGAGCCGCCTTGGTTCATGATGGAATAGGAGTTGCCGCCCTCATACTTGGCAATGCTGTCGCTATAGTCTGCCAAGGCTGCAAAGGATCCAAACGCCAGCGATAGCGCAAGAATACTTGATCCGAAAAAGCGACGAGCATTCATTTGCGGTCCCTCCCGGCAATGATGGGTGTTTGGGCATCAATGGTGAAATCTGGCTTCAACCCGCCAAGCTGATACACGGTCAGTCCCTTGGACGTGACGGTTTCAATAAGCGGGTTGGCGTCCTTATCGCGAAGCGGAGAGGCACCGGCTTGCGATTCAATGGCATCGTAATTGCCGACAAGTTCCGACTTCTCATTGAGAACGAAAGCCGGACAATTCAATTGCCCGCAATAATATGGGCTTTGAATGGAAACGATTGCGCCGGTTCCGTTTTTCAAAGGAAGATCGAGAACCGAATATGTCGTGTCGTCGCGCTTCTCACCTGTACCGGCTGATAGCGCCGCATCGACTGCCCGCTTTTCCTCTGGCTTGGCATCGCGATAAAGGAATTTGTATTCGGCAAGCCCCGGCCAGTATTCATCGCCGGTCCATTGCCACATGCGCGATCCATCATAGATTCCTCGCATTCCGTTATCGCCTAGCGGCCCAAGCTGAAATTCCTTGGCCGTACCCCGCCACAATTCCAGCCATTGCTTGTCATCGTAGAACAGGACGGCATAGGTGCAATTATCCGTGCAGGTACGTTCCGTCGAAAGACGAACAACCATTTGCTCATAGCCATCGTCAGGCTCCTTGAGCCAGACGCGCTTTGCATCGACAAGGCGAAATTTCTTGCCATACATTTTGCGGGCTGTACTCGTCGCCTGGGAATCCGAACCGTCAAAATTGACTTTGATTTCTGGTTGAAATTTCAGATAGCGCAGTTCGTCGCGGGCCAATGCGTCGGACAAACCGACAAGCGTTGATGCGCAGCCAATGCTCATGAAAAGTAATGCTCTAAACATCCCGGAACCCTCTGATAATTTCGTCTGCAATCTGTCGGATCAGGTTTTCTTTGGCGCTTTCATCGACAACGACACCGCGCGCTTCCATCTCGGTTTTGCGCACTTCGATCAGTTCGGACGCCGTACCTTGCGGGAAGCGCTTCGCCAAAACGCGTCGGCCCATTTTGGGGCCGAACGCTTCGTAAATGAGCGAGCGCAAGGCAGTATCGCCTTGGGTGGTGGAAAGCGCCCAACTCTCAATCGGGCCAATGTCGTTGAACAAATATTGCGTGTAGATGCCGGTTTTCAGCTTCATCATCGCAACGAAGGGAGCGCCTTGTCCTGCAATCGGGCCGTTCAGACCGCGCAAGACCGACTGGATTGTCGGTGAGAAATTGAAATTCTCACCTATCGACCTGATGGCACCTTCGGACGGTACATTGCAGAAAAAGAAATTGTTCGCGAGTTCCTGAACTTCTCTGTCGAAGTCGTCGATCAGCTGCGAAGCGTAGACCTGTTGAACACCAGTCTTACGCCCAACGCGGGCATCATTTTCATTTTGCTTGCGGAAGAACGCCAGATTGCCGGTTCGATGATATTCATCGTAGGCGAGGCGCTTTTGCATCTGTTTATTGTTCGTCACCCTTTCCAAGTGATAGGCGCGAACATTGGCTGGAATAGAAACCTTATCCAGATCGTCTTCGTGCAGCCAGAAATCAGACGTGATTGTATGGCGGGTCAGCATGTACATAACCGCCGACTGGCGATGTGCATGTGCCCCGGTGTTGGAAGTCACTGCTTCCAAATCAAATGCGATAATACGAGCGTCCGCAACACTAAAGCGGGTAGGGCGGGCAAGGATCGGGAAGTCACGACAGGCGGCAGTCACCATGCGCTGGAACGCAACCACGACCGATTCACTCGTTGATTCAACGCGCATTTCCCGGAACGGCTCTTTGACCGTTTCGCGGTTGGACATGCTCACCAGATCGGCCATGACAGGCACCGCAAAGCGCTGCGCAAGCGTTGCCTCGTGATGCTTGTCTTTATCAAACAGGAACTTGACGACTTCCCACCACGTCGTTTGCGCGTCCGTTTCATATCCCAGAGCATCGAGCGCATTATCAACGTCAACGCTATCGGTTCTCGAATAGCGTTTTGGGTTCATGTCCTCCGAATAATACTCGTATGCTTCGTTAATTGCCGCACGCGCCAAGGCGCTAATGCCGTCATAAGGACTTTCCCGATCATCGGCAGTGCAGCACAGGCAAACGAGATTGACGAGAAATTCCAGTTCGTAAGGAAATGGCTTTTGAACGCACAAGTTCAGGTCGAACGGATTGACGGAATATTCTTCGCGATTTTGCAGCCGCAAATGCATCGCTTCATGACGGCGCGATGCTGGCAGTGCATCCTTGATCAGTTGTATAAGCCCCTGGCTTGAAGGGCCAATATCGATGATGGAAATGCGCGGCAGCAATGATGCGCCTGTTTTGGACCGTCCGACTTGCGGCGACAGGGCAATGGACAGGTTCATGGAATTAGACAGAACCGATTTGCCCGAACCCGGTTGGCCGACAATAATATCAACCCAACCAAGTTGCCGGGACGATCCGGGATTATACGGCCAAAGCTTACCGTCCTTTGTGCGGAACAGGATCGCGCCACGCCGCCACGGACTGGACGGGCGCGATAATGGCGCAAGCGCGAACACGTCCGTCAGATAAGCCGATGCAACGGGAGCGGTAGACGCAGCATTAAGTCCCATTGTCGAGGACATGATGCATTCAACGGGATCGCCAACCTGCATATCGGTCTGGGTATTGCCCCAACCATGGACGGTCTGGCGAAGTGTGGCGATATCGGAAAGCAGTTGCTTTTCTTCGCCACGGTCACACCATGCCGCGAAAGAAGCGCGCCAGCGAACAATAGTTTCACCGTCACCATTGATTTCACGTGCCGCCTCAAATGCCCGTTTGATGCGACCGTTCGTTATTCTTCCGGTAAAGGTGAGCAGGCTCGCGTAGGTTTCCTTGAACGTTTGCCCCTGAAAACCGCCGCTATCGACCAGCATGGAGACACGCCAAGATATTTTGCGCCTCTGATCAAGCACACGGGAAATCAAGTCGTTGAAGTTGACAACCTGTTCGGGGCCAAGCACCACGTCAAAGCCGCAATAGATTTTTGAGCCAAACTCAAAAATGCGGTCGCTTAGAAGCGTGCTGCCTTCGGACATGATCTGGGAACTAAGGGACGGCCAGAGCAGATGAGAAAAATCCTTGCCCTTGTTCTGCAATTCGGTGTCAGGCATTTTTGCCCGCAAATGGTCGCCGGGCAAAACCGCCTTCCAATTGTTGCTAGCCGCCAGAAATTCGGGATTGAGTACGCCTTTAATTTCACTCAATGCCTCGCGAACGTCCAACAATTCAATGTCGAAGCCGCAGCGGCGCGTTTCGCGCTGCAATGACTCAACGATGGAATTATGGCGGGTCAACAATGCGGGCAAAGCCGGCATTGGTAATTGTGCGGTAGGCGCATGAGGCAATTGCTTCAATTCGTCTGTGACAACGGCGGCGGAGCTACGGCTTTCTTCTCGCGAAAGCAGCGCTGGCCGCGACCACAGGACGATGTAGGCGCGTTCGCCGCTCAGCTTGTCAGGCAAGCGTGAAGCGCGTTCCTCAAGAAGATCGCTCACATCGAGTTCGGCATTCCTCGCAACAGATGCCGTACCCGCCAAGATATTTTCCAGATCGGCCCGCCCGACTTCGGGCAAATGGCCGAACCAGAATTGAAGTGTAAAGCCACGTTCACCGAATTGCGAAGCAAGCGACAAACGCAGCTCTGACACGTCTTTTGACAGTTCTGCCGAACCTTTAATGCTCCGGCAACCCTCCAGTCGAAACACACTGACGAGCGAGCCGTCATCAGCAACAAGGGCATTATCGCTATTTGCCGTCACCAGACGGCAATAGCTTTCCAGAGACTTGCGCAGGACGGGGCCGCTCAGGAAATAAGCAAGCCCTTTCAGTGTGTCACGAACAAAAGCCATCTAGTTTATCGAGCGCAAAGAGCCGTCAACAGAGGTGGTTTCGGCACCAGAGCCGAAGAAGGTAGCAACGCCCACCCCCAGATATGCCGGAATACCAACGAGACCGGCAGCGACGATGAAGGACATTATGGCCTTGCTGACACCGCTATTGGGATCATGCGGGTTGCGACGATGCTGAAACAGCGTCCACAAGCCAAAGATTGCGGAGATAATGCCCGCGACAAATGCAAGTGAGCCGATCAGATCTGCAACCGGACCAACGGAGTCGGTGCGCAGGCTGGTCGCCATGTCACCAAGTCCGCCTTGCGATTGCGCGAAGGCTGGCGCAGTTGCGATTACCGCCGCAGCGGTCAGAAGGGACGTTTTCATCTTGGCAATCATCATTTGCTCCTAGTTGCCCAACAGGTGTTCTTGAAGTTTTTGCAGAACAGCGGGGAGGTTCATGAGAAGAACCCCGCCGATCATGTGCGTCAGACCTTTTGCGACCATTCCGCGATAGGGATAAATGGCCGACATGTTGGCCACGTAGATGCCACGGGCGAATGCAATCAGGCCGACGAACTGGAATATGCGGACCACAGCGATAACTACGCGCGTCCCCATTTCATTATTGACGGGTTTGAGAAGTTCGGGCGCGTAAGCAAATACTTCGCTTGCCGCATAGGTTTGATCCATCCCGAAGAACGACATAAGAAATGCCGATATGACGCTTGAAAGCGATACAAAGCTGATCGCAATAATCAGCAGAAATGCGGGGCCATGCCATCCCGCTTGTGACCAGCCTGTCGAAGCCTGACTTCTATCGCCAACGGCTGCAAACCCACGCAACGAATTAACCGCGCAAATCAGTCCAATCACATAGCAGATTGCTACAACCAGAGACTGGAATTGCGGCATTAAAGCCGCTGTTCTTTCGAGAAGTCCGACAAGCCCGTCCATGCTTATCAGGCCCCGTCTTTGGTTTCTGGTTTGTCGGAAGGTTCGGCCTTGGTCTCTTTCGCGGGAGCGGGTTGCGGCTCGGCTTCCTTTTTCTTGGTAGGCGTTACCACCATGAGCCGGGTAGGGGAGGCTACGTTTTGTTCTGTCATTGCGGCACCATCCATTCCCGATGCCGCAAGACCATTGGCTGGAAACCTCTCACCCATATCCGGCGCAGTATTGCCGGATCGCGTGACGATTTCAGACAACATCTGATTTTGCTCACGCAATGTTTTGATGTGTCCGACAAGCCGGGCAATGATGCCATTGTCGCTTGTCAGGACCGCCATTTCGCGCCGAAGAGCCGCAGTTTCGGCAATCTGATCCCTCAGACTCGCCTCTAATCCCGCCGTCTCACTTTGTAATTTGGTAATTTCGCCAGTATTCGATTTAACGGTCGCAGGCGCTTGCATCTTGAAAACCGCATAGCTGCACGCCGTTGATATAACCGCCGATACAATCACCACCGACGCTATCCGCGTTGCGAATCCTTCATCGCCGGTCCTGCCATCCCATTGTATTGCCATGCGCTTCGCCGTCGACCCCGATTCCAATATCTTAGATTTTATGGCGGATAATGCCTATTAAGGCTTGCCTATTGAATCCTAATACATCATTTTACCCCAAAATCCACAATCTTTTACGGATCAGCATCTAATGAGATTATCGATAGCAAAAATATTAATTGCATCAATGACGATGATTGTTATTAAGGATGCGAGCGCACAAGAAGTCAATATAAAAGCGCCAGATCAAGAGGAATTTACGCCGTATATTCAAAAGTTTCTCTTTAAAGACAGTATTAAGACGCAACGATTATTCAAAATGGATGGGTTTCAGGTTTGGACTGTCCAGCTTCCTAACCAGAATCCGGAGACTGTTCTTACCTCCAAAGATGGTATTCTTATTCGGGGCAAAATCATTGGTCCCGACGGTCAGGATATTTCCGGTTCGTTCACGGGAATGACGGCTCCGGCTTTAGCCGGTTCAAAAGCGCCGGAATCTACCGCATTGCAGGCGGCACAAGTGGCCCCGGCCTCGCCTAGCGTGCAGAGGGTTCCGCAGACACCGCCGCAGACTAATGTGCAGCAGCCCGCCACCGCGCAGACCGAACCGCAGAGCGCCCCCGCAACCACTTTTGATGCCGCGCAGGCTAGTGGAATGAACGATGCCTCTATACCTGTCGCGAAGGATTTGGCCGAGTTCCGCCAGCAGGCGGATGACTTTTCCATGTGGGTACAGGCAAACAAGTTCAAGCCGGGTGCGCCCGTGCTTTACATGTTTGCAGATCCTCGCTGCCCTTGGTGTGCCCGGTCGTTTGTCGAGCTAAAGCCATATATGGATCGCGGCGACATTGAGTTGCGCATCATTCCAACGCCTATTCTCTCGCGGCTTTCGTTCCAGCTTGCCGTGAGTTTCATCCATGAAAAAAATCCAGGCGTTGCCTTCATCAAGCATTCCGACGAGATCATTTCCGGCTCTCCGGAACGCACCCCTATGCCTGATAGCGAAATGGACCAAAAGGTGGTGTCCGGCATGGAGCGCAACGTCAAATGGGTGCGCAAGAACGGGATCAGGCAGGTGCCATTCTTTCTCTACAAAGACGACAAGGGCGACCAAGTGTTAGCCGGTGCACTAGACGAAACGAAGATCAAGACAATCGTTGCTACCGGCAAGACAGATGGCAAGGGCAAAAATGACTAGTCACGATTACGGTAAGATTGAATCCATTCTCACGCGGGCGGACACGTACAAGGTCGCCTATCGTCGTATGAGTTTTGTCGCCCTGGCGCTTGCCGCAACGACTGTTATCAGCACTGCCGCCGCTGTGGCTTTGGCGCTCAGCAAGCCCGCGCCGGTCTACTTTGCTACGAACTCCGATGGAAGCATTACGCCGATCATTCCGGTATCGCAGCCGCATTTGAGTCCCGCAGAAGTGGCTAATTTTGCCACAGAAGCCGCTACGCGGTCGCTCACCTATTCGTTCTCGAATTACCGTGCGGAATTTGAGGACATGAAGCCTTATTTCTCAAAGCCTCGCGGTTGGAACTCATTCGTGGACGCCGTGAATAAAAGCGGTCAGCTCGAACTGGTCAAAAATCAGCGCCTTAATACAACTGCCGTCGCACAGCGCGCAGTCATCGTGCGTGAGGGCCTTAACCCGGACGGCATCTATGAATGGATCGTCCAATTGCCGTTGCGGGTGACTTATCAGTCGTCAACGCAGGTTACGGGACAAAATTTCACGGTCACACTCGCTTTGACGCGAATGGAATCCAGTGAATACCCCCGCACAATTGCAGTCTCGAATTTCAATGCAGCGCCGGGAGCCTGACCTATGAAGCGATCCATTTTGTCAGCGGCGCTCACACTGTTGCCCTTGGTTTCTTCCGCCTACGCGCAATCGGCCAGCGATATTCCTGCCGCCCAATTGCCACAGCAAACACAGACGGCACAACCGGTCACGTCATCGCAAACTAATGCGCAGCAAAGGCCCGATCCGTCGCGCTTTGGGCAAACGCGACCGTCCTCTAGTTCCGGTGCGCGTAATCAGAACAAGGACGAGTTGCCGCCAATCATCGGGACAAACCATTTGCTTCAATCGCTGGACGAGCTTGACCGGCCATTATCGCCAGAAGAAGCCACAGCATATGGTTCTGCCGTGCAGTCGCTTATGCCTATGACGCCAGACATGATCCGTGATTATCGCAGGCGCGTGGATGAAAACCAAAGAGCCGCATCGGAACCGCCGTCTGGCGTAAAGCCGACGCTCATAAGCGATGCCATCCGGCTTTCGCTGAAACCGAGCAAGGCGATATCGACAATATCAACCGCCCCTGACACCGTTTCTGTCATCAGCTTTTATGATCGAACGGGAAAAGCGTGGCCTGTCGCTTCTTATGTTGTCGGGCGCGCAGATCGTTTTCAGGTCTACGCTTTGCAGGAAGGTTCAAACAAGCTGGCAATCAGTGCATTGCAACCGCACGGCTATTCCAACTTAATCGTCTCTCTGGTCGAAGAAAGCCGCCCGATTGTGCTTAATCTCCAGACGAGCCAAGGCACAGCAATTGCGCGCCGCGATATTACGGTTGAAGCCTACGGCCCCAATGCCGCCGTCAACCCAACCACTGTTTCAACCAAGGTCGCGCCGAGCGACAATGTGATGATGGCATTCGTGCAAGGCGCAGGGATGCCGAAAGGCGCGGTTCAACTTCGCACGACCGATCCAGACACGGACGTTTGGTCCTATTCCGGTGACTATTATGTCCGCACCCAGAATACGCTTGTTTCCCCTTCGTGGTCCTCTGTTCTGACTGGACCGGGCGGCGTGCACGCCTATCGCATCAAAAAAACACCTGTTGCCCTGATTTCGCGTAACGGCACCATTGAACGCGTGAGGATTTCAAATTGATCGACGATAATGAAAAGAATGCCAATTCGTCGGGATCGTCTGACAATGGCGAAGCGTCGAAGCAAGATCCAGCGAAGCAGTCAATTGAAGACGTGGAAAATGTCGGCTTGCGTTCGACCGTGATCAACCGGAGCAAGCGCGGCAATAAGAACAAGCCGCTTCTGGTGGCAGTTGGTGCGTTCCTCCTGGCCGGGGTGGCACTGACTGTCTACAAGGCATGGAACAACGAGTTTACGGGCGGTTCGCGTATATCGCGCCCGCCGTCGATTGACACGACACCCGCAGGCCAGCAGCTTGCCGAAAGCGAGCGCTATAAGCAAAGTCTCGACACAGTTAATCGTGAAGGTTCGCAACAGGCGGAAAAAGACGGAAGCAGCTTTATTGCGACGCCCGACGAGCCGTTGCGCGATATTGACGAAAAGCCCAAGGCACAAACGAACTTCCGCAAGCCAGTTGCGCCCGCCAATACGCCAGAGCCAGAAGTACGCGAGGCGATTGTAACGAAAAAGGCCGAGCAGGCTCCGCCGCCACCTGACTATTCGCGAATCAATCAACTGGCAACACAGATCGCCGGTCAGGCGCGGGAGTATCAAAGTGGATGGGCACCTGTCGGCTCCACGAACACGATTGTCCTCAATCAGACCTTGTATAAGACGCCGGAACAACGCAGGCAGGAAGCGCTTGAGCGCCAACAGGCGGCGCAAGCTTCCGGACTTGTTACCGGCGACGGTTTGCCAAACAACGCGATCAATGCCGGTCAGTTTGCATTCGGTCGCGTAATCAACAGTACCGATTCCGATACACCCGGTCCCGTGGTCGTAGAAATCATGAAGAAAGGCCCGCTTTATAAGGCCCGCATGATTGGTGCGTTTCAGAAGAACAACACGACGAATGCACTTATCGTTCAGTTTGACCGGATTGTGTTTGCCGATGGCCGCGAAGCGCCAGCTTCCGCCTATGCAGTTGACGCCACCAAAGGTTCGATTGCGGTGAAATCCGAAGTCGATAGGCGACTGTTCTCACGCTATGCGCCGTTGATTGCCGCCTCATTTATTGAAGGTCTGGGGCAGACGCTTTCTGAAAGTGGCGATAAGGTAATCTATGGCTCCAATTACGCCACGGTATCACGAAATAAGCCACGGTTTGAGCAGGGGCTATATGCGGGAGCTGGTAAAGTTGGTCAGCGCATGGCGCAAGACATTGAGCAGTCAGCGCCAAAAGGGCCGCTTGTCAAACTCAATGCCGGTAAGACCGTGGGCGTGCTCTTCCTGCAAAGCGTGGAATTGCCACAATCGGCTTCTATCGACACCGGCGGATTCGAATAATGGATGGAGATATTTACGGACGAACCATTAAGTGGCGAGAAACAATGAGAAATCCATCATTCTTCATGCTGGATGGATATTTCATTATATTTCTGCCGATTTTCTTGTTCCATATCCGATGGTGGACTTTTGAATTGTTGGTTTTTGCGGCGATCATGTTTGGCGCGTTTCGCGTATTCAAGTATCGCCCCTCAAGCGCGTTCAGGGCTGTTCGATCTGCATTAGCAGGCTCTAATAGACCTGTCCGACCAAGCTTTAAAGCCAGATCAGCCATAGACTATGGATTTGAATACCGGCAGTCCCGATGAGTCTAAACGGCTTTGAATCACTTATACAACTATAGTATATGAACGGATATCTATATTTGTATGAATGATGTATTATCATATGCGAAATGAATGTTATTCAACATTAAAAACTCGATTTCATGTAATAATATATACATTCCGTTGCATCAACTCTTACTTATAGGAGCGGATTCGATGATAATGTTGTTATTCAGTAAAATTTTGCTATCCTCCGTCCGAAATGAATCGCGGGGATGGTGTTAAACGAGATATGTCAAACAAAAGAAAAATAAAGCAAAAGCTTGTTTATTTTGATGGCGTGCCAGTTGAAGCAGAACTGGCAGGCGGTGAAAGTGGCGTAAACAAAGAAATTCTTGACAGAATTAAGGCGCATCCCGTTTTCACAAGAAAAAAGTGGCCTTTAATTCTTGATCAAATGGTGGAGAACCATTTTGAAGATGCAACGGTTGCTGACTCTGCTTCATTGGCGAATTGGGCCGATGTTAATTATAACACGGTATGGCGATTAAAGAACTTTTTAATAGAGAATGATTATTTGGTTTTGATCAATAGAAACGGTCTTGCCGGGTTTAATCCGGATTTTGTACTTGTGAAGGATCACGCCGGGAAAATTATCATTCCGAAATTGCAGGTGCGATTTTAAGAGTTTAAGATCGTATAAGTAACTTCATTTGAAACTATTAGGAAGCCCGCTTTTTGCGGGCTTATTATTTTCCTTTTTTGTTTTGCCCCTATCGCCAGTGCAATTTTCCGTCAATGGACAAGCGCAAAGCGTTGCAGCCGAAACAAAAACGGCTTTCAGGCTGCGCCCGAACCTTCCGTTTTTCTTCCGTCTGCAATCCTTGACTGAAAATCACACTGTCTGGGGGCGGTCTGCGCCCGCCCCCTCTGCCGGGGTTAATGCACGAGGCATTACCCGACAAAGGGCGCGGCTTCGCCCACTGGCAAAAGGATTTCGGATATGGCTAGTCCACGGCGCGATGTTTATCAGGAGATTACCAACAAGATCATTGCCATGCTGGAAGAAGGCAAGCGCCCTTGGTTGCAGCCTTGGCAGGATGGCGAAGGTGTAGCTTCATTTCCCATCCGTTCGACCGGCGAACCATATCGCGGTATCAATGTCTTGCTTTTGTGGAGTGAAGCCGCAGACAAAGGCTATAACTCGCCTTACTGGTTTACTTACAAGCAGGCCGCAGCGCTTAAAGCCCACGTGCGCAAAGGCGAAACGGGAACCACCATCGTTTATGCTGGCAGCATCCAGCGTACCGACACCGACGAGAAGACGGGCGAGGATATTGAGCAGAATATCCCTTTCATGAAAGCCTATACGGTTTTCAATGCCTGCCAGATCGACGGCTTGGATGCTTCGCATTTCACCAATGAGAATGTGCCGCAGCTATTATCCGAAGCCGACCGGATCGCAGCCGTCGATATGTTTTTCAAGAACACCGGCGCGGATATAAGGCACGGCGGAAACAAGGCTTTCTATCGTCCGTCCGGCGATTATGTCCAGATGCCGAATTTCGCGCAGTTCGCCAGCCCCGAAGCTTACGCGTCCACGCTCGCCCATGAAATGTGCCACTGGACGAAAGCGCCTAAGCGTCTCAATCGTGACTTTGGCGCAAAGGCATTTGGCGACGAAGGCTATGGCCGTGAGGAACTTGTGGCCGAAATCGGTTCGGCCTTCCTTGGCGCAGACCTCGGCTTTGAAGTCGAGCCGCGCCCAGACCACGCCGCTTATATCTCCGGTTGGCTAACCGTTATGAAGAATGACAAGCGCGCCATTTTCCAAGCCGCCGCCAATGCGCAGCGCGCTTGCGACTTCCTGCACAGCTTGCAGCCCACCAGTCAGCAGGCGGCACTAGCCGCCTGAATCTCCCAATCACCTTGAATTTAGGCCGCAGCGTTTGGGCATGGCCCTCAGTCACAAAGGATCAAGACAATGACCGATCAGAACAGCACCTTTCACGCCCCGCTTTCCACGCTCAGCATTTCCCCGTTGAACGCGCGCAAGATTGACGACGATGTGTCCGATCTTGTTGCATCGATCCCGGTTCATGGCCTCATGCACCCTCTGACAGTGATACCGCACCACAAGAAGAAAAATCACTGGCATGTTCTCGCAGGCGGGCGGCGCTACAGAGCCTTGTCTGTCCTTGCCAAGCACGGATCAATTGACAGCGATTATTCGGTCCCGCTTCGCCTTTACGAAGGCAACGACCCTCAAGGCGTATCGCTTGCCGAAAACGTCATTCGCGCCCCGATGCATCCAGCCGACCAATATTCTGTTTTTGCAGCCCTCATTCGCAACGGCCAGACGGTTGAACAGGTTGCCGCAAATTATGGGGTTAGCGAAACCGTCGTGAAGAAGCGCATGAAGCTTGGCAATCTGGCACCGGAGATTCTTGAAGCGCTTCGCCGCGACGAAATCGACACCCATCAGGCCGCAGCTTACACGCTGGCAGACAGCAAAGAAGCGCAGCTTGCAATTTTCATTGCCAATCCAAGCGCACAGGCATGGATGATCAAGCGCGATGTTACTACCGGCGAAGTTGGATCGGGCAACAAGAAGGCTCGCTTTGTGTCCGTGGAAGCCTATCGCGAGGCAGGCGGTGCCACCCGCCTTGATATGTTTGCTGACAGAGGTGACACCGAATATCTGACCGACGCCGCATTGCTCGAAAAGCTGTTTCACGAAAAGCTCAATGGGATCATTGAAGCCGTTCGTGCCGAAGGCTGGCAGAATGTTTCCTATTTTGATGGTGCAGACTGGCAAGTTGCGGAGCGGTTCAAAGGCCGGATTTATGCAAGGGCCGCGTCACCGAACCTGTTTACGAGCAGATCGAGCAAACAGCGAAACAGGGAAAAGTCGGCCTTTGGGCACTCGATTTTGATCAGCCGTGGACGTACCGTCGCCACAATTAACGGTGCGGTTCGTTATCAATTTAGCTCTTACGATAAAAGCACCCAGACAACCAATACGACCATCAAACCCAACAATGCGACGAGGTAGATTCCTATCCCCGGAATCCCGAATAGCTCTATCATCAATTCTCTATACATGTGCGGTCCCAACGCGGGACCGCGCTTCTTATGGCGTAGTCTAATTTTCGTTGATCACGGCTTTCATACGATCCCGCAGCGACGGTTCAACCAAATGTGGTTGCATACTATAAATGCGAGCGCCGATTGTATACGCGGCGCTTTGCATCATCTGGTCCGTCAGCCAATCCGGGCGATCACCGGGAAAGCCTTTTTCGGTCATCAAAAGATTGACCAGTAATTCAAATCGATCCCTGCATTGATCCTGATCGTCGGGAAGGATGATATTAAGCCCGGATTTTTTGAGCCTTATGATAAAATCGCAGGCATCACTTACCGCTTTTTGCAAATCATCTTCGGTTGCTGATCTCAGTTGGTGTTCGACAAGGAAACCACGGTCGATATTGTGCATTGTTATCTCACCCGTTTTTGAAAACCGGCTTGCCTTCCCATTTTTTTATTCGTTACATTTGTCTTGAGCGCAGCGGTGAGGAAACCGCGTTCCGTTTCCCCCCCATCATTGTTGCGCTCAACCTTTTTGGCGCTCACGCGCATGCGGGTGTCGATAGCCCGATGCGACTAGTCGTCAGGATTATCAACGTCACAACCCACGCCATGGCAGCCCATGTAATTGCCTTGCGTGTCAAAGTTCGGATTGCCGTCCCGGTCGAATTGTGGCCGATTGTCTATCTCGCTTTCCTCGCGGCGACGGCGTTCCTTTTCCTTCTTGCGCTCGCGCTTGCGTTCCTCACGCGCTCGGTCCTCTCGTTCCCATTCCCGTCTTTTTTCGTCAGCGCGGGCGCTTTGCTCCATCATGCAGTTTGCGAATGCGTCTGTACCTGGCTTGAAACCGAAAGAGGCACATGTGTCCTGATCGACCTCCTCCGCTGTAACGCAGCCGGCAACCGCCAGCGGGACCAGTGCAAGCAATAAGTATCTGAGTTTCAGCTTTGTCATGAACGCTCCCATAGAAAATGCCGCTTGGCTGGTTTCAGTTTTGATGACGGCGCATTCGACCGAATGCCTTGTTGTCGGCGTCGGGTATAAAGGCTGGACCTACAATACGGATTGAGCGTGAAGGGGCGGGACGAAGCGATTGCGATGGAATTTCAGCCACAGCCACCGGGTCTTGATCGTCTGGCCTCACACCCGGTTTTGGTAAGACGGCATCGGCAAGGTGCTTCGATTGCCTTTTGGCCGCAAAGCCCGAACTGACTTTCCGAACGTAGCCGTTCCAATCGCAGCGTTCGAACTTACCTTCACCGTGATAATCATAAGCTGTTGCGAGATCCGCATAGACCTCACCAGTCAGGACCGAAACCATATCGGCGGCTTCTTCGTTTTGGTCGTTGATATAAACCGCCATAGCGTCGGTCTTGCAGATCATCTTGCATTGAATGAGAGCGGCATCCGTACCGCCTTTTTGCTTGTACTGCGAATTGGGCGTCGGGAAATAATAGCCATCCGACAGGCGCACACAGTATTGAAGGGCATTTTTCGGCCCGCGCACCTTTTTCGGGGCTTCCGTTGCTGGTTGTGGTCGAGCATTGCCTGCAGCCGACACCTTCATGGCTTTCGGCTTGGTAGGCGCCTTGGCTGTTCGGGCTTCGGCCTTGCATTCATTATTTGCAGCCGCAGTAGCGCGTAACTCCTGCTGCACCTCATTGATTTTCATCCCCACTTCACGGCAGGCATTGAAAAGTCCGCCGCCCGTGTCACCGGGCTTGCAGCCGCGCCCGCGCTGGATCGAGCGCAAAGCCGATAACTGCCTTTGCAGCATCTTCACGGCGGGGCTTTGACCCGAAATTCCAGAGCCGCATGAAGCGGCCATTGCTGTATCGGGAAAAGCCGCGGCTACAACCACCAAGGAAATTGCAGTCAGTTTCGTCATCATGTCCGTTGCCCTTCGGAACTGATTATCGAACAAGCCTCAATTGAACCGGATCGGCCGGAATTTCGGAGTGATACGCAGCGCGTACAAACATCGGGTAGGGCTGCAAGCCGTCCATCATGGCAGTCAGTGCAAGTTGCAGATATAGCGGCGCATCCGGACGTTCGATTGATTTGAGCGCCGCACGCGATAATCCTAACCGGCTCGCAAGCTGACACTCGGTTGTGTTCAGTCTCTTGCAGGGGTCACGACAAGAACACCGCGAAATCGTACGCGACTTTGGACGAACCGTGAACACACCCAGTATCAGGCCTGTGTGATTGCACCATTCCAGCCGATGCGGCTCAATGTATCGATGAGTGTCGATCGAGGAATGTTGAATGATCGGCAGACGGACGCTTTGCTCGTTCCGGCTTTCAAGGCTGCGAGGATCTGTTCCATCTTTTCGGGATCAATCGCGAGTGGCCTGCCACCCTTACGTCCTCGTCGGCGCGCTGCTGCCAATCCCGCATTCACCCTTTCCTGAGTGAGGGAACGTTCATATTGAGCAAGGGCGCCGAAGAGCGAAAAGAAAAGTTCGCCCTGCGCTGTCGTCGTGTCCATCTGTTCGGTCAAGGAACGAAACGATATGCCTCGGCTCTTGAGATCGTTGATGATCGACAGCAGGTGCGGCAGGGAACGGCCGAGACGATCAAGTTTCCAGACGATCAGGCAATCACCGGATCTCAAATCTGCCAGACATGATTTCAATCCCGGCCGATCGTCGCGAGCACCGCTTGCCTTGTCGGAATGCAGATGACGCTCATCGACGCCCGCAGCAATCAGAGCATCCCGTTGCAGGTCAACATTTTGACGATCATCTATGGATGAAACACGCATATATCCAACAAGCATGTACGAAAAACCATATTCTTGATGTATTCGTACATAGCATCATTCCGACAGGGTTTTCCATATAAATATAAGCATCCAGGATCGCCGTATTACTGCTGATCGCAGTTGCAGACGGAAAACATGTGTTTTCCGTCAGAGCGTGTAATTGCAGATTGCCCTGGTACTCATGATATGCGCAAACATGTTTGCGATCGATTAACCATTGTTACCAATCGAACGCATTTCCGGAACTGAAGGATTGGCTCTCGTTTTTGTAGTACCGGTTGGCGGAGCCCGAGGGTAGAAGTACCTCTCTGCAACATTTCCATACGCTCCGAACGCAATATCTGCTATACTCTCTCAGGGAGTATTGCGAGGAGTGCAGTCATGCGCAACCTATCGATGAGCATGCTTGTTGCATCGCTTTTCGGAGCAAATGTTGCCTATGCGGAGCCCGTCATTTTCCATACAGAAACATTCGGTGATCAAACCACCGTTACCATGGCACTGACTTCAAGCTCGGCATTGTTGCAACAGGAATACGATTATGGCGTCACCATAAATCTTGTCGAAACCGATGGGACGGATTCATCGGTTTATCGTGACAACGGTTTACACAAAGCGCTCGTGAAATGCCGCGAGACTCCCGGAAAGATATTTGTCGGAGGCAAGGAATACCGGGTTGTTGCGGGCTTGAATGCGTCGTTCCATGACAAATGGAAAAATGAACTCTGGCGGGCAGTTTGCCTGCAGCCCCCGATCTCGTGAAACTGTCCATTTACATAGTTCCCGGTTACCGCTTGATCCCGTTGGACATTCCACACGCGATACAGCATTAATTGCGCCGATATTTCGAACGGTACGCAACGCGGAGCCTTGAATGTTTTTCATAATATCCAAAGTGCTCGGCTATCTGATATTGCCGTCGAATTTCATAGGTATTCTTGGTGTTCTCGGCATGTTGGCTTTGCTCTTCGGAATCCGACGAGCCGGAGTTTCGCTGTTGGTGATTTCTGCCTTCCTGTTTGCCGTCGTCGGCTGGTCTCCGCTCGGGCCCGCGGCCCTGATGGTTTTGGAGGACCGTTTTCCGCAACCCACGATTTCGGGATCGGTGGCAGGCATCGTAATGCTCGGCGGCGCGGTCGACACCCATATCACAGGCGAGCGCCACAGTCCGGCGCTCAACGAAGCGGGCGAACGGGTGACGGCGACCGCCGAGCTCGCCCGGGATTACCCTGAGGCCCGTCTCCTTCTTTCGGGTGGAGCAAATCACCTTGTCCATGACAACACTCCAACGGAATCGCAGATCGCCAGGGATGTGCTGGTGAAGATTGGTGTGCCTGAGAGCCGCATCACAGTTGAAGAGCTGTCCCGCAACACCTGCGAAAACGGATCGCAAAGCGCGGCGGTATTTCAGACGAAACCCGGGGAACAATGGCTGCTCGTCACTTCCGCGAGCCACATGCCGCGTGCTGTCGCATGTTTTCGGGCGGCCGGAGCCAAAATCATTCCCTATCCCGTGGATTACCGTACCCGCGGCAGCGCTGACCTCCGGAGACCCGTGGCGACGATTGCCGCCGGCCTTGCCACATCCGATCTCGCCGCGCATGAATGGCTGGGTTTATTGATCTACAGGGCGCTCGGATTGACCGACGAGTTGTTTCCTGCCGCGTAGACCGGATCCTGAGGCGAACGCACATTCTTCTGCGATGGGAACAATATCTGCCTGCCGCCGTTTCGGGGATGGAGGCCACACTCGAGCATGTTCGACATCGCAAGGTTCACCCAAATCCTTATAGCTTGCCTTTTGGCCGTCGTTCTGGCGGCGGGAACCATGCCAGCGCGTGCCGACAATCATTTCACGACAACCAATCAGGCAATAGCAGACTGCGCCAAGGAACATCGGACCTCCGGTGATAAGCACACTGCTAAATATCCTTCGGGGCAGGCACAATGCTGCTCGATTGGACACTGCTGGGTGGCAACCGAGATCGGTGCCCCTTTCTTTGCCGTTGCTGAAACAAGACTAAAGGTTGCCGATCTCACGAACCTGATGACCGTCAGCCACCCCTCCGCACGGCTTGAGCGACCTCCGCAAACGATCTGACTTCACTCGTTTCAACGTTATGCCTCACGCGTTCCGGCGGAGGCATTGATTCAATCCACGTTTCGTGAAGGAAGAAAACAATGCGTATTTTAACTCCAATACTGACTGCCGTGATGCTGCTCGGAGGTACTTCGTTTGCCTTGTCACAGGAAGCGATGAGCAAGGACCATAAGATGGATGCAATGGCTTCCGAAATGCCTGCCGCCTGCAAAGCTGCCGACGGCATGAAAATGTCGAAAACCCGGACCCCAATGCATAAGATGCCCAAGATGGACGCTGCGCATTCCGATCTTATGGACGCCATGATGGGCATGATGAAGCCTGCCGCCATGCAGGGCATGATGGCGAAGGACCCGGATGTAGCATTCGTGTGCGGCATGATCGTCCACCATCAGGGCGCGATCAATATGGCCAACGCCGAACTCAAGAACGGGGATGACCCGTGGGCGAAAGACATGGCCCAAAAGGTCATCGATGCCCAGACCAAGGAAATTGCCGACATGACGACATGGCTGGACAAGCAAGCGAAATGACGTTAAACGAAGAAGGAGGATCATCATGATGAACCATACAAACGCCGACATGAAAGCCTGCATCGAACATTGCCTGGCCTGTTACGCGACATGCCTTTCCACCGCAACCGGACACTGCCTTGAGAAGGGCGGCGAGCATACCGAGAAGAAGCATTTCACATTGATGCTCGCCTGTGCTGAAATCTGCCGGACGTCGGCCCACTTCATGCTTATCGGCTCACCGCATCACAAGCATACTTGCGGTGAGTGCGCGGAGATATGTGCGGAGTGTGCGGACGACTGCGAGAGGATCGGCGACATGCAGGAATGTGTCGACGCCTGCCGCCGCTGCGCCGAATCCTGCAGGAAAATGGCCGCCTGAAGCCAGTCACGCGCGGGTGGCAATAATAGTGCCGCCCGCGCGGATTTCCGCTTGTGCTTCCAGTAAGTGGAAGCTTTACTTTGCCTCGATGTTGCCGGGAAAACATATGCGATTTCGTACTTGCACGTCTGCAGACAGACGTACGGTTTTACGGTTGCTTTGACCGTCGGGGTTTCGTGCGCACTTTTTTCGGGCGCTTGGGCGGACCCCGAAATCCGCGGCATCGTCAAGATGCGGCAGGAATCCATGAAGGAAATGGCGAAGGCGGGCAAGACCATAGCGGGGATGTTTGAAGGCAAGATTCCCTATAGCGCCTCCGACTTCAAGCAGGCAGCCGAAACGATCAAGACTCGGTCCGGCGACGCGCTCATTAAGGAATTTCCCGCCATGTCGCTCGGCCCGCCGTCAGCTGCGAAAACCGAAATTGAACTGTCGCATGACGAGTTTGACGCACTCGCCCGCAAGGTCGCTGAGTTTGCCGCCGTTGTTTCCGCATCGGCGGACAAGGCACCGGACGGAATATCGCAGGACATGCGGATGGGCGCTTCGGTGTCCACTACGGGCAGCAGTCTTCTTTGGAAACGCAGGGCAGGTCGGGACGAAAAACAAGACATCCGCAAGATTCCGGCCGAGCATGCCTTTCATCTCATGATGCAGGAATGTTGGGCCTGTCACACCAAATTTCGGGAAAAGGTCCAGTAACAGTCGGCATTTGCCGTCAACGCCAATGAATTGTGCACGGAGAGCCTACCATGTTCGTTCAACCGATCGATTACATCCTTGCAGCCTGGTTTGTCCTCGCCGCAATCAGCACGGCCTACGTGGCGTGGGACCAATTCCACAACAATCCCGAACCGGCCGTGATGAAGTGGGGTTTCATTCTCGTCACCCTCTATCTCGGACCTGTCGGCCTCCTGCTCTACGTGCTGGCCGACAAGGAGCCGAGACCCGGCACCCATGAAGAATTCATACAGCCGCTGTGGAAGCAGGGCATCGGCAGCACCATTCACTGTGTCGCGGGCGACGCCACCGGGATCATCATCGCGGCCACCATCACTGCAGTGATCGGTTTGCCCATGTGGGTGGACATTATCATCGAGTATATCGCTGGCTTTGCCGTGGGCCTGTTCATCTTTCAGGCGCTGTTCATGAAGAACATGATGGGCGGTACCTATTGGGAGAATGTCCGCAACTCGTTCATGCCTGAATTCATCAGCATGAACGCCATGATGGCGGGGATGGCTCCGGTAATGGCCATACTGATGATGGGCCGCGACATGCGTGCCATGTGGCCGGGAGAACTCCTGTTCTGGGGAGTCATGGCTCTCGGCATCGGTGTCGGTTTCGCGGTGGCGTATCCCTTCAATGTCTGGCTGGTCTCCAAAGGACTCAAGCACGGCCTGATGACCGAGCGCAAGGAGCGCGTGGCGCAAGCAGCGCATGCCCACCACGCAAAAGCAAAGTCGAGTGCGCACGAAGGACACAGTGCGCCTGATCAGGACAACCAACCGCAACAAGGCAAACATGGGCAGGACAAGAAATCCGCTCACGGCCAACACAGCGGGGGTCTGCCTCCCGCTTTCGCCCCGACACGCACGCAGGTTGCCGCAATGGCGACATTCACCACATTGATGCTGGTCGGCGGCTTCGCGTATCCGTTTACCAAGGTCAACATGCAGCTCACGGCGCACGAAGTCGGCGGCACGATTATGGCTCCGGGTATGATCATGGATTTCGACACCCCGGCCGATTCCATGCGCGACATGGCTGCCGTCGATCCTCGACTTACAGCCTTCAAGGCCGAAGATGATGCCCAGGGAGGCAAGGTGTTGGAACCCCGCATCGAAGATGGAGTGAAAGTGTTCGATCTCGAGGCGTCGGTCATCCGGTGGTCGATCCTGCCCGGAGAAACGGTCGAGGCGTATGCCTATAACGGCGAGGTGCCGGGTCCCACGCTTCGCGTGACCGAGGGCGACCGCATCCGCATCAATGTCACCAATAAGCTGCCCGAAAGCACCACGATCCATTGGCACGGGCTGATCCTGCCCAACGAGATGGACGGTCCCGCTGAAATCACGCAGGAGCCGATCCAACCGGGCAAGAGCTTCACGTATGAGTATACCGTTGGACAGCACGGCACCTATTTCTATCACACGCACGACCATGTCGATCGCCAGCAGTCGCTTGGCCTTTACGGCGCACTGATAATCGATCCGAAAGACCCGGCCGACGATATCGTCGCCGATCTAGAATATACCGTTCAGTTGCAGGAATGGTTGAAACGGGAGTGGCTGACTTTTCCGTCGATGCCGATGGAGGGCGGCTTTCCGAACTTCTTCACCATCAACGGAAAGGCGTTTCCGGCCACGGACACCATCAAGATGAAGCAGGGGCAGCTGCTGAAAGTGCGGTTTGTCGGATCACACACGACCGCCATCCATCCCATGCACATCCACGGCGGACCGTTCCAGGTGGCCGCGGTTGACGGGGAAACGTTGCAGGAATCTGCCCGGTATATGGCGGATACCGTGAATGTCGCGCCGGGACAACGCTACGATGTACTTTGGCGTGCGCAGCGCCCCGGCAAATGGCTCGTCCACTGTCACATCCCGCATCACACGACCAACAACAATGTCGAAATGAAGGGCGGTGGCGGCCTCATGCTGGTGATCGATGTGGAATAGGGATTTGAACAAAAGAGTTGTCACGGCCGTGGTAAAGGCCGTGACATTGGATGTCTCAGGCAGATGCCCGAACCGGAGCGGTGAAGCGTTTCAGCCGCATCGCATTTCCGAGAACAAAGACGCTCGAAAGCGCCATTGCCCCCGCAGCCAGCATCGGCGAGAGCAAGGTTCCTGTAACGGGATAGAGCACGCCCGCCGCAACCGGGATCAGGCTGACATTGTAGGCGAATGCCCAGAACAGGTTCTGGGCTATGTTACGCATCGTCTCCTTGGACAGGGCGATCGCATTGGTCACCCCGAGCAGGTCGCCAGACATCAACACGACATCGGCGCTTTCGATAGCCACATCGGTCCCGGTGCCGATGGCAATACCGACATCGGCTTCAGCAAGCGCCGGCGCGTCATTGATGCGTCACCGACAAACGTGACTGTCCGGCCGCCAGCCCTCAGGCGCTTGACCGCCTCGACCTTGCCGTCCGGCAGGACTTCGGCAACGATCTCGTCGATGCCCAGTTTCGCGGCTATGGCTTCTGCAGTCCGGCGGTTGTCTCCCGTGATCATAGCAACCTTCAGGCCAAGCCCATGCATCGCACGAATGGCCTCGGCCGTTGTTGGCTTGATCGGATCGGAGACCGCAACGATCGCGGCAAGCCTGCCATCGACAGCCGCGTAGAGCGGTGTCTTGGCGTCATGACCCATTTGCCCGGCTATAGTTGCGAAAACGCCGACATTGACGCCGAGTTTCTCCATGTAGCGGTCAGCCCCCACGGAGACGGTGACGCCGCCGATATTGGCGGTGACTCCATATCCGGGAATCGCTTCAAAGTCTTGGGCGTCATCGATTTTGATGCCTTCCGACTTCGCCGCTGCGACAATGGCCGCCGCAACCGGATGTTCCGAAGAGGCTTCAACCGAAGCGATCAGCGACAGCACAGGCGCGCGGTCGAATCCTTCGGCCACTTGGACGTCGGTCAGTTCAGGACGGCCTGCTGTAAGCGTTCCCGTCTTGTCGAGGGCTACGACGTGGGTACCCTTCAACGTTTGCAGGGCTTCGCCATTGCGGAAGAGGATGCCAAGCTCGGCGGCGCGACCCGTGCCGACCATAATCGAGGTAGGCGTCGCCAGCCCCATTGCACAGGGGCAGGCGATGATCAGCACCGCAACCGCGTTGACCAGAGCGAAAGTGAGGGCTGGGTCCGGACCGAACAGCAGCCAGGTAACGAACGTCAAGGCCGCAGCCGCCACGACCGCAGGGACGAACCATGCCGTGACCTTGTCGACGAGTGTCTGGATCGGCAGCTTAGAGCCCTGCGCGGTTTCCACCATCTTGATGATCTGGGCGAGCAGGGTGTCCGACCCGACCTTTGTGGCCCGGTAGGTGAAGCTACCGGTCTTGTTGATTGTGCTGCCGATAACTTCGTTACCTGCCGTCTTGGCCACAGGGATTGGTTCGCCCGATATCATGGATTCGTCCACATAGGATGAACCGCCGAGAACCTCGCCGTCGACCGGGACCTTGTCGCCGGGGCGTACCTGGATGATGTCGCCGACCTGCACGTCCTGAAGGGCGACGTCGACAAATTCGCCGTTGCGCTCGACGCGGGCGGATTTTGCCTGAAGGCCCATCAGCCTTTTGATTGCCTCGCTCGTGCGTCCCTTGGCTTTTGCTTCCAGAAACCGTCCGAGCAGGATCAGCGTAATGATGACGGCGGATGCCTCATAGTAGACGTAAGCAGTGCCCTCAGGCAGCACATGCGGGGCGAACGTCGCAATGACCGAATAGGCCCACGCAGTACTCGATCCCAATATGACCAGTGAGTTCATCTCTGGAGCAAAACGGGCGAGGGCGGGCAAACCCTTTTTATAAAACCGCAACCCGGGACCGAACTGGACGATGGTCGCCAGAACGAAGTAGAGAATATAGAGAGGTTGTTGTCCGACGACAGTCAGAAGCCAATGATGCATCGCCGGAATAAGGTGAGACCCCGTTTCGAGAACGAAGATGGGAAGCGTCAGGACTGCCGCTATCGACAAGTCCCGTTTCAAGCTCCGTAGTTCCCGGTCCTTTGCTTCCTGGCGGGCGTCGCCGTCCGTTGCCGCAGCAGTCTGGCGGCTCGGTTCATAGCCTGCCTGCCGGATCGCGGCATCTATAGCGGTGGACGGTGTACCCGCCACCGTTTCAACAGTGGCGCGTTCAGTGGCTAGGTTGACCGAGGCCTTGACGACGCCGGGTACTGCGGCAATCGCCAATTCCACGCGGCGTACGCACGAGGCGCAGGTCATGCCTTCGATGCCGATTTCGGAGACCTCGGTACCGACCTCATATCCTGCGCCTTGAATGGCGGCCATGACCTCTTGAGTTTTCATCGGACCATTGAAGCCAACCGCAGCCGTTTCAGTGGCGAGATTTACCGAGGCCGACATTACTCCGGGAACTTTGGCGATCGCCATTTCCACGCGGCGTACGCAGGAAGCGCAAGTCATGCCTTCGATCCGTCTTGCCGAGGATGAAACCGATCAATTGTCCGCCTGCCACCCCGCCCAATGTGCCCATCACGGCATTCCAGAACGCACCCACATCAGCGACATGAACGATTTTCCCGAACACGGAACCGCCGAGAAATCCGCCTAATAATTGAGCAATAAGAGAAACCATTAGCTTCCTAATAGTCGAACTTGGATCAATACAGGAAGAGGCTATCAAATAATGCTTCCTGCTTCTTAGGATCAGTTTTGGACTGCAAATCTGTCTAAACATAAAACAACAGTAATGTTGCTATATCAAGCCCCATTTTCGCCACATTAGGAACTAGTTAAGAGCAGCCACGAGCAGTTGTAATCGTTTGATTGACTGTGAATAACTGCTCTTCATGTACCAATATGGTACACATTATTCTAATCGCGGATACGTTGCAGACGATCCATCGCACAAGGAATGGGGTTATTCGCCGTGAGCCGGTACAGAATCTTGGTTCTGAAAGACGACGAAACCGACGAAGAAGGCGCAATTGGTTACGATCGTCCAATGAGATCGTTCTTTTTTCAGGGCTTTGTCAACCAAGACCCGGAAGATGACAGACCGGAAATCTGGCTTGGTAACATTCTGGACGAATACCCAACCCTCGAAACCTTGCTCAATGAAGTGAAGCGCAGAGGCTACAAGATCGGTGCGCTTGAACACAGCGCGATCATCGAAATGATGCGCGAGGCAGGAGAAAAGCCCGTACCAAGTCTTGCAGAACGTCTTGGTCTTATGATCTGACACCATGAAAGGGCAATAACTTACCTATGAACGGAAAAGAATTTCACCGGAAAATCTGGGAAATATTAGAGCCTCTCGATTCCTCAAATTTTCAGGTTCTTCGTGCTGTGGCAGCAGCGAATAACGATATCGAAAAGATCGAAGCTCAGACCGAAATCAAACTTCCAGACTACTACAGGGATTTTGTCAGTTCGGGGAATTGCAATGGCTTGGCCGTTTGCGCGCGCGAAGAAGTCTGGCCAGCTCCAAAAGAGGGCGACATAGCGCCCGCATGGACCTTTTATCGCGGCGTGACTTTGCTTGGTATTGATGCGCCCGATCTACCCGAATTTGCGAGCATTGCCGAAACGCATGATAGGCTCATAGCCAAAGGCATCGAAAACGTTTTGCCGCTCATCAAGATTTGGGGCAATGGCAGTTCATTTTATGGCGTCAACCGTTCTGGTGAAACCGTCATTGCCGAAGATGACGAAGTGACGATCTTAAAAGGCGATCTTACGGACGTTTATGCGGAAATGATCGCAAATCTAGTCCAATATCAAAAGGACATGGAAAAGAGGCTTGAAGCCTCACGCGGCCTGTTTGGCAAAAGCAGATAAATGAAGCGGCCCGTAGGCCGCTGCTTTTATTCTTATTTAATCGGAACGCATGGAATTTTTTGCGCAGGGATTACACCCGTCTTGATATCAGCTGGGCCGGTACGTGCTGCCGAGCAACCAAACAGGGACTTATCATCCTGCAGAATGATAAGCGGTCCGACCGTTCCTTTAATTTCAAAGCCTTCTGACACAAGCTCCACGATGGATTTTTGCCCCTCGGTCAACTGAGCAGGCTCATTCGTGGTGAATCCTTGAGCAAGGGCCGGGTTGGACACAATAATCAGCGCCGCAGACGCCATGAGAACGGTTTTCATGGTTGTTTCCTTTTCGTTGTCGATACCTGGAGCGGCCATTTAGTGGCAGTTAATCGGCATAGTAATTGCTTGGAATCCCTTTCGGGCCTTCGGATAGTGAATGACGCCGGAATCTGCCTTGCAGCCGGTGGCCGTTGAAATCAATTTTTCCGCGTCATTACTCCAAATCGACAATTCATCGTTGTAAGTTAGCGTGGCTTCCGTCTTTGCTGTCCTGTCCCAAGAAACTTGTACGTCCGAGCCTTTGAATTGTACCGTCTTCACTTCCTTTGTCGTAACTGTATTCACGTCACTGCTTGAAGTCGTGGAACATGCAGAAACAGTCATCGCAAGAGCGGTCAGAGCAATAAAATTCGTACACGGTTTCAAAAGGTTCTCCAATTCTTTCAGTCTTATCCTAACGCGCAATCTTCGTTGCTTCGCTAGTCATTTTTATCATGGCGCATCGAGCGAATGACAGTCGCAATATTGTCTTCGTCAACTTCTGTCGCAAAATCGCGCATCAAGTGGTTTTTGGCTAACTCGTGGAGCGCTTGAAGCACTTCGATTTGGACCCATCCCGCATCCACGCCACGATCTGTCAGCGCTATAAAGGCATCTTCCAGAGCCTCTTGGCAGTGAATATCGCGGTCGGGATAATCGCCAAGTTTGCGCGGCCCGCGTATTTTCTGTTCTTCGCTCATGGTTTCGTTCCCATCTTTTAAGCTATTCAAACCAAGCAGAATATAATTCAGGACAAACCGCTGTCGCGACCGCGCTCTATTCGCTTTGCTCACCGAGCCAGCAAGCCGTCTCGGCCCATGCGGGTAACGATCGCTTTTGCAATCATGCCATTTTTTCGTGCGATGACACAAAAACACGTCTGGCACGTTTATGCAGTATGGCGCGTTCAATTAAATCTTCGCAAACCGTTTTCGACCCAATGCCGGAACGCATAGAGCCGTGTCTGGCGCTGTTGGTTCCACGCCCGCCAAAAGGGCCAGATTGGGGTTTTGAGGTCAAATGGGATGGGTATCGTCTTGCGATCCACGTTGAGCCGAACCGCCTGCGTGTCCTGACCCGTGGCGGTCATGACTGGACGCCCCGATTCAACCACATCGCGCAAGCCGCTCTGGATCTCGGCCACGCTTCAATGATCCTTGATGGTGAGGCTGTTGTACTTGATGATAGCGGGCGGTCTGATTTCGGAGCCTTGCAACGGGCGCTTGGTGGCCGTGGCGGCAAGCGCTTTGCCGCTGAATCCCTCTTTTACGTCTTCGATCTTCTCTATCTGGACGGGCGCGATCTGACAGGCATGCCCTTGCGCGAGCGGCGCGCAAAGCTCGCCAGTCTGCTTAGCGCAAGACCCTCGCCGGTCATCCGCTTTTCCGAGACAATGGAAGCCGATGGAGAGGCATTATTCAAAATCGCATGCGCACATGATCTGGAGGGCATTATCGCCAAAAGGCTTGATAGCCCTTACAGACCGGGGAGACATGGCGAATGGCAGAAAATCAAATGCATCCAGAGCGACAGCTTCGTCATTGTCGGCTTTGAGCCGTCCACGACGATGCGCGGCGCAATTTCCCGGCTTTTGCTTGGAGCGCGCAAAGGCAAAAGCCTTGTTTATGTCGGTGGCGTCGGAACCGGTTTCAGCCATAAAATGGCCCGCGACCTGAAAATGCGCCTGGAAGCTATTCCGGTCACAAAACCGCCCGTTGCACTCAAACGCAAAAATGCGGTGTTCGCCCGGCCCGAATACATCGCTGAAATCGAATATCGGGCTTGGACAGACGATGGCAAGTTGCGCCACGCTTCGTTCAAGGGGCTTCGCGAGGCTGCCGACAATGCCGATATTTTCGAGATAAAGGGGGACACGTGACGATAGCGCCTATGCCAATCCACCGACAAAACCGCTCATTTCATCGAGCCGCACTTTCGCCAGACGTACCCGGCCCTTGCAGCCCCGTGCACGGCATGTCGATTGTGCTTCCACCTCGTCAATATAACGCTGGCTTGCTTCGGCATCGGTGCATAGGATCTCACGCGTCAGATAATGCACATGCCCGCAAATGCGGCATCGTGCTTCAAGCTTGTCCGTATCGCTCAAGTCGCTTGCGCGCAGTTGTTGTTTCCATCCCATAATGTCACCAAAAATCTTCCGCTGAAGGAATACGGGTAAAGCTGATCTTTCCTCCTGCATGACCGCCTTTCGGCGGTCGCCATTCGCCAACGCTCACCACCGTACCGGCATAGCGCGTGTTCAGACGATCTATCGCCATCGATGCGGATTCCCATCGACGCCGTTGACGATCATCATTGTTCAGCAAGTCCAACTGGCGTTCGCTGGCGTCGGAAAGATCGTAAAGCGTTACACCAACCCGGAAGATTGTCAGCCCACGCGGATAGGTCTTTGCGACCTCGGCCCAAAGTTCCGCCAGCGCTGACAATATGGCTTGGTCGTCATTGACGACCGGCAATTGCCGCTTGCCCATCCAAGACCCGTCCCGGATCGATAGCCAAAGCCAAAGACCGGACGCATAGAAATTTTCACGGCGCATCCGCCGCGCCGCTTTTGTCAAAAGCAGGCGAGTGATTTCCGATGCGCCGCTTATCGTCCGGCTGTCTGGTGGAAGAACGCGGCCATGACCGAACATGCCCCGCTTGGACGCGGGAGCCTGAATATCGTAGCCATGCAGCGCATACCACATGCGCTCGCCGGTTACGTTGCCCCACAGCTTGCGCATGTGTTTTGGCTGAATTGCGTAAAGCTGTTCAGTCGTGAAAATGCCAGCCCGATAAAGCCGCTTTGCCATATTGCCGCCGACGCCGGGAATATCTTCCATATTCACGGCCATCAGTGGCGCGGGCATCGCTTCGGGACGCCAGATCGCCACGCCATTGCCATAGCCGCCCGCGTAGCTACGCTTGCTTGCCTTGCAGGCCATCTTGGCAAGCTGGCGGTTGGCTGCAAATCCCATGCTGCATGTGATCCATGGCCCTACCAGCTCGAAGATTGCATCCTTGACATTGCGGGCCAGCCCTTCGGGGTCTGCGCGGGCATTTTCATCAAGCCGACACGTCAGCTCGTCGATGGATTTTGCCGTATCAATGGGAATGACGGCTTCTATTTCCGACAACAAGGCATTATGCGCCCGTCGATAAAGGTCAGGCTTTTGCGGCACCAGAACTATGTCCGGACACAGCCGCCTTGCTTCATCGACCGGCATCACATTCTTGACGCCACGTATCTTTGCCTCACGCGAACAAGCGATAATTGACGTGCGCGTTGTCCCTTCAAACGGCACAACGCCAACCGGACGACCACGCAGCCGCTTGTCTGCCAGCATTTCAACGGAAGCGAAAAAACCGTCGAAATCCATATAGACCCGCTCAATGGTCTCTGGCTTGCGCATTATTGCTCCGTTTACAAGGACGAACGAACCCACTCCGGCGCACATAGCGCGCAGGAATACATTCCATTTCTGTGAAGATGTTCCTATTATGTTCTCATGCGTGCCGGTGTCAACTGGCAAGCCGAAATGTGGATAAAATAGTCAAATGGGCCCCGTCTCCGTTTGACCAGGCGCAGCGTTGCTTTGCGCTTGGTCAAACGTAACCGAGCGTGTCTTCCTTTAATGAAAAGGCTTCTAATCGTTGGCGGAACTGTCCGGCGCAAACAGAACCGGGCCGCTGTTGCGCGAAAAGCCCGCTGGCTGGCTGTTATAGTAATAGCTCAGCGTGAGCGCCGCAGATTGCAAAGCCGCTTCGATCCCTTCGCGGTTCGCAAGCTCGATCAGTGCATTCCTGAAAGCATCTGCAAGTTCGGAGTTATCCATGCGCAAAGTGTACTCATCCTCGCCGCAAATGCCAAATTCCCGTTACCAGACTGGTTAACTCCGCCAGATTGGACGGGATGCGGAAATCAGCGGTCAACCCGGCACCTTGCGCGGGAACAAAGCAACAGGAGCGTTGACGATATCAGCCCCAAACCTTCGCACGAGCCGTTTTCCTTGCGGTTGAGCCGGTAGCGCAGCCTCGTTTTTCTCCAAAGAGATCAAGGCCGGCTACAATCCCTTCGAACGCAAAATCTGGACCGCCGCGCGCGTGTCGCAAGGCCACGGTTATGCGGTTACGCAACGTCAATTTTCCCCGGCCAGACGGCCTTCCTCGCGCCCGCTTACGCTCCAAAATTGACTTAACCGAACCTTGCGCCCCGCGCTTTTACGGCAGTCTTACCGATTTGCACGAAGGGAATTGGCCCTCGATCAAGGAGAAAGAACATGGCTACCATCGGTTACGTCACCCGCAGGGAAAACGGCTCTTACGAAGGCCATCTGCGCACTCTTACACTCAACGCACCCGTCACCTTTGTTCCGATCGAACGCACGAGCGAAAAAGCCCCTGATTTCCGCATCCTGTCCAACCGCTCGGAAGTTGGAGCCGCATGGATCAAGAAAGGGCAGCAGAGCGGAAGCGAATACGTCTCCGTCACCATCGACACCCCCGAACTGCCGCATCGCATCATCGCCAATCTCGGGCAAGCCGCAGGCCAGGACGACCCGGACGTGTTCGCCATCATCTGGAACCGCCCATAAGCGCCAGTTAGCAAAAAAGCCCGCCAGAACGGCGGGCTTTTCGCTATCTACAGCGCAAGTGCAAGCGGCTTGACCTGTTATTTTTCCGTCCATCGCATGGCATTGTAAACCGTCATGCGCGAGATACCGTAATGGCTGGCAACACGGTCAACGCTGACACCTAGTCGAACCATCCGTCTCAAAAGATCATAGCTGACCTTCTGGTCATGACGTTTGTTCCGGTTGATACGACCGGCCTTCTCCGCTTCTTCCCGCTTGATACGCTGTGCGTGCAAGCCCTTATTTGCAAGGCCGTTGTTCTTGGCAGTGGAGCGGTGAACCAGCTCCAAATCTAAAGCCTGCATCAGCGTATGTTCGGGCAAAGCCCATTTTGCCTTGTACGCTTGAGGTGTCAGTCCATGTGCAGCATTGATATGACGGGTCAATGTGCGCAAATGTCTACCGCATTCTAGACATACGATCTTCTCATTGCTCATAGCCGCATTTTAGATAAGGAAGCCAGATTATCAATCTGGCTGGTTTTTCCTTTTCTTTTGCCCCTATCGCCAGTGCAATTTTCCGTCAATGGACAAGCGCAAAGCGTTGCAGCCGGAACAAAAACGGCTTTCAGGCTGCGCCCGAACCTTCCGTTTTTCTTCCGTCTGCAATCCTTGACTGAAAATCACACTGTCTGGGGGCGGTCTGCGCCCGCCCCCTCTGCCGCGGTTAATGCACAAGGCATTACCCGACAAAGGGCGCGGCTTCGCCCACTGGCAAAAGGAACCTTCGATATGGCAAAACTGACCAGAGCGCAGCGCAAGGCACATGCGGAGGCAGAACGCATTTTGTCGAAAGATCGTCTCACCGAAGATGAGCGCGAGTTTGTTTTCAACAACTGGCATGAAGGCGCTGACTTCAACAATGCTCATGCAGGTGCCTTTTTCACGCCCTACGATATGGCCGCTGATTTTGCCATCGATGCAGGACAAGGCCGCGTCATCGATCTTTGCGCGGGCATTGGCGTTTTGTCCTACTTCACGATTGCCCGCAGCCGTTGGGCAACCGAACCCGCCTCGGTGACTTGTATCGAACGCAACCCGCGATATGTCGAAATCGGGAAAAAACTCGTACCGGATGCCCATTGGATTTGCGCCGATGTTTTCGACTGGCGCGAATGGTGGCACGATGATCTAGGCGGAAAGACTTTTGATTGGGCCATAGGAAACCCGCCTTTTGGCCGCGTTCGTCGCACGGAAAACGGCCCCCGTTATCACGGCCCCGATTTTGAATTTCACGTGATCGATATAGCATCGCAAATGGCCGACTACGGAACCTTTATCATTCCGCAGCAATCGGCAAGCTTCCAGTATTCCGGACGCCCCTATTACGAACGCCGCACAAATGGCCGTGGCGTCGAGTTCGAGAAACTGACCGGCCTTGTCATGGAATCCGGCGCTGGCGTTGATACGTCGATTTTCAAAGATGAATGGAAAGATACAAGTATCATCTGCGAAATCGCCTGTTTCGAGTTTGCAGAAGCGCGAGAACACCGCGAAAGGGAAATCCAGCGTATCGCTGCAAATCACGTCACCGCCCCCGCTCGCCCCGCCGAACAACTGGCGTTTTTCTAGGAGGTACGGCCATGAGCGAATTTGGCAACAATCGCCGGTCAAGCGTTGAAGTTTACGACACAGATTCCGGGCTTGGCGGCTCTTTTACCGTTGAGATTGTCGAGGACGTTGACGCGGATCGCGTCAAAGTCCGGGTCTGGTATGGTCGGGCAACCCCGTCAGGGTGGGAATGCTGGCACGAATGGGACGGATATCGCTTTATTGTGCGCCGTGATGCGCTCAGGAACAAAAGACAAATGGCGCTGTCAAAACCGGCATAAACTGCCATCGACAGCAGGAAAGCAGCAATTCAGGGAAACAACGATTATGAAAACATGTGTGATAGAGCCATCCTTCGGCAAGGACGAGCACGGCAATCGTATCGTGGAACACTACACAGCATGGGACACTACCTATGCAACCAGTGGCGAAGATGATGTCATAGAGCAATACACGTCTAATTCGAAAATGAATCTCATGATCCATGACCTTCGGTCACAAGGCTACACTGTTGAGACGTGGCAGGAGCTAAAAGAGAAAATTGAAGTTGCTGGAAAAGTACTACTGGACAGAATTGATGATGCTCGCCCTGATCAGGCCACGCTTGAATTAGCCAAAAACGATGCAGCGCAGCTTGTAAAATCAAGATGGGGCGGAAAGTTTTCGCCCCTGCAGCTTGCCGAATTTATCCGGAAGGAGACATTTTCATGAGCAAGATTGTCATATCCGGTACATTGATTGCTTTCATCGCGCTATCAGGATGCGCCGCAGACCGAACCCAGACGGCGCAGCCGCATAAGACTGAAAAGGTCTGCGATTCCAAGAATGCCGCTATCACGGAGAAAGGCGTTATTGTCTGCAAGAATGCGATAACGCTTTAGCCCGGAACGTTTTCTTAAACCACCATCACTTTGCATCAGGACCTAAGTCAACAAGTGCGGAATGTCCGCACTTTTTCATTGACCAACGTGCGGAATTTCGGTATATATAATTTATGCAAACAGTCATCGAAACCCCGGCTTATCTGGCATCTGCCAAGGATGAAAACGTCTCGGATCAGGAGCTAAAAGACATTGTTTCGTTCATCGCGGCAAACCCGGATGCAGGCGATATTATGCCGGGAACCGGCGGCGCTAGGAAATTGAGATTTGGCGGAAAAGGTAAAGGCAAAAGCGGCGGCTATAGAATTATTACCTTTTATGCCGACGAAAACATGCCGGTGTTCTTGCTGGATATTTACAGCAAGGACACGCAAGCGAACCTATCACAAGCAGAACGGAACGAACTCCGCAAACTGCTGACAGCGTTGCCCGGCGAGTGGCGCAAGCACTCGGCAGCGAGGCAAATCAAGAGCAGGAGACATTGATATGAGCAAAGCAGGTTCACGCATCTTGCAGGGTGCAAAGGAAGCATTGGCATTTGCGAAGGGGGAAGCCGATGCGGCGGATTTTGTGGTTCATATCCCGCCATCGGTTGATGTGAAGTCTATTCGCCGCAAGACCGGCCTTTCGCAAAGGGAGTTTGCGGCCCGATATGGTTTCTCATTTGGTCGGGTACGGGATTGGGAACAAGGCCGATCTAACATCGATGGACCGTCAAGATTGTTGCTTACCATCATCGATAAAGAACCCGAAGCGGTCGAACGCGCATTATCCGCAGCCTGATCATAAAGGTGGTGAAGGGATAAGGCATGACCTTTGGAAAAGAGCTTATCCAGAGTGCAAATGAAGCGCTGGCAATCGCACAAAGGCGAGCAGAACCCGCAGCCGTTTTCGTCCCTGAAAGCATTGACGTTGCGGCGATCCGTAAACGCTTGAAACTATCGCAGGCCGAATTTGCAAAGCGGTACGGCCTGCCCGCTGGCACAATCAAGGATTGGGAGCAAAAACGGCGGCAACCAGATCGCGCCGCAATGCTGTTCTTGAAGGTAATTGAACAAGCTCCCGATATGGTGGCGCGAGCTATCCGCGCATAATCGGGCTATGGCCTAAACCCCAAACCGTCCGGCGCCCGCATCGAGCGGGCACCGAACGGTACGAGGAACCCCCCGGTCCCCGGTTCCTCGCGCTCCTCCCCCCGGAATGGTGGATGCCCCGCAAGCGGCTCATCCAGTTTGCCTGTTTAGGTTTTGTCGGCGTCAACGGTCGTTTGCTGATCCAGCTCCACTCCAGCGAGAGTGTGACGGAAACCGAACTTCGTTCGGTCGAGATTTGCCGGTTGATAAACTGGCGGGGCGTCCGTGGCCTGTACCTCCGTGTTTTCATGGTGCTTGTCCTCTTTTCCTGAAAGTGGCCATGCGCAATCTAATCGCTTCGCACGATACGGCATCCGCGGCCTTATACGCGCAACCCCTTCGGGGTTCTCCTCTCCGCTACGCTCCGTTTCGACCGCAAGCGGTGCGCGCGTCCGCTACTGCCGTATTCGAGCTACGCGATTGCGCACAACCACTTTCAGGAGGACAAGCACCATGAAAACACTCATCGCATTTTGCCAGAAGACCGGACGCCGCTTGCGCCAGTTTATCAACCGGCAAATCTCGAAACTGACCCGTGCGGACCAGTTTAAATTTTCCGTCACACTCTCGCTTCCGTTCATCGCGAAAGTCGAGATCAGCTATCAAACGAGCGTCAGCAAAGCCGACAAAACCTAAACAGGCAAACCGGAAGATCGCAGCCTTCCGGCTGCGATCATCCGCCATTCCCCCCGACCCTGACCGAGAACCAATTTGGCTGCGAAACTAAAGACGAGACAGAAATAACACGGCCATAGTCGCACCTGGCGCTACGCACCAGCCGCGAAAATGGAATGCCAAGGCATACAAGCCTGACACCGCCCCCCTGCCATCGAAAAGACGCTCAGTGAAGGGGCAAGCGCGGCGAGCCGCTTGTCGCGTCAAAAAAAACGGCTTTCAGGCTTACGCCCGAACCTTCCGTTTTGTTTTGCCCCGACCCCTTCACAGACCGCCTTTTGGCCGGGAAAAGCTGTTGCTTCCCCGATCACAGGGAAGAGGTCTCGCCCAATGGGGCGATTAATGGAGCGCAGAAAATGGAAGACGCTGAAAAGGCAAATTACGCAATCCGTCTTATCGAAGGTCGGCACCTGACAGCCAGCAACAAACGCCATATCTCGGCTCTTCTAGAGCGCGGTTGGTGGAGCGGCCATAGCAGGCATATTCAGTATGAAACCGCTCGCCTGACAGATGACACGTATCGCGTCATCATCACGCAACGCGAGCGAGACGACATGAAACGGGTACAAACCCGCACCATGCATGCAACCATTCTCGCAACCCCCCGGATGATAAAAAGACGCCGTTAGGCGTCTTTCCAATCTCCGGAATGAACCGATTAATCGCCAGATTTCATATCCGCTTTCTGGCGACTTTTAACGCCTGCGATATAGGCGGCAATTTCATCATCGGTCGCGAATTTGCCATCAACCTTAAATGTCGTCGTCCATTCAGCCGGTATTGCAGGATCGCGTGCCTTATCAGTGAATGAGGCTTCAAGCGGTACGACGACCTTATATAAATGCTCACCGACGCCAGACACCAAGCACCTAACGCCATGCTTATCGGTTCCGAGCAAGGTGCTAAATTCAGTAGAGCGAAACGGCGCTTCTTCCACGCGGTTATCGACCCATTGCAAACCGCCCAATGTCCCCAAAGGCTTGCGCTTCCATTCAAGATAACTGGTTTTTCCGAAATAGCGTTCTAACGTCAACGCCGTTTCACCGTGGTTTACTTGCACAATTATCGTCGTGCCCACGCTCGCCATGAGCGTCTTTAGCGCGTCCTGACCATATTTCTCTGATACCTGAGCGGCATCTTGCAACCCAAGAACTACGCAAATACCCTTGGAACGGCCAACGGTAACAAAGGTCTGAAACTGGTTGATGTGCGGGAGTTGCGCCCATTCATCCATGAAGAACCATATGCGCCGCAAATCGTCATCGTTTAGCGATTTGCTGTCAGTAACGGTATTGATCGCAATCGCGTAAATAGAGGAAATCCAAGCGTCTGACAGCGCGGAAAACTGACCATCATGCTTGATAATGACGGTTCCGAATTTAACTTCGTCCTTCAACCATTCGCGGATCGAGAACAGTTTCTTTCCCTCATAAGACGGCCATACGGTCGCCAGCATATCCAGCATTCCCATATGCGCTTCAAGAGTGGATCGCGTGGACATGACCTGTTTGAAATCAGCTTCAAGGAATAGATTTGTACCACGGCTGTACTTTAATGCCGTCGCCAGAAGTGTTTCATTGTCCTTTCTGGTCTCTTCCAGAAGGTCAGCCCATGTCCATTTACCCGGATTGGTCGCCATTAGTTTAATGATGCAAACCGCCAGCACTGCCCGCGCACTGTCAGAGAAAAATCGATTGGCCGCTTGAGGTACAAGACGATTGGCAAGCTCAATTGCTTCCTGTGAAACAACCAAATCCCTCGCAATATCCCAAACAGCCGAACGGTCATCAGTGGGGCTTAGAATTGTCGGTTCATAACCCATGGCACCCACAATATTGGGTGGAACGATTTTGGTGTAATCGCCCTTTTGATCGAAGATAATAACTTTGTCATTCCGCTCAACAGCAGCATGAATCATGCGCGACATGATTATGGTTTTACCGCCACCGGGAGCGCCAATGATATTGAAGTGGCGCGTTTCACGCGGCAAAGACACGTGCCAGCCGTCAAACATATGGATGCCTGGCACCGCAGGATATTTGCTAGTTTTCTGTTCGTATCTGGCAGCGTCGAGAAGATCCGGCAAACGGCCAACGGTCAAGCCGCTGAGAATGTCTATCGGTTTCACACGCATATAATGAAACCAGATTACAAAGCCCCCGAGCAACAGAAGCGCCACCAGTGGCGATGCAATTGTTATCTGGTAACTTAGCATTTTTGCTGGCGCAAATCCTCCATGAGAGGCGATCAGATCGACACAGCGAGAAGGATAGAGAGGCAAGTAGCAGGTCAGGCTTTCACGAAACGAAAGCCTTGAACTGCTCATAGGCCAATCACGTAAAAGGTAGCCGAAGACAAAGGCCAGTACCGAAAGCACCGCCAAAGTGATGCCGATAAATGTATATGCCGACCAAGACGGACGCGGTTCCTTTTCAATCATTCTTGAACGCCTCTTTGCCAATCGCGGTCATTTCGTGGACATATGCGCTATCGTCTTGCTGCCTTGCTGCCGTGATCAGAACACCGAGAAGAAACGCCTTATCGGCATTTCTTAGCCCGGCTTTAACGGCAAGCCCGCCCAACTGGATTTTCTCATGCGCATCCTTAGCGCGGTCAGATTTTTTCAGCATTGCAAGCTTACCTTTCAGATTACGCAGTCGGTTTCTAAGCCGACCGAGATCACTTATCGGCGCTGTCGCGAAATCGTTTTGCCAATTCCTGAAACGCTTTCTTGAGTTCAGCGGTTGGAACATCAAGCAACCCGCATTCTATTGCCAGTTGGCCAATCTTTTGCGCTTGAGTCGCTGTTGCCTCTTGAAGCTGCGCTTGGAGAGCGGCGATTTCAGCTTCAATCTGTGAGACCGATTTTGTGCCTTTAGGACGCGCCATGAAATGTGTTCCTTTCCATTTCTAAGATATTAGAAGTTACGTTTAATCTTGTAATGGCTATCTCTTTTCGAAGCAAGAAACATGCGCAAGAATGCAGAAAAAGGCGCTGATAACCGGAGACAGCCCGCGCAACCTAAATAGCGCCGTATGGCTGGCGGAGGTAGATAATAGAAATCGTTCGATGCGATTTGTATTATGAGAAAGGGCTTACCCTGCTCATAGTGGTATCAGGAAATGGCACTGATACCGAAGCTATTCCGCGCAATTCAAATTGACCCGATGACGATCACTTGCCCTGCGCCTGGGGTGGTCTGAATATTGCGCGATATATCTCGTGCTACAGAAAGGATCGTTCGATGTCGGCAGAAATTAAATTCATTGGTCTCGACGTTCATCGAGACACAATCGCTATCGCGATAGCGGAAGGGGATATGAAGCAGGAGGTGCGGTTTTTTGGAACGGTGGCTAACACCGGTGAAGCTTTGCGATCCGCTTTGAGAAAGATTGGACAAGACGGCGCGGAATTACGCGTTTGTTATGAATCTGGACCATGCGGGTTTGTCGTTTACCGATTTCTGCTGAAACTCGGCATTGATTGCATAGTGATCTCACCATCGTCGATGCCTCGCCGGCCGAATGATCGGGTCAAAACGGACCGTAGAGATGCGCAAACTCTGGCTCGCCTATTACGCGCAGGAGAACTTGTAGCGGTCTGGGTACCTGATGAAGCGCATGAAGCTGTCCGAGATGTCGTCCGTGCTCACCGGCAGACCAAGCAGGACATTGCATCTGCAAAATCCAGTTTGAAAAGTTTCCTCTTACGCCATGATCGCCGCTTCCCTGGCAAAGCAATCTGGGGTGGCGGTCACTGGCGGTGGCTTTCCGAGCAGACGTTTCCATTCCCGCACCAGCAATTTGTGTTTGAGGAATACAAACGGCGTATCAAAGAACTTGAAGAGCGTTGCACACGGTTGGAAATGGTCCTCGAAGAAGCATTGCAAGACTGGGCGTTGGCGCCGATTGTCATGGCCTTGCAAGCCCTGCGCGGCATCAAACTCATCGCGGCAACAACTCTTGTGGCCGAAATCGGAGATTTGCATCGCTTCGATAGTCCCAAGCAGCTTATGGCGTGGATTGGTCTGGTTCCAGCCGAGTATTCTAGCGGCAAGCGGATCAAACGGGGCGAGATCACCCGCGCCGGAAACGCTGCTGCCCGTTCAATGCTGATTGAATCAGCTTGGCACTATCGCTTTCCGGCCCGTGAAGGTCGAGCCCTCCGCGAGCGCAATGGCAACATACCAGACAACATCCGCGCCATAGCCTGGAAAGCCCAGGTTCGGCTGTGTGGTAAATATCGTCGCCTGGCGGCAACAGGGAAACAGACGGTCAAAATTGTTGTAGCAGTTGCCCGGGAGCTCGTTGGCTTCATCTGGGACATTGCGCGGCATACGCAAGGTATAGCCGTGACAGCCCAGCGCTAGCGCGTGACGGGCGAAGCTGGTCGGGGTTGCGAAGCCCCGAGCGCGCGGATCCAAACATAGGAGGATGAAAAACACAATGAAACGCTGAACCTGGCTGGCGTGCTGTACGTCCTGATTGACGCGGATAATCCTCGATACAGCGCGGGGGCAGAACTATTCGATGCCCGCCAAATTGACGGAGGAAGGTCCACGACGAAAAAGGGTCGTGCGGTAACCAACCCGCGAATAGGTGCTTGATCAATCGTCGTCAGACAACAGACGTGCAGTACACCAGCCAGGTTCTACATTTATAATTTGCGTCCTGCAGTAAGGGGATGCAGTCTTGTCGTGCGCAATTCCAGACGTGATCGTCATAGGAGCGCTGTAGGAATAGCGTAGGTCGAATAATAAGACGCTCGATGCGTCTGATTATTCCCACACTATGCGATTGGCGTAAGTGAGTCACGTTAGTTCGGCTCTGGTCCGTGTGTCATTTATTGCAGATAAGACCGCGCGCAGCGCGGACGATATTGGGAAATCCGATGAAGCCATATTCAAATGAATTTCAACTCAATAGCGAATATCCGGCTGCGATTAACACGGTATGATCTGAGTGTGTATCGTTCGATTACCCCCGGCGGAAGACACTACACCATGAACCGCGAAAGCCCTGATCATAGCTAATCCGCCGATGGGGGTTCGGCATTTGTTGTTAATCCCTGTGATTGATCCATAGCACCAGTCCCGGAGAACCGAGAGCGAAGCGAACGAAAGTTTTCTAAGGGCGCACTTAGAAGTTTTTTTCAAAACTTCTTTATGGTAGTGCTTTCGCCATGGCGATTTATCATCTGAGCGTAAAGGAGTTCAGTGTAGCACGGGGGCAAAGTGCCGTCGCGGCTGTCGCCTATCGCCGTGCCGCGAACCTGTTCAATGAATCCACCGGCCAATATCACTCCTATAGCAACAAGCCTGCCGTCATCCATTCGGAGTTTGCTATTCCTGAAGGATCGCCAAAATGGGTCAGGGAGCTATCGGAGTTGCCGGGCGATCAGCCTTCGCAAAAATTCTGGTCGCAGGTCGAGCATCATAATACCCGTATCAATTCGCGGTTAGCCAATGAAATTGTGCTTGCCTTGCCGATCGAACTGACCAGTGATCAGAACATTGATCTTGTTCGACAGTTCGTTTCGGAAAAACTGACATCACGTGGTTTGGTGGCGGACTGGTCTTATCATGCCGTCCCGGAAAATCCGCATGTCCATATAATGGTTCAGACGAGGCCGTTTGCTGAGAACGGTTTCGGACCAGTCATGAAGCCCGTTCTTGATAACGAAGGGAATATCAGTCGGGACAAGAACGGCAAGATTCAGTATTCCCTTTTCGGTATAAGCAAGCTCGATCTTCCGGGCATTCGTGAGGCATGGGCCACTGTTCAAAACCATCATTTAGCCATGCACGGTCATGATGTACGCGTTGACCATCGTTCCTACGAAGAGCAAGGAATTGCACTTGTACCAACTACCCATATTGGTGTCGGTGCCAATGCAATCGTTGCCAATGGTGGTCAATCAGATCGGATCGAGCGCAACAACGAAATCCAGTCGATCAATCGTCAAGCTGTACTGGATAATCCGGAAATTATTCTCGATAAAATTACGGCTCAGAAATCCGTCTTCAATGATCGAGACATAGCGCGAGAGGTGTTTAAATACACAGATAACCGGGCAGATTATCAAAGCGTCATACTTCGGATTGGCGCATCAGATAATCTAATCGCACTCGGCGCCCCTGTTTATGATCCTGTTTCGGATAAAGAGATTACGCCTGCAACTTATACCACGCGGGCTGTCTTCGAAAACGAATACAGCATTCTTGAGAACGCCGAGAAACTTCACGGGCAACACACGTTCTATGTTCCTGAAAAGCGCGTTCAGGCTTCAATTAATTCGTTTGAGAAAGACAAGGGCTTTTCGCTTTCGGACGAACAGAAGGCGGTTATTCGGTACGTTACGCAAGCCCAAGGTATTGCAACGGTTGTTGGCTACGCGGGTGCTGGTAAGTCAACAGTAATGAATGTCGTGCGACAGGCTTATGAAGCCAATGGAGCGCGGGTATACGGCGCTGCCCTGGCTGGTGTTGCTGTTGACGGGCTTCGTGAATCTAGCGGGATCAATAGCCGGACAATTCGCTCATGGGAGGTGAATTGGGAAAGAGATAAGCGTAACCTACAAGCCGGTGATGTATTCGTGCTGGACGAAGCTGGCATGGTTTCGTCGCAGCAAATGCGTACCATTGTTGAACATGTCGAAAAGGCCGGTGCCAAGCTTATTATCGTAGGCGATCATCGTCAGCTTCAACCAATCATGTCAGGTGCTGCATTCCGGGGTATTGCGGAGAATGTCGGTTATCGCGAACTTACGGGGATCATTCGTCAACGCAATCCGGAGCATGTTGCAGCTTCATTGCATTTGGCAAGAGGCGAAACGCGGCAGGCGCTTGAGCGTCATGAAGCGCTTGGTAATATTCAGATCAGCGCCAAGGGTGTTGATGCTCGAAAGCAGATTGTCCAAGAATGGGGGCAAAGCTGGAACGCGGGCAACGATGCAATTATCCTCACACATCGCAATGACGATGTGGAAGCGCTCAATCAATATGCGCGTTCGCTTTTGAAAGATGCAGGCGGTTTACAAGACGAGTTTTCTCTAACGACGAGCAAGGGAACCAAATCGTTTGCGATTGGCGACAAGATCATATTCCTTGAGGGTGATTATGAAACGGGTTTGAAAAACGGCTCGGTCGGCTTCATCACCGAATACGATCAGAAAACCCGTTCTCTTTCAGTTGAAGTCGATAATGGTAAAATGGTCAGTATCGATACGGCGCGCTATAATTCGTTCACGCATGGATATGCCCAGACCATTCATAAGTCGCAGGGCAAGACCGTTGACGATGCCTTTATTTATGCAACGAGCATGATGGACGCTCAGTTGAGCTATGTTGCCTTCACCCGTCATCGAGACAATGTTCGCCTGATCACCAGTCCGGATGCATTCAAGGATCGTGATGATTTTCTCAATCGGTTGTCCAATGATCGGCAGAAGGACGTTTCATTCCTTCATCGCCATACGCAGGACTATGCGGATGCATTGCGTGGCTTTATGGAGCGACGCGATCTTGGTACGCCGTCAGACTGGAAAGCGGCAGTTGAGCGAACAGTCAATCATTGGAAAGGCAGACTTGAGCAAGTAACCGAGCGTTTGCGGTCCGTTCGTCGGCGTCTATTCCCGTCGCAAGAAATTCAGACAACGCCCGAACAAAGGGCTCAATCTGTCAGGTCGCCGGTAAACCCGTCGCCAGTTACATCGCCAGTACCGGCACAGACATTGCGCGTTTATCCCGTCATGCCGGACAACGTTCGCCAAGTCGTTGCCAGATTGCAGCACACGTTTGAACATGCCGAACGCATGGACACCGATCGATCACGCAAGGAAGTGTTGAATACCAGCCAGAACGCGTTCGTCGATGGAAGTCACTCACGCGAGGTTCGAACATTTATGGCAAGCCTTAAAGGCGTGATGGGACCGACTACGATCCTTGCGGCGGGACAAAAGTTTAATGCCGAGAAACTTGCCCCTGCCCTATCGCAGTTCTCCGCAGCAGATCAGCAAAAGATTGAAGGTGATTGGCCTGCCCTGCACAGTCTTGCCCGTGCAAGCTTTGCCGTTAATCAACTCGAAGTCGCCAAGCTTATGCATAGCGAAAGTAAGGATAATCGCATCGAGGCGGCTTATGAAAAATCTGTCTCTCTATGGAGAACCCCTGACAAGGAGTTGGTTCCAGCAATGCCGGTATTCAATGAAGATATTGCAAAGACTGTTTCGCGGATCGCGGCCAGCCACCCGGAAACTGTGAAAGCTGCGAATTACATGCAGAAAGATCTAGCGCAGTGTTACACAGACGCGGGGGCAATTGCGAAGCTGTTCATCAATGACGTTCGTAATGGCGTCAATGTTCATGACACGCTTGCGATGATGCAGAAGAATCCGGAGCAGATCGGAGACATGCACGGCAAGCGCAATTTCCTTGGACGACCGAATGAAGAGCGCGCCGCTGCAATCGCTGCTATTCCAGCAGCGGTAAGTGCCATGAGGCATTTCGCATCCCGCTATGAGAACGTCACGCAGGATGTTACCCAGAAGGAGACATTGTTCAGGCAGCAAATGCAGACCGGATTACCGGGACTGTCGCAGGGCGCTACCAATTTCATTGAGAAGTTCAATGACGTTGGTGCGAACAAGGAGCAGCTATTGAACAGTGACGAAGGCAAGCAGGCACGCCGGGAAATCGGAGAGTTCATGTCGGCGTTCACCGAACGATTTGGAAGGTTCGAGACAAGCCCAACCGAAAGCGAGCGGTTTAATCGAGTTGCCGCAACGATCGATCCGGCGATTGCCTCAGAGCTTGCAACACAGGTTCAGCATGTTAAATCTGCCGAACAGAGCATCGACCTCCATTCAAGCGCCTATAGCCTCGGGCAAAGCCAAAGTCTGTCGCAAAGTCGTGGGAATGAGATAGAAGTCTGATTTAGCCAGAAAAACCAGATTGTAATATATTGGAAACTGTGATTAATCTCCTGCAACAAGGGAGATAATCGGATGCGGATTATTGTTGCAACGGGGGCGCTATTGCTCGCTGGCTGCGCACAAACGACTAATTTCCATACAAAAGATGTTGGATTGATGGTCGAAAAAAGTATTACTGACATAGATGAAGAAAAGAAATTCGTTTATCTAGAGAAGTCCGCATTCAATCAAAGACCCGTTGGGGTAATAACTCTCGTTCACAAAGAACCGCCGTCTGGCGCTCTTATGATGCCCATGAGCGCGATCTTTAACGGCCCTGTTGAAGACCTTATCAAATCGACGGCGGCGAAAATCGGCTACAGCGTTCGCAAGTATGGCGAACGCCCCGGAGCGCCTGCCCTTGTGGCAGTCAATCGTCACAACGACACTGCTTACGGCATTATGGAAGAAGGCTTGTTGCAGGCGCATGGCCTTGTCCGGATCACCATCGACCAGAGGCACAAGAGCATTACCGTGCGCTACAAGCGTCCGGAGCGGAGCCCGGTTGCCCATATTGACGATACGAGGCTGTATTAATGCGGTTGACGGTTTCTTTTGTTCTGGCGTCCATGACGATTGCCGGCTGCACAACCACCAAGACAGACATAGATGCGCCGCCGCCTCTTATCGGCGGCCCAGACAAGTTGACCGGCGCAAGTTACGTCCCGGCAACCTACGAGCAGTTTGCCAAACGTACCCGTAGTGGAAACCCCGGCGCTGGCGTTGAGCGGGCGCGGGTTGAGATTTTGCGAGATGCAGCCATCTCCTATGCCGCGCAGGCGGGCTTTGAACGGCGCGCTTATGAAATCATGGCCGAGCTGGAGCGCAAATCGCCACAGCTTTCCGAAGAGTTCAATTTCAGCGCAGTCGTTTACACTGCTCCGCGTGAGGCAGGCTATGTCGTGCCGCCCGTTGTGACACGCGCCACCGAAGCGCTCACAATCACCAAAGGCGGGCGCGAAAGCGTGGCAGCGGACGAGTATTACCGCATTGAGAAGCCGGGCCGCATTGTCGGTGTTATTCCGACCTGGCGCGACTACCTTGTGATGCCGCTCGACAAAGCGACCGAACCCGACGAGCAATTCTTGCCCGTCGATAAGGAAGAACGCGCCGTCTGGGATAAGTATATGGCGGAAGGCTGGTCAGAAGGACGCAGACAGGCCGAGGAAGCGTTGCAGATCAATCTCAATCTCTTGCGGCGAGATTATGCGGGCATGATCGAGTACCGGCGTCTGGTTGAAGCTGGCCTGATTAAGTCGCTTCTGATTTCTTCCAGCGAAGTTCGCGCCAAGGGCACGCATGACGAACTGTTTATCGGTCAGCGCCGTGTTCGTATCGATAATGACGCCACCTTTGTTACGAACCCGAAGAAGTGGAAGCCGATCACGCGCAGGGTCGATAAATAGCTCATGATCGACCAGAAAAAGCTTTCTGCAGAAGAGTATGATCCGAAGGGGAATTATGTTCCCCTTCTTAATGAGGAACCCGTTCGTTTCGACACCAATCTTGAACTGATTAATCATCTGTTCGCGGGCGCGTCCAACCGTGGCGCATCCGATTTTTCCATCATGTCGGAAAGCCGGTTGCACGTTCAGATTGGCGGGCGTCAGTATTTCGGTTCCAAGCGCATCTTCAATCTGTCCGAAGTCGATATGATCCTTTCGGCCTTGTGGCGATCAGCCGACGCCGCCGGGATCATAAAGCAGGGTCGCCCTTTGGACTTTGCGCATGAAATTGTCATCGACCGCAAAACCCGCCGCCGCTACCGCATTAACGCCACCGGCATAAATGTGGGTGGATCGGATGGCGTGGAGATTTCTGTGCGCTCGCTGCCGATCAAAACGCCGACAATGGACAGCGTTGCGCTTGAGCATGAAATCCGGGATTTTCTAAATCCCAAGAATGGCGTGATCATCATCGCAGGCGGCACCGGCCACGGCAAGTCAACAACGATGGCGGCGATCACCCACGCGCATCTTGTGAACAAGGATAACCCGCGCAAGATCATCGATTATCAGGCGCCGATTGAATACACCTTCCGGGACGTGCTTGACGAAAATCTCGACTCCCCATCCTTCATCGCGCAGTCCGAAATTGGCGAAGGCCGCAACATTCCGACATTTGGCAAGGCAATCTGGGCTTCGCTCAGGCGCGCGCCTCATATTATCAATGTAGGTGAAGCGCGAGACTATGAATCCATGTCGGGTTGTCTTGCCGCGTCCGTTCAAGGCCATATCGTCAACACGACGACCCATGCAGGATCTGTTGCAGAAGCGCTTCGGCGTATCGTCAACGAGTTCCCGCCAGAGGAACAAGTCAGCCGGGCTTATGACCTGATCACGTCCTTGAAGGTTCTCATTGCGCAGCATCTTGTGCCGACGCCGGATTTGAGCGGACGCTTTGCTATCCGTGAATTCATGGTGTTCACCGACAATGTGCGGGATCGCTATATTTCGCAGCCGGTCGAAAACTGGACGAAAGTTACACGCGATTTGTTCAAAGAAGCCCGGACCAATACGAACATCGTGGCGCAATCATTGGACCGGAGCATTGAGATCAAGATGCAGGAAGGTCTATTGAACGAGGAAATGGCTAGGACGCATCTCGGATCAATCTTTCTGGGCCAATAAGCGCGTCTGGCATAAAGCAGGAGGGGAGACACAATGGAAATTGTAACAGGTACGGTCGATAATGTTAGCGAAGGATATTATCACCAGACAACGAAAAAAGGCGGCAATAGTCCGGTATCACATCACACTGTTTCTTTTACCATTGCCAACAAGCAAGCGCATTTCAGAACTCACAATCCGCCAAGCATCAATCCGGGGGATGAAGTCACTATCGCTGGAAAATCGCTCAGCAGCGGTTTGAATGGCACCGTTACCTTAACTTGGGCGCAAGCATAAGCTGCGAAACTGGGCCATGATTGAATCTCGTGCCTCTCTTTATCACCGCCATCGTTTCCCTGCTGAGATCATCGCCGAGGCGGTGTGGCTGTATTATCGCTTTCCACTCAGCTTTCGCATGGTCGAAGATATGCTGGCTTACCGTGGGATCATTGTTACCCACAAGACGGTGCACGGATGGGCGGAGAAGTTTGGACGTGAATACGCCAATACGATCCGTCGTCGCACCCCACGCCTTGGAGACAAATGGCACATGGATGAAATGGTCATCACGATCAAGGGTGAGAAGCACTTTCTGTGGCGCGCGGTTGATCAGCATGGCTTTGTACTGGATGTTCTTGTTCAGAAGCGCCGCAATACCAAGGCTGCCAAGCGGTTCATGCGTACACTTCTGCGTGGCCAGGGCTGTTCAGCGCGCGTCATGGTTAGCGATAAGCTGAGATCTTATGGCGCGGCCAAACGAGAACTGGGGATGAGCGTTTGCGAACATCGTCAGCACAAAGACTTGAACAACCGCGCTGAGAATTCGCACCAGCCCATCCGACGACGAGAGCGGATCATGAAGCGCTTTAAGTCAGCGCGACATGTGCAACGCTTCACATCTGTTCACGACCCGATTTACAATCTCCACCACTTCCCCCGCAACCTTTTCACCTCAGCAGACCATCGCGAGCTGCGTCAGGCAGCCACAAATATGTGGCGTGAAATCGCTTGCCTGAAAACCGCATAAGATCAGCATCATAGACAAAATTGCGAACTTACTCAGGTTAAAGTAACGGTGCCAGTTGAACTCTTTTTCGAAGGCGCGGATCAGGTGTTTCTGAACGAGGTCCCCCCAGGATCCGCCCCACTCGCCGAGCCGCAGTACGGCGCCGCCGGCGTCGAAGGCCTTACCGTCGAAAGCGACGTCCTGCGACCAGGCGTGATTAACGTTGAACAATGGCAGGGTGGCGGCAACCGCCCCCATCTGCAGGACGGAGCGTCGGCTAAATCGGCGAGGTGCGTCTGTCATGGAATTCCCCTTTTTGCTTGTGGTGGAAGGCGAAAGCACTAGCGCTCGAAGATTTTCTTGAGGTTCACCAGCCGGGATGTGACCACCATCGACAGGACGACGAGGACGATGGCGAATATGCCCGCAGCAGCGGCGGTCGGCTCGAACTTGTAGCGCATGGACACGTACATGGCGGCCGGCAGGGTCTGGATGTCGGGGCCGGCCAGGAACAAGGTAAGCTCGAACTGCCCGAAGGACACGATGAAGGCGAATATGAACCCCGCGGAGATCGCGGGCGCGATGATCTTCAGCGTTACCAGCCGGAAGGCCGTGAACGGGCTCGCGCCGAGTGAGCGCGCTGCCTCCTCCAGCGAGCGATCGAAACCCACGAGGCTGGCGGTGACGGTCGCGATCACGAAGGGGCAGGTCACGATAACATGGCCGACGAGGAGCCCAGGCAGCGTGCGGGCGAGCCCGATGCCTGACGTGACGTAGAAGACATATAGCGCGAGGCCCAGCACCACACCCGGGAGCACGATGGGCAGCATGAAGAATCCACGCAGCACAGAAACGAGCGCACCGGTGGATCGCGTCAGATAGACGGCCGCCATGGTGCCGATGACGGTCGAGATGAGCGTGGCGGCCAGCGCCACAACGAAGCTTATGCCATAAGCCGACAGGAACAGCGGCGAGGTCAGGAAAGCCTTGATCCAGCGCAAGGATAGACCTTGCGGCGGAAAGGTCAGATAGTCGCCCGCATTGAGCCCGGCCAAGACGACCACGACCACCGGCACCAGCAGGATGGCCAGCGACAGCCCGGCAAGGGCCTTGAACACGAAGGGGATCGCTGCTTCTTCCTCTCGCATCAGATGCGCCCTCCTGACGTGCGTGCCGCTGCCTGGTGATAGATCGCGACGGCGATGATGCTGGTGATGAAGAGGACCACGGCGATCGCTGCCCCGAATTGCCACCGTCCGATCTCCGCGATCTGCTGGTAGATATGGATGGGAAGGACGACGACCTTCCAGCCGCCCAACAGCGCTGGCACGACGTAGGAACTGATGGAGAGCGCGAAGACCAGCAGCGTTCCTGCAAGAATGCCTGGCATGGACAGGGGCAGAACGATGGAAAAGAACGCCTGGCGGCGAGACGCGCCAAGGGAGCGCGCGGCCTCCTCCAGAGAAGGATGGATCGCCTTGATGATGCCAATCAGTGACAGGACCATGAAGGGCAGCGTTATCTGGACCAGCCCGACGATCACGCCGAACGCGTTGTACATCAGGGGGACGGGGTTAGAAATCAAGCCCGTAAAGAGAAGAAAGCCATTGATCAGCCCATTGTCGCCGAACAGGACCATGAGCCCGAACATGCGGATAACCATGTCGAGCTGCATGGCCGATAGGACTAGGATCATCAAGAACGTGTTGCGACCCGGATTTGTCGTCTTGGCGATGACATAGGCCAGGGGATAGCCGAACAGAAGGCTCACCATCGAAACGATCGCTGAGACCCAGATCGAGCGTAAGATGGCCTCGTAGTAGGCCGCCCGCGTGAAAATGCGCACGAAATTGTCGAAGGTCAGTTCGCTGGAATAGGCTATGACGCCCGCAACCGACTTGTTTAAGGAAAGGCCGAAAAGCGCGGCCACGGGGATAACGAAAAAGATCACGAAGAACGCGGCGGCCGGCAACACCAGCCAACACGTTCGGGGCGACGGGGGGAAGCCGGATCGGGCCGCACGCTTTCCAAACTTCATGTCGCCTTCTGCACCCGCGATTACCATCGTTTTCTCCCCTGTTTCAATGCTGCCTATTCCGCTGCCAGCGGTTATTCCGCCGCCAGCGGCCTCGGGAGGCGGATGTTGTCATAGCCGAGCAGTTCCTTTTCCGGCGGCAGCGGGAACGTGTACTTGCTCTGGGAGAGGTTGGAACGAACGAGGGCGGCGGCAACGGAAACCGCCGTCGGGATCGGGTCGACGACCGGAACATCGATACCGCGTTCCAGCAATCCCTCCCGCAGGCTCGCAGCGCAGCCCATAAGGCCCGTGCAGCCGAAAATCAGCGCTTCGGCGCCGTCTTCTGCCACCGCCCGCACCCCCTCCTGCACGAGCATCGATTTGGTACGATCGAGGTTCTGCTCGAGTTCGAGCACGGGAATGTCGACGCTACGGATGGAGGCAAGTTTGGTAGAGAGGCCGGCGACTGCGGCAGTGTTCTCGAACGCGGGGCGCAACCGGCGCATCACGGTCAGGACAGAGAAACGGTGACCTAACATGGCAGCGACATGCATGCCAGTCTCACAGGGGCCGAGCACCGGGATGGTTACGACTTCGCGGGCGGCCCGCAGTCCTGGATCCCCCATGCAATCGATGATCACGGCGTCGACGCCTTCGTTTTGGGCGCGAATGATCTCCGCAACGGTTCCAGGAACGGAAATCGCGGCTTCAAATTCGCTTTCGATCGAGCCGGGTCCGGTTTTAATTTCCGCATGACTGACCGATACACCGGCATATTCAAGGGCTTTCAGATCCGAGAGCTTACGGAAGCCCCGCGTCACGATTGGGGAAACAACACGAACTTCGACAACATTGGTCTTCACGACTTCCTCCCGTTTAGTCCTTGGACGATGATTTAAGGGTGCAACAGGTGGTCCCCGCTGCAAAGTTTTGCGGTGTATAGGCGCGAACATTATTCGGATAGGAGCGTCCGAAAGACGCGCTCATCCTTACCTATTCAAATGGATAGGTACAGTCTAAAAGGCGTATAATAATCTTATTTACGAATAGATCGTCAGGCTCCAGACTTTAGGGAGGATGGGGCGTTGGTGCATCAATCGCCGGTGAGTTTCAGAGTTTTTATAGCATTGGCTTTTAATGTTTTGGTTCGTTGAGAATTTGGATCAAGCCAATGCCTTTCAAGCACAATTCCGCCCGTCGTCA
>Ga0182737_1000377_pt1 | contig 65369 bp, 67 predicted proteins | sample eDN5th30CBELigOP_FD_128878 | JGI IMG/M metagenome (GOLD analysis project Ga0182737, IMG submission 128878) | Enriched Organic Plus compost microbial communities from Emeryville, California, USA - eDNA 5th pass 30_C BE-Lig OP (version 2) (version 2) ...
AAAGGAAGGCCGAAGGGGGAGGTGGCAGAAATCACCTACCTGACTGGCGAGGGCTTTGACGGGCTGATCGGCCATATTGTAGCCCCAGCCGCTGCGGTGGATGGTCCAGTCGGAAAGCTTGCAAAGCTTCAAGAGCACTTCTTTCGCTGGAATGGCCTGACGTGGTGGACCGACGTGCAGCGAGGCACGGCAGGGCGCGTGATCGCAGCCGAAATGGGGATGCGCGCCAAGACCGCATTCAACGATCTGCCGGCGAACTATCGGCATGTCCTTGGCCTCCACAGCATTGATGAAAAGCGCTGGGACGCCATTCGCAAGGCAGAACTGCGAGAGGCAAACGGGCAGTCATATGTGACCCCGGATCGCATTCGTCAGCTTTCGGATGCCGATATCGAGCCGCTGGTGGCTGACCGCCTCCGCGCAGCCCGCACAGCATCGAAGTTGGATGATGCCAAATCGTCTGAGGCAAAAGCCAAGCGTCAGGCTGACTTTGACGAGCGGCGCGCATCGATCCTTGATGACGGCCGGCGCGAACTGGAGCTGTCGGTCCTGCGCTTTTTCGCGGACGAAACCGCCTATGGTGTGGTCGAGGTGGATAACGCCACCCGGCGCATCATGACGCAGGGTTGGCGACCGGGAACTGCGGGAGGCGAGGCAATCCGCTTCATCGCCCAGTTCAAGGGCTTCCCGTTCGCGTTCACGAACCGCGTCGTAGGGCGCGCGCTGTTCGGTCATCGCAAAGACGCAAGCTATCTGGAGCGGGCAGGGCACATCGGCACGCTCATCGCCGGCATGACCATGGCTGGCTACATGAGCATGACCATGAAGGACATGATGCGAGGCTATTGGCCTCCGCGTGATCCTTCGGACATCAAGACGTGGCAGGCTGCGCTTTTGCAGGGCGGTGCGTTCGGCATCTATGGCGACTTCCTGTTCGCGCAGACCAACCGTTTCGGCGGCGGACTGACGGAAACATTGATCGGCCCATCCATCGGCGCTCAAGCCGATCTTCTCGAACTCGCAATGAAGGCAAGGGATGGCGATGCGAGCGCGGCTGATGCGCTTTCTTGGGGCCTGCAAAACACCCCATTCATCAACCTGTTCTATGTGCGGCCCGCGCTGGATTTCCTGTTCTTGAACTCCATGCGAGAAGCGGCCTCACCCGGCTACCTGCGCAGGCAAGAGACGCGCCGCCGTCAGGAATATGGACAGCAGAGTGTCGTGCCTAGCACGCTGAACTGAGGAAGATGCCGACATAGGCGACGATCCACGCGAACCCGTACAGGAGCGGGGAGAAGTCAGCCACACCTAGTTTGAGGCCGGCATAGCCGACAAGGCCCCAAGCAACGCTGACGAGAAAGACGGTGATGGGCCCAGCCATTGCCGCGCAATGAACACCAATTCCTCACCCACCACAAGGCTCGCTTCGGCGGGCCTTTTCCATGAGGCGAAGCGATGAACCCGAACGACCTGACTGACCGACAGAAGGCTAGGCTAGAGGCGATAACGCGTGAGCGATACGGTCCCGGAGTCGTTCTAGTGTGGCCCGGTCAAGAACTATCTCAATGCCCGGTTCGCCGGCTGGCTCAAAGGATACAGAATATGTTCCTTCCCCCAGATCGTCGGCGAATACATCTAATACCTCGATGATGCGGCGATAGCCGATCCTGTCTGACATTTGATCCCCTCCCAAAGGCGAGGGCAGTCAAGCACCACTCCCGACAACTGTTCAAGCCCTGCTCGCGCGGGGCTTTTTCTTTGGGGCCTACCGAATGACCAGCATTGCAATCGACCGCCTAGACGGCCTCTCCAGCGCGACCGCGATCAAGGGGCCGTGCCGTGTCGCCACGACAGAGGACATTGCCCTCTACGGCTTGCAGGTCGTGGATGGTGTGCAACTCGTCAAAGGTGACCGCGTGCTGGTCAAGGACCAGGACAATCCGAAGCTGAATGGCATCTGGGCAGCCGACACGGGGTCATGGAAGCGGACGAAGGACTTTTCCCGCAATGACGATGTGCGACGCGGGACCATCGTCAATGTGACGGACGGAACGACCAACCAGTTCACCACATGGTACGTGGTTTCCGAGAACCCCATCATCATCGATACGACGGACATCCTGTTCTCGCAGAGCCCGCTTTTCCTGCGAACCACGATCACTCCATTCAGCGCCACGATCCAGCAGGGATCCAGCGACACAATTGACCTCGGGGCGGAAGACATCATCGACAATGGCGTCATCCTGTTTCTGGATGGCATTGGTCAGGAACCCATCTACACCGTCACCAATGGCGTTATCACGCCTGTTGGAACATGGCCTGATTTCGACGGCGGGACCATCCGAGCGTTCGGCTGGTACTTCAATCTCGGGGCGCTTTCCGGCTCTGTGCCAAATGGTGTCATTGATCGCCTCAAGCTGCGGGTGAACTTCCGCAAGTCCGTCTCTCTGGCACCGCAGGAATATGGCGCGGTAGGTGACGGCGGCGACGATACCGATTCACTGGTGGAATGGGCCGCTGCCTGCCAGGACGAGGGCCTGACGCCAACGCTCCCGCCCGGCGAATACACCTGCGGCTCGGTGCTCGACTTCTCTGATAAGGGCGGGCTGATCCGTGGCGCGGGCGAGGGCAAGACAATCCTGCGCTTCACCAACGCGCTCTCGGGAGGCCTCAAATGCCATCCGACTGCCGACAGCGGCGAAGGGCTCGGTATCTTCTCGGTGGAGCATCTGACACTCAGGTCCGCGCCCGGCGTGGTCGTGCCCATCGCGATTGATTTCGTGCTTCCGAACAATGGCCGCTGGACGAACAACTATCGTGGCGGCTTCCGCAATCTTGAAATCCTTGGGGAGGGGACAGGCACCGGGGCGGGCTATTTCGCCACCGGTATCAAGGAGCGAAACGTCGCCTTCTCGGAAAAGCGCAAGGTGAAATATTGGGGTAGCGCGGAGAATCCGACGCTTCTCTCTGGCTACTATGCCGGCACCGCGTTCGACTTCGATACGCAGGTCATTGCCGACGATCCGCTACAGGGCCTAGCACTGGAAAACCAGTGGTACGGCTGCACGGCCAATTTCTGCGATACTGCGGTGAAAATCCGGGGCTATCCGGAAGGAATGTACTTCCACGGCAACAACTTCGCATTCGTCCGCAAGGGCATCGATGCGCAGGCGCAGTCCGGTTCTCGTCAGCCCCTCATCAATGTCATGGGCAACCACATCAACGCGACGGAAGCGTGCATTCTTCTCGACAGGTTCAACCAGTCACAGGTGATAGGCAATCATCTGGCGCGACCGGGCGGCACATGGGCCTATGTCTGGGTCGGCGTTGATCTGGATGACAGCCTTGGCACCGCAGTGATCGGCAACCAGTTGCTTGCGGAAGCGACGCTGGCAGCCTCTGGCAATCAATACGGCGTGCGCCTGACCGGCGATAGCTGGTTCACGGCAATCGACATGAACCATTTCGCCGGGGCTTTGGATAATACCGGCACCTACAAGACCATGACCGCTGGCATGCTGATCGAGAGCGGGGTGCAGGGCACCAAGATCGGCAGCATGAACCAGTATACCGGCTACATCGATGCGTCCTTCGCTGACAATTCCGGCAATACGACCAACCTTGTCCCCGGCATTTCGGTGCAATTGGACGGCGTGCAGCAGGGCGTGATCGACAAGGTGAAGACCCTGAACTTCTCCGACGACTTCACGGTGTCAGTGTCAGGCGGTGTCGCCACTATCGGCCTCGCCACGCCGTAACAGCTTCTCAAATCCCCGCATGACCGCCGCCCTCTGAGGCGGCTTTTTCGTATCTAGGAGCCAGCCATGGTCGCAACCCGTGCCACCGTGCCCGTCGTCCATCCGAACGTCCTGAACGCTGATTATCACAGCGACGGCATCACCAATAAGGTGATGACGGCAGAGGAACGCATCAAGCTCTCCGGTATCGAGGAAGGCGCGGACGTTACCGACTCCACCAACGTAGACGCTGCCGGCGCGGTGATGAACACCGACACGACTACCACGGAAATGGCATTTGTCGGCACCGGCTCCGACCTCTCGCAAGACGGCGGCAAGCTGGCAAAGCGGGAGGATGTGGCGAATTATGTTGCGGTTACGCCACCGCCAGATGGGGCGGTAACAGACGCTAAGGTTGCGCTCGGCTCAAAGCTCTACAATCGCATCACCGGTCCGATCGACCCTCGCGACGTTGGCGTCAAGTTCGATGCGGCCACGGACGATACGGAGGCTTGGGACGATCTCTTTGCCTATCTTCGAACGTCTGTATCGCGCCGTTGCGTAGTAATGCCCCAGGGGCGGTCGATCTACAATGGCGCTGGCATGAGTATGACCGGCTATCTGTGGGACATCCATGGGCAGGGGCACTCAACCGAACTTTACCGGACGACAGACGGGCCGTTCTTCATCTTCGATATCCGAACTCAAGCAGGAGGGGAGAGCTCGATAGGCGGCTTCCGCCAGCTCTCCAATCTCGCTTCCGGCTCCCGGCCGAACACCTATGGCATCAAGATCGTAAGCGAAGAGTCTTCGTTCTTCTGCAACAATGTCCGGTTCGAAAAAATGAACTGGTCGGGCCTGCGCGCTGGTATCTGGTTTGATAAAACAGCCGGTGATGCTTGGGGCGAAGTTCCAAATCAGATTGGTCGTTATCACGCTCATTCCATCATAGATAATAACGCCGATGGTACATCGCCTGGAGGGCGATGCGACTTTGGAGTTGTCTTCTCCAGTGGGACTGGAGACGCTACCTGCTTCGTGAATAATGTTCTTGCTACGGCCGATACTGCCGTGAAGCTGGGGGACGGGGTGCAATCGGTCGGCGATATAACATTCGTCGGCAATCATTTCTTCGGTGCTCTAATCGGACTTGATGTTCTCGGCCCGACTGATCCTACATTCTACAAACGCAATCTCTGTGTGGTAGGAGGGCAGTTTGATGGGAATAGCGTCTACCCGTGGCGTGTGAGGAATATGAACCAATGGCAGATACTTCCAAATAACTCGCTACAGGGGGTTTCTCCGTCATTCTCCAACTGTTCGAACTACATATTCTATGATGCCTTCGGTAGAGAAGTTTACGACACTAGAACGATGTCGGGTAATCTCATAGTCGATGATGTTTCGGGCGTCCGCTATGTTAACACGTTGGCTGCTCGCAAGTCAGACAACGAAAGCTTCCTTGCCATCAGTGGAGGCAATTCGATATCAGCCGGTGCGAGGATCAACCTGTACGGAGGAGCTCATCCTACAACTTCCCTGCGAAATCGAACCTTCATCGACAATGACCGGCTTGATGTCCGGTCACAAAATGGCGCCACGACGATATTCGCTGCCAATGCAGCCGGTAATCAACTCGGGTTCTATGGGGCTACACCGACTTCGAAGCCCACAGTGTCCGGCGCAAAAGGTGGGAATGCGGCACTCGGCTCTCTGCTGACGGCCTTGGCGAACCTTGGCCTGATCGCAGACAGCTCAACATAGTCGTCTATTGGCAGGTCTGTTTTACATACAGCTGAGCCACGCTGCCCAACGAAATCGGCAGATCGAACTTGCGCCATTGAGGCTTGGAAAGCGCAACCCGAGCATCCTCAGCAAAACTCATTGAAGGTATCTTGTACGGGGCGTTTCGTACGTGCATCTCTGATGGGATCAGAACGAAATCCGCCTTCTGCAGACTGTCGAGGACATAATCCCGATCGCGGGAAAAATATGGAGTCCTAACCTCCATATACAGCGACAAGTTTATACCGGCTGAGAGGGCGACGGTAGCGGCGGGTATGGGGAAGGCAGCGATCGATGCAACGACAAGGTTGCGTACAGGGCAATTTTCACTGCGTCGCTCAACAGTGCGAGCCCGAATAATGGCGAGAACAGATGACTCGACTTCCTGGAGGCCATCTTTGGGCGCGCGATACGCAGAGGACGCCGCCGGCATGAACGCGAATGTTCCCGATAAAGCAAAAATAGCTGTCGCCACCCTTAGGCGATAGCTAAGATGGGAAAGAAGACGTACAATCGCCGCGTATCCGGCAATCGCGAACGGGAAGTAGAAAAAGCATCCCTGATAGACTGTTTTGCTTGGGTTTGTTGCCATTCCGAAATAGAGTATGATCAGTATCAATGCATACGATAGAGATTCCCAAACTTGTTTGCGGATGAATATAGACCGCGCCATATCTATGATTATTAAAACTAACAAAATCCAAAAAAAAGGCCCCAACATGGTTTTCCCGCCTGAGCCGAAGGAGTGGTAGGACCAGTGGAAATGCGCATCCCCTGGAAGTCGCCATATTTCAGCGTTAGTCACTAGCGCTGCATATATATATGCAATAGTTTGATTTCCAAAAACTGCAAGGAATACGGCAAAGGTAATAAACGTTCCAGCTACGATGAATCCCCAAGTTTTAATGGCCGCGCCGACTCCATTATCCGCCGCCGTCCTAGTGATACCGATCATCACCGCGAAACCGATGATCGGTACACAGAGAACCATGGAACTCGGCTTAGACGTTGCAGCGAAAGCCAGGAAAATGCCTATTCCTGCTAAGACTGATCGCTTGTGCATCTCCGGTCTCACGGAAATTGCGACGTAAATAGCTATGCCGAACAACACTCCTGCAATCATGTCTGGTCTGAGCTCATTGATGAGAACATGGGACGCAGGCAGAAAGAGGGCAGTCGAGGCAATAAGGAGGCGCGGCAACAATGAAAGTGATTGGGCTAGCCAGAACATAAATGCAGCGTAAACCGCGAACCCCGTGATGTTAGCAATGTAGGGGGAGATGACGCGAGGCCCTGCTAACGCATAGCCAAACATTGCGGTGAGTGTTGTCAATGGAGCGTGCGGAGGATCCCGGAGGAAAGACCACGCAATGTCAAGCAATGATCGGTCTGTGCGGAAATAGTATCTCTGGAACGCGTCATAGAGGTAGCCAACATCGTCATAGGTCGCTGGTGCGGAAAGGCGACCATGCCAAATACTGATGCCGATATTGGCGGCGAATATCGCAATGGTTAGCGCCGAAAAGATCAAGAGGTGGACGACGGAGGTGATCTTCATCGTAGCTCCGATGGTTTACTTTCGACGAAAATGAACCACTTGCCAAGTGCGAAGCTGGCAGTCGCATAGACGCCCACTGCTGCAATCTGAGATGGGGTTGCGCCAACGCCGAGCCAAAGAAGGGCAGTCAGCGTCGCCAAATTAAGCAAGTAGGATACCGCGACTGAGATCAAGTAGCGCGGTGCGCGTTCTGCGGCGTTCCCTCGGTGTCGGAAAGTCCATGTTCGATGAAGATGGTAACTCACTGTCAGTCCAACGAGATATCCGCTCAAGTTGGACAGGGCAGAGTTTAGTCCAACACCATTCTGAAGAGCAAGTATAACTGCTAGCCCTATTGCCGTGTTCAAGACCCCAACCGCACCAAACCGGAAAACCTGCCCCATGATTCTCATCGTTGAACGCATCTAGTGCTGGTCCTTTCAGTCCAAGACGGTTCTGTTGTCGTCTCCGACGATGTCCTCGATGATGTAAGGTGGGCGCCTCTTAGCCTCCATATAAGTTTTCCCGACGTACTCCCCGATGATCCCGAGAGACAGGATCTGCACTCCGCTAAAGAACATCATCGGAACGACTATCGAAGCCCAGCCAGGCAGGCTAGCGAAGCCGAAAAGGGAAGCCAGCAACGCCCACGTCCCTACGGCAAACGCAGCCATAGACGTGAGGAATCCGAAGGCGGTGATCAGCCGCAGGGGCTTCATCGAAAATGAAGTGATGCCATTGAGGGCCAAGGCAAGCATCCGGCGCAACGGGTACTTGGATTCCCCAGCAACCCGACTGACGCGGCTATACGTGACGAAGGCAAATGGAAAACCCAATTGAGGGACGATCGCTCTCAAGAAGAGGTTGGTTTCTGGGTATGCCCGAAGAGCATCGATAGCGGCGCGCCCCATCAGCCGGTAGTCAGCGTGGTTGTAGACGATCTCGACCCCTAGCAGCGAGAGCACCTTGTAATAGCTTTGAGCTGTTGATCGCTTGAAGGTGCTATCCGAAGTGCGATCGGCGCGAACACCGTATACGATCTGCTTTCCCTCATGGAAGAATCGGACCATCTGCTTCATGACGACAGGATCATCCTGTAGGTCAGCATCAATTGTGATGACCGCATCGCAGCCGCTGGACATCAGTCCCGCGAGGACGGCGTTCTGATGGCCCCTGTTGCGCGACAGCTTAACGCCGCCGAAGGTTTCGGGAGCCTCCGAAGAAAGGCGACTGATGATGCTCCACGTGGCATCTTTGGAGCCGTCATCTACAAAACGTATTCGGCTGCGCGAGGAGACAAGACCCTCTGCTTTCATCGCGTCCAGGATGGCCTTGAGTTCACGGGCTGATGCCGGCAGAGCCTCTTCTTCGTTAAAGCAGGGCACTACGATGTCGAGGGAAGTCATATCCGACATTCGGTCAGCTTCATCGTGATGATCAGCGGCGCCAAAGCGAAGGGAAAGGGGCTCATCGACGAGCGGTGACGTAGTACTGAGCGCCCAGAGGCAGTCTTGTGAGGTGCCTCTCGGCCGGGCGGAGGAACGCTAATCGGTGCGGAAAAAAGATGCGGTATTTGACCGAGATGTCTTTCCACCCGGCCTGGGCGCACTCCTTGGACAGTTTACGGGCAGTCAGCAGCCGCGCATTTTCATCAAAGGGACATGTATTGACGGCGCGCACGGTTAAGGGGTTTAGCGGGTTGTGCTCAAAGATTGCAAGCATACCGCCCGGCCGCACGACACGATGAAGCTCCTTAAGCCACAAGTCATGTTCCTCATGCGGGATGTGGTGGAAGACGCACGCTGAAAAGGCGGCATCAAACGAATTGTCTCCAACCGGAACGCGATCCTGTTCGATTTGGATGTAGCTCTCGGGTCCGGGGTAGCGGCCGCGCGACAATTCCAGCGAGCGCGGGGAAACATCTGCACATGTCAGCCTCACATCGCTGACGTGTTTTCGAAAGTAGGGGATCGAATTCCCGATGCCTGAGCCGAAGTCAACTATGGCCGGGGAGACTAGACCCGCTTCACGCAGCTCACGGGCGAAATCGATGATTTTGTACTCGGAGAAGTACTCAGGCGTTTCGCCAGTTACGGCGATGTTCGATGCATGCTGCGTGTAATACTCGTCCGCGAAGCGATCAAATTCCGCCTGTTCCACGCTCGCTCCCTATCCCACTAGGCAATCGTTGCCGTTTCTCGCGGGTCGGCACAAAACCACAGCCGCCCCTCCCCACGCAATCCCTCATCTGAAATCTGGAGACAGCATGTCGTTTCTCGGCAGGCTTTCGCGCGTCCTCAATCTCATCACGGGCGGGGCGAGGGGAGAGACGCTGTGCGCTCGCATGGCGAGAACGCGGGGCCACTGGTGCTGGTTCTGTGTCGCTATCGGCTGGCTGCTCCGGGATCCGCTCCATTGTTGGAATGAACGCATCTCCGAAATCCGAAAATCGATAGGAGGGCCGCATGGCTCGTGAAACGCTGCCAACAGCATTATCGCTGATGTTCGGCCATGAAGGCGGCTACGTGAACGCGAAGACCGACCGCGGCGGCCCGACGAAATACGGCATTACGCATCGGACGCTTGCCGCTCACCGCGGCGTACCGTCCGTGACGCCGGCACAGGTCAAAGCGCTGACGCTGAAAGAGGCCGAGGAAATCTATCGGCGTTCGTATTGGACGCAGAGCGGCGGTGATCTGCTGCCTGCCGGGTTGGACTACGCGGCGTTCGACTTCGGCGTGAACAGTGGACCCGCGCGGGCGGTCAAGAGTTTGCAGAAGGTCGTCGGCGTGACGCAGGACGGCATTGTCGGCGGACAGACTGTTGCTGCCGTTGGGCGGTATCCGGGCGGCGTACAGGCGCTGATCCGTGCCTATTGCGATGAGCGCATGCGTTTCCTGCGCAGTCTGGGCGGCCCGCAAGGCTGGTCCGCGAACGGACGTGGCTGGACGCGGCGCGTTACTGGCAAGGATCCTGCTGGAAAGCTGAAAGACGAGTTGGGCGTGGTGGGCAATGCTCTGCGCCTGGCGGGAGGCGCACAGCCTGTGGAAAACGCGCCCGTCCCTGCGGGAAAGGCAAACCCCGCCGACCGCAGCGTTACGGACATCGTGAAAGACGAGCCATCGCTGCTGGTATCGCTCCTGTCGTCTCTAGGAGCCTTTGCAGCGGGCAGCGGGCCGATCCAGTGGGCGTTGGCCTTCGCAGTCGTCGTCGGCGTTTCCTACGGCCTCTACAGGCTGGTGAAGCGGGAGAGGGCGAATGCTTAGCGCCATCCTATCCGGCCTCTGGTCCCGCCTGACAGGCTACGCCATCGCCATTGGCGCCGCGCTCACCATCCTCTTTGCCGCCTATCGCAAGGGCCAGAAGGATGCCGCAGCCCGTGAGAACGAGCGCCGCCTGAAATCCATCAAGAAAGCCAAGGAAGTTGAACATGAGATCGGTGGTCTGGACGATGATGCTGTCAGCCGCGAGCTTGACCGCTGGATGCGCGACCGTGGGCGGTGACTACTGTCAGGTGGCCCGCGCCATCCGGCCATCGGTCGAGGACCAGATGACGCCGGAAACCAAGCGGCAAATCCTGGCTGAGAACAGCAAGCTTGCCAAGCTATGCGGGGTTCGTCCGTGAACGCCCGGCGGCTCCCGGCCATGACTGCCGATGAATTGGAACTGCTCATCCGCAAGACGTTCCGCGAAGAACTGGACAGGGCTGGGCTGCGGCTGGACGCCCCAGAGCACCAAGACGCGGCACGAGAGGACTTCCGGTTCATCCGCCGCATGCGGCTCGCCTTCGATGGCGCAGCTTCCAAGATTGGCTATGCGATCCTCACGGCTTTCGTGGGCGGCTTTATCTGGTTGATCGTTCAGGGCGCCAATCTCTGGAAAGGCTCCTGAATTTCACCTGAAATCTTTCGGGCATTTCCTTTCACAATAGGGGACACATTATGAGCCTGCGCTATGTCGCGGGGCTGCTGGCATTCGTCGTGGTTTTCGTGACGATGCTGGTGGCCGCCGTCTACAAAACTGTGCCCGCGCTTCCACCTGCCGGGCCTGTCATCAAGATCATGTCTGATGGCGGTCACGGTTCCGGCGTGCACATAGGCGGTGGGTTTATCCTTTCAGCCGGCCACGTCATTCCGATCAAGCCCGTCCCGATGACAGCCAAGGGCGATGATGGCCGGGAGCACAAGATTGAAGTGCTCTGGGTCAATCGCGAATACGACATCGCCCTGATGTACGTCGAAGATCACAAGACCATCGGAGCCGCAAGCCTCGAATGCCGGGAACCACGGCGCGGTGAATCCATCATCGCTATCGGCAACCCGATAGTGCTCGAATTTATCGAAACGCGCGGGCATGTCGCAGGTAACGCGCGCAAGGCCGGTCACTGGAAATGGGCCGTACCCAGCGACATTTCGGTTGCAGGTGGCATGTCAGGGGGGGGCATATTCAGCGCCTCTGGCCGGTTGATCGGCATCACGGTCGGGATGCTTCTTCAGCCTCTCGGGTTCGGCGGCACAGCCGTAGGCATTGCGTTCTTCGTGCCCGGCTCCACGATCTGCAATCTTCTGGCAAGGGCAGGGTGACAGCATGGGCCAAAAGCCTCTCACAGAGGAACAGGTCCGCGAAGCTGTTGAAGCCATGAACATCCACGGAAGCCAGATCAAGGCGTCCGATGCTATTGGCATATCGCGTGGCACGCTCCAGAACAGATTGCGCAGGGCCGAGCAATGGGGATGGCTTGGCGGTGAGCCGCTCCCCGGCTTTGAGATCACCAAGACGACAACGGTCAAGGATGACGCCGGCAATACCGTCCGAGAGTTCATCCAGCAGAAGCCTGAACAGGACCGCAAATCCTTCGCGCTCCCTGACGGCCACGACCTTAAGGGCGTCTCTGCACTGGTGGACGGCAATGGGCATGTCGTCCAAGCCTGGTACAAGAGCAAGCAGGCCGATCCGTCCATCGAATCGACAATTGAGACGATCAAAACAGCGCTTGAAAATTGGTCTCCTGCCGCTCCCCACATCCAGCGCCCTACCGACTGCGACACCGACCGTCTGGTCGTCTATGTGCTGTGCGACTGGCATATCGGTCTCTATGCCGATGCGCGCGAAACCGGCACGCAGAATTGGGATCTGAAAATCGCTCATGACGTGATCGGCAGCGCCATGCGTGAGGTGATCGAGCAATCGCCCAAGAGCCACAATGCCATTGTGCTCGGTCTTGGCGACCTGATGCACGCCGATGATGGACGCAACCAGACGCCCAACTCCGGCAACATCCTAGACGTGGACACCCGACATCATCGATGCCTTGAAACCGTGGTCGATATGCTGGCTGAAACCTGCGACCTCGTTGCGAGGAAGCACGGATCGGTCGAGGCGGTATTCAAGCCCGGGAACCATGATCCAAGCTCAACGGTCGGGATAAGGCAGGCCATGCGCATGTTCTTTCGTGACACAGAGCATGTGAGCATCGATACCGGGGCCGATCCGTTCTATTGGCAAAGGTTCGGTGTTAACCTCATCGGCGGCACGCATGGCGACAAGGCAAAAATCCCCGACCTTCCGCTCATCATGGCGAACCGATGCAAGGAAGATTGGGCGCTCACTTCAACGCGCCATATCCACACCGGCCATATTCACCACGATACGTTACAGGAGAGAGGCGGGGTCCACGTCTACTCGCACCGCGCCCCCGTGGCGCAGGACGCCTACCACGCATCGCATGGCTACCTGTCGGGCCGCTCCATCAAGAGTTTCACCTACCATTCAGAGAAGGGATGCAGGGGCAGCACTGAGGTGGAGATTGCATGAAGCCGCGCGTCCTCCTGTTGCCAGACGTTCCCGTAACATCGAAGCCCGAAATGGTCTGTCTCCGTCTCGTCACGGATGTGCAGGGCGAGCATTACGACTATCTGGAAACGATGCTCACTGCGGAAGAAGCGCGACGGCTGGCGCTTCGGCTGCTGTCCGATTCGGAGCGAGCATTGGTGGTGCGTCAGCGCGGCGGGTAAAAGTCGGTGATGACCATGGGAGGCTTATCCAGCGCCTTCGCGTCCTTCGCTGCTATCTCCAGTGCATCCCGTGCTTTGGACGCATCCTCCACACCTTGCAACGCCCGCAGGCACGCTTGTCGTGCTGCTATGTGAGCCTTCCTGCCCTGACTGCCCGGCCATTTGTTCAGCAGCAGATCAGCCGCCTTGGCAACGCTGGTGACGACCTCCAGATAGCCGTCCTTTCTGCGGACGAACACTGGCTCATCAAAGGGCTTATCTAGGGGATCGAGACGCAACACACATACTCCAGCTGCGATTCAATGTGGTGGTAGCGATGCGGTTCCCGTTGAAATCCGTTCCGCATCTGTTCTAGTCTGGACGGATGCACCCGTTCAAGATGCCAGAGATCACCTATCCGCTGTCGATCGACACCATCGGCAAGCTGATCGTCACAGCCCATACGGTATGGGTGTATTGCAATGCCTACCAGTGCAATCACCGTGGCAGGCTCAACCTCATCCCTCTGGTCTACAAGCTTGGAGCAGACCATTCATGCATGGCGGACGATCTAAGGCCGCATGTGTTCTGCCCAAAATGCCGGGAGGCAGGTAAGCCAGACCGCAACATCAGTTTCAGCATCATGCCGCTGACTGCACCGCACTCGGAATGGCCGAAGCAGCAATTTGAGGCGGACGTGTTTAAACGGGCAAGGGGTTAGCTCTCTGCTGCTTTGCGGATCATGGCGCGGTAGCAATTTTCAGATCGCGACCCTCCCTTCGCGACGGCAAGAGCTTCCTGCGCTCCTTCAATCATACGCTTCATGCTCTCTCCTGTGTAGGGAAGGGGACTTCGCGCACTTCGATTCCGGCGGCACGGGCGCGCCTCACCATGTCAGCCGTCCCGCGACCACCGGGAAATGCTAGGACCAGATCGGGCTTTCCCTCATCGATCATACGTTGATTGCGGCGTGGGCCGGCTGAGCGATCGAGTTTGCCGTCTGGGTACCAGATCGCAGGATAAGCCTCGACAGGTCGCATAGACATGCCAGCCCAATAGTCCGCATGACGGTCAGCACCTGTCCTGCACGCACCGTGGATGAGTACCTTCAACTTCCGATCAATTGTGATCTCGTCCAGCGTGTCTCGGAGAAGCCTCACTTCCGATATCGCCTTGGCGCGGAAGCGAGGCAATTCTGCGGGACCGCACCACTTTGGTATCTCGCCAAAATCCCGACCGCCGCAGACTAGAACGCGCATTGCTGCCTCCAAACGGAACAGCCGGGGAACAGGCTGTGCCAATTCTGCGCCAACCACCTGTGCGTGGTCATGCATTGTTCTGCGTGGGCTTGGAGAATGGCGGGCGCAAAAGCCCTAGAAAATGGTGCTGCGAGAGAGGATTGAACTCTCGACCTCTCCCTTACCAAGGGAGTGCTCTACCACTGAGCTACCGCAGCGCGCCGGAGGTGGCCGGGCTTCTGCCACAACATCCGCCATAGTGCAAGCTTGCACGATCCGGCAAGGTCACACATATGCGGTGAAGCGCGGGTTGAGGCAGTGGCGAGGAACGGACGGCGCAGCATGAGCACGAAGCAGGACGATCGCGAACGCGCGCGCAAGGCGCGGCTGGCGGCGCAATTGCGCGCCAACCTGCAACGGCGCAAAGCGCAGATCCGCTCCCGCCGCGAAGGCGAGGCCGACCGGCGCCCGGAGGGGATCGCCGCCGCCGATCCCGACGAGAGGGCCGAACGCGAATCCTGACTATCCACAGACACAGAAGCCGACCATTTCCGTGAGAATAAAAAATGGTCTAGAGCAGCTCAAACCGATTTGCCGGCTGGGTCCGGCCTGAAAGCGACACTTCATGGACCGTATCCGCATCGTCGGCGGCAGCAAGCTGACCGGCACGATTCCGATCTCCGGCGCGAAGAACGCGGCTTTGCCGCTGATGATCGCCTCGCTGCTCACGCGCGAGACGCTGACGCTCGACAATGTGCCGCACCTTGCCGACGTGGAGCAGCTCATCCGCATCCTCGGCAATCACGGCGTCGACTATTCGGTCAACGGCCGCCGGCCGGGCGAGGCCGAGACCTATTCGCGCACCATCCATTTCACCGCCGGCGACATCGTCTCGACCACGGCGCCCTATGAGCTCGTGTCGAAGATGCGCGCAAGCTTCTGGGTCATCGGGCCGCTTCTGGCGCGCATGGGCGAGGCCAGGGTATCGCTGCCGGGCGGCTGCGCCATCGGCACGCGTCCGGTGGACCTGTTCATCGACGGCCTGCGCGCGCTGGGCGCCGAGATTGAGATCGAGAACGGCTATGTGCTGGCGAAGGCACCCAAGGGGCTGGTCGGCAACCGCTTCGTGTTCCCGAAGGTCTCGGTCGGCACGACCCATGTGCTGATGATGGCCGCCACGCTCGCACGCGGCGAGACGGTGCTGGAGAACGCCGCGCGCGAGCCGGAGATCGTCAACCTCGCCGACTGCCTCAACGCCATGGGCGCGCGCATTTCGGGCGCCGGCACGGCGCGTATCGTCATCGAGGGTGTCGATTCGCTTTCCGGCGCCACCCATGCCGTCATTCCCGACCGCATCGAGACCGGCACCTATGCGATGGCGGTGGCGATGACCGGCGGCGACGTGCTGCTGGAACATGCGCGCGCGGACCTGCTCGATGACGCGCTGGAGGTGCTGCGCCGCACCGGGGCGAATATCACCACGGTGAACTCCGGCATCCGCGTGCAGCGCAACGGCGGCGGCATCCAGCCGGTCGATATCACGACGGAACCCTTTCCCGGCTTCCCGACCGACCTGCAGGCGCAGTTCATGGGCCTGATGACGCGGGCCGAAGGCCGGTCGCGCATCACCGAGACCATCTTTGAGAACCGTTTCATGCATGTGCAGGAGCTCGCCCGCCTCGGCGCGAAGATCTCGCTCGCCGGCCAGACCGCGATCGTCGATGGCGTGACGCGCCTGAAGGGCGCGCCCGTCATGGCGACGGACCTGCGCGCTTCGGTCTCGCTCGTCATCGCCGGCCTCGCGGCCGAGGGCGAGACGATCGTCAACCGCGTCTACCATCTCGACCGCGGCTTCGAGCGGCTGGAAGCCAAGCTTTCGGGCTGCGGCGCGACGGTGGAGCGACTTTCGGAGTAGACCCGGCCGGTTGCGCGCCCGCGCGAGAATGCCTAACAGGAAGGCTGTGCAACCCGACCCGCAACGAGGCGTTCCAGCCCCATGCAAGCCCTCCGCCTTCTGGCGCTCGACGAGCAGGATCTCGGCATCGTGTCCGCCCATGTGCAGGACGGGGTGCTGAAGGTCGGCGACATCGAATGGCTGCCCGGCGAAAAGCGCCTGATCCTGCCGATGAACCGTTTCGTCTGGGAAAAGAAGCGCGGCTGGTTCGCAATAGAGCATGAGCGCCGGCGCGCCGTCCTCTCCTTCGACCGCGTGCTCTCCATAACGAGCGCGGCCATCGACCGCACGCAGGCCGATGACGTGCTCTCGCTGCTCGCCGTCCGCTTCCTGCCGTCCAACGCGCCCGCCGGCACGATCGAGCTCGACTTCGCCGGCGGCGCGACGATGCGCCTCGGCGTCGAATGCATCGAGGCGCGGCTTGCCGACATCGGCGGCGCGTGGCGCGCCGGCTCCATGCCGAGGCACGACTGATGGCCATCTGGATCGATCGTTCGGCGCCGGACTTCGAGGACCGTTTCGCCACCTTCCTCACCACCAAGCGCGAAGTGTCGGAAGACGTCGATGCCGCCGTGCGCGACATCATCGCCCGCGTCCGGGCCGAGGGTGACGCGGCACTCATCGACTATTCGCGCCGCTTCGACGGCATCGACCTCGAAAGGACAGGCATCCGCGTCGATGCCGAAACGATCGCGCGCGCGGCCGACAGCGTCGATGCGAAGACGATGGATGCGTTGCGGCTGGCGCATGAGCGCATCACGCGCCACCACGAGAAGCAGCGGCCGAAGGACGAGCGCTATACGGATGCGCTGGGCGTGGAGCTCGGCTGGCGCTGGAGCGCCGTCGAGGCCGCCGGCCTCTATGTGCCGGGCGGCACGGCGAGCTATCCGAGCTCCGTGCTGATGAATGCGGTGCCGGCGAAGGTGGCCGGCGTGGAGCGTATCGTCATCACCGTGCCGGCGATGAAGGGCGCGATCAACCCGCTGGTGCTGGCCGCAGCACACCTGGCCGGCGTCACCGAGATACACCGCGTCGGCGGCGCGCAGGCCATCGCCGCGCTCGCCTACGGCACCGAGACCATCCGGCCGGTGGCCAAGATCGTCGGGCCGGGCAATGCCTATGTGGCGGCGGCCAAGCGGCGCGTCTTCGGCACCGTCGGCATCGACATGGTGGCCGGGCCGTCCGAAGTGCTCGTCATCGCCGACCGCGACAACGATCCCGACTGGATCGCCGCCGACCTCCTGGCGCAGGCCGAGCATGACACGGCGGCACAGTCGATCCTCATCACCGACGACCTCGCCTTCGGGCAGGCCGTGGAAGCCGCCGTCGCGCGGCAGATCCCGCGCCTTCCGCGCGCCGATACCGCCGCCGCGAGCTGGCGCGACTTCGGCGCGATCATCCTGGTGCCGGACCTTGAGGCAGCACTGCCGCTCGCCGAGCGCATCGCCGCCGAACATCTGGAGATCGCCGCGGCGGACGCCGAGGCGCTAGCCGCGCGGGTGCGCAATGCCGGCGCGATCTTCATCGGCCGCTACACGCCCGAAGTGATCGGCGACTATGTGGGCGGGTCGAACCATGTGCTTCCGACGGCGCGCTCGGCGCGCTTCTCGTCCGGCCTGTCCGTGCTCGACTTCATGAAGCGCACCTCGCTGCTGAAGCTCGGCGCCGACCAGCTGCGCGCGCTCGCGCCGGCGGCGATCACGCTGGCCGAGGCCGAGGGGCTCGACGCGCATGCGCGCTCCGTGGCGCTGCGGCTGAACATGTAGGCGTACCGGCCCATGTCGCGCGGTATCTTCCCCAGGACTGCCGGCTCCTGCCCTTCGCCGTATCCCGATGCGTCGGCTCCGTCAGGTACCCCCACCCCTCACCCCTCCCCACAAGGGGGAGGGGGACGTCGGCGGCAACGCCTTTCCTTCATACAGCGGAGGAAGCGCGGTAATCTTGCGGAATACCCCTCCCCCTTGTGGGGAGGGGTGAGGGGTGGGGGTCCTTCCAGCCGCGATCCTGACAGGTGCCTCCCATGACCACCGCCGCCCCCCGCGCCCGGCTGGTCGACGTGGCGCTCGACGAATCCATCGGGCGCTCCACGCCCGATGTCGAGCATGAGCGCGCGGTGGCGATCTTCGACCTGATCGAGGAGAACAGTTTCCGGCCTGTGGGCGACGATGGCGGTCCGTACCGGCTCAAGCTGTCGCTGGTCGATGCAAAGCTGATCTTCTCGGTCTCGCGCGAGGACGGAACGCCCGTCGTGACGCATATCCTGTCACTGACGCCGTTCCGCCGCATCGTGAAGGACTATTACCTCATCTGCGAAAGCTATTACGAGGCCATCCGCAGCGCCACGCCGAGCCATATCGAGGCGATCGACATGGGCCGGCGCGGGCTTCACAACGAAGGCTCGCAGACCCTGCGCGACCGCCTGTCCGGCAAGATCGAGATCGATTTCGACACTGCCCGCCGGTTGTTCACGCTGGTCTGCGTCCTGCACTGGCGCGGGTGACGGCGATGGCCGGCGGTGGGGGCAGGGTGGTTCCGCCGGGCAAGCCGTCCCGCGGCATACCACCGTCGGTGCTCTTCCTGTGTGGCATGAACGCGGTGCGCTCGCCCATGGCCGAGCAGATCGCGCGGCAGATGCTGCCGCGCGACATCTTCGTCGCCTCGGCGGGCGTGCGACCGGGCGAGCGCGATCCCTTCGTGGATGCCGTACTGGCCGAGAAGGGGCTTTCGCTGGGCACGCGCGAGCCGCGCCTCTTCGACGAGCTGGAGGATTCCTATTTCGACCTGATCGTGACGCTGGCGCCGGAAGCGCACCATGCCGCGCTCGAACTGACCCGCTCGCTCTCGGTCGAGGTGGAATACTGGCCGACCGCCGATCCCACCAGCGCCAGCGGCACGCGCGAGCAGATTCTGGCGGCCTATCGCGATGTGCGCGACCGGCTGGAGGCGCGCATCCGAGCGCGCTTCGTAGAGACCGAAACGATGCCCGTCCGCAAATAGCTTGTTCCAGCGCGGCCATTCATATAGGTTCCGCGCGCGATCCGGCCGCCTGCGCCGGACGATTTCCCTATCGAAGGTATCGGATGCCGAAAGAAGAAGTACTGGAATTTCCAGGCGTGGTGACGGAATTGCTGCCCAATGCGATGTTCCGCGTCAAGCTGGAGAACGAACACGAGATCATCGCCCACACCGCCGGCCGCATGCGCAAGAACCGTATCCGCGTGCTCACCGGCGACAAGGTGCTGGTCGAGATGACGCCGTACGACCTGACCAAGGGTCGCATCACATACCGCTTCAAGTAGGCGACGGCACGACCGGCGCGCCGGCAGGATTGCGATGAGCCTTTCCCGGAAACTGGTGCTGGCCTCGGGGTCGCCGCGACGGATCGAACTGTTGCAGCAGGCCGGCATCGAGCCCGACCGCCTCATCCCCGCCGATCTCGACGAAACGCCGCTCAGGGCCGAGCATCCCGGCTCGCTGGCGAAGCGCCTGTCGCGCGCCAAGGCAGAGCGGGCGCTGGAGATCTTCCGCAAGGACCCGGACGAAGGCGAGCCCTATATCGTGGCCGCCGATACGGTGGTGGCCGTGGGGCGCCGCATCCTGCCCAAGGCAGAGCTTGCCGAAGAAGCCTTCAAGTGCCTGCAACTTCTCTCCGGCCGCGCGCATCGCGTCTATACCGGCATCTGCCTGATCCCGCCGTCGGGCAAGGTGCGGCAGAAGCTGGTGGAAACGCGCGTACGCTTCAAGCGCCTGTCGCGCGGCGAGATGGACGCCTATCTCGCCTCGGGCGAATGGCGCGGCAAGGCGGGCGGCTACGCCATCCAGGGGCTTGCCGGAAGTTTCGTGGTCAAGATCGTCGGCTCCTATACCAATGTGGTCGGCCTGCCGCTGCACGAGACGGTGAACCTGCTCACCGCGGACGGCTACAACGTGCATTCCCGCTGGCAGCCGGCGCAGACCGGGGCGGAGGCGTGACATGGCGGGCGTGAACGAAAAGGTGACGCCGCTGCGGCCGCGCCGCCCTTGCCCCGAATGCGGCAAGCCTTCCACGCGCGAGAACTATCCCTTCTGCTCGGCCCGCTGCAAGGACATCGACCTCAACCGCTGGCTTTCCGGTCGCTATGTGCTGCCCGGCGCCGAAGAGGATGCGGGCGAGGATTCCGCCGCCGAATCCGATGCTTCCACCAAGCGTGAAGAATAGTCGAAAAACGCGTCATGCCGCGCTGGACAGGCGAAGATCCCATGCTATAACCCACGCGCTTTCGCGGCGGTGAACCAACCCCGCAGCGACGCCCGGCCCGACCGGGCAAGCGTGCCCAGGTAGCTCAGTTGGTAGAGCATGCGACTGAAAATCGCAGTGTCGGTGGTTCGATTCCGCCCCTGGGCACCATCTCCTCTTCCAGAGCGTTTCGCTGAAGTCCAATAAGCTCCCGAAGGCATTTGGTTTTTTCACGGTATCGTGTTCGCCGGCGTCCTCTCCCCTGCTTGCAGCCCCGCATGTCCGCGGGCGGAATCCAGATGGGCGGCCTTCTGCGTGAAGCTCTGCGACCGTTTAACGACCACGATCCAGACGAGATCGAAACCTTCTCCCGGCTGGCCATGACCCTGATCAGGGCGGCCGTGCGCTATGCGATCACGCTGGTCGAGCCGGGGGCGCAGCGTGTGCTGGCCCAGTTCAAGGCGTGCTGCCGGATCGGCCGATCCGGCAGCACGCCTGAAGCGAACAGGGTAGCGCACAACGATTAGCCCAAAGGCTCCGAACCCCTCTCCAGAAGGTATGTCGCCACGTCGTCGGAGAACCGCCTGCGCTTACCGGCGACGAGGACGCAATCCGGATATTCGGGGTCCCGTTGCGCGCCCGGCATGCCGTGCTCGACAAGCGCCTCGGCGCAGGCCACCCAGTCGCCGTCCTCGACAGGCCGGTTCCACGAGGCCCAGCTCAACGTGCCGCACACATTGTCGCCCATGCCGTGTTCTTCGGTCCACGAGGCGCCGCAGGCGAGCAGGTGGCGCGCCATGCCCGCATCGCCGCGGAACACGGCGTGGTTCAGGGGGCTCGCGGTCCAGTCTCCCCCGCGAACCGAGATCGGCCAGCCGAGATCGGCCATCAGGCGGACGGGCGCGGAGCAGCCGGCGGCGGCGAGTTCCGGAAGCATCCGGAGGCGGACTTCATCGAGAGCGGCCGGAAGATCGGGGCGCTTGGCCTTGATGCGCCGGGCCGCCTCCGCATCATTGCTCGCGCAGGCGGCCACGAAGAGGTCCTCGTCGTCGAGATCGGCGGTGACACCTGCTCTTTCGAGCACGGCGGCCACCTCGGGCAGGCCATATCGCAGCGCCTGGGTGTAGGCGCTGACGCCGTCCCGCGTTCTGACCATGGGATTGACGCCCGCTTCGAGCAGCGCCTCGATATGGGCGGGCGAACGACGACGCCGGATCGCCCAGAGAAGCAGCCGGACACCCTTCAACTCCTCGGCGCGGGCAGCATGCGACAGAAGCAGCCTGAACGTATCGAGATCGTCGAAGTCGAGGCATCGATAGAGCGCGTTCGTGCCGGTGACGATGGCTCCGGCTTCGAGCAGGAGAGGCGTGCAGACCGGCTTGTCCAGGGAGTGATAGAGGGACTCCCCGTCGTTCGGATCGGCGCCCGCTGCCAGGAGCCGCCGCGTGAGGTCCGGATCGTGGTTCACGCCGGCTGCGCCATGGAGCGCCGAGACCTGCCATTCCTGAGGTGACCCATCGGCCGAGGTCTCCCAGCGCTTGGTCACGGTCCGGTTCGGATCGGCGCCGGCCTTCAACAGCAGATCGACCACCGCGTGCAGCCGCTCTCTATATCCGTCGATGCGAAGCAGGCTCGAATGTGTGGTGGCGACCAGCGGGGGCAGATCGAGCGGGCCGCCGACACGGTTCACCCAGGACGGATCCATCTCGATCTGGCGACGGACCGTATCCACGTCTCCGGCGGCGCAGGCGGTCCAGGCATCCCGCCTGGGCAGGTCCGGATGGTCTGCCAGGAGCCGTGCCGCGGCCATGGGCCTGGCGCGGTTCGTCCCGCCGGCCATATCGCCGGCATAGACCAGTCCGCAAAATGCCGCCGCCAAGGCGGCAGAATCGCGATCGTATGCCCGGACGGCATCGACATAGGCCCTGAGATCGGCCCACGATTCAAAACCGTATTCGCGGGCGATGCAGGACTGTGCGTCGTGCAGGCGCAGCTTCAATCGGCCTATCGCGGCAGGGTCTCGGCCCGCCGCAAGGGGTAGAGCGTTGCGTAAGCGTGCGACGGCTTCCGGCGCGGCGCGCCTGAAGTCGGCAAGCAGGTCTTTCGCCTGACGCTTCAGGTGGTCGATATCGGGTCGGCTGGGGAGCGATTTCATGAAAACCTCCGTGCATCTGACGCCGACGACTCGCAACTCGGCTGCACAAAGGCTGGAGAGGTCTCAGGTTTTCAATGCAAAGTGGGCTAGGCCCTTCCCGCGAGTCCAGATGCGGCTTGCCCGCGTTGCGGAACCTATTTCAAAGCGCGATCCAGGTCAAACGGTCGCCGCGCTCATGAGCTGTCGCTATGCATCCGCTCGATGCCGACAAGCAATTTTCTCAGCAGATCGGCGAGTTGCCCGCGCTCCTTCGCGTCCAGGGTCTTAAGGAACGCGAAGCCTTTCTGCACATGCGCCCGGCAGGCTTCCTCGACGCGCGCGATGCCGGCGTCGGTCAGGGCCACCAGCATGCTGCGTCCATCCTGTTTCGACTTCTCGCGCCGAATGAGTCCCGCCTTTTCGAGCCGGTCCAGCCGATGCGTAAGCCCGCCGCTTGCGCTCTATTCGGCTGTGGATCGTCGATGATATGGGCCGGAAGCCGGACGTCTCTTGTACGCCGGCGCCGGCAATCATTGTCAACGAGCGCAACGCGACGGGCGGGCTGCCAGCCTGCCTTCCGCCTTTCATCTGTGCCTTCGTGGGTGCGTACAACCAGAGGCGCCTCTTCGGCCGTGGAAGTCGATGTTGTCGGCATCGTGATTATTCATAATAAAAATCAAATCCATCCGATTGATAAATGCAAATAGCGGGCGGAGGATCGCGACACAAAGCCGGCGAGGACGCCATGACTTCTGCCAATCCGGCCGCTTCACGGGCCGAGGAAACAACAGACTTCGGCAAACCCCGGCACGATCCGTACCGGATTTTCGTGTGGCTGCGCCGCGAAAATCCGATCCCATTCGTGCCCGCGGCCGGGCACTTCTTTGTTACCAAGTTCGAGGACGTGGTAGTCCGCACATCCAGGCCGCGCTCGCTCATGCATCGCGTCATGGGCCACAGCTTCATGCGTCCGGATTCGCGTTCGCACTCCTCAGAAGGATGGCAGGATCGCCGCCTATCTGGCTGGCGCCCTCGAAGCGCCGTTCGTCGACACGACACGTAAATGGTGGCTGAGGGCTTGCGGCGAGGTGGGGGAGAGAAGGACCACATCGCAGCTATGCCCAGCAGAGAACTGCCGCGGCGCGCCGAGCGTCCGGCGAAAGGAGAATCCACGGAATTGGCGAGCGGAAGGCTGGATCGGCACCCAGGAAGTCGATCGTACGAGATCAGGAGGAGACAACATGCCCTATATGCCCGGCACTGCCTCATGGAACTGCTGGAACGAAGATGTGCGTTCGATCTGCGGGCGTTTTCAAACCGAGGTGCGCGGGACGCGGCAGTCTCTCCGGAGACGCGTCGTCCAGCATCAGGCCCTGGGCCTGACCCATACAAGCATTGAGACCAATGCGCGCTCGGTGTCGAGAACCAAGGAGGATATCCGGGAAGATGGAAACTGCTTCTTCCTGGTCGCCCAGGTTCGCGGGCGCAGCCTGATGCTGCAGGGGGACAACCAGGCGATTCTCAACCCCGGTGACATGGCTCTCGTCGATGCGAAGAAGCCGTGCGAATTCATCCATCGCGGGCGCATTCAGCACCTTTCCTTTCGTTTGCGGCGGTCGGCGGTCGAAGATCGATTCGGTTCCGCCAATGTGCCCACCGCCACGCGGCTTTCCAGCGAAGGGCCAATCGGCTCGCTGCTCGCAGGGCTGCTGAAGCAGATCCACTCGCTGTCTTCCGAGCTGTCGATGTCCCCGGGCGAAGCGCTCGAAACGGCCATCGCCGCGCTTCTGGTGGAGGTGGTGAAGGAGGAGGCCAAGCGCCCCGCCGGCGTCGACGACAGCCTGGACGTCATCGATCTTCGGGTCGTCCAGCGCTACATCGACGCAAATCTTCGCAACCCCTCGATCTCGCCGAGGGCGATCGCGCGGGCGCTCGGATGCTCCACACGCCAGGTGCATCGCATCTTCGCGCAGTCGCGTACGACCGTTTCGTGCTACGTGAAGGAGCGCCGGCTGGAATTCTGCGCGCGCGAGCTGCATGATTCCGTGGGCCGCAACCAAAGCGTCACGGCGATAGCGATGAACTGGGGGTTTTCCGACGCGAGCCATTTCTCGCGATCGTTCAAGCGGCATTTCGGGCAGAGCCCGGTCGAGTACCGCGGCGCGCGAGCGCGAGGAGCCGGTGTTGAAAGCGCCGCGCCGGTCTGGGTCAGCACCCGGCCGTAAGGCCGCCGTCGACATAGAGCGTCGCGCCGGTCGTCCACGACGAAGCTTCGGAAAGAAGATGCACGACGGCCTCGCCGATATTGTCCGGCGTTCCGAGGTGCCCCATCGGCGTGCGGGCAGTCAGCATCGCACGGCCTTCCTCCGTGTTGACCCGGTGCGAGATCGCGGACGGAACGGGACCCGGTCCCACGGCATTCACGCGTATCCCGTATCCGCCGAGGGCCACGGCGGCCGACCGTGTCAAAGCGTCGACGCCGCCCTTGCTGGCGACATAGTGGGGATTGTCGGCGCTGCCCATCCGGGTGACGATCGACGCGATCATCACGGCTGAACCGCCGCTGCCCACCCTCGTCCGTGCCCAGCTCTGCAAGACATTGAACGCACCCCAAAGATTGACGGACATGACCCTGTCCCAGTCCTCTTTCTCGACCGAAAAGAACGTGCCGTCAGGGGGAGCGTTGACGCCGGCCGCGCAAACCAGCCCCTCCGCGTCGCCCAACCCAGCCAGCGCCGTTGCGACGGCCTGACGGTCGGTGACGTCGACGGAGGCCGTGTCAGGCCCCTCCCTCATATCCCAGCCTACGGGCTTGCCGCCGTGCCGTCGGATGCATTGCATGATGCCCGTTCCGATTGCTCCAAGCGCGCCCGTGACGATGATCGTCCTGCCGGAAAGCGGAGAAATAGCCATTGCTGCAACTCCTCTATGTCTCGATGGGCGGTCGCCCGGGCGGCAGCCGGAGCCGAGGCCTATCTGGCAGCCCGCCGCGCCTCCAGCGCCGCAGCCTGCTCGGGATCGAGTTCAAGCCGCTTGCGGTAGGACAGGTCTGTCTTGTCCCAGGTCCCGTGCGCATAGCCGTCGGAGGTGGTGAAGATGGTGCCGTCCGCCTGGAAGCGCCAGTCCATCACCAGGCGGCGGAAGGCGATCCTCCACTCGCCGTCACGCCGCTCGAAGCGGTCCAGATAGCGCCCGCCGCCGACGCTTACGGTCTTCATGTCCTTGTGGCGGATTGCGAAGATGACGTAGCTCTCGGTGTTGGCCGTGTCTCCGTCCAGCTCGACGATATGGCAGGTCGTGTTGTGCGTGTGCGCAAGCAGATCCCTGGAAAGGCCCTCGACCGCCCAGTCGACGAACTCCGGCGCATAGCCGACGAAGTCGCCGTGATGGTCGATCGCGTCGGGATGAAAGGCGCTCGCCAGCAACTCCTTGTCGTGGCGGTCGAGGCCGCGGCAATAGCGGTTCACGCAGTCGATGATCTCCTGCCTGTCGAGCAGATAGCGCAGCGCGGAACGTTCCTCGTCCTCGGTCATGATCTTCCTTCCTGTGTTGGCGGCCGAAGGGGCGGGGGCCTCCGGCGGTTTCTTCCTGCTCAGCCTGTCCTGCAGGTCCGCTCCCGGTCGGAACGGCCGCTGGAACTTCGGATCGGTGCGGTCCCAGGTGCCGACCGGGAAGCTCTTCGCCACCTTCTCGAACACCGTTCCGTCGGCCCGCAACCGCATGTCGGTGACGGTGCGCCTGAGCGCGATCTTCCACTCGCCGTTCCGCTTTTCCAGCCGGTCGATGTAGCGGCCGCTGCCGAGCATGACGCTTGTCCCGCTCTGGTGGCGAAGCGCCCACAGGACATAGCTTTCCGTATGCGCCACGTCGCCTTCGATCCGGCAGCTATGGGTGGTGATGTTGTGGGTGTGCGCGGCTTCGGTCGCCTCGTGTATGCCGTTGACCCAGGTGACGAATTCGGTGACCGAACCGACGAACTTGCCGTGATCGTCTATGGCGTCGGGATGGAAGACGCCGGCGATCAGTTCCTCGTCATGCCGGTCCACCCCACCCGGATAGGAGTGGATCCGGTCCAGGATCGCCCTGCGGTCGAGGAGATACTGGATCTTTTCGGATTTGGTGTCCTGCATCGATGAATATCTCCTGCTTGCCATAACGAAAATGCATGCGCTCAATGCTGCGCGACCCCGAGATAGGCCGCGCGGATCGTCGGATCCTGAAGCAGTTCGCGTCCGGTGCCGGAAAGCGTGATGCTGCCGGTTTCGAGCACATAGGCGCGGTCGGCGACCTTGAGCGCCAGATTGGCCATCTGCTCGACCAGAAGGATGGTCATGCCACGCTCCGTGAGCGTGCGGATGGTGGCGAATATCTCGGCGATGATGAGCGGCGCCAGCCCGAGCGAGGGCTCGTCGAGCAGGAGGAGCTTGGGCGCGCTCATGAGCGCCCGGGCGATGGCCAGCATCTGCTGCTCGCCGCCAGACATGGTCACGGAAAGCTGGTCCTGGCGCTCCCTGAGGCGCGGAAAAAGCGCGAACTGCTCCTCGATGGCGGCGTCCATCGCCTCGGCGGAGAGGCTGCGCGAATGCGCGCCCAGCACCAGATTGTCGCGTACCGTCTGGTCCGGGAAGACCTGACGGCCTTCCGGCGTCAGGGCGATGCCGAGGCCGACGCGCCTGTAGGTCTTGAGGCCGGAGATGTCGCGGCCTTCGAAGCGGACGGTTCCCGACGCCAGCGGGACGAGCCCGGTGATGCCTTTGAGGAGCGTCGACTTCCCCGCTCCATTGGCGCCGATGATCGCCGCGATCTGGCCCGCCTCGACGGACAGCGTCACGTCGCGCACCGCCTTGATCGGACCGTAGCTGAGGCTGACGCCTTCGACTTCGAGGATGGCCATGTTCAGCGCTCCGCCCTTGTAGCGGCGAGTGCCTCGCCGGACCCGCGAGCCGGCGGGGAATCGTGCTCGTCATGGTCCTCGATGCCAAGGTAGGCCTCGATGACGCGCGGATCGGCCTGCACGGTGGAGGGAATGCCTTCGGCGATCTTCTCGCCATACTCCAGCACGATGACGTGATCGGAAATCGTCATCACGAGTTCCATGTGATGCTCGACCAGAAGGATGGTGATGCCCTGCTCGCGGATGCGCAGCAGAAGCTCTCCGAGCTCCCGTGTCTCCTGTGGATTGAGGCCCGCCGCCGGTTCGTCGAGCAACAGCAGCTCGGCCTCCGTCGCAAGCGCCCGCGCCAGCTCGACGCGGCGCTGGAGACCATAGGGAAGGCTGCCTGCGGGAGCGGCCGCGAATTCGGAGAGCCCGACGAAGGCAAGCACGCGGGCGACGCGGCGGCGCGCTTCTCTTTCCGCTTCGCGGGCCTGCGGAAGTGACAGCAGCGAAGCGAGGAATCCGTTCCTCATGCGTCCGTGATGGCCAAGAAGCACATTCTCCTCCACCGACATGTCGCGGAACAGGCGGAGGTTCTGGAACGTGCGAGCGACGCCCTTGCGCGCGATCTCCTGCACCGTGGCGCCGGAAATGACATCGCCCTTGAAGGTGATCGTGCCCGCATCCGCGCGGACGAGGCCGGTCATGATGTTGATGAGCGTGGTCTTGCCGGCGCCGTTCGGTCCGATCAGCGCGTGGATATGACCCGGCTTCAGCGAGAACGTGATATTCCTGGCCGGAGAGACGCCGCCATAGGATTTGCTGACGCCGCTCGCCACCAGCAGCGGCTCACTGGCGCTTCTGTCGATCGCACGGCGCGACGGAAGGTCGATGTCGCCCGGGCGAGCGATCCTGGCCGCGGAGGGCCCCGGCGAAGCCTTGCGGGCAAACATCCTGCCGAGGATGCCGGCCAACCCCTTGGGCATGACGTAGAGGGCGAAAAGCAGGATGGCGCCGTTGGCGAAATGCTCCAGCCACGACCAGCGTGCGAGATAGGCGTCCAGGATGACGAGGAGCACGGCGCCGAGCAGCGGCCCAGCCAGCGACCCGCTGCCGCCGAACAGCACAAGCACGAGGATGAAAATCGACAGATGGAGATTGACGAAGTCGGAATTGATGTACTGGTTCTGCTGGGCCACCAACGCGCCGGCAAGCCCGCAGGTCACAGCGGCGATGACGAAGGCAAGGACCTTGTAGCGGAATACCGCCACCCCGGACACGCCGGCCGCCAGTTCGTCCGCCTGCAGCGACAGGAGCGCGCGGCCGAATCTGCCGATCAGGAGATTGCGCAGCAGAAGATGGGTAACGAGGCAGAGCCCGACCGCGAAGACCACCCATTGGAGCATCGTCAGCGGCGCACCCAGGAAGGTCAGCGGCTTGACGCCGTAAAGGCCCTGCGAGCCGCCGAAATAGTCCGATCCCTCGGTCACCACCTTTTCGATGACGATGCCGAAGGCGAGCGTCACCATTGCCAGGCTGGGACCGCGCACGCGCAGGGACGGCAGGGCGATGACCACGCCGCAGATGCCGGCGATCACCGTCCCGAGGAGAAGCGACAGCCAGGGATCCAGGTCGTAGCGCGAGGTCAGCAGCGCCGCGCCATAGGCGCCGGCGGCGAACAGGCCGGCCTGGCCGAGGGATTTCTGGCCCGCGAAGCCGAGCAGCACGTTCATGCCGGTTGCGCAGAGGAAGAACGTGCAGATGTTGAACAGCACCAGCAGGTAGAAATCGTTCGGTGCGGCGAAAGCCAGAACGACGGCAAAGGCTGCGATGACCGCTGACGCCAGGATATGGGACATGGCGATCAGGCCCTATCGACGGTGCTTCGGTTGAAGATGCCGTTCGGCCACAGGCTCAGGACGACGATGATCAGAAGGAAGATGACGATCTCTCGCCACTGCGCCTGCCACAGAGCAACCGAGGATTCGACCAGGCCAAGCAGAAAGCCGCCGGCGATGCAGCCGCGTGGATTGTCGAGACCGCCGATGATGGCGCCGGAAAACGCCTTCAAGGCGATCCACAGGCCGACATAGAGCGAAGCGGACGCGATCGGAGCGACGAGCAGTCCTCCGAGACCGGCCAGTGCGGAACTGAAAGCGAAGGCGCCTGCCATGACCAGCGTCAGGTTTATGCCCATCAGCGACGCAACCTCGGGATTCTGGGCGACCGCGCGCATCACCTTGCCGAGCCGCGTCTTGCGCATGACCCGGTCGAAGGCGAGCATGACCACGATGGCGACGAACAGGATCAACAGCTCCTGGGTCCTGACGCCCGCGCCCATGATGCGGATGATGTCGTTGCCGAGCGGCTGCGGAACGGTCACCGGCGCCGGGCCCCAGATGACGAGGCCGAGGCTCTGCAGGATGATGCCGAAGCCGATGGTGCTCATCACCCAGTTCATACCCGGCTTGCCGGCGAACGGCCGGATGGCGGCGATGAACATGAGGATGCCGACGAAGCCGACTGCCAGTCCTGCGCCGAGGGCGGCGACGGGATAGCGGAAGCCTGAGGATGCATCCGGCCCGAGCCGGTTGAAGTCAGGCGCGCCGGAAAGCATGAGCAGGATCGTCACGCCGATGAACGCGCCGAAGGCGACGAAGTCGCCCTGCGAGAAGTTCAGCGTCTTGGTCGTGGTGTAGGTGACGCTGAAGCTCAATGCCAGCAGGGCATAGATGCCGCCGACCGACAGCCCGCTTACCAGAGCCTGAATATAGACGCCCATGCTTTCTCCTGCCATGCGGTGGAAGGGATCGTCCCGCAGTACTGGCGGGACGGTGCCGCTTGTGCCGTCAGCTCTTGAAGTCCGCTGGCGTGAGAGACTTGATCACGTCGTCCGAATAGGAAATGATCTCGCCGTTCTTCCACTTCTGCCAGTCATAGTCCTTGGCCGTGAGGGCTTCGTGGTTGTCGTGCGTGAAGGGTTTGCTGTAGGTCTTGATGTAGCCCTCATACGGCGCCTGCAGATCCTCCAGCGCCTCCCGTACCTTCACGCCATCCGTCGACCCGGCCTGCTTGATCGCAAGCGTGAGGATCATCAGCGCGTCGTAGCACTGCGCCACGTAGCCGAAGGACGTCGGCGATGCGACATGCGGCATGATGCGGTCGAAAAGCTGCTGCTGGTGCGGGTTCAGGCTGACCGGGACGGGGCGCTGAAAGAGCGGATGCTCGGCGAGCTTCGGCCCGGCGGCTTGCAGGAAGCCGGTGTTCGCCGCAGCCCAACTCATCACCATGGTCGGGAAGAAATCGATCTTCTCCATGCTCCTGAGCAACTGGCCGCCCGGCACCCCCTGCGCCCAGACAGCGATGGAATCCACGCCGGCGCTGCGCAGCTTGTTGAGCTGCGACGTCATGTCGGTGTCGTTCACGTCGAATTTCTCGGTGCCAACGACGTTAAGGCCGTATTCCGCGCCCAGTTCCTGCAGGTCCTTGAGGCCGCCCTGGCCGTAGCCGGTCGTCTCGGCGAGATAGCCGACATTCTTCGTAGCCGGGCTCTTCTTGAGGTAGGCCAGGAGCGAGCTGACATGCTGGCGGTCCACCAATGCCACGCGGAAGATGTAGCTGTCGGCGCCGGCGCTGATCGGCTTGGTGATCTCGGTGCCGGTGGACAGCGAGTTGATCACCGGAATGCGCTTCTGGTTTGGAATGTGGCGCCAGGCCATGGCGTTGCCGGAGTTGGTCGGGCCGAACACCGCGACGACCTTCTGGTTGTCGATCAGGTCGCTCATGTTCTGGATGGACTTCGGCGGCTGCGAAAGGTCGTCGCGGATGATGAGCGAGAGCTTGCGGCCGAGCACGCCACCGCCCGCGTTGACATCGTCGATCGCGGCCTGCAGGCCCTTGACGCCGGCCTGGGCGGATTCAGCCGCGGGCGACGCCGACAGGTCGCCATTGAAACCGAGCAGGATGTCGCCTTCCTGCGCGAATCCGCGCTTGCCCAGGCCGATCATCGAGGCCGCTGCAAGCGTGGAAATTGTAAACGCTCTGCGCGTCGGTCTTCCGGATATCATTGATTTCCTCCCTGCGAACCGTTTCTCGACCGGCAATGGCATTGCCGGAGAAAAAGGTTCAAATATCCACGCGGATCAGCGATAGGGTAGGTCGATCAAGCCTTCATGTGTCACAGCGACAGACGTTCGTGTCCTGAGGGGACAAGGAAAAATCCGATATAGAGCCCGACAGCGTGCTCGGTTCGTTCACCTGTGGACCAGCGGTCTTCCGCGCGGCTGCGCCCGCGCATACTTGACCACGTCCATTCCTATACGCGGGCGATCGACCGGCATGACGATGCGCTGATCGCCGATGTGTTCCATCCGCCCAGGGCAAGCGCCTTGCGGAAATATTCGGCGACAATGCCCGAGGCCGATCGCTTTGCTCCGCCTCCGAAAGTGAACCGGCGCCATGGCTGGAATCAGGGGCGGAGTGCGGCTCGGTCGTCAACGGAAACGGTTGCTCCCCTGTCCGGATCGACGAGCGAAGGCGAGGAGCGACTGCGCTTGCCGCGATACAGTTCGCCATCCGTCTGGGAGACCATCTCGCGGAAGGTGATGCCGGATTGGCATTTCCGCACGCCGACCGTGATCGAAAGGGAGTGGCGCTCCAGCCCGCTTCGCTTGCGAAACTCCATGGTGGCCGCCCTGTTGATGTCCTCGAGGAGCTGATCCACCGTTCTCGCCTCGCCATGGGGCACATAGGCGCAGAATTCGTCGCCGCCGATGCGGGCGATCAGGCATTCGTCGCCGAGCACCGTTTCCAGCGCGCGGGCCACCGATACGATCGCATCGTCGCCGATGAGATGGCCGTGCCGGTCATTTATGGATTTGAGATAATCCATGTCCGCAATGATGAATTTGCCGCCGGAACGGTGCTGGATCGCCGTGTCGAACTGTTCCTCGAAGCTTCGGCGGTTGAGCAATCCCGTCAGCGGATCGGTGTTCGCGCGCTTGGCCAGTTCCCTGGCCTGCCTGATGAGGTTCCTGTAGGCCTGATCCAGCTTCTCGATCTTCGAGAAGAGCACGATCGCGATCGGGAATGCGATAAGGAACGGCAAGACAAGCCGTGCCATAATCGTTATATTATCTGATTTTATTCCCAAGTAAAAGCGAACGCCGGTCGAGATCGATATCGAGATTGCTGCACATATTAAGGTGACGATCACCGTCCATTTCAGGACGTAGCGGGAAGGAAACTTCACGTCATTGACCACACTGGCTGAGATGAAATACGGCGAGCCTGTTGTTTCCTGGCACAGACTGGTAACAGGTCTCCTAATCAAACCGTTAAAATCGCCGGGCATTCGAAACTCCGCGTTGCGTCGGCGACGGACCGGCTTTCGCATCCGGCCATGCCGCGGGAGAACATCCGTTAACTGCAATTGCGATTTTCCGCTTCCGCGCAGGAAGAAGTAATACGTATCGCCTACATATGTATTAGAGTGTATGAAATGTCACCGGCACCTCGCGGACGAGGATGAAGCCGGCAGGCGGAGGGGAAGCAAGGTGGACGGCAGGCGCTTTGAGGTCGACCTGTTCGACAATCTCGATCGCGAGGTGATCGAGGCGGTCATGGGAGGCTCCGCCGACGGCTTCGCCCTGACGCCCTTCCAGCGCCGCGGCTTCGTGGATGCCTTCTACCGGCATGCGGCGCAGTCGCACCGGCCGCTGCTGGTGCGCATCCGCGCGCACGGCGACAATCGCACGGCGATGCTCCTGCCGCTCCTGCTGCGTTGCGGCGCGTTGCGCAGCATCGAGGCGACCGATCTCGGCCTTTCCGATTATGTCGCGCCGGTCATGGCCGACTGGTTCGATCCGCGCCCGGCCGAGATGCAGCGCATCTGGAAGAAGATCCTGCGCGCCCTGCCGCCGGCCGACGTGGTGTCGCTGAAGAAGATGCCGGAACTCATCGGCCAGGGCCGCACCAATCCGCTGCTGATGCTGCCGCATGTGTCGGACATGGGCATCGGCACCAAGACGCTGGACCTGCGTGATCCGCAATCTCCGGCGCATTATCGCCGCAGCGGCCTTTACAAGGACGGCATGCGCCAGTTGCGCAAGCTGCGCGAGATCGGCGAGGTCGAATTCAGGATCGCCGCCTCGCGCGACGAGGCGCTCGACCGGTTCGACGATCTGGTCGCCCAGCGCATGGAGCGCTTTCGCGCGCTCGGCCGGCCCGATGCGCTGACGCGGCCCGAGGTCCAGGCATTCTACAGCGAGATCATCGCCGAGGGCGCCGGCAACGGCTCCGTGATGTTCGGCGGCCTCTATCTCGACGGGAAATGCATCGCCACCGATCTCGGCCTGATCGAGAACGATACGCATCACGGCATCTTCACCTCGATGTCCGAGGGCCCGCTGCGCCGCTACTCGCCGGGCACCATCGCCTTCATGCTGATCCTCGACGAGACGGTGGCGCGCGGCATCGGCTATTACGACATCGGCGTGGGCGAATTCGCCTACAAGGACCGGCTCGAAGGGTCGCGCATGCGCCTCTACGAGCATCATCAGGCGCTCAGCCTTCGCGGCCATGCCGTGCTCGCCGAGGCGGCGGTCCGCCGCGCGGTGCGCTCCGGCCTGTCGCGCTATCCGGCGCTGCGTGCGCCCGCCGAACGGTTGCGCCGGCGGCTGCGCCGGTTCAGGAACTGGTCGCCGGTCGCCGCAGCCGGCGTTCTCGAATGGCCGGGTATCCCGCAGATCGTCCACGTCGCGGGCATGGCATAGGGCGGGGTCGTCGGTTCGCCTGCCTTGGCTTAGGCAAGGCCGCTACGCACTGCCGGGATTGCTCTCGGCCCTCCGGACGATCCTGAACGTGTTTCCCTGGCCCACGCCGTGGCGTATCTCGGCGATCCATGATTTTTCCGGGATGGCCGTGCCTGCAAGGGTCGTGTAGGCGCCGAGATCGAGCCGATATTCTCCGTCCGGCAGTGCGGTCATGCTTCCCAGCGCGACTGCTCCGTCCGAAAAGAGAACGGCGCAGTCGCGCCGCTCGCCGGGCGTGAAGGACGGATCGAGCTCGCGCACCATGCCTTCATGGCCGGGGTAGAGATGCGTATGTGTCGCGTCGAAGGTCAGTTCCATATTGCCGCTCCTTCCATATCGCCGCGAGTTGCGCCGCCTTGGAGGAAGAACCGCCGCAACTCAGCGCATGAAACGCGCAGGGGCGCGTGGCGATCCTCGGGCGGAAGTCCCGATTCAGGCGGTCGCGCGGCGCTTGAACAGGCGCACGATCGAGGCGTCGAGCCCGGTCGTGGCCTTGGTGGCCCGCCGCATGGCGCCGGCGGCGAGGATGAACGAGCCGGCGGAAGCGCAGACCGCGCCCATCACCCCGAAGAAAGGAGTGAGCACGAAGAGCGCGACCACGCGCAGCGCCACCGAGCCGGCGATGATGCGCAGATAGCGCCCCTCATTGCCGGTCAGCATGAGGATCGAGCCGCAGGGCCGCGCGATCGCCAGCGCCGCGGTGCCGAAGCACAGCACCAGCAGTTCCGGGAAATAGCTCGTATAGGCCGGATTGATGAACCAGAGCGCGAAATAGCCGCCGCCGAGAATGCCGAGGGCACCGGTCGCGATGAAGGCGATGGTGATCCAGGCGACGCTGTCCAGCAGCGCGTCGAGCGCCTTGTGGTCCTTGCGGTAGTAGAGGCCGGAGAAGTGGCGCGTGGCGAACAGGTTGATCGAATCCGCCGCCGCCGCGAACAGGTTGGCGAGCCGCACGGTGACGAAATAGGCGCCCGCCACGGTCGGGCTCATCAGATAGCCGATGATGAGCACGTCGATATACTGGTTCGTCGCCTCGAGCGCGGTGGAGATCCACAGCCGGAACGAGCGGCCGAACCATTCCGCCCGATGCGTGATGGCGCGCACGCTGCCGATGTCCGGGAACAGCCGCCAGACCAGCCGCCACATCAGCCCCACATGGATGGCGAAGCCGGTGAACGCGCCGAGCGCGAGGAACAGGAAGACGCCGGCAACGGTGGTCTCGGTGCCGGTCAGGAGGCATGTCGCCAGATAGACGATCGCCGGCAGCACCTGCATCACGCTGCCCAGCCCGTCGCCGATGGCCACGCCCATGGCGGCGCGCATGAGATGGGCGGTCACCTGGAGCACCGCGCTGCACACCATGAAGCCGGTCACGGCGATTGCGATCGTGGCGCCGAAGGCGGCGGCCCATGGATAGAAGATCGCCGCGATCAGCGCGCTCGCGACCGTGCACATGGTGATGGTGAAGCCGAACACGCCTTTCATGCGCGCGGCGTCGTGCTCGGCGGTGAACTCGCTCCAGGCGCGGATGACGAAGAGCTCCTGGCCCGCGGCGGCCACGATGAGCAGCAGCCCGGCGGCGGAGAAGAGGATCGAATAATAGCCGAATCCGACCGTGTCGAGGCTGCGGGCGGCAAGCGCGATCAAGGTGAAGTTGAGCGCGACCATCGTGGCCTTGATGATCGCCACGGTCGCAATTCCGCGCACCTCCGGGCGGCGCAGCAACTGGCCGAGACGGCCGCGCGCGACGTTCGCGGGCAGGCTATTTGACATCGGGTGCCAGGCTCCGCAGAAGGTTCTTCAGCGGCTTGATGCGGTGATAGATCAGCGACATCGCCGAACCCGCCGGGGTCAGCGACAGCGTGTGGTTGCGCATCTCGACCAGCCGGGGGCGGAAATGGGCCTTGTAGCCGGGATCGCCGGGGCCGAGGTCGAAGCGGTCGTTGCCTTGCGCCATCTGCATGAGGCCCATCCGGTAGATGAGCTGGATGCCCGGCTTGATGCGCTCGTGCTCGCCCCGGTCGGAGCCGATGAGGACGGCATGGAAGACGCCGTCGCCGGCGAGCCCGAACAGCACGGCCACGATCTTGCCGGCAACGCGGCTGACATAGGTCAGTGCTTCGCCCGAGGCGGCGCTTTCGATCGCATAGTCGCGATAGAAGGTGAAATAGGCGTCCTTCCCCAGAAAGGTGTCGGTGCGCAGCGCGCAATGGGCCTCGCGCAGATAGGCGAAGGCTTCCGCGATCTCGGCGGGATCGGTGGCCACGCGATGTTCGTAGGAGCCATGCTCGCGCTCGGTCTGCCGCTGCAGCCGGCCGAGCTCCTTGGTGAACTTGCGCCGCAATATGCTGAGCCGCCAGACATCGGGGTCGCGCCCAGTCTCGCAGACATGGTTGACGTTCTCGCCCTTGCTGGAATGCGTGCCGAGCAGCAGGGCAGGGTCGAACTCGTCGATGCGCGCCTTGCGGAACATCACGAGATCGGCGCCGGCCATGGTCTGGCGCAACGCGGCCTTCACCTCAATGCTGGCGCTGAGCTGGACGAGGCGCAAGGGGTCGCCGACGATGCTGTTGCAGTCGCAGACGCCGAAATCGGCGGGCTGGACCACGGTGACACCGCGCGCGCGCTGGACCACCATCGGCAGGACGGCGACCAGCTCGCGCGACATCGCATCGCGAACGGTAATCGTGTGCTGGCGGCCGCCGAGCGCCGGCCCCAGCCGCCTGTGCAGATGGTCGAGCCATAGCGGCGCCTGGAATGCGGTGCCGTGCGCCGGGGAGAACAGCGCCCGGTATTCAGCCGACATGAAGTCGAATGCCGGCTCGACACCGATCGTGACGTTCAAGGACGTATCCTGCTCGCGCACATGGAACCTGGTGGACGCCAAGCCCGCGCTTTGCGCGGACCCCGGCATTTCGTACAGGCGATGCAAGGCTGCACCATGATCGGCGCCGGTCATCTCAGATCGCCACGCGCCCGTTGGGGGAGGCGGCATCGATGCGGAAGTCGCGCCGCTTGATCACGTCGCCCTGCAGCTGCCGGCCCATCTTCTTCCAGGCGAATGCGGCGGCGGCCTTGGGATAGACGTGCAGGCCGCGCGCCTCGCCCGAAAGATTGCCGAGGCCGATCGTCCGGCGCAGAACGCCATTGCCGTAATGGACGGCATATGAGTTCCAGATCTCGCGGTCCCAATGCTCCATCGTCACCGAGATGTTGAGGCAGTCGTGATTGTGCACGCGGTGCGGCGCATAGAGCGGCCAGGTGATCATCTGGCCCGGCTCGAGATCGATCACCGTTGCATATTCGTCGAACCAGGGCTGGTAACGCATGGTCTCGTCGGTCTCGCGCAGCAGGATCTTCTCGATCTGCGCGCCGTCCATGAAGGCGCTGGAACGGGGATAGAGATAGACCCGCTTGGTGCCCTCGATCTGCCACAGCGACTGGCCCTGGATGTCGGCATGGTAGAAGACATTGGCGTCGGGCGAGGAGACGAGCACGCCCATATTGCGCTTGAACGTCCTGAAGCCCGGCATGCGCCGCTCGAACTCGGCGAAGATGTCGTCGAGGAGCGTCTTGTATTCGGGCGCCCATGCCATGACGCGCCGGATATTGGCCCAGATGCGCCCCTTCTCGATTGCCGCGATGACATCCATGCCGCTCGCCTCGCCGCGAATGCCGTAGAGGCGGTGGGGATTGTTGGTGTCCTCGTTCATCGATTCGATGCCGAGCTCTTCCGCCGGGCATCGCTCGATCAGCCGGCCGACGGCCTCGCGGGAGAAAAGCCCGGTCTCGCGCAGCCGGTGGTTCAGCCGGACGATCTCGTGGCCGAAGAGCCGCTCGTGCTTGGGCTCCCAGTTGCTGATGATGTCGCTGCTCTTCGTCATCGCGTTCATGATGCGCCCCCTGACGCGGTGCATTCAAGATGCCGCCGCTCCATTCGTTTCCTCAGGCGAAAATAACGCAGGCGGACTGGCAAACGGTAAACGAACCCTGGCGGTCTCGGCATTCGGTTAACGTAGGGTCACCGCCTTTCGCCGCCTTCGACAGACCTGCCAGGCAAGCCGCGGGGGGCGGGCCTGTTCAGCCTGCCCGCCGCCGCAGAAGTGTCTGGGCGCGCGGCGCGGCGTCGTAGGCGACAAGGCGGTCGTCCCGATCGTTCCAGTCCTTTTCGCGCATGGCAAGCAGGCTGCCGCGCAGCGGGTTCGGGCGGACAGGCTCAGGCACCGGCGCGGCCTCGGGTTCCGGCGGCGGCGGATCCTCCGGCCAGTCGCGATCGTCGGCAACCGGCTCCCCCGCGTCGCCGGCTGCGTCCTGCGGCCTGCGGCGCAGGTTGCGAAGGCTGCCGGCGACGGTGAGGGCACTGGCGGCGGCGAAGCTCAGGAAGGCGATGACGGGAACCAGCAGCGTCAGGGACGGACGCGTCGAATTGAGCGGCGGCACGGCCGACGAGACCACCCGCACATTGTTGGTCGGCAGCATGGCGAGCTGGTCGGTGGCGCGGTTTCGCGCAAGGAGCTGCTGATACTGATCGCGATTGGCGGCGGCCTCGCGCTCCAGCGCTTCCAGCTCGACATTGCGGGTGCCGTTCAGCGTCAGGTTCGCGCTCAGCTCGGCGATCTTGTTTTCGATCTGCGCCTGCTTGGCCAGCGCGACGTCCAGCTCCGCCTTCAGCTGCTGGCCCTGCATGCGCTCTTCCTGCGCGATCTGGCGCTCGATGCCGGCGATCGCCTCATTGGTCTGCGTCAGGCGTGGATGGCGCGGCCCGTATATCTGCGCCTGCTGGTCGCGTTGCTGGAAGAGTTGCGCCTGCTGCTGGCGCAGGAAGGACAGTTGTCCGCGCTCCCTTTCGTTCGGCCCCTGGGTCAGCGCGCCGCCGCTATTGTGCTCCTCGTAGCGGGCGCGGGCTTCCTCGGTGGCGTTGCGCACCAGCGCGAGCTGCTGGTTGAGCTCCGCGAGCTGGCGCATCTGCAATGTGTTGCGCTCGTCGACATAGACGATGCCGTTGTCGGCCTTGAACTTCGCGACCGCTTCCTCCGAAGCGTTGAGGCGGGCGCGGGCTTCCACGAGCTGCTGAGAGAGCGCGCGGGTGGCCGCCGCCGTCGCATCGTTGCGCAGGCCGTTCTGGCTGGCGGCGAAGGCCTCGGCGATGCCGTTGGCGACGCGCGCCGCCTCCGCCGGATTGTCGGCGCGGTAGGTCACGTCGACCAGATAGGTCGCGCCCTTGCGATCCACGGTGATGTTCTTGCGGAATTTGGCCAGCTGCTTGAGCTCATCTTCCTGGCTGACGGCAGCGTCGCCGAAGACCTTGAGGTCGCGCATCGCCTTGAGCAGGAAGCCGTCCGAACGGACGATCTGCACCATGCTCTCCAGCACCGCCGCATCAGTGCCGATGGAGGGCAGCACCTCTTCCTGGAGCGTGATGCGCTGCTCGCGCGGATCGGCAAGCACGACCGCCGTCGCGCTGTAGGGGAAATTCAGCATCAGCACGGCGCCGACGCCGATCACGGTCAGCACGATCGCGATAAGCACGATCCGCAGCGCATTGCCCATCGCCCAGCCGAGCACGGCAAGCGGATCGAGCAGGCCGTTGTTCCAGCCGTTCGTGGCCTTTGCGGTGGTCGCAGGCCGTGTCGATGCGACAGCGGCGGATTTGCCGGGAGTGTCCCAGTCCGATCCCAACGCGACCTCCGGAAATGGTGTTCGGGCGAGCACGTCACCCTTGCTGCAGGATAAATCGCAAACCTGAAACACAGGTTAACCGATAAGAGACGCTAGAAGCCTATCATCGCCACATTAAGGCAGCCTTTCTACGTTTTCTGTCGGATTTATGAGCCTGTCCATCGCCGCTTCGCCAGCCGCCCAGGCGGACGTCATGCCCGCCTTCGACCGCTGGCTGCGGCCGTTCGCCGAACTCACGGTGACGATCGCCATCGCCGCGATCGTCACGATGGCGCCCGTCGCCGCGCATGGCGTCCATGCCGGCCTCGGCATCGTCACCGCGCTGCTGCTGACGGCGGCGGTGGCGTGGCGCCTGCCGCAGGTGGCGCTGGTGGCCGTGCTCTTCTCCTTCCTGTTCCAGAATCTCTTCGTGTCGCTGATGTCGGGCTTCGTCCGCTCCGAAACCGATTTCGACATCATCCGCGCCTATAACTTCCTCATCCTGTGCGTCACATGGCTGGTGGTCGTCGGCACCTTCCTCGCGCATTGGCGCAGGCGCGTCCGCGCGGTCGACCCCTATGTGAAGGTCTCGGTCGCGCTGATGGCCATCATCGGCCTCTATTTCATGGCGGGCTTCGTCTTCAACGGGATGACCGCCGTCGTCTATCTGCGCAACATCGTCACGCCGCTGCTGCTGTTCCAGGTCTGCCTGGCCCTGTTCTCCGCCCATGAGGTGAGGATCAGCCGGGGGATCGCGGCATTGGGCGTGCTGGGCGCCATCTGCGGACTGTTTGAATTCGCTGCCCGCGATGCCTGGCTCGCCTGGACCAATGGTTATGGCTATTGGGAGCTCGCCTCAGGCCCCAACTGGGCGACCCTCGACTGGGACAAGGCCGTGCGCCAGACCGGCCGCGTCATCGTCGGCCTCACCGACACCTTCACCATCGACTTCTTCAACTCGCCGCTTCTGGCCGATATCGGCATCCGCATGATGCGCCTGTTCGGGCCCAACATGCATGCGATCAGCTATTCCTACGCGCTGTCCTTCTTCACCGTCTTCGCACTGTTCCGCGGCCGCTTCATCCAGGCTGCGGTTCTTCTGTTCCTCGTCTTCCTGTGCAACGCCAAGGGGCCGATGATCCTGCTCGCGCTGACGGGCGTCGGCTGGGTGCTGTTCCGCCTCTTCGGCGCGGGCTTCGCCTTTCTCGTCCATGCGGCGGCGCTGGGCTGCTATGCGGTGATCGGCGTGATCGTCGGCCTGCGGATCGGCGATTTCCACGTGCTCGGCCTGATGGCCGCGCTGCATGAGTTTCCGCTCAATCCGATCGGCTACGGCATCGGCACGGCGGGCAACCTGTCACCGCAATTCACCACGATCAACTGGTACGAGGCGCAGGCGCTCGGGCGCACTCCGTTCCCGGTCGAAAGCTCGATCGGCGTGCTCATGCATCAGATGGGCGTCTTCACCTTCGCCGTCGTCGCGGCCTATGTCTGGCTCGCCTGGCGGGTGATGCGGATCGCGCGCGAGACCGGTAATGCGCTGCATGCCGCGGCCGCGCTCGGCCTGCTTGCGGTGGTGGCCAACGGCTTGTTCCAGGAGGAGGCATTCTTCGCGCCGCTGGCGCTGGCGCTCTATCTGGGACTCGCCGGCATGATCATCGGCGCAGCCGCCCGCACGGGGCTCGAGGGACGCATTCGAAGCTGATCCGGAGATCAGCCCCGGATCGCGATGATCGACTTGTTCAGCCCCATGAACTTCTCGTGCAGCACTTCCGCATCGGGGAAGAGCGCCCGCATCTGCCGCGTGCCGATCAGGTGATGGTGGCGGATGATGTCGCGCGCGTCCTCGGCGTTTTCGATGCGCGGGAAGAAGCCCAGCGAGACGCGCTGTATCAGCGCCACGCGCGCCGCGCGCGGCAGGTACTGGAAGCCCGCGGTGCGGAAATGCGGCTCGAAGGGGAACCAGTAGTTCGGCGTTTGCACGTAATAGCGCTTGCCGAGGCGGCGCGTGTTCTCAGCGAAGCGCTGCATGTCGGGCCATTCGCCGACATGCTCGACCACCGAGTTGGAGTGGACGAGATCGAAGCGCCGATCCCCCATCAGTGTCGGGTCGGTCGCGTCGCCGGTCAGCGTCTCGAACAGCTCATGGTCCTCGACCGGGTCCTTTTCCAGATTGACCAGCGTGATGCGCAGGCGGTCGCGATTGGCCGCGATGAAATCCGCGCCGATCTGCCAGTAGGTCTCGCGCCCGCCGAGGTCGAGGATGGTCGCCTCGCCCTTCTCGGCCAGGATCTTTTCGATGAGCGCCTGGATGCGCGCGAAGCGGCGGCTGCGGAACCTGAACTCCATGCTGTTGCGATCCTTGTAGGGATCGGGCCGGACATGCTCGGTATAGCTGGCGATCGATTCCGCGGTATTGGTCGGCTGCATGGCGCCACTCCTGCTGTTCACTGTGGCCTATAGCAAGGTGCCCTTAGTGTCCCCTTAAGCGAAAAGGTAAAACAGACCTTACCGCCCTCGCAGCCGCGGCGGCACCCTCCCGAAACGGATTTTTGACCTTTCAGGGCTTTTATCGCGCCATGCGATCGAACACGAAAATAGCGGGCAATGAAAGCGGCCGCCGGCCCATCCGGCTGCTCTTCGTCCAGACGCAGTCGATCGCGGCCGGCGCGCAGGAGATCTCCCGCATCCTGGCGGAGGAACTGGCGCGCTACACATGCGACGGCGCGCCCGAATTCGAGATCCACCATCTCTTCTTCTATCGCATCACCGACGCCTTCGATCATCTCGACAACGTCCATTTCTGCCTCGACCACTCGCCGCGCGATCCCGTCACCTTCGCGCGCTTCCTGTGGCGGATGCTGCGCACCATGCGCGCGATCGGGCCGGACGTGGTGCTGACCTTCCAGCATTACGGCAATATCTTCGGCGCGCCGGCGGCCCGTCTGTCGGGCGCGCGGCGGATCATCGCCAACCATGTCTCCGCGCCGGCCACGATCGGCCGCGCCGCGCGCGAGATCGACCGCATTCTCGGCACGCTCGGCTTCTACGACGTCATCACCGTCAATTCGCGCGAGACGCTGCGGGACTACCAGTCCTATGCGCAGGCCTATGCGAGACGACTGGTCTATGTGCCGCACGGCTTCGAGGACAAGAGCGCCGACATCCCCAAGGATGAAGCGCGCGCAGAATTCGGCCTACCGGCCGGCGTGCCGATGATCGGCTCGGTGGCGCGGCTGCACCCGCTGAAGCAGCTCGATGCGGCGGTGGCGACGCTTCCCGGCCTGCCAGGCGTGCATCTGGCGCTGGTCGGCATCGGCCCCGACGAGCAGCGGCTGCGCGACATGGCGCAGACCGCCGGCGTCGCAGACCGGCTCCACTTCGTGGGCGAGCTGGCGCCGCGCCGCGTCGGCCATTTCCTCGCCTGCCTCGACGCCTTCGTCTTTCCCTCACAGGCCGAGACGTTCGGCCTCGCGCCGGTGGAAGCGGGCCAGGCCGGCGTGCCGGTGATCTCCAACGACCTTCCGGTGCTGCGCGAGGTCCTGCAGGTCGACGGCGAGCCGTGTGCGGTTTTTGTCGACGTGACCGACACGCAGGCTTTCACGCAGGCGATCGCGAATGTGCTCGCCGACCGCGAACTGGCTGGCCGCCTTTCCGCCTGCGGCCGCCGCCTGTCGAGCCTCTATTCGGTCGGGGCGATGGCGGATGCCTACCGCCGCCTGATCCTCGACGGGAACCGTACCGGGCTGCCCGCGGCGCTGCCGGCCGCCACATGATATTATCTGCCCCGCCGAGGAACATCCGTGTCGTCGCCGATGCAGCGAGCCTGTCGGCATGGCTGCCGGCGCTTTGCAGGCGGCTGGCGGCAGACGGCGCGGCAGTCTTCCTCGATCTTCGCGAAGGCGGCAGTCGTGCGTCTGCGCTCGACACGCTCCTGTCGCTGGAAGCCATGCTTTTGCGGCGCGGCAGGCCGTGCTGGTGCGACCGGATCGGCATGGCCGATGTCGCGCCGTGGACGACACTCGAAGTGGCTGAAGATCTGACCATCGACTTGACAGCGGCCGGCATAACCGCCGCATCGCCGGTGCTGCGTCCGCTGTTCGACGGCGCGGGCGGGGAGGAGGCGCTGGCCTCGGCGCTGTTCTTCCGCGGCACGCCGCGCATCGACATCCTGTCCGTCATGCCGTCGGGCGAGGCGCGCATCGCCGCATCCGGCACCGCCGCGCTGGAGGTCTCCGGCGGCATCGGCGGCGCGATGGAGGCAGTCTGGTCGCGCACGATCCTGCTCTTGCAGAAGGCCATCACCGATCCGCAGCAGAAGACGGTAGGCGAGGCGGCCGAACCGCTGCCCGTCATCCACAACGTGGACGTGCTGCGCTACGGCGCGAAGGCGGTCGCGTCCGCGGCGGCGCGCGCGGCGTATCGCCTGTGCTTCCATGCGCCGCACTGGCGCATCGGCTGGCGCTTCGTCGATGACGGCTATGACGTGTGGTCGCGGCGCGATCTCGGCGGCACGCGCTGGAACGTGCTGGCCGATCCGGTCGATCATTTCTATGCCGACCCGGTGCCATGGCACCATCGGGGCCGGGACTATCTGCTCTTCGAGGACCTCGACCATCGCACCAACAAGGGCATCATCTCGGCCGTCGCCTTCGATGAGGCCGGCATGCCGGGCCCGGCGGTGCCGGTGCTCGAAGAGCCGTGGCACATGTCCTACCCGTTCCTCATCGAGGCCCACGGCACGGTCTGGATGATCCCCGAAGCGTCGCTCGGCGGCGAGATCGCCATCTATCGCGCCGTCGATTTTCCCTGGCGCTGGGAGCGGCATGCCACGCTCGTCTCGGGCGTCGAGGCGGCGGATGCGACGGTCGTCGCCCATGAAGGCCGCTTCTACATGTTCGCGGTCGTGCGCGACGGCGTCGGCGGCTATTCCGACACGCTCGCCATCTGGCACGCGCCGGACCTGTTCGGTCCGTGGCAGCCGCATGCGGGCAATCCGGTCATGGTGGATGACCGCGCCGCGCGCCCGGCCGGCAATTTCGTGGAGATGGACGGGGCGCTGTGGCGGCCGGTGCAGGATTGCCGGGACGGCTATGGCGCCGCCCTCGGCCTTGCGCGCATCGACCGGCTCGACCCTGAAAACTTCGCCCAGACGGTGGAGAAGACGTTGCATCCCGGCGGCGAGGTGTGGCCCGGCCGGCGGCTGCACACGCTCAACCGCGCCGGCCGGCTGGAGGTCATCGACGGCTCGATCATCCGCCCGCGCTGGAAGCCGCTAGCGGACATAGTTGATCGCAGATATCAGCCGCGCTGACCATCCGGAATCAGCGCGTCGATGATCTGGGGATCGGGCAGGCCCGTCTCCGGGTCGGTCAGGCCGAACCCGTCCTGAAAGTCCCAATGCGTCCAGCCGATGCAGCGCGCTTCGGCAAGGTGGGTGTTGAGCGCCAGCCAGTCGAGCCGCGACTGGCGCGGCGCGACGAAGTTCAGCACGCCGAACTCGTTGACGATGACCGGTCGGTCGTGGCGCAGCGCCCAGTCCTCCATCGTGTCATAGGCGCGGGTAAGTAGTGCCGCGTCCCATCCGCCGGCAACGGAGCGGCGCAGTGCCTCGGCGGCTTCCGTTGCACCTACGCTCCGGAGCCGCCCGATGTTCGCCGCAACTGCCGGGTCGTCGGCGGAGGCGGGGAAGGGCAGGTTCCCGTAGAGGCGTAGCGGGTCGTCGGCCGCGCCCCAGTTGGCGCCCTGATGGGTGAAGGGAAACGGGTCGTAATAGTGCACCGCATAGACGATGTTGCGGTCAGCCAGCGGCTCCATGCCGCTCAGCATCTCATGCCGCTGCGGGCCGGACGGGCCGAGCACGATCGTGTGGTCCGGCAGCACCTGCCGCAGCTCGCGCACCAGCCGTCCGGCCATGCCCATCCAGTCGTCCTGTCCGAACTCCGGTTCGTTCAGGAGCTCCACCGCGACGCGCTCCGGCGGCAGCCTGCGCGCCACGCGCGCCAGCTGCTGCCAAATGCCGGACACCAGATCGGATGCGCCGGCGACATTGCCGGCGAACTGGCGGCCGATCTCGCCGCCGGCATGGAGGTCGATGGACACGGAGAAGTCGAGGCTGAGCAGCAGGATGACCTGCTCGTAGAGCGCATCGAGATAGGCTTCCGCGTCACCGTTGCGGAAGGGCTCGTCATGGACCAGAAGCCTTATATGCGTCAGTCCCGCATCCCGCACGGCGCGAAGCTGCGCCAGAGTCGGACGCCGCGACGGGTCTTCATGGTCCCAGCCGGGCAGGTTCACGCCGCGACGCATGTCGGCCAGCAGCTTCGTGTTGGGAAAGGCGGCCGGCGCATGGCATTGCGGCGCACCCTGCGCCTGCGCGGCCCCGGTCGTCAGGACGGCGCAGAGCAGGGCGGCGGTGAGGACGCGCAGCACTGGCGCAGTCAGCCGGCGGAGTGCCGGAACAGCGCGTGCAGCGCCACCGGGTTGCTGGCGAGGTAGCGCCAGCCGAGCCGTCGCGGCTCCAGATACATGCGATAGGCCCATTCGAGGCCGACGGCCTGCATCCAGCCCGGCGCGCGCCTGTTGCGGCCGGAGAGGAAATCGAACAGGCCGCCCGATGTCTTGATGACGCCGACGCCGCGCAGCTTGTCGATGTTGCGGCTGACGAATGCCTGCTCCAGCGGCACGCCGAGGCCGATCCAGAGAATGTCGGTCTTGCTGGCCAGGATATCGGCGATGATGGCGTCTTCCTCGTCGCGTTTGAAATATCCGTTGCGGCGGCCGGCGAAGACGAGGCCCGGATGCAGCTCCTTCATCCGCTCCACCGCGCGCGCGTTCACTTCCTCGCTGGCGCCGAGGAAATAGAAGCGCACGCCCGCCTCCACCGCGCGCTCGGCCACCGCATGGACGAGGTCGGTCGTGGCGACGCGTTCGGTCACCGGGTGCTTGCTGAACATCTTCGAGTAGCGGACCATCGGCATGCCGTCGGCATGGATCTGGTCGGCCTGATCCATCAGTTCGCGGAAGGCGCTGTCCTGCCCGTAGAGCGCGATGACCTGCCCGTTGGCAGAGGTGGAATAGAACGGCCGCTCGTTCTTCCCGCGCGCCGCGAGCGCGGTGCGGATGAAGCCTTCGGCGCTGTCGTCCATACCGGCCCGCACGATCGGCAGGCGCCCGAGCACCGTGCTCGGCCATTCCCGCATCGGCATATCGACCAGATTTCGACCGTTCTCCACCGCAACCTCCGCGTTGAAAGATCGTGCATGTTCGGCTCTGTCACCGGATAGATCGCGGTGATTGACAATTTCACAACCGCCGGGACCGGACGCCCAGCTTCGCGGGATGATCTGTCGTGAGCGTCAATTCGCCGTGAGCGCGATCCCTCGCATTTTAACGAACAGGCAACCGATACTGCGCGGCGCCGTGGTTGACAACGTTGCCATCGGCTCTCTACCTGCTCGCGACCGGAGGTTCTTTCATGACGAATGTAGCGCTGACGGGCCTTGCACGTGATCTCGTGCGCAGGGCCGATGAGGGCAGGCCCGTGCGGATCGGGCTCATCGGCTGCGGCGAGATGGGCACCGACATCGTCACGCAGGTGGCGCTGATGCGCGGCATAGAGGTCGCGGCCATCGCCGATACGCGGCCGGGCCGCGCGCTGGAGGCCGTGCGCATCGCCGGCCGCGACGAAGGCAGCGCCGCGACCGCCGATAGCGCCGCATCGCTGCTTTCCACCATCGAGAGCGGCCGCACCGCCATCACCGGCGACCCCTCGCTGATCGCCGCCTGCGATCTGGTGGACGTGGTGATCGACGCCACCGGCAAGCCGGCGGTCGGCGCCGAGATCGGCCTGTCGGCGATGGAGAACGGCAAGCATCTCGTCATGATGAATGTCGAGGCGGACGTCACCATCGGCGCTTATCTCAAGCGCGAGGCGGCGCGGCTGGGCGTCGTCTATTCGCTGGGCGCGGGCGACGAGCCGTCATCCTGCATGGAGCTGATCGAGTTCGTCTCGGCCATGGGCCACCGCATCGTCGCGGCCGGGAAGGGCAAGAACAACCCGCTCAACCACGACGCCACGCCGGACGAGTACCGGGCCGAGGCCGAGCGCCGCAACATGAATCCACGCATGCTGGTCGAGTTCGTGGACGGCTCCAAGACCATGGTCGAGATGGCGGCGATCGCCAATGCGACCGGCCTCGTTCCCGACAAGGCCGGCATGCACGGCCCCGCCGCCACGCGCGAGCAATTGAGCGAAGTCTTCCGCCCGGTGGCCGAGGGCGGCGTGCTGTCGCGCAAGGGCGTGGTCGATTTCTCGGTCGGCAAGGGTGTCGCGCCCGGCGTCTTCGTCGTGGCCGAGATGGCGCATCCGCGCCTGCGCGAGCGCATGAACGACCTCAAGCTCGGCGAGGGTCCCTATTACACCTTCTTCCGTCCCTATCACCTGACGAGCCTCGAAGTGCCGCTCACCTGCGCCCGTTCGGTACTCTACGGCAAGGCCGACATGGTGCCGCTCGACACGCCGGTGGCCGAGGTCTGCGCCGTCGCGAAGAAGGACCTCCAGCCCGGCGAAAAGCTGGATGCGATCGGCGAATATACCTACCGCTCCTGGATCATGACCGTTCCAGAGGCGCGGGCGGCCGGCGCCATTCCCTGCGGGTTGCTCGAAGGCGGCAAGGTGACCGCGCCCATCCGCAAGGGCGAGCTCGTCACCTATGCTAATGCCGCGCCGGATGCCGGCTCGCGCCTCGTGGAATTGCGCCGCCGGCAGGACGAGGTGGTCGCCGGCTGACGGCTGTCGCCTCCGCGTCTCCGTCATACGGGGTCTATGCTGCATATGCGAAAGGTGCCTATGATGGATGCCGGCATCCGCCTGCGGTGATTTGCGCCTTGCCGGCAGTCATTGCTTGAATATAAATCGATTAGATTCTATCGGGAGCGACAGACCGCGCCGTGGACCGACCGCAGATGACCAGCCAGACCATTCCGGTCGATCCGTTCGACTTCATCGTCTTCGGCGGCACGGGCGACCTTGCCGAGCGCAAGCTGATCCCGGCGCTCTACCAGCGGCAGGTGGCGGGGCAGTTCTCCGAGCCGACGCGCATCGTCTCCGCCTCCCGCACGCGGATGAGCGACAAGGAATATCGGGCCTTCGCGAAAGCCGCGCTGGAGCAGTTCGTGCCGGAGCAGGATCGCGACCCGGCACAGATCGAGGCTTTCCTCAAGCGCCTCGCCTATGTGCAGGTCGACGCCGTGTCCGGGCAGGGTTTCGAGCAGCTCAAGAAGCTGATCGTCACCAGCCGGGCGATCCGGGTCTTCTATCTCGCGGTCGCGCCGGCGCTGTTCGACGACATCGCCACCAACCTCGCCGCCCACAAGCTGGTGACGCCGAGCGCGCGCATCGTGGTCGAAAAGCCGATCGGGCGGGACCTTGCCTCGGCGCGCGCGCTCAACGACGCGATCGGCAAGGTGTTCTCCGAGCACCAGATCTTCCGCATCGACCACTATCTCGGCAAGGAGACGGTGCAGAACCTGATGGCGCTGCGCTTCGGCAACGTGCTCTACGAGCCGCTGTGGAACGCCTCGCTCGTGGATCATGTGCAGATCACCGTGGCCGAGACGGTCGGGCTGGAGGACCGCGTCAGCTATTACGACAAGGCCGGCGCGCTGCGCGACATGGTGCAGAACCACATGCTCCAGCTCGTCTGCCTCGTGGCCATGGAGCCGCCCGCCTCGCTCGACGCCGACGCGGTGCGCGACGAGAAGCTGAAGGTGCTGCGTTCGCTCAAGCGCATCAACGGGCCCGACGCCGCGCGCCTCACCGTGCGCGGCCAGTACAAGGCCGGCGCCTCGTCCGGCGGGGCGGTCAAGGGCTACCTGGACGAGCTCGACGACGGCGCCAGCGACACCGAGACATTCGTCGCGATCAAGGCCGAGATCGACAACTGGCGCTGGGCCGGCGTGCCCTTCTACCTGCGCACCGGCAAGCGGCTGGCCGAGCGCGTGTCGGAGATCGTCATCCAGTTCAAGCCGATCCCGCATTCCATCTTCGGCGACCAGGCCGGCACGATCAGCGCCAACCAGCTCGTCATCCGCCTCCAGCCCGACGAGGGCGTCAAGCAGTGGATCATGATCAAGGATCCGGGGCCGGGCGGCATGCGCCTGCGCCACGTCTCGCTCGACATGAGCTTCGCGCAGTCCTTCCAGGCGCGGAACCCCGACGCCTATGAGCGGTTGATCATGGACGTGGTGCGCGGCAACCAGACGCTGTTCATGCGCCGCGACGAGGTCGAGGCGGCGTGGATGTGGGTCGATCCGATCATCACCGCATGGGAGGAAAACCGGCAGCAGCCGCAGGGCTACACGGCCGGCACCTGGGGGCCGTCCTCCTCCATCGCCCTGATCGAGCGCGACGGCCGCACCTGGCACGAAAGCATGTGATGGAACAGCCGGCCGACACGCAAGACACCGCAACACGGCATTTCGACCGGCATCGCTGGATGGAATATCCGACGGCCGGGATGCTGGCCGAGGCGCTGGCGCATCGGATCGCCGGCGCCTTGCAGGGCGCCGTCGAGGCCAACGGGCGGGCATCGCTCGCCGTGTCCGGCGGCTCCACGCCGAAGCGCCTGTTCGCCGAACTGGCGCGGCAGGAGATCGACTGGCCGCGCGTGACGGTGACCCTCGTGGACGAGCGCTTCGTGCCACCGGCGGATGCGCGGTCCAACCAGAAGCTCGTGACGGAAGCGCTGCTACAGGGGCCGGCCGCGTCCGCGCGCTTCCTGCCGCTCTGGTCGGATGCCGGCAATGTGGACGAGGCGGCGCAGGCCGCGGCGCGGCGGCTGGCGGACCTGCCGCTGCCGCTCGACGTCTGCGTGCTGGGCATGGGCGGCGACGGCCACACCGCATCCTTCTTCGGCGATGCGCCCAACCTGCCGGAACTGCTGGAGAACCGGGCCGGGCGTCTCGTCCTGCCGGTGGTGGCGCCGAGCGCCGGCGAGCCGCGGCTGACGTTGTCGCTGCAAACGATCTGCGCCGCGCGCCTGCTTGCGCTCCACATCGAGGGCGCGTCCAAGCGGCCGGTGCTGGCCGCGGCGCTGGAGCTGCCGATCGCCGAGGCGCCGCCCATCCGCGCCGTCTTCGAGCGTTCCGGCGAGCCGGTCCACGTCTTCTGGGCACCCTGAAAGGCCAGCACGATGAGCGCACGCAGCGCACTGCAAGCCGTCACCGACCGCATCCGCGAACGTTCCCGCCCGTCGCGCGAAGCCTATCTGGCGCGCGTCGATGCGGCGGCGGGCGAGACGGTGCACCGCGCCGCGCTCGCCTGCGGCAACCTCGCCCACGGTTTCGCCGCCTGCGCGCCGGGCGACAAGGCGCAGCTTGCGGAGAACCGCGTGCCGAACCTCGGCATCATCACCTCCTACAACGACATGCTGTCGGCGCATCAGCCCTTCGAGACCTTTCCGGCCCTCATCAAGCAGGCGGCGCGGGAGGCGGGCGGCGTGGCGCAGGTGGCGGGCGGCGTGCCGGCCATGTGCGACGGCGTCACGCAGGGCCAGACCGGCATGGAACTGTCGCTGTTCTCGCGCGACGTGATCGCGATGGCGGCGGCGATCGGCCTGTCGCACAACATGTTCGACGCGGCCGTCTATCTCGGCGTCTGCGACAAGATCGTGCCCGGCCTCACCATCGCCGCGCTCACCTTCGGCCACCTGCCGGCCGTGTTCATCCCCGCCGGGCCGATGACGACGGGCCTGCCAAACGACGAGAAGGCGCGCATCCGCCAGCTCTATGCGGAGGGCAAGGTCGGCCGCGCCGCGCTGCTGGAATCGGAATCGAAGAGCTATCACGGCCCCGGCACCTGCACCTTCTACGGCACCGCCAATTCCAACCAGATGCTGATGGAGATCATGGGCCTGCACATGCCCGGCGCCTCCTTCGTCAATCCCGGCACGCCGCTGCGCGACGCGCTGACGAAGGAAGCCGCGCAGCGGGCGCTCGCCATCACCGCGCTGGGCAATGCCTATACGCCTGTCGGCCGCATGATCGACGAGCGCTCGGTGGTCAACGGCATCGTCGGCCTCAACGCCACCGGCGGCTCGACCAACCACACGATCCACCTCATCGCCATGGCGGCGGCGGCCGGCATCCGCATCACCTGGCAGGATATTTCCGACATTTCCGACATCGTGCCGCTGCTGGCGCGCGTCTATCCCAACGGGCTTGCCGACGTGAACCATTTCCAGGCGGCGGGCGGCATGGGCTTCCTGATCCGCGAGCTGCTGGACGCCGGCCTGCTGCACGAGGACGTGCAGACCGTCTGGGGCGATGGGCTGCGGCCCTATGCTGTCGAGGCGAGGCTGGGCGCGGACGGGTCGGTGCTGCGCGAGCCGGCGCCGGCCGTCAGCGGCGACGAGAAGGTGCTGGCGCCGTTCCCGAAGGCTTTCCAGCCCAACGGCGGGCTGAAGCTGCTCAGGGGCAATCTCGGCAGCGCCGTCATCAAGGTGTCGGCGGTCAAGCCGGAGCGGCGCGTGGTGGAGGCGCCGGCGCTGGTCTTCCACACGCAGGAGGCGTTGCAGGCCGCCTTCAAGGCCGGCGCGCTCGACCGCGACTTCGTCGCCGTCATCCGCTTCCAGGGGCCGAAGGCCAACGGCATGCCGGAGTTGCACAAGCTCACCCCGGCGCTCGGCGTGCTGCAGGATCGCGGCTTCAAGGTGGCGCTGGTGACGGACGGGCGCATGTCCGGTGCCTCGGGCAAGGTGCCGGCCGCCATCCACGTCACGCCGGAAGCGCTCGACGGCGGCGCCATCGCGCGGATCGCGGACGGCGACATGGTGCGGCTGGATGCGGAGGCCGGCACGCTGGAGGTGCTGGTGGACGCGGCCAAGCTCGCGGCGCGCATACCAGCCTGGCCCGACCTCTCCGCCAACGAATCCGGCATGGGCCGCGAGCTCTTCGCCGGCTTCCGCCGCCTCGCCGGTCCCGCCGATCAGGGCGCGATGGCGTTCGGCTGAACCTTCGGCGGTTCCTCTACGCCTGTTGCTGCCGCGCAACAGTTGTGACGCACGGCCGCCGCAATCCGGAACGAAGCTATTTCGAAATGGTTAACCGGCGCGGGTTCGCCGCGCGTGAAAGGGTAACATATGAATTCGGATAGCGAGGAAACGATCAGCTCCCGCATTCGCCGCAAGGGCGAGGCGAGTTCGATCGTCATCGTGATCGGCGCGTTTCTGCTGGTCGCCGGCATTTTCTTCTTCGGCGGCATCGGCACCGAAAGCCAGCCCAATATCGAGACCAGCGCTGCGACGGCGCCCGCGCAATAGCCTCGTTCGCCTCATCCCGCGAAGAAGGCGGCGCTGCGTCAGCGCCGCCTTCTTTCCGTTCCGACCTGCCGGATATCAGAAGCGCGGCGGCGTCTTGCCGGCGGCGCGATGGGCTGAGATGCAGGCGGCCGCCATCAGCATGGCGATGGTCATCGGGCCGACGCCGCCCGGCACCGGCGTGATCGCGCCGGCGACCTTCTCGGCTTCCGCATAGGCCACGTCGCCGACGAGGCGCGACTTGCCTTCGCCCTTCTCCGGGGCGGGAATGCGGTTGATGCCGACGTCGATCACCGTCGCGCCCGGCTTCACCCAGTCGCCCTTGATCATTTCGGGGCGGCCCACCGCGGCCACGAGAATGTCGGCCTCGCGGCAGACCGCCGGCAGGTCTTTTGTGCGGCTGTGCGCGATCGTCACCGTGCAGTTGGCGGCCAGCAGCAGGTTCGCCATCGGCTTGCCGACGATGTTGGAGCGGCCGACCACGACCGCCGTGAGGCCCGAAAGGTCGCGGCCGCGCACGCGCTCGATCAGCAGCATGGAGCCCGCCGGGGTGCACGGCACGAAAGCGGTGTCGAGCTCGCCCGTTCCCAGCTTGCCGACATTGATGAAATGGAAGCCGTCGACGTCCTTCTCCGGCGCGATCGCCTGGATCACGCGGCCCGAATCGATATGCGACGGCAGCGGAAGCTGGACGAGGATGCCATGGATCGTGTCGTCCTTGTTGAGCTGGTCGATGAGCTTGAGCAGCTCGTCCTCGCTCGTCTTCTCGTCCAATGTATGCTGCACGGACTTGAAGCCGCATTCCTTGGCCTTGCGGCTTTTCGACGAAACATAGACCTGGCTGGCGGGGTCCTCGCCCACGATGACGACCGCCAGCCCGGGCGTTACGCCGGTCGATGCAATGAGATCGGCAGTTGCCGCCTTCACCTGAGCGACAACGCTCTCGGCGACTTCCTTACCGTCAATGATCTGCGCCATGTATACATCCTCCATTCGCGCAACGGCATATTGCCGAAGACGGCTTGAGGCAAGCCATTCGATGGGGCATGGAACATTTCCTTGCGCCGGCGGCGCGGTGAACGGCAGCGGAGGAGTGGAAATGCGTCTCGTGCTCGTTGGATGCGGCAATATGGGCCATGCCATGCTGAAGGGATGGCTGGCGGGCGGCATGGTGACACCGGCGGACATTCTGGTGGTCGAGCCGGGCGAGACGTTGCGCGCCCGCGCCGCCGATCTGGGTGTCGCGACCGCTGCGGATGCGGCGTCTGTCGCAGCCTTCGCGCCGCAACTCGTCGTGCTGGCGGTGAAGCCGCAGGTCATGCGCGATGTCACCGCCGCCTATCGTCCGCTCGCGGCGGGGGGGACGGTGTTCCTCAGCATCGCGGCCGGCATCTCGTCCGATGCGCTGAAGGACATGCTGGACGGCGCGCCCGTCCTGCGCTGCATGCCAAACACGCCGGCCGCCATCGGCAAGGGGTTGATGGCGCTTTACGCCACCGGCGACGTGCCGGCTTCCATGCGCGATTTCGTCGAGCGGCTGCTGGCGGCAAACGGCGTCGTCGTGCCGATCGCGGAGGAGGAGCAGATGCATGCGGTCACCGCGCTCTCGGGCTCCGGCCCGGCCTATGTGTTCCATTTCATCGAGGCGCTGACGGCGGCCGGCGAGAAGGCGGGCCTTCCGGCCGAGGCCGCGGCCACACTGGCGCGCCAGACGGTCTACGGCGCGGCCTGCCTCGCCTTCGACAGCGACGAGACGCCCGGCCGCCTGCGCGAGCAGGTGACCAGCCCCAACGGCACGACCGCGGCCGCCCTTTCCGTGCTGATGGGCGAGGACCGGCTGACCCGTCTCGTCACCGAGGCGGTGGAAGCAGCGCGCCGCCGCTCGGTTGAGCTCGGTAGCTAAGGCCGCACGGAGGACCGAATGGGCAGGTTGCAGGGCAAGGTCGCGATCATCACCGGCGCGGCGTCGGGCTTCGGCGAGGGCATGGCCTATCGCTTCGCCGAGGAAGGTGCGCGCATCGTCGTGGCCGACATCAATACGCGCGGCGGCGAGCGGGTGGCGAAGAAGATCGGCGATGCCGCCGTCAGCGTGCAGACGGATGTGTCGCAGGCGAGCGAGTTCGACGAGCTGCTGGACGTCACCATGAAGGCCTTCGGCCGGGTCGACATCATGGTCAACAATGCCGGTTTCACCCACCGCAACGGCGACATGCAGGCCGTCGCCGAGCACGACTTCGACATGATAACGGCCGTCAACATGAAGGCGATCTACCATGCCGCGCGCAAGGTGGTGCCGATCATGGAAAAGCAGGGCGGCGGCGTCATTCTCACCACCTCCTCCATGGACGGCATCCGCCCGCGCGCCGGCCTGACCTGGTACAACGCCTCGAAGGGCTGGGAAATCATCGCGACCAAGTCCATGGCGCTGGAGCTCGCGCCGAAGAACATCCGCGTCAACTGCATCTGCCCGGCGGCCGGCGAGACCGGCATGCTGACGCAGCTCATGGGCGGCGACACGCCGGAGGCGCGCGAGAAATTCCTCGCCGCCGTTCCGCTCGGCCGCTTCTCGACGCCGCTCGACGTCGCCAATGCAGCACTGTGGCTCGTCTCCGACGAGGCCGCCATGGTCACCGGCGTCGCGCTGGAGGTGGATGGCGGCAGCTCGATCTGATCCAGCATTTTGCAGCCAAGCGGAACCGCTTGGCATCGCACGAATGCGGCGTGCTAGCTCGCGGTCGGGTTGGCCCGGCGGCGGCCGTCGCCGCGCTGCGCCGGCCCGTTGCGCGCCGTATTCTGTGCCGGACGCTGCTCAGGCCCCGTCAGCCACTTCCATGCCGCTATGGCGATCAGCCAGAAAATCAGCTTTCGCATTGCTCGCTCCATGAATTTCGGTCGCGGGAAAAAGCCGCGGGCGCGGCTTCGGTTCCATGGCGGCGATCACGCGGGTGGCCAGGAACCATGAGCCGCGCGGCGGCGTTACGCAGGTCCATCCGTGAGGGGCCATTGTGACATACGAACAGATTTTCATCTTCGCGCTTCTCGGCGCGTTGCTGGTCATGCTTGTCTGGGGAAAGTTCCGTTACGACCTCGTCGCCATGGGCGTGCTCGTCATCGCCGTGCTGGGCGGCGCGGTCACCGCGACCGAGGCCTTTCTAGGCTTCGGCGAGGAAGCCACAATCATCGTCGCGCTGGTGCTCATCATCTCGCGCGCCATGATCAATTCCGGCGCGGTCGAACTCATCGCGCAATATGTCATCGACAAGTCGCGCGCGCTGCCGCTGCATATTTCGCTGATGGCGGTCGTGGGTGCCGCGCTCTCGGCGGTGATCAACAATGTCGCGGCGATCGTGATGCTCATGTCGCTGGACATCGAGGCCGCGAGGAAGGCGGGGCGCTCGCCCTCGCTGTCGCTGATGCCGCTCTCCTACGCGACCATCCTCGGCGGCATGATCACGCTCATCGGCACGCCCTCCAACATCGTCATCGCGCAGTTCCGCGAGCGCGCGCTGGGCGAGCCCTACCGCATGTTCGATTTCGCCCCGGTCGGCATCGTGCTGTGCATCATCGGCATCGCCTTCGTCGCCACCGTCGGCTACCGGCTTATCCCGCAAAAGAGCGACCGCTCGCGCCCGAGCGTCACCGAGGGCGACCTCTTCGTCGCCGAGGCGAAAGTCCCGGAAAAATCCGCCACCATCGGCAAGACGCCGGCCGATCTCTACGAGATCGGCGACGAGAACGACGTGACGATCCTCGGCGTCGTGCGGTGGGGCAAGCGGCTGCAGGGCTTCGCTGCCGACACCGAACTGCGCAAGGGCGACGCGCTCGTGCTCGAGGGCGAGCCCAAGGCGATCGAAGCCTTCATCGGCGCCGCCAAGCTCGACATCTCGTCAAGCGGCGACCATGGCGGCCTGACCGGCCAGACCATGTCGCTGGTGGAGGCCATCGTGCCGGAGACCTCGCGCGCCATCGGCCGGACCATGCATGAGATGCGCCTGCGCTATCGCCAGGGGGTGGACCTGCTCGGCATCTCGCGGCGTGGCCGGCGCTTCAAGCAGCGGGTGGAGAAGCTGCGCATCCAGCGCGGCGACGTGCTTCTTCTCCTCGGGCCCGCCCAGCGCATCAGCGACGCGGCCGAATGGCTCGGCGTGCTGCCCATCGCCGACAGGCACCACGCTGTGATCCAGCGGCGCAAGGCGCTGGTCGCCATCGGCATCTTCGCGGCGGCCATCGCGCTGGCCTCGCTCGGCGTCATCCCGCTTTCGATCGCGCTGACCGTCGTCGTCGGGGCCTATGCGGTGCTGAACATCATCAGCCCGCGCGAGGTCTATGAATCGGTCGAATGGCCGATCATCGTCCTGCTCGCGGCGCTCATTCCGCTCGGCACCGCCTTCGAGGACGCCGGCGGCACAGGGCTCATCACGAATTCCATCGTGTCCTGGACGACCGGCCTGCCGGCCTGGATCATCCTCGCGGTCGTCATGGCGGTGACGATGATCCTGTCCGACTTCCTCAACGCCATCGCGACGGCGCTGATCGCCGCACCGATCGGGGTGGGCGTGGCGCAGTCGCTCGGCGTCTCGCCCGACACCTTCCTGATGGGCGTGGCGGTCGCCGCGACCTGCGGCTTCCTCACCCCCATCGGCCACAAGAACAACACCATCATCATGGGGCCGGGCGGCTATCGCTTTCGCGACTACTGGCGCGTCGGCCTGCCGCTGGAGCTCATCGTGATCGCGGCCGGCGTGCCGACGATCCTGTTCTTCTGGCCGCTGTAAGGACGAAAGGGACGGCATCGACCGCCCCTTTTTCGCGTCAGATCGTCTTGAGCAGTTCCGCGAGCTGGTCGGCGGTCTGGCCCCAGCCCTCGTGAAAGCCCATTTCCTCGTGCTGCTTGCGGGCTTCCGCGGTCCAGTGGCGGGCCTTCGCCGTGTATTTCGTGCGGCCGCCGGGCAGTTCCTCGAAGGTCACTTCCGCGACCATGAACGGGCCGGCGGGAATCCAGCCCTCGGTGAAGGCATCGGTGGTGACGATCTTGCGGTCGGGAATCACTTCCAGAACCACGCCCGCATTGGGATATTCATTGCCGTCGGGGTCGACCATCACGAGCATCGACCTGCCGCCGGGGCGGTAGTCGTTCTCGATGCTTTTGATCGTCCAGGGCTTCGGCACGTACCACTGCTTCATCAGCTCGGGATCGGTCCAGCATTTGAAGACCTTGGCGGGCGGCGCGTCGAATTCGCGCTCGAGAACCAGTTCATGTTCGGCTTTGGTGATGGTCATCGAACCTCTCCTCTTGATGATGTTCCAAGGACGTTCAGGCCGCGGCGCGGCCGACATCCGTCGCGCTTATTTTTGGGCCGCGGCGCGCTTCGGAACGGCGCTGTCGGCGATCAGCCGGTCGAGATGCATACGGATATGCGCCGCCTCGGCAGGCGTGCGGGCGAGCGCGATGGCGCGGTCAAACGCCTCGCGCGCTTCCGCCTTGCGACCCAGTTGCAGCAGATAGGCGCCGCGCACGCCGTGGAAGTTGAAATAGCCGTCGAGCCTGGGCGCCAGCGGCTCGATCATGTCGAGCGCGGCCTGGGGCCCGCGCAGCTTCGCGGTGGAGACGGACCTGTTGAGCGTGATGACGGGGGAGGGCTGCATCACCTCCAGCGTGGCGTAAAGAATGTCGATCTCGGCCCAGTCAGTGTCTTCCGGCCGCTGCGCGCGGGCGTGCAACGCCGCGATCGCCGCCTGCACTTGATAGGGGCCGGGCCTGCGGTGGCGCAGCGCCTTGTCGATCAGCGCCAGCCCTTCGGCGATCATCTTGCCGTTCCAGAGCTTGCGGTCCTGGTCTTCCAGCAAAACCACCTGACCCTCCGCGTCGAAGCGCGCGGCGCGGCGGGCGTGTTGCAGCAGCATCAGCGCCAGTAGGCCCATCATCTCCGGCTCGGTGGGGAAGAGCCGCAGCAGCAGTCGCGCCAGCCGGATCGCCTCGTCGCAGAGCGGCGCGCGGGCGGGCTGCTCCTCGGCGTCGGCCGAATAGCCCTCGTTGAAGACGAGATAGATCATCGCCGCCACCGCCGCGAAACGCTCGGAGCGCTCCACCGCGCCCGGCGCCTCGAAAGGTACGCCGGCGCGGCCCACCTTCGCCTTGGCGCGGGTGATGCGCTGCTCCATCGCCGCCTCGGAGACGAGGAAGGCGCGCGCGATCTGCGCCACGCTGAGGCCCGACACGATGCGCAGCGCCAGCGCGATCTGCTGGGTGGCCGGCAGGTCGGGGTGGCAGCAGACGAAGAGCAGCCGCAGCACGTCGTCGCGATAGTCCGATCCGTCGAGCCGCTCGGCCATGCTGGCCTCGGCGTCGTCGAGGTCGGAGATCTTGTCGTCGTCGGGCAGGGCGGTCGTCCTGCTCTGCTTGCGCACCTGGTCGATCGCCGCATTGCGGCCGACGAAGATGAGCCACGCCGCGGGGTCGCGGGGCGGGCCGTTCTTCGGCCAGCTCTTCAGCGCCCGCAGGCAGGCCTCCTGAAAGGCTTCCTCCGCGATGTCGAGGTCGCGGAAATAGCGCAGCAGCGCCGCCACCGCCTGCGGCCGGGCGGCGGAAAGGGCGGTGTGTATCCAGGCGATGTCCGTCATGTGCCGTTCTGGAAAAAGATGGAGACGGGCCGGATCTCGTAGGAGCCGACGCCCGGATTGGCGGCTGCGAGGTCGCGGGCTATGTCGAGCGCCTCGTCCAGCGAGTCGACATCGACCATGTAGAAGCCGAGGAGCTGCTCCTTCGTCTCGGCGAAGGGGCCGTCGATCACGATCGGCTGGTCGCCGCTCTTGCGCAGCGTCGTGGCCGCCGTGGTCGGCAGCAGGCGCGCGACGGGGCCGAGCTTGCCCTGCTGCCTCAGATCGTCCTGCACCTTGCCGAGGCGCGCCATGACGGCGTCGTCCTCCTCCTTCGTCCAGGCGGTGGTGACGGCTTCTTCATTGTAGCAGAGGATGGTGTAGAGCATGTCTGACCTTTCTCTCGTCAAGGACGTGGGACAGGCACCCTAGCCGACATGGCGCCGCAGAAAAATCCTCGCGGCGCCGCTCGCCAGTTTGCCCCGCCGCCGCCATATTGGCGGCCGATAGGGTCTTGCCGAAAAGGAGTGCTGGGCGGATGTATCGCGCGGTCACGCAGGACATCATCGTGGAGGTCGAGCCCTCCTTCATGGCCGACCGGTCGGACCCGGCCGCGCACCGCTATTTCTGGGCCTATCGCGTGACGATCGCCAACAATTCCGACCGCGCGGTGACGCTGGTCTCGCGCTACTGGCACATCACCGATGCCGCCGGCCGCATCGAGGAGGTGAGGGGGCCGGGCGTCGTCGGCGAGCAGCCGGAGCTCAATCCCGGCGACAGCTACCAGTACACGTCGGGCTGCCCGCTCGCCACGCCGTCGGGCATCATGGTCGGGCGCTATACGATGATCGACGCCGAGGGTGCGGCCTTCGACGTCGCCATTCCCGCCTTCTCGCTGGACATTCCCGACCGGCGGCGCTCGCTCAATTGAGCGTGCCGCCCGTGGGCGAAAACTCCGCCGGATCGAAGCTGTAGCGCGTCGAGCAGAATTCGCATGTTACCTCGATCTGCCCGTCCTCGGTGCTGTCGGCGATCTCCTCGGCGGTGAAGCCCCTGAGGATGTCGCGGATCTTCTCGCGCGAGCAGGAGCATTCGTCGCGCACGCCGGTGCCGGGATAGACTCGCACGCCGTGCTCGTGGAACAGGCGGTAGAGCAGCCGCTCGGTGCCGACGGTCGGGTCGGTCAGCTCGGCGCTCTCCACGGTTCCGAACAGCACCTGCGCCGTGTGCCAGCTGTCGTCGGCCGCGAAGCCGTCCTCGTCGTCGCCATTGCCGCCCGGCAGGTCGGGCAGACGCATCCGCTCCGGCGCGTCGGGCAGGAACTGGATCAGCGCGCCGCCGGCGCGCCAGTGCTCGCGCTGCCCGGCCTCACCGCGCACCATCTGCTTGGCGACGGCGAGCCGCACATCGGTCGGGATCTGCTCCGACTGGCGGAAATAGAGCCGCGCCACGTCTTCGAGCGAGGTGCGGTCGAGCTCCACGATGCCCTGATAGCGCTGCGTATGGACGCCCTGGTCGACGGTGAGCGCCATCACGCCGGCGCCCAGCAGCTCTTCCGGTGCGGTCTCGCTGCGCGCCACGGCATCGGCCAGCCGCTCGGCGTCGAAGCGCGCATAGGCGCGCACGGAGCCGGGCGTCACGAGGTCGGCCACGAGCATGTCCACCGGCCCGTCGGAGCGGGTCTGGAGGATGAAGCGGCCGTCGAACTTCAGCGCGGTGCCGAGCAGCACCGTCAGCGTCACGGCTTCCGCCAGCAGGCGCGCGACCGGCTCGGGATAGGTGTGGCGTTCGAGGATCTGGTCGAGCAGCGGACCGAGCTGGACCGCGCGGCCGCGCACATCCAGCGCGCCGACCTCGAAGGGAACGACATGGTCGTCACCCGAAAATCCGAAATCACCGAGGGCGGGGTTCTGTTCGTTCACTGGTCTGGGTCCTGAAATAGTCGTTGCCGGACAAGGCGATCGCGCCTGCGTCCTGCTTCGTCTGATTGTCCGGTTTTGCCGTGCAAGGCCCCCAGATAGGAAGGCCCCGCCGCCGGATCAAGCCGCCGTCACGCGCCGAGGCACCAGGCGAGCACGGCCTTCTGCGCATGCAGGCGGTTCTCCGCCTCGTCGAAGACCACGGAATGGGGACCGTCGATCACCTCGTCCGTCACCTCCTCGCCGCGATGCGCCGGCAGGCAGTGCATGAACAGCGCGTCGGGCTTGGCGTGCGCCATCAGCCCGGCATTGACCTGATAGGGCTGGAAGACGTTGTAGCCGCGCGCGCGGTGCTCCTGGCCCATCGACACCCAGGTGTCGGTCACCACGCAGTCGGCATCGCGCACCGCGGCGACCGCGTCCGGCGCGAAGGCCACGCGGCCGCCATTGGCGTTGGCCCAATCGACGAAGCTTCTGTCCGGCTCGCTGCCGCCCGGCACGGCGATGTTGAGGCGGAAGTCGAAGCGCGCGGAGGCTTCCGCCAGCGAATGCAGCACGTTGTTGCCGTCGCCGGTCCAGGCGAAGAGGCGGTCCTTCACCGGGCCGCGATGCTCCTCATAGGTCATCAGGTCGGCCATGATCTGGCATGGATGCGTGGCGTCCGTCAGGCCGTTGATCACCGGCACGGTCGCGTGCTCGGTCAGCTCCAGCAGGCGCTCGTGCTCGGTCGTGCGGATCATGATCGCATCGACATAGCGCGACAGGACCTTGGCCGTGTCGGCGATGGTCTCGGAGCGGCCGAGCTGCATCTCCGCCCCGGTCAGCATGATCGTCTCGCCGCCGAGCTGCCGCATGCCGACATCGAAGGAGACGCGGGTGCGGGTCGAGGGCTTCTCGAAGATCATCGCCAGCACCCTGCCCGCCAGCGGACGCTCGCGCTCGCCGGCCTTGAGGCGCGCCTTGCGGGCGCTGGCGTCGTTCAGCATGGCACGCAGCTCATGCGCCGGGACGGTCGAGAGGTCGGTGAAGTGGCGCAGGCTCATCCGCAGGCTCCTATGCCGTTCCCGCGGGCTGCGCTGCGAGGGTCCTCGCACCGGCCCGGATCGCATCGAGCGCGATCCTGATATCGCCGTCACCGAGATTGAGCGGCGGCAGCAGCCTGATCACATTGTCGCCCGCCGGCACCGCCAGGAGCTTCCGGTCGCGCAGCGCGGCGTTCACCGTCGTGTTGGGCACGCGGCATTTCAGGCCCAGCATCAGGCCGGTGCCGCGAATGCCCTCGAACACCGTCGGAAACTCGTCGACGATCGCGGCAAGTCCCTGCTTCAGCATCAGCGCCTTGCGGTTCACCTCGTCGAGGAAACCGTCTTCCAGCACGACGTCCAGCACCGCATTGCCCACCGCCATGGCGAGCGGATTGCCGCCGAAGGTGTTGCCATGCGTGCCTGCCGTCATGCCCTTGGCGGCTTCCGCGGTCGCCAGGCAGGCGCCCATCGGGAAGCCGCCGCCGATACCCTTGGCGATGGCCATGATGTCGGGCTCCACGCCGGACCATTCATAGGCGAAGAGCTTGCCGGTGCGGCCGATGCCGCACTGGACCTCGTCGAAGATCAGCAGCAGGCCGCGCTCGTCGCAGATCTCGCGCAGCCGCCGCAGCATCGCCGCCGGCACCTCGCGGATGCCGCCTTCGCCCTGCACCGGTTCGATCAGCAATGCGGCGGTCTCCGGCACGATCGCCTTCATCAGCGCGTCCATGTCGTCGAAGGGCACCTGGTCGAAACCCTCGACCTTGGGGCCGAAGCCTTCTAGATATTTCGCCTGGCCGCCGGCCGCGATCGTCGCCAGCGTGCGGCCGTGGAAGGCGCCCTCGAAAGTGACGATGCGGAAGCGCTCGGGATGGCCGGACACGTACTGGTAGCGCCGCGCGGTCTTGATCGCGGTCTCCAGCGCCTCGGCGCCCGAATTGGTGAAGAACACCTTGTCGGCGAAGCTGTTGGCGGCTAGCCGCTCGCCCAGCTTCTGCTGTCCCGGCACCTCGTAGAGGTTCGAGACGTGCCACAGCTTGCCGGCCTGCTCGGTCAGCGCGGCGAGCAGATGGGGATGGCCGTGGCCCAGCGAGTTCACCGCCACGCCGCCGGCGAAGTCGAGATAGCGGGTGCCGTCAGTCGTCTCCAGCCAGGAGCCTTCACCCCGCTCGAAGGCAAGCGGCGCACGGGCGAATGTGTCGAAAAGCGCCGAACTGCTCATTACTGTCCCCATATCGTTCACGGCATGTCATCACGGTTCGAAACAGCCTCGCAAGGCAAAGTGAACCGCTGAACCAAAAAAGCCGCCCAATGGGCGGCGCTTGGCCGCGTTTATTGAGGTTTTCCGCTGGAAAGTCAACGCAAAGCTGGGTTCCGGCGGGGCTGTGACGAGGCATGAGCCAAGTTGGGGAAAACCGTCAAATCCGATTCTACAAATCACCGCGACTCTTGTCACCGAGTCAGCCGATAGGGTAGTTTCAGGACCGAGATAACAAGACTTCGTGCGGCGGATTTCCTGGCAGCGTATATGTGGTGTCGCCCCGGTCTATTGACCGGGCTGGCTATGGATTCCGATTCTGCGCGGTTCACGAAGGAGTGGATGTCCTCATGAACTGGACCGACGAGAGGGTCGAACTTCTGAGCAAGCTCTGGTCCGAGGGGCTGAGCGCCAGCCAGATCGCCGCGCAGCTGGGCGGCGTCAGCCGCAATGCCGTTATCGGCAAGGTCCATCGTCTCAAGCTGTCGGGCCGCGGCCGCGCCACGACGGCCGCGGTGCGGCCGAAGAAGGCGGTGTCGGCCAATGGCGGCTCCAAGCAGACCGCGCCGCGGGTGACCCGTACGGTCACGACGACGATCGGCGCCACCGCGCTGCAGGCGCAGTTCGACGTCGAGCCGGTGGCGCGGCAGGTCTTGCGGCCCGTCGCCGATGTCGTGGTGCCGATCTCGCGCCGCCTGGCGCTGACCGAACTGACCGAGCGTACCTGCAAATGGCCGAACGGCGACCCGCTGTCGGAAGATTTCAGCTTCTGCGGCAACGAGTCCGGCGAGAGCGGACCCTATTGTACCTATCACTCCAGGCTGGCCTACCAGCCGGTGTCGGAGCGCCGCCGCGCGCGCTGAGGCTGGCAGCGGTCGGCATACGCGGTCCGGAAACGTCGCGGGTTTCGTCGCCCTCACGGCATGGATCCTCGGGTCAAGCCCGAGGATGACGAAGGCAGAGAAGGTTACTGTCAATCGTCCACGCCGGTGGTTGGCATCAACCCCACACCACGTTCGTCATCCTCGGGCTTGACCCGAGGATCCATGCCGCCACCGCTGCGGCAGCGAGAGACGGTGCAAAGTACGACGCTTCCCCATATCCTGTGCGCTGGTCAACATCACGCCAAGGTGACGACGTGGCTCTTGTCGCCCTTCGGGCGGTCGGCGGGCATCTGCTCCGCCGTGGCGATGTAGTACACCGTCTCGGCGATATTGGTCGCATGGTCGCCGATGCGCTCGATGTTCTTGGCGCAGAACAGGAGGTGCGTGCAGGAGGTGATGTTGCGCGGATCCTCCATCATGTAGGTCA
>Ga0182737_1000380_pt1 | contig 65231 bp, 56 predicted proteins | sample eDN5th30CBELigOP_FD_128878 | JGI IMG/M metagenome (GOLD analysis project Ga0182737, IMG submission 128878) | Enriched Organic Plus compost microbial communities from Emeryville, California, USA - eDNA 5th pass 30_C BE-Lig OP (version 2) (version 2) ...
AAACGCCCCGCAAACCCATCGCCATCTACCATCCAAAATCTCCAGCTCTTGCAAAAGACCTTCTGGCAGAAACGTCACTCAATAAAAACACGCCAAATCAATGGGACAGAGACGGCGCATACGGGGCACTGGTACGTTGAGGTTGGCCAAAGCGAACCTCGGTCGAGGAGCCGGGGCCCCTCCCACCTGAAAGATGTGCCCCCCTAGGTGTCTATTATATTGAATTTGGCTCTCGTAAGCGGCGTCTAATGCCCCCCAAATTTCTTTTGCTAAATCTGCGGTTAGATTATTAGCATCCTGCCCAGGCTGGATCGTTCGCAGTATCGAATTTGCGGTATCCATTCGAGTTTTATAAATTTGACGCAAGAGAATTCTATTCATCTGGGCCTCCTATACGAGGCCACATAAAATCATTTCTCTAATTTTTGATTAACTGAATTTGGTTTTTAAACTAAGTGCTTTAACTGCGCATTTGTCCACCAGTCGATGGCGATTATTGCGTCAATTAAGAAATGCAAAGATGGAGTCTCGTGAATACGTCTCATTTCTTTCAATAGATAGATCTGAACACCCAGAAAAAACTTCAACAAAAGCCGTTTTGTTCCCGTGCTATATCGCGCGACGAATTTTAGATCGTTCTTAAGAAAATCGGCAGCGTTACTTCTCATGACTTTTTTTATAACGTTGCGGAATATCAGATAATCCACATTACTTTCGTATTCAGTGCAGTATTTTAAGCATTCATCGAATGTATCATTGATAAAACTCACATAGTATTGATCTATTAGGTTCATGAGTAGTGCTCTAAATATTTATTCCATTATGGTTTTTAAAATTATCGGCGCAAGAGCTTATATGAAACTATTCATCAAAAGATGAAACAGCTACAATATGTCCATCAAATCATTTCTATCGCCAATTCTCTCCATAGCCTTTAATTAAAAAGGCATTTGCGCCAATGGTACTCCTAATCTGTTGGCGTTTTAGACAGATCCAGACTGCAAGATTGATTTGCAGAGTTTCGGTTCTGATTAGCGAATTTCGGATAAATGTGTTCAGAAAGCGCCTTCGACCACCAACACTTAGCGACCCGCAATATTTGTGAGCGATGAGGATCCACCTCTGATGGTTGACGATAATGATGAAAGGATTTTATTTGATAAATGAATTGCGGATTATGGGGGCAATATTTGAATATCAACATGTCTTTGAAATGCGACGAATGCTCAAATCAGACAAACTGTCGGATCGGTATGAGTAATCGTGACGTGCAGCCTTTGAAGTTTTCTTGCAGGAAATGCGGGACCCTTATTGGAATTCACATAACGGCAAAAGGTGCGGATACTCTCGACAACCGGGCCATTGCAGCAATCTTGGCGGGCAAGCAACCGCAAGACTTGTATCTGAACCAAGGCGTTAAGTGGACGATTGCAAACGCGTCGGAGGTTGCCCTCGAAGGAATGTTCGATACAAAGCTAGATTTTGTGGATCTTCATCTGGACTTTCCAGTTGTCTTTGGAACCTACGTTCCGGGGAACACGCCCTACATGCAAGCCGTTGGGCGCTCCAGCAGTCGGATGGCTACCTTCCACCGCGAGAGGCTGGGCTTAATCAACGCGCAGTATAGAAAATATCCGCAAGTCGTCGAGCTGATTTCCAAATACACTAAGGGTTTCTACGGACCCTTCAGCGATTACGCGAGCAAAAGATTCAAAATTCAAGTTAAATCGCAAAAAATGGAGGACATTAATGCTGTCCTCTACACAGTTGTCAGTCAGTACGTTTTACCTTTCACCTTACCTGATGACAGCCGAGCGCTCGTTCGAAAATATTCCGAAACCGTTGTTGATCTCTTGCGGAACAAGAAATCCGCAATGACGGCATTTCTACAGGAGCTTTTCGACACGGGCTTTTTGTCCAATCTCCAACGTGATTGTTTAAAAGTTTACAAGCCGATTTTCGACGCTGAATTGCCATTGCGCCCAGCCCTCTTTCTGGATGTCGACAGCACCTATACCGCTGGAAAGACGGCGATGCGCGTCAGTTCTCAAGATTTCATGGAGTATCGTGAAGTCTACAAGGATATGGCTGAGGTTTTAAGCCGCCAGCTGGTGCTGGTGGCTGGTTTGGGCAACATCATCGAACGTGGAAATCACGATACCTTCGCGGTGAGGACCAGCAAAACTGGAAAGCAGTTGTCACCATCATCGCTAAACGAATATGCTGACGTAACCCTAGGAAATAAACTGCAAGACCTCGACGGTGGATGGCACACAATCGACTCGCATGCTCATGACAACGAGTTGAGAAATGCGATAGCGCACAATAAAATTGATTATGACGACGCGACACAGGTTATCACTTATTATCCGAAATTAGAGGGTATGGAGCGGGAGAATAAGCGCGAAATACAGCTGCTCGATTACATGCACCGCCTGCTTGCGCTTTTCCGCGAAATGCACCGTCTCCACCACCTCGTAAAATGTCTTAATTACGCACTGCTCATCGAACCTGGGACGACCATGGTAAAGCGCCCATAGCATCCTTGCCCGCCTTTCAAGACAATTCTTATATCTTCAGGGGGTAGAATTCAGCCCTCATCAGAATCTTGAGGCACTTGCATTCATAATGCTGTGCGGTTGCTTGAAGTGAATATTAGTAAATCACACCGTAAGGCGGTACAGCGTTGAAATCTGAGCGGATAAGCGACATTGAAAAGTGGCAAACTTGGTGGATCGTAACGGGCCCCAAGCTTCCGTCTGTTGAGCTTAGATTCACGGAGCGTATTCTCCTCGCACCATTGTCTGAGCCCGATTTTCAAGACATGAAAAAGAGACGTTCACCAGTCATCGAGATGGACGCATCGCTCGATTCCTACGTTATCGCTTACCCTCCACGGGAGGAGGTACAAAGCCGCCATCGCCTTCAGATTGATGTCGAGGCAGCGAATGCTGATGAAGCGTCCGATGTTGCCCAGCGCATCGCTGACAGATTGCTTTTGTCACTGAGCCTCTCGATTCCTGGCAGACGTTATCACGCTGAACTTCGCATGCTTCGTCGTGTAGGCGAGCGAAAAGAAGCTACTGCATGGTCACAGGCTGCTAATATTGCAATGTTCTATGAGCCGGATCCCTTGACCAAAACTGATTTGACTGGAGTCCGGACACTCTTCTTGACCACCGAGAAGGACTTGGTTGCTGAGAACGCATACGTTCATCTGCTGACAGCGTGGCAGCTACAAAATACTGCAGGCGCGAAACCGCTTCAGCGGTCGATCCTTCAGCACTATGTTCTCTGCGTTGAAGCGATAGTCACTGGCGTGATGGCCTCAATACGCCGGGAGCGCGGAGACAGTATTCGGCGGGAAGAGAGGAAATTTGCCGCAGAGTTCGCGGAAACCCTTTCAAAGCGCGCGAACAAACCGGAAGCCATTCGTCAAGCTTCGACAGAACTCCGGAGAATCGGACTCATCAACATGCTGCCATCGATTGCCACGGTTTCGTCTGTGTTGTGTTTGCCCGATGATGTGAAGGATCATGCAGTAAATCTATATCGTTTTCGTTCAAGCAATCTTAGTCATCCAGGCAGAGACAAATCAGAGACTTTCAAAGAATGGCTGGCGAGCCCAACTGTTGATCAGTTCTGCCTAGCAGATTTAGTAGCGCGGAGCTTTTTAGTAGCTTACTGCCAGCGCGGTGGGGGGATCGAGTAATAACATTTGAGACGTTGACGTTGTGATTATCCGCTCTCCAGCATCCCGTTGATTAAGGACTAGATGTGCCCCCGCGATACACGAGAATGATTACGCTTTCCCTTTATAGGAATTTCCTGAACTCGGACAAATCAAACGCAACGAAATGCCCATACCAAGGCGCAGGCGGACAAATCAAGGCGGCGTTTACAACAGCAGCATTTCCCCATCCTGCACGAACTTGTGTAATTTTTGACGTTTACGGAAACGTCAAAGTAGGTTAGCTTCGATCCGGAATTGACCGGGTGAGTGCGGATTCCGTGAGGCGCTCAGTCAAAAAAGCGGCAAAAATGGCTATTTTCGCAGAAAATCATCCCTTTTTGTGGCAACATGCGCGCTGTCACAACGTTTTGCTATAATGTGGCATGCAGGCATGAAACGCGGTTACGGGCTCGTTCCAGCCATCGCGGAACGGCTCAGGTGGTGAATTTGGAGGATTTCTATGCCGAGCTATCGCGCGCCAGTTGAGGATACCAATTTCGTTCTCAACGACGTTCTGAATTATCAGCGCTACAACAACCTGCCGGGCTTTGCCGACGCGTCGCCCGATGTCGTCGAGGCAATCCTGTCTGAAGGCGCGAAGCTCGCCGAAGGCACCCTGTTTCCGGTCAACCAGACGGCTGATCGCGAAGGCTGCAAGCGTCATTCGGACGGTTCGGTGACGACGCCGAAAGGCTACAAGCAGGCTTATGATCTGTATCGTGAAGGCGGCTGGCTTGGTCTCGCCGTGCCCGAACAATATGGCGGGCAGGGGCTTCCCTATCTCCTGCACACGGCTGTCGGCGAATATATGTCGTCGGCCAATATGGCGCTCACCATGTATCCGGGCCTGACACAGGGCGCGATTGCCGCAATCCTCGCGCACGGCACCGATGAGCAGAAGGATACCTATCTGCCGAAGATGGTGGAAGGCACCTGGACCGGCACAATGAACCTGACCGAGCCGCATTGCGGCACGGATCTCGGTCTCCTGCGCACCAGTGCCGCGCCGCAGGACGACGGCTCCTACAAGATTTCCGGCCAGAAGATTTTCATCTCGGCTGGCGAACATGACATGTCGGACAACATCATCCATCTGGTGCTGGCCCGTATCGACGGTGCGCCGGAAGGCGTGAAGGGCATTTCGCTCTTCATCGTGCCGAAGTTCATTCTGGATGAAAATGGCAATCCGGGTACGCGCAACGGCGTTTCCTGCGGTTCCATCGAAGAAAAGATGGGCATTCACGGCAATGCCACCTGCGTCATGAATTATGACGAGGCAAAGGGCTTTCTGATCGGCGAGGCGCATAAGGGCCTGCGCGCCATGTTCACGATGATGAACGAAGCGCGTCTTGGTGTGGCGCTTCAGGGTCTTTCGATCGCCGAAACCGCTTACCAGAATGCTGCTATCTATGCGCGTGAGCGCATTCAGGGTCGTGCGCTTTCCGGTGCCGCAGCACCGGACAAGAAGGCCGATCCGATCATCGTGCATCCGGATATTCGCCGCAACCTCATGAATATCCGCGCTTTCAACGAAGCCGGTCGCGCGCTTATCCTCTGGACGGCACTCAATTCCGATATTGCCCATCGTGCAGGCGATGAAGCGGAACGTCAGGCAGCAGACGACCTCGTCGGGCTTCTGACGCCGGTTCTGAAAGGCGTTCTGACCGACAAGGGTTTTGAACACGCCGTCATGGCGCAGCAGGTCTTCGGCGGTCACGGTTATATCGAAGAACACGGCATGAGCCAGTATGTGCGCGATGCGCGTATTGCCATGATCTATGAAGGCGCAAACGGCATTCAGGCGCTCGATCTTGTCGGTCGCAAGCTGGCACTGAATGGCGGTCGCGCGGTTACCGCCTTCTTCAAGGAAGTGGGCGAATTCTGCGAAGCCAATCGCGAGAACGAAAAGCTGTCCTTCTTCACCAAGCATCTGAAGAAGGGCCTCAACGATCTTCAGGCCGCCACCATGTGGCTGATGCAGAATGCGATGGCCAAGCCCGACAATGCCGGTGCAGCCTCCAATGACTATATGCATCTCTTCGGTCTTGTGGCGCTCGGCTTCATGTGGGCGCGCATGGCCAAGATCGCCGAAGAAAAGCTTGGCAGTGGTGAAGGCAACAAGGCTTTCTTCGAAGCCAAGCTTGTCACCGCACGCTATTATTTCGAGCGGATCATGCCGGAAAGCGCAGCACATCTCGCACGCATCCAGTCGGGTGCGGATTCGATGATGGCGCTCAACGCGGACACATTCTGAGTTAGGGATTGAGCTAAATTTCGAATTTAGCGGGAAGGAGTCAACATGGCTGAGGCTTATATTTACGATCACGTGCGCACACCGCGCGGACGTGGCAAGAAGGATGGCAGCCTGCACGAAGTGCCTGCCGTGCGTCTGGGCGCGAAGGTTCTGGAATCCCTGCGCGACCGCAACGGCATCGATACTGCAAAGGTCGATGACATTATTTTTGGCTGTGTCGATCCGGTCGGCGAAGCTGGCGCGGTCATTCCGCGTTCTGCCGCCTTTGAAGCCGGTTATGACTTCAAGGCGCCGGGCATCCAGATTTCGCGCTTTTGCGCTTCGGGCCTCGATGCGGTTAATCTGGCAGCAGCCAAGGTCGCCTTCGGTTCCGACGATCTGGTGATTGCTGGCGGGGTGGAAAGCATGTCGCGTGTGGGCATGGGCATGTCGGGCGGTGCCTGGTACATGGACCCATCGGTCGGCTTCCCCGGCTATTTCATGCCGCAGGGCGTTTCCGCCGATCTGATCGCCACGAAATACGGTTTCAGCCGCGATGATGTCGATGCCTATGCTGTCGAAAGCCAGAAGCGCGCCGCCAAGTCGTGGGAAAAGGGCTATTTCAAGAATTCGGTCATTTCGATCAAGGATCAGAACGGCCTGACCATTCTCGACCATGATGAACATATGCGCCCGACGACCGATATGCAGGCGCTTGGACAGTTGAACCCGTCCTTTGTGATGCCGGGCGAAATGGGCGGCTTCAATGCGGTCGGCATTCAGGCCCACCCGGAAATCGAAACCGTCAATCACGTCCACCATGCCGGTAATTCATCGGGCATTGTCGATGGTGCGGCTGGCGTTCTGGTTGGCTCCAGGAAGGCTGGCAAGGCCTTCGACATCAAGCCGCGCGCCCGCATTCGTGCTTTTGCGAATATCGGTTCCGAACCGGCGCTCATGCTGACCGGCCCGGTCGATGTGACGGAGAAGCTTCTCAAGCAGGCCAAGCTGAAGATTTCGGATATTGATCTGTTCGAGCTTAACGAAGCTTTCGCCGCTGTGGTCCTGCGCTACATGCAGGCCTTCGACATTCCGCACGACAAGATGAACGTCAATGGCGGCGCGATTGCCATGGGCCATCCGCTCGGTGCAACCGGCGCGATGATCCTCGGTACGGTGCTGGATGAGCTGGAACGCCGCGATCTCAACACCGCGCTGGTGACCCTGTGCATCGGTGCTGGCATGGGCACGGCGACGATCATCGAGCGCGTATAAAGCGAGGGAGGTTTTTACGAATGGCTTACACGAATTTCAAAGTTGAGACCGACGCCGACGGCATTGCCCTCGTCACCTGGGATATGCCTGAAAAGTCGATGAATGTGTTCACCGTCGAGGTGATGCAGGAATTGAACGCCATCATCGATGCGGTGGTCGCGGACGACAAGATCAAGGGCGTGGTCATCACGTCCGGCAAGGAAAGTTTTTCCGGCGGTGCCGACCTGACCATGCTGGAAGGCATGTTCAAGGAGTTCCAGAAGCAGAAGGCCAAGGACCCACAAGGTGCGGTCCAGGCCCTGTTCGACAATGTCGGCAAGATGAGCGGTCTTTTCCGCAAGCTTGAAACCTGTGGCAAGCCGTGGGTTTCGGCGATCAACGGCACCTGCATGGGCGGCGCGTTTGAAATGTCGCTCGCCTGCCATGCCCGCGTGGCGTCCGATGCGCCGGGCGTGAAGATGGCCCTGCCGGAAGTGAAAGTCGGCCTGTTTCCGGGCGCTGGCGGCACGCAGCGCGTTCCGCGCCTTGCCAACCAGCAGGACGCGCTCCAGATGATGACGACCGGCTCCAGCCTGACCGCGCAGCGCGCCAAGGCAATGGGTCTCGTGACCGAAGTTGCACCGGCAAAGAAGCTGGTCGAAACCGCCAAGAAGCTCATCAAGGGCGGCCTCAAGCCGGTTCAGCCATGGGATGAAAAGGGCTTCAAGCTGCCGGGCGGCGCGATCTATTCGGCTGCCGGTGCCAATCTCTGGCCTGCTGCGACCGCCATTCTGCGTCGCGAAACTTCCGGCAATTACCCGGCGGCGCTCGCTATCCTGAAGTCGGTTTATGAAGGTCTTCTGGTGCCATTCGATACTGGCCTCAAAATCGAGCAGCGCTACTTCACGGAAATCCTCCAGACGACCGAAGCGGGCATGATGATCCGTTCGCTGTTCGTGTCGTTGCAGGAACTGAACAAGGGCGCACGCCGTCCGGCGGATGAAAAGCCGACCAAGCTCAAGAAGATCGGCGTCATCGGCGCTGGTTTCATGGGTGCAGGCATTGCCTATGTGACCGCCAAGGCGGGCATTCCGGTGGTGCTGATCGACCGCGATCAGGAATCCGCGGACAAGGGCAAGGCGCACACTGCTGACCTTATCACCAAGGAAATGCAGAAGGGCCGCGCCACTGAGGCCGATAAGGAAAAGCTCCTGTCGCTCATCACCGCAACGCCTGATTATGCTGAACTTGACGGTGCCGATCTGGTGATCGAAGCCGTGTTCGAAGACCGCGAAGTCAAGCGCGTTGCGACCGAGAAGGCTGAGGAAGTGCTGAAGTCTTCGGCGATCTTCGCGTCGAACACCTCGACCCTGCCGATCAGCGGTCTTGCCAAGGTCTCGAAGCGTCCGAAGAACTTCATCGGCATCCACTTCTTCTCGCCTGTCGACAAGATGATGCTGGTGGAAGTCATTCTCGGCAAAAAAACCTCCGACAAGGCTTTGGCCGTCGCGCTCGATTATGTCCGCGCGATCAAGAAGACGCCGATTGTTGTCAACGACACACGGGGCTTCTACGTCAATCGTTGCGTGCTGCGCTATATGTCGGAAGCTTACAACATGCTGGTTGAAGGCGTTCCGGCTGCGATGATCGAAAATGCCGCCCGCATGGCCGGTATGCCCGTTGGTCCGCTGGCGCTCAATGACGAAACCGCTATCGACCTGTCGCAGAAGATCCTCAAGGCAACGCTTGCCGACCTTGGCGAGAAGGCTGTCGATCCGCGCCATGTCGAGCTGGTGGACAGGCTCGTCAATGAGTTCGACCGCAAGGGCCGCAAGAACGGCAAGGGCTTCTACGAATATCCGGCAAAGCCCGCCAAGAAGCATCTGTGGCCGGGCCTCAAGGATCTCTATCCGCAGCAAGACCCGGACAAGATCGATGTGAAGGAGCTGAAGGAACGCTTCCTCGTCACCATCGCTCTGGAAGCTGCCCGCGTGATGGAAGAAGGCATTGTCACCGATCCGCGCGAGGCGGATGTCGGCTCGATCCTGGCCTTCGGTTTTGCGCCTTATACAGGTGGTACGCTGTCTTATATCGATGGCATGGGCGCGAAGAAATTCGTCAAGCTTGACAAGGAGTTGCAGAAGAAATACGGCCAGCAGTTCAAGGCGCCGAAGCTTCTGCTCGACATGGCCGAGAACGGCGAAAGCTTCTATCAGCGCTTCAACCCGTACAAGACGGAGACGAAGAAGGCAGCGTAAACATCCCTCCTTCGCAAAATCATCAGGCGCGGCATGTTTCATGCCGCGCTTTTTGTTTGCGCGTTCCGCTTTTGCTGAAATGTCATAGCCTGAAAATAAGAAAATTTTCCCTGTTAATTCAGCCGTCTTGCGTAATTATCGCTTTTTCGGTAGGTTGAAGCCGAAGATGGGACGGAAATTAGGTTTAAAATCCTTTGAAGCATATCTTTCCTGATGGGGACTGTTCAGGAAGATATGTTGGAACCTACGTGGCGGATCATGACTATGTTTTCTCACGAGAGCGTGTGGGCGGCCATTGATGCTCTGGCTGAACGTCATTCCCTGAGTGCGTCCGGGCTGGCGCGCCGGGCAGGGCTGGACCCAACGACCTTTAACAAATCCAAGCGCTATGCTTCCGACGGGCGTGCGCGCTGGCCTTCGACGGAATCGCTCGCCAAGGTGATGGAAGCAACCGGCTCGAGCTTCGATGAGTTCACGCGGCTCATTCAGGGCGAAAACCGCACGCCGCAATTCGGCGAATATACGCAGGACATGCAGTCCATTCCATTGCTCGGCATGGCTGAAGCCGGTGCGGGCGGCTATTTCGACGATGCCGGTTTCCCGGCGGGGCAAGGCTGGGACATTGTGGAATTTCCCGCCGGATCGGGGGAAGGTGTGTATGCGCTGGAGGTTTCGGGGGACTCGATGTTGCCCCTTTACCGTGATGGCGATACGCTGATCGTTGCACCCAATACCGCCATTCGCCGGGGCGATCGTGTGGTGGTGCGAACGAAAGATGGAGAAGTGATGGCCAAGATTCTGCATCGCCAGACGCCGCGAACCATTGAGCTTCACTCGCTCAATCCCGAACATCCGAACCGCATCTTCGAGTCGAAGGATATCGAATGGGTCGCCCGCATTTTGTGGGCGAGCCAGTAATGGCACAATCGCAGGACAGAAGCCATGCACGTGCCGTTTTCGGCGGTCTGGCTGGCATAACAGGTGCAGTTCTGGTCGCAGCCTTCGTGGCGCCGTTCTATGGCGCGCTGGATCGACCTGTCGTCGTCATCAATTCCGGTGACGCACAGACCGGCTCTGGTGCAGGTAATGGCATCGTTGTCGAACAGTTCGACTATAATGAACCGGGAACACAGCCTGAAACGGGCAATGCACCGGAGGGGACCTCACCGCAGCCGGGCCAGGTCGCACCCGCTGAAGGGCAGTCGCCTGCATCGCCGGAAAACGGCAAGGCTAACGATCAATCCAATGAAAGTGACATGCAACGCGAGGCACCGCGTCCGCCGCTGAGTGATCTCGGTCTTGCATCCACGCCCAAGCCGCCAGAGCCGCCCGCACCGGCCACACCTGTCGATGCGGGCGAACAGATGCAGCTTTTGCAGCGCCCTGTCGCGGTGGCGGCCGGACGGCTGGAAAGCCAGGGCCGCATGATCGAGCTGCAGGGCATTGAGATCGTGCCGGTGGAACAGACATGCCAGACGGCTTCCGGCGAAAGCTGGCCATGCGGCATGCAGGCGCGCACTGCCTTCCGGCAATGGCTGCGCTCCCGTGCCGTCATGTGCCGCCTGCCTGAAAACGACAGCGGTGCGGCAGTCGCAACCGAATGCACGCTGGGCAATGAAGATGCAGCCGCATGGCTCGTCGCCAATGGCTGGGCGAAGGCTGTTCCGGGCGGTGCCTATGACGAAGCGGGCCGCAAGGCTGTGGAGGCTCGCCTCGGCATCTTCGGCGACAAGCCTGATACGTCGCTGCCCAATCCGGAGCCGGATAGCGGCAATATGATGGATAATCCTTCGCCGCTGGCCCCTGAAACGGAGCCGCAGCCGTCTTCGCCGTCCCCACAGCCGCAGGGTGAGTTTCCGCCTGCGCCGCCTGCACAATGAAAAAAAACGACACCTCTTGTGGTAATTCCGGTCCTGAAATGAAAAAAGCCCCGCTCGATGCGGGGCTTTTTCGTTCCGTATCTTGAAGCTTACGCCAGTTCGCCAGCCAGAGCCTTCTTGATCAGCGCGCGGGTTTCTTCGATGCCGTAGAGCGCGACGAAGGAACCGAAGCGCGGTCCGCGTTCCTGACCGATCAGCACTTCATAGAGCATCTGGAAGAAGGAAACCGAAACGCCGGGACCGCCTTCCGGGCTCTTCTTGGTGTGGTCCTGATAACGCTCAATGGCGCGGGCAACGTCGAGAATGGCATTCTGGATGTCGTTGCCATCGCTGCCGGCAGGTAGCGTTGAAAGCTTGGCATCCAGCGCTTCGAGCGCTGCGCGTTCTACATCGTCAGGCGCGCGGAACTGCTTGGTCGGCTTCACGAAATCGTTGAAGTAACGGATCGCATAGCCGACGAGCGCGTCGAGCTCCGGATTGTTTTCCGGCGTAACGCCCGGCACGTGGCGCGAGATGAAACCCCACAGCACAGCCGGATTTTCGGCATTCGATGCACTGACCAGATTGAGCATCAGCGCGAATGTAACCGGCAGGTTCACCTTCGGCGGGTTGCCGTAATGAATATGCCAGACCGGATTGTTCAGCCGGTCCTTCCACTCCATGTTTCCTTGGCGGTGATAGACCGAAAGATGGGCGAAATATTCGTCCACCGCCTTCGGGATGACATCGAAGTAAAGCCGCTTGGCGGTCTTCGGCTTCTGGAAATTGTAAAGTGCAAGACTTTCGGTCGGCGCATAGGCCAGCCATTCATCGATGGAAATGCCGTTGCCCTTGGACTTGGAAATCTTCTGGCCAAGCTGGTCGAGGAACAGTTCATAGACGAAATGTTCCGGCGCGCGACCGCCGAGGATTTCGCAAATGCGGTCATAAACGCCCGCATTGGTCTGGTGGTCCTTGCCGAACATTTCGAAATCGACGCCGAGCGCTGCCCAGCGCATGCCGAAATCGGGCTTCCATTGCAGCTTCACCTTGCCGCCTGTGACGGACAGCGTGGTTTCAACGCCGTCCTCATCGTCGAAGGTGATGGTGCCAGCCTTGGCATCCACGCTCTTCATTGGCACGTAAAGCACGCGGCCGGACTTCGGCGAGATCGGCAGGAACGGGCTGTAGGTTGCCTGGCGCTCTTCGCCGAGCGTCGGCAGCATCACCTTCATGATGTCGTCATAGCGCTCGACGGCCTTGAGAAGCACGGCGTCGAACTTGCCGGACTTGTAATATTCGGTCGCGCTGGCGAATTCGTAATCGAAGCCGAAAGTGTCGAGGAAGCGGCACAGCATGGCGTTGTTGTGATCCGCAAAGCTCTTGTAGTCGCCGCCGAACGGGTTCGGAACGGTCGAAAGCGGCATTTGCAGATAGGGCTCAAGAGCCGTCTTGTCCGGCACATTGTCCGGAATCTTGCGCATGCCGTCGAGATCGTCCGAAAAGCAGATCAGGCGCGTCTTGACCTTGTCTTCGGTCAGGATGCGGAAGGCATGGCGCACCATCGAGGTGCGCGCCACTTCGCCGAACGTGCCGATATGCGGCAGGCCGGAAGGACCATAACCGGTCTCGAAGATCACCGTCTCCGGCAAGCCGGTCTTTGCATAGCGCTTGAGGATTTTCTTCGCTTCTTCAAAAGGCCATGCTTTCGCTTCCGCAGCCGCCGCGGTCAGTTCCGGGGTCAGCGTGATTTCGGGAAGGCGGTGCGAGGTCATGGTTCAATCCTGTGAAGGGGGCTACTCGTTAAAACTTACGCGCAAGTAAGGCGCATACTGCTCTATGGCGCGGCAACCACTGTCCGTCAACGGTTGCGACCGAATTTCCTTGCGCAACGGGATGCGGCTTCCTAACTTTCAAACCAATTTGGGCCGTTGGATTTGATTCCGGCCATTGTTGTGCAGGAGTACGCGATGAAAAAGATCACCCCGCAGGATGCACTCGTCTATATCATGATTACGACGTCTGCAGCCGACACCACCATGACCGATGCCGAGCTGGAATCCATCGGCAATGTGGTGACGCGCCTGCCGGTTTTCCGTGGTTTCGATACCGGGCGTCTGCCGCAGCTTGCCAATGATTGCTATGCGCTGCTGGCCTATGAAGACGGTCTGGAGAAGATTCTCGACCTCGCTCATGAAGCCCTGCCGGAACGCCTCTACGATACGGCCTATGCGCTGGCTGTCGAAGTGGCTGCCGCCGATCTGCATGTGGAGCAGGAGGAGCTGGAGTTCCTCCAGATGTTGCGTGACCGCTGGACGCTCGATGAGCTGACCGTTGCCGCCATCGAACGCAGCGCCCGCGTGCGGTTCCGCAAGCTCGATCCTGTTGTTTAGAGCCTGTTCCAAAAGTCATCCTGTGTGGCTGCAAATGGCAATTTGTCTGCGTTCCGGCGCTCATGCAGCTTTTTGTTTCAGGCTCTTAAGCGCTGGTGGCTGCATAGGCTCGGCTTCCTTCATCCAGAACTGTCGAACCTCATCCTGAGCTTGTCGAAGGATCAGCAGTTGAATGCAAAACGGGCGGAAAATCCGCCCGTTTCCTTTGTGGGGTTCAGGAAAATCAGCACACGACCGGGAGCCGTCGTGCCTTGCGCCCTTCCAGAGCAGCGCGCATGATGCGGGCTGCTTCTGCAAATGTGGGCGTTTCCTTCCAGTGTTCGGCATGAATGAAGCCGGTCGGAACGATATCCTTCAGCGCTTCCAGCGTGTGGCGCGGCACCATATCGGTGCAGTTCCACAGGCGACGGAAGACAACGCTGATCCGTGTGACCTTGCCGTTTACCTGAACGGACGGCTCGGTCGTTTCCAGAGCCCAATCTTCATAGGCGTCGACTGCATCCTGGAATGCATGATGCAGATAGATCGGTGCGTGACCGTCATGAAGCGGGGGCAGCAAACTAGACATTTCTGTTTCCTCTCTTCCTATTGGTTCAGCTTTCAGGGGGCATTTGTTGCCAGGTGAATGAATTGGGGCAAACAAATGCATTTTAACAAGAGCCATGAATTGCTCTTCAGTGGTCTATGTGTGCCGTGTCGAAATGGAAGCTCACGAAATACGACAACACATAATTAACCATGATCTACGGAAGAAGGCCTGTTTGGCAAGAGGCGATTTTCTTTAAATAAGCTTTTATCGAAAAAATAATTCAAACGCATAGGTTGAAATACTGCAATAATAAGCTAGCAAACTGTTGAAATATTATTTTTACTTGACGGTTAAATATGCCGGAAAACGAAGTGTTTTTCGATATTTATTGTTCGGGTGACAGGTTTTGCTCCTGTCATTTGCAGGCGACTGGTATAAAAAGTCATCAAATGAAAATGTGATTGCGGGGCAATGGATATGGCTCAACTGGTTCTGTCGCGTAGGGCTTTTCTGGCGGGGTCGACCGCTTTGGCCGCCGTCGCCGTCTGGCCGCAACGGTCGAATGCGGCTGGTGAGGCGCAGAAAGGCGGGCGGCTGGTCGTGGCCGCAGATTCAGAACCGCGCAATCTGAACCCGGCCATCGTTGCATCCAATGGCGTTTTCTTCGTCGCAAGCAAGGTGGTCGAGCCTCTGGCGGAAGCGTCTTTCGAAGGTGAAAATGGTCTCGCGCCACGGCTTGCCACAAGCTGGGAAGGTTCGACCGACGGGTTGACGGCGACGTTCCACCTGCGCGAAGGCGTCAAATGGCATGACGGCACGCCTTTCACATCGGCGGATGTGGCATTTTCGGCCATGGAAGTCTGGAAACCGCTGCAAAACCTGGGACGTGTCGTGTTCAAGGCGCTGGAGAAGGTTGAAACGCCGGATGACCTTACCGCCATTTTCCATTTCTCCGAGCCGACGCCTTTCCAGCTTATCCGCAATGCCTTGCCCGCGCTGACGGCAGTGCTGCCGAAGCATGTCTTCGCAGGAACTGACATCATGGCCAATCCGGCCAATGAGAAGCTCGTCGGAACCGGTCCGTTCAAATATGCCGAACACAAGACCGGCGAATATTACCGACTGACGCGTAACGACGATTACTGGGGCGAGGGTGAGCCTTATCTGGATGAGATCGTCTATCGCGTGTTGCCGGACCGTGCCGCAGCGGCAGGCGCGCTGGAGGCCGAAGAAATCGACCTCGCCGCCTTTTCCGCCGTGCCGCTCGCCGATCTGGACCGTATCTCGAAGATTCCCGGCCTCACGGTCATCTCCAAAGGCTATGAAGCGCTGACCTATCAGCTCGTGGTGGAAATCAACCATCGCCGCAAGGAACTGGCGGACCTGAAGGTTCGACAGGCGATCGCTCATGCTATCGACCGCGATTTTGTGGTGAAGACGATTTTCCTCGGTTACGCTAAGAGCTCGACCGGTCCTGTGCCGCGTTATGACAGCCAGTTTTATACCGATGATGTGCCATCCTATCCGTTCGACGTCGCGAAGGCGAATGCGCTTCTGGACGAGGCTGGTTACAAGCGGGGCAAGGACGGCACGCGCTTCATGCTCAAGCTTCTTCCTGCGCCCTATTTCAATGAAACGAAACAGTTCGGCGACTATCTGCGTCAGGCGCTTGCGGCTGTCGGCATCGATGCGCGTATTGTCAATAATGATTCCGCCGCGCACCAGAAGGCGGTTTACACCGACCATGACTTCGATCTGGCGATTGCACCGACGGTTTATCGCGGCGATCCGGCCATATCCACGACAATTCTGGTCGAAAGCGGTATCCCGGCAGGCGTGCCGTTTTCCAATCAGGGCGGCTATGCCAATGCTGAACTGGACGCGCTGATCGCCAAAGCCGCACGCGAAATCGATGAGAAAAAGCGCACGACGCTCTATCATCAGTTCCAGCAGATGGTGGAGGCAGATTTGCCACTGATTAACGTGGCGGAATGGGGCTTCATCACCGTTGCCCGTGACCGCGTGAAGAATGTTTCCAACAATCCTCGCTGGGCTGTTTCCAACTGGGCGGATACGTGGCTGGAGCAGTGACGAACCTTTCGGTTTGATTGTATCCTGTCATCGTGAAACAGATTCTGGCCCTTTTCCGCAAACGACTGCTCGGCAGCTTCATCGTGCTGCTGATTGTCATTGTCGGCTGCTTTTTGCTGGCAGAAAGCGCGCCGGGGGATGCCGTTGACGCCTATGCCCTGACATTTGGCGGCGATGCGGCAACGATTGCCGAAATGCGCGCGCGCTGGGGGCTGGATCAGTCGGTCTGGCATCGGCTCGGGGCCTATCTGGCAGCCCTTGTGCAGGGTAATCTTGGCTGGTCCGTCAGTTTCAACCGGCCCATTCTCGACGTTATACTGGAACGCTTGCCCAACACACTTCTTTTGATGGGGGCGGCGACTGCCTTGTCTTTTGCCGCAGGGTCGCTCCTTGGCATCGTGGCAGGGGCAAAGCCCGGAAGCTTTCGCGACCGGTTTCTCTCCGTGGCATCGCTGATCCTCTATGCGATCCCCGGTTTCTGGCTGGCGCTCGTGCTGGTCATCCTTTTTTCAATCAGGCTGCGCTGGTTGCCGTCGAGCGGCATTGAAACAATTGCTTCCGGCAAGCATGGGCTGGCGCGGGCAGGCGACATTGCAGTTCATCTGGTGCTGCCGGTCGTTTCGCTGGCGGTGATCTATCTGGCACTTTACTTGCGGGTCATGCGCGCCGCCATGGCCGACATATGGCGCATGGATTTCGTGCGCGCCTTGCGGGCAAGGGGCATTTCGCATTCGCGCATTGTCCTGCGCCACGTGGCGCGCAACGCGTTGCTGCCGCTCGTCACTGTACTGGGCCTGCAGGCCGCATCCATGCTCGGCGGCAGCGTGGTGATCGAAAGCGTTTTCGCCGTGCCGGGGCTGGGACGGCTGGCGCAGGAGGCCGTCGCAAGCCGTGACACGCCGCTTCTGCTCGGCGTCATTCTGGTCAGCGCCATCATGGTGATCGTGGTCAATTTCCTGATCGACCTGATCTATCTCTGGCTTGACCCGCGTATCGCGGCCGGAGGCGGCGGAGTATGAACGGGGTGAAACGTTATTTCAGAACGGGTGAGGGTTTAGCAGGTGCAATCCTGCTGGCGCTGCTCGTACTGGCAGCACTTTCCGCACCTTTCATCTTTCCCGCCGATCCTTTAAGCATTGTCTCAACGCCGCTGCTGCAACCGTTTGACAATACAGATTTTATTTTCGGAACCGACCGGCTTGGACGCAATGTTCTGGCCGAGCTTTTCTATGGTGCGCGCACATCGCTTGGCGTTGGACTGGCTGCTGCCTTGGCCTCAATTATCCTCGGCAGCATCATCGGGACGCTGGCCGGTTTTGCGGGCGGTATCGTCGATGAAGTCCTGATGCGGATCACGGAAGCCTTCCAGACCGTGCCGGGCTTTCTGCTGGCATTGGCGCTGGTCAGCATTGCCGGGCCGACACTGCCGGTGTTGATTGCAGCGATTGCACTTTCAAGCTGGACGCAGGCTGCGCGCCTCACGCGCGGGCAGGTGCTCACAATCCGCGAAAGCGATTACGTGGCTTCCGCCCGCGTCATCGGCATGCATCCGATGGAAATCGCTTTCCGCCAGATACTGCCCAACGCTCTGCCGCCGGTTCTGGCGCTGGTGCCGGTGATCGTCGCTTCCGCCATATTGATTGAAGCGGCTCTGTCCTTTCTGGGGCTGGGCGATCCGAACCGCGTCACCTGGGGCGGCATGATCGCCGAGGGGCGCACGGTCCTGCGTTCCGCCCCCTGGCTTTCGATCCTGCCGGGACTGGCGCTGGCATTGACTGTTGTGGGCGTCTATCTGGCGGGCGAGGGACTGACGAACGCCTTGTCCCGGCGCGAGGTGCAGTCATGACGGTGATCGTGCGGTTGGAGCAGCTTTGCGTGCACTATGGCCGTGAAATGGCGCTGGAGAATATCAATCTTGATGCCCGGCGCGGTGAAACGCTGGCGATCATTGGCGAAAGCGGCTCGGGCAAAAGCACGCTGGCGCTGGCGCTGGCCTCGCTCCTGCCAGCCAACGCACGCATTTCGGGCAATATGGAATGGCCGGAGGACAGGCTGAAGCCGGGACGCGACATTGGCTTCGTGTTTCAAGACCCGGCATCGAGCTTCGATCCGCTGATGACGGTTGGCGCGCAACTTGTCGAGACCATTCGCGCCCATGCGAAAATCGACAAAACAGCAGCGAAAGCCAAAGCAGTCAGCCTTTTACAGCGGGTTCACATTCCGCAACCGGAGCTAAGTTTTTCGCGCTATCCGCACCAGTTTTCGGGCGGGCAGAAACAGCGCATCGCAATTGCGCTCGCCATTGCCGCGGGTCCGCGCCTGCTGATCGCGGATGAGCCGACAAGCGCGCTCGACACTATCGTGCAGAAAGAGATTGTTTCTCTCCTGCGCGAACTGGTGCGCACTGATGGGATGACGCTGATCTTCATTACCCATGACATCGCGTTGGCATCGGGACTGGCGGATCGCATCGCGGTTTTCCGGCGGGGTGTGCTGGTGGAACTTGGCCCCGCTCGAACGATCATTTCTGACCCACAAACAGATTATACGAAGGCTCTGATTGCGGCCGTGCCGGTGCTGGAGGCAGCCCATGGTTGATCCGATTCTGAAGGCCGACGATCTCATTTTACGCTATGGCGACGCCCTTGCGCTCAATGGTGTCAGCCTCACGATCCAGCCGGCCGAGACACTGGCGCTGGTCGGTCCGTCTGGCAGCGGCAAGTCCACGCTGGCGCGGGCACTGCTGCGGCTTCACCCGCTTGCAAGCGGTACAATCCGTTTTGAAGGCGAGGACTGGCTGGCGCTCAAAGGGGCCGGTCTCCGCAAGCAACGGGCGCGCATGCAGATGGTGTTTCAGGACCCGCTCTCAGCCTTCAATCCGCGTGCGAACGTCTATGATCTCTTACGCGAACCGCTGCGCATCCACGGGCTGAAACGCGATATTGCCAGCCTTCTGCAAACGGTCGGGCTTGATCCAGCACTGGCACGGCGCGGCGTCCATGAGATTTCCGGTGGGCAGCGCCAGCGCGTCGCGATTGCGCGGGCGCTTGCAACTGCTCCGTCGCTGATCGTGCTGGACGAGGCGGTTTCGGCGCTCGACGTCACCGTGCGCGGCGCCATTCTCAACCTGCTGCGTGATATACAGAAAGCCGAACAGACGGCCTATCTCTTCATCACGCATGATCTCGCCGTGGCAGCGCAAATGGCGGATCGTATCGCGGTGATGGAGCGTGGGCGGATTGTCGAATGCCGCCCGACGCGGGAACTGCTGGCGGCACCGCAAACGCCTGTCACCAAAGCGTTGATCCAAGCGGTGCCGCGATTGTCTGTTTAAGCCTTGCCCAGTTCCACCGAACGCTTGCGGGCAGCCTCCACGGCTTCGGCCACCAGCGTCTTGAGCCGGTCGCCGCCCATCAGAACTTCGAGTGCGGCAGCGGTGGTGCCGTTCGGGCTTGTCACCTGTTCGCGCAGCTTTGACGGCGTGTCCGTGCTGGCATCGGCCAGAGCGCCTGCGCCCATTACGGTTTGCATGGCCAGAAGTGCGGCCGTTTCATGCGGCAGACCGGCGGTCACACCGGCATCGGTCAGCGCCTCGATGAAGTGGAACACATAGGCAGGTCCGGAACCCGAAACAGCGGTTACGACGTCCATAAGCGCTTCATCATCCACACTTGCGACCTTGCCGGATGTCTCAAGCAGGCGCGCGACGAAGGCTTCGTTCTCGTCGCTCACATTGGCGTTCTTGTAGGTGACGAGCATCCCCTTGCCGATGGCGGCAGGCGTGTTGGGCATGCAGCGTAGCACGGCTGCATCGTGACCAAGCTTGCTTTCAAAAAGGGCGACCGGAATACCCGCGGCAACGCTGACGAAAGTGGCGGCGGGTGCGAAGCGCTTATAGGCAGGCAGAACCTGTGCCATGACCTGCGGCTTGACCGCGACGAGAACCATGCGCGGCTTCAGATCGCCGGGGAGGGCTTCAGCATCGGCAAAGGCATGGACGCCAGCACCGGCAGCGCGATCACGAAGCGCTTCGGTCGGCTCCACGACATAAACGTCTTTCGCCTTGAGGATACCGCTATCGAGCCAGCCTTTCAGCATGGCGAAGCCCATATTGCCGCAACCGACCAGAATTACCGTGTCATGCATGTTGATTGTTCCACCTTTGGATTTCATTGGGACATGGTCCGCGATGGTATAGCCCTGCCTTATTACGCTGCGCAAGTATATGCGGCGTATCCACGAATTTCTGAGGTTAAATCATTGATCGCCCAAAATATATCGACCAATATGAACCAAAGTTGAGTGAAGCTTCGGAGGGGAAGAATGGATCCGGCTTTGACAACGGGTGTGCCGCCAGCCGAAGCCTTTGGCCATGTCCGCATCATCATAGGCATGATCCTGGGCCTTTGCGTTTCACGCCTTTTGACTGGATTGGCACGCTTTATCCAGCATCCCGGCAAACAGAAAATTTATCCGGTCCATCTGGCTTGGGTGGGTTTCATCCTGCTTTCGGTCATCCATTTCTGGTGGTTCGAGTTCAGCTTGCGAACCATTCCGCTCTGGACTTTCGAGAAGTATCTGTTCGTAATCTTCTATGCCGGATTGTATTTCCTGCTCTGCACGCTGCTCTTCCCCGACAGTATGGAAGAATATACCGGCTATCGCGATTACTTCATTTCCCGGCGCAAGTGGTTTTTCGGCATTCTGGCATTGGTCTATGTGGCTGATTTCATCGATACGCTGCTGAAAGGAGCGGACCACTATCGGGTCTATGGGATCGAATATCCGATTCAGGTCGCTTGCTTCATCCTGTTCAGTCTGATCGCGGTGTTCTGGGGTAACCGGCGTTATCATGCGGTTTTCGCCGCCGTTGCGCTGGTTTACCAGATCACTTTCACACTGCGCCATTTCGCAACGTTGAGTTAGAGAATGTCTCCCAGAAGTGGGCCGCTCTACGACTGCTTTTCCGCATTGCGTCGGGTTTCCGCGTCCACGATTTCGCGGAACTGGCGCAGCAGCGGGTGGCGTGCCGTCTGCTTGACGCCGTAATCGAGATTGAACGCATAATCGAAATCCGGCGGATTGAGCCCGATATTATGCTGCATCATGGTTTCGAGCTTGTCGAAGCCCTTGGCAAAAATAGCTTCCGTCGATTTGCCTTCGCTGTAATCCGCCCAAAGCTCCATGATTTCTGCGCTGAGATCATCCGGCAGCGGGGCACACAGCGTCATCAGGTCGGCTTTTTCGCGCTCGGCTCGTCCATCATCGGCGGATTGATGGATAGCGGGTACATCGCCGGAAATCGCCTCGCCCAGATCGTGGATGATGCACATCTTGATGAGTTTCAGCCGGTCGCAATCGCCCAGCTCCCTGTCGAACAGCGTCACCAGCAGGCATAGCCGCCAGCTATGTTCGGCTGTGCTTTCCGGTCGGCCCTGAGAGGTATGGCCGGAACGCAAAGTGCTTTTCAGCCGTTCTGCATGTTGGATAAACTGGATTATGCCGCCAAGCCGGGCTGGATCGATCGGGTATTCCGTTTCGGCCTTCATGGCTGTCTCCTGATTTATCTGTATGAATCAATACATATAATTGCAATTTTAACGGTTTGTTTGCCATGATGAATATTAATCTGGATCAATAGCCACGGGTGAAAAGCGGGACGGAGCGATGGTAGAAAGGGACGGAGAGAGGAGACGTGCGGCTGTGCGCCCACTTCTGGCCTATGCGCCGGAATTCCTCGGGCCTGTGCCATCCGTCCGTGCAACCGGAAACAATGACGAAGACCGCGAGCATCAAAAGCGCCGCGAGGAATTGCTCCGCCGCAAACAGGATTTGTTAGACGCCGAAGAGAGTGAGCGGGTCGATCCGAAGGCGGATATGCAGGGCCGGATGAATGCCGTGCGGGAGGCTCTGCAAGCCAATCTTGATGGTGCGCCGATCAAGGAACCATCCGCGTCGGAATCATCCGTATCAGCCGCCGTTCCGAAGCTTGAAAAGCCGATGCAATTGCCGCGCCGCAGGCGTCGCTGGGGGCTTCTGGCCGGTTTCACGATACTGGGCGGAATTATCGGAACCACATATGCTGTTCTGGAGCCGCCCCAATATGGCGCGACGGCATCCTTGCAGGTTTTTCCACCGGAACGGCGCAGCGAAATTGCCTCGAATGTTGTTCTTGAGCGCGCCGCACAGATGGCGCGCATCGAACGTGCAGCCGATCTCGGCGCGCCTTCCTTTCTGGAAGAATTGCGCTTTCGCCTGACCCGATTGTTGCCCGAAGATCAACAGTCTCCAGCCGTGGCTGGACATAAAAAGATGTCGGGCGCGCAATTGCTGCGCCAGCGTCTTGATTTTACACAGGCGCTTGACAGTGGCACGGTCAATGTGGAGGCCACGGCTGACAGGCCGGAAACGGCAGCACTTTTGGCCAATGCCGTTGCGCAGGCGTTTCGCGATCATCTGCAGGGCAGCGGAGAGTTGAACGGGGTTGAGGGTGATCTTCCGGCGCGTCTGCAAAGTCTGGAGGCCGATGCAGAAGCGGCGCAGCAGGCGGCAGGGGCTTTTCGCGTCAGCCGGAATTTTGGCGATGATGACAACAAAGCCGCACTTCAACGCGAGTTCGCCGACAGCAAGGCCGAGACAGCGCGCATCGCAGCGGAGGCCAACAGCCTGAACGGCGCGACCGCCGAGAGCCTCGCCGGCAAGGGCGTGCCCGAATCCATGCGTTCCGGAGCACTGGGCGCAATGGTGGAGCGGTATCGCGCCGCAGGGCAGGGGGCTGAAACGAGCCAGATCGAAGCGGAAATCGACAGGGAGATTTCCAGCCAGCGTAGCCTGTTACAGGCAGATCTTAAGAATGCGGTCGAACGTGAGCAAAAGGCAGCGGCTGCCATTGCCGGTTTCGGTTCGGCGCCCGCAACAGATGAAGACAAAGCCCGGCTGCAAATGCTGGAACGGGATGCGGCGGCAAAGCAGGCACTCTTTGAAGATTTGCAGATGCGTGCGGCACGGGGCGAGCCTGCCTCGGCGGGGTCTGCTGCGACAGTGCGGATTGTTGCGCCAGCCATGGCGGAACCGAACCCGCGCAATCTCTCCCCGCAAGGGGGTGTCGCCCTTGGATTGCTGGGCGGGTTTTTGCTTGGTCTTCTTTCGATGATGCTGGCCGGTCGCAAGCCCCGATCGTCCGCCAGAAGCGAAGCCGAGCCGGACGAGGTTCTGGAGCCCTACGGCGAAACCCGGCTTGCTGCCGTTATCCGCGAAGCCAATGCGCGCTGGGAGGCCGAGAATGAAGGCGCCAACCGCACCACGGAAAATGCCGCCCTCGGTCGTGCCATCGACGACGTGCGTTCATCCCGTATCACGAGGCCTTAACTGGTTCTCGCAGGACTTTGCATTCTGAAACTTCATAAAATCCTGCATTGTCGCGCATTCGCCAATTGTCATCGGGCGTCATGACGCTTATGGGCATGTGTACGAAAAAGATGTCGTGTATCTCCCAGACACTTAAGCCCGATATCACAAAAGAACGGAGCGCTCGCTATGGCTCAATTGATTGATGGCAAGAAGCTCGCCGAGGATGTGGTTTCCACGGTGAAGCGCGAGACGGAAAAGCTCGTGGCCGCTACCGGCATTGTGCCCGGCATCGCGGTGGTTATTGTCGGCGAAGACCCGGCAAGTCAGGTTTATGTCGCTTCCAAGAGCAAGAAGGCCAAGGAATGCGGTTTCCACTCGGTGCAGCACGATCTGCCGGAAACGGCGTCGGAGCAGGAGCTTCTCGACCTGATCGAGAGCCTGAACAACGATCCCGCCATTCATGGTATTCTGGTGCAATTGCCGCTGCCGAAGCACATCGATTCAGGCCGGGTGATCCAGACAATTTCGCCCGACAAGGATGTTGATGGCTTCCACTTCATCAATGTCGGCAAGCTTGGCACCGGCGAGGTCGAAACGGCTTTCGTTCCCTGCACGCCAGCGGGCGCGATGATTATGATCGAGCGCGTTCATGGCCGTGATCTTTCGGGTCTCAACGCTGTGGTGATCGGGCGTTCCAACATTGTTGGCAAGCCGATGTTCAATCTTCTGCTTGCAGCCAACGCGACGGTTACGGTTGCGCACAGCCGCACGAAAGACCTGCCCGCGATTGCCCGCACGGCAGATATTCTGGTGGCGGCGGTCGGACGCCCGCAAATGGTCAAAGGCGATTGGGTCAAGCCGGGCGCGACGGTGATCGATGTCGGTATCAATCGCATTCCGGCTCCTGAACGGGGTGAAGGCAAGACACGACTGGTCGGCGATGTCGATTTTGCCGAAGCCGAAAAGGTCGCCGGAGCAATCACGCCGGTTCCGGGCGGTGTCGGTCCGATGACTATCGCCATGCTGATGGCAAACACGCTTACCTCGGCGTGCCGCACTGCTGGCGTGAAAAAGCCAGTTTTTTGACACAATTCAACTATGCTTTTTGCGTAAGTTTATTCCGGTTTTGATGGTTTGAGAGGCAAAACAGCTTAAATCGCTGTTTTGCCTCAATTTCATTCCGGCTGTTTTCAGAACACCGAAGCGCCTTCGTCAGCCCGTCCGGCGATCTGGCGGAAGGCGCGGAACAATTCGCGTCCCATGCCATGTTCGTTGCCGGAAAGATCAGGGCGATCTTCACCGCGATCATTCAGCAGCATCACATTGACGAGAACTTCCAGAGTGCCGTTTACGGCATCCAGACGAATGACATCGCCGTCGCGGATTTTTCCGATGACGCCTCCATCAAGTGCTTCCGGCGTGACATGGATGGCGGACGGAACCTTGCCTGATGCACCGGACAAACGACCGTCGGTGACGAGGGCCACACGCTGGCCGCGATCCTGCAGAATGCCCAGAACCGTCATCAGCTTGTGGAGTTCCGGCATACCATTGGCTTTCGGACCCTGATAGCGGACCACGGCGATGAAATCGCCAGTCAGTTCGCCAGCCTTGAACGCGGCCTGCATCTCCGCCTGATCGTTGAAAACCTTGGCGGGTGCTTCAATGACCTGGCGCTCCGGCTTCACGGCGGAAACCTTGATGATAGCATTGCCGATATTGCCGGTCAGAACCTTGAGGCCGCCGCTCGGCTGGAATGGCGCATGGATCTTGGCCAGAACCTTGTCGTCGCCGCTCTTTTCCGGCACCGGCTCGCGCACGACGGTGCCATCGAGACCAAGCTTCGGTTCAATGGCGTAAGGACGCAGACCTTCGCCGAACACGGTGCGCACATCTTCATGCAGGATGCCGCCATCGAGTAGTTCGCGGATCAGGAAGCCCATGCCGCCAGCGGCATGGAAATGATTCACATCGGCAAGGCCGTTCGGATAGACGCGGGCGAGAAGCGGCACCACATCCGAAATTTCCGAAATATCGTGCCATGTCAGCTTGATACCGGCGGCGGCTGCCATGGCGATCAGGTGGATGGTATGGTTGGTCGAGCCGCCGGTCGCATTAAGACCAATGACGCCATTGACGAAGGAACGCTCATCCAGCATCTCGCCGACCGGCGTATATTCATTGCCGCAGGCTGTGATGGCGAGCGCGCGTTTGGCGGCTTCGCGGGTCAAGGCGTCGCGCAGCGGCGTGCCCGGATTGATAAAGGATGCACCTGGCAGATGCAGGCCCATGATTTCCATCAGCATCTGGTTGGAATTGGCGGTGCCGTAGAACGTGCAGGTGCCGGGGCCGTGATAGGACTTCGATTCCGATTCCAGCAACTCGGCGCGCCCGACCTTACCTTCGGCATAGAGCTGGCGGGTCTTGGCTTTTTCGTCGTTCGGCAGGCCGCTGGTCATCGGCCCGGCAGGCACGAACACGGCGGGCAGGTGGCCGAAGGTCAGCGCACCAATGATGAGACCGGGAACGATCTTGTCGCAGACGCCGAGATAGACGGCCGCATCGAACATATCGTGCGACAGGCCGACGGCGGTTGCCATCGCAATCACTTCGCGGGAGAACAGCGACAGTTCCATGCCCGCAAAACCCTGCGTGACACCATCGCACATGGCTGGCACACCGCCTGCAACCTGCGCCACGCCGCCTGCTTCGCGCGCAGCCTGCTTGATAAGCTGCGGGAAGGTTTCGAAGGGCTGATGCGCCGACAGCATGTCGTTATAGGCGGTGATGATGCCGAGGTTTGGAATCTCGTCGCCGATCAGCGCCGCCTTGTCGTGCGGGCCGCAGGCGGCAAAACCATGTGCGAGATTGGCACAGCCCAGAACGGCGCGCTTTGGCTTGTTGGATGAAGCCTCGCGCACACGGCCAAGATAGGCTTCGCGTGTCGGCTTGGACCGTTCGCGAATGCGCGCGGTGATTTCCTGAATGCGTTTATGTGCCGTCTCGGTGGGCATGGGTATCACCTGTGCCAATCTGGCTTGAATCGAATTTAACTTGTCCAGTAGAGCTGGATCGGTGTGCGTGCATGGTGGAAGACTGCCCGCACGGGCATTTCATTCTCGTCATCGCCGGAAAGCGCCTTTTCCAGCGTTGCCTGCTTGGCGGCGCCTTCGATATGCAGAACCAGCATGTCGGCTTCGGCAATAATGGGAAGGGTCAGGGTGAGGCGTTTTTCGCCAGCGCCCTCGGCATGGATAGGCAGCACAAGCGCCTTTGTTTCCGGGTTGATCGCCTGATCAAGCCGGTCGGCACCGGGAAAGAAGGAGGCGGTATGACCATCATTGCCCATGCCAAGCACCACCACGTCGAAAGGACGACGCAACGCATCGATGCGGCTGGCGGCAGCAAGCGCCGCAGTTTCGGCCGTCGCCGCCGGATTGTAGAGGCCGACGAACCTGGCTACGCCCGCATGATCGCGCAAAAGATGCTCACGCACCAGCTTTTCGTTGGAACGGTCGCTTTCGACGGGTACGAAACGCTCGTCAACGAGGGTGATCGTGACGAGGTTCCAGTCGATCATCTTGCGTGATAGCACCTCGAACAGTCTCAACGGCGTGGTGCCGCCGGAGACGGCCAGTGTGGCCTGCCCCCGCTCAGCGATTGCGGCTGCCAGCTTGATTGCAATTGCCTCAGAAAGCGATTGCGCCAGTTCCGTTCCGCTGGTGAAGTCGTGACGTTCGATGTTCATTCCATTCCTTTCCAAAGCAGAAACCAGAGCGGTTCCAATCGGATAAAATCGTGAAGCCGCTCTATCTCTTTGTTTTTCGCATTATCCTACGCAAAACCGCTGCGCACTTTTGCTGGAAATGCTTAGAGCGCGTTTCGATCTGATTGGATCAGATCGGCGCTCTATCTCTTTGTTTTGACGCGCATCTTTTCCGAAAACCGTTTCACACTTTTCGGGATGCGCTCTAGAGGCTTTCGTGCCATGTGCGTCCGTCACGCTCAATGAGCGCGATGGACGATGACGGTCCCCAAGTTCCTGCTGTGTAGCCCTGCACAGGCTGGCTGTTCAATTCCCATCCCTGAAGGATCGGATCGACCCAGCGCCAAGCAGCCTCGACTTCATCGCGGCGCATGAAGAGGGTCTGGTTGCCGCGAACGACATCCATGATGAGACGTTCATAGGCATCCGGATTGCGTTCGCTGAAGGAGGCGGCAAAGCTCATGTCGAGCGGCACGTGACGCAGGCGCATGCCGCCCGGACCCGGGTCCTTGATCATCAGCCACTGCTTCACGCCTTCATCCGGCTGGAGACGAATGACGAGCTGGTTGGCCACCACCTTGCCAGCGCTTTCACCGAAGATGGAATGCGGGATCGGCTTGAAGGTAACAACGATTTCTGAAACGCGCGTGGCAAGACGCTTGCCGGTGCGCAGATAGAAAGGCACACCTGCCCAGCGCCAGTTGGCAATTTCAGCCTTCAGCGCCACAAAGGTTTCAGTATTGCTGGTCTCGCTCTCAAGGTCTTCCAGATAGCCGCGCACCGGGCCGCCAGCCGAAGCACCGGCGCGATACTGACCGCGTACCGTCATGTCTTCGACATTGAGGTTGGTAATCGGCTTCAACGAGCGCAGAACCTTGACTTTTTCATCATGGACGGCATCGGCTTCAATCGATGAAGGGGGCTCCATCGCAACGAGGCAGAGAAGCTGGAGAATGTGGTTCTGCACCATGTCGCGCAGCGCGCCCGCCTTGTCGTAATAGCCCGCGCGGCCTTCCAGGCCGACGGCTTCTGCGACGGTGATCTGCACATGGTCGATATGGGCGGAGTTCCACAGCGGCTCATAGAGCGCATTGGCAAAGCGCAGCGCCATCAGGTTCTGCACGGTTTCCTTGCCGAGATAATGGTCGATGCGGAAGATCTGGTCTTCGCGGAAAACGCTGCCCAGCGTATCGTTGAGCGCCATGGCGGATTCCAGATCGCGGCCGATCGGCTTTTCCACGATGATGCGCGTATCACGGGTAATCAGGCCATGCGTCTTCAGACGGGTGGCGATATCGCCGAAGAGCGTCGGGCTGACGGCGAGATAAAAAGCGCGAATCTTTTCCGGCTTCTTGCCAATCAGGGTCTTGAGCGCATCCCAGCCCTCTTCGGACTTGGCGTCGACAGCCACATAGCTGAGGCGGGCGAGAAACTTGTCGACTTCCTTCTCGTCAACTTCCGTGGCCTTCACATGTTCATGAATGGCATCCCGTGCGAACTGCCGATATTCGTCATCGGTCATGGCGCTGCGCGATGCGCCGATGATGCGCGTCGGGTCGGTGAGCTGGCCTGCACGCTGACGCTGATACAGTGCCGGAATGAGCTTGCGTTCGGCAAGATCGCCGGAACCGCCGAACACGATGCAGTCGAAAGGCTCTACCGGAATTGTCTGGCTGGTCATCTATCGCTCTCTTCTCTTCTTGCGCAAATCAGTCTGCTTGTGGGCAGCATGCGATTTTCACGCTGCCCTTGTCTATTATCTAATCGATTTAAATTCAACAGTCGCAATGCCGCATTCTCGCGAAATTGAAGGCGCCCTGCCATAATTGACGGATTAACGGCTTGTGCACACATGACATGTTCATCTTAAGGCCATATTGGAACAAACAATCTGGATTCAAGTGATTTGGCCAAGTTGGACGGTATCTTGGTTCTGCCAAAGGAGAATGACATGAAGAGGCTGCAGGATAAGGTCGCAATCATCACCGGTGCCGGTTCGGGCTTCGGTTCAGGCATGGCGCGCCGATTTGCAGCCGAAGGTGCAAAGGTCATCCTCGCTGATGTGAACGTAAAACGTGTCGAGGATGAACTTGCCGATATTGGCAAGAACGCCCTTTCCGTGCAGGCGGATGTATCGCGCAAGGACGACATGGAGCGCGTGGCGCGCACGGCCTTCGAAGCGTTCGGCCGCATCGACATCATGGTCAACAATGCCGGTTTTACGCATCGCAACATGCCGCTGACCGAAGTAACGGAGGACAGTTTCGACCTGATCTCGTCCGTGAATATGAAGGCGCTTTATTATTCGACCCAGATCGTTGTGCCGATCATGGAGCATCAGGGCGGCGGCGTCATCATCAACACTGCTTCGGCAACCGCGTTGCGTCCGCGCAAGGGCCTCGTCTGGTACAGCGCGTCCAAGGGCTGGATCATCAGCGCGACCAAGGCGATGGCGCTTGAACTTGCGGACAAGAATATCCGCGTGAACTGCATCTGCCCGGCTGAAAGCGACGGTGAGGCATTGAAGCTGTTTCTGGAGGAAGACACCCCGGAAGCGCGTGCTGCGCTCAAGGCGACTATTCCTCTCGACCGGTTTTCGACGCCGGAGGATGTGGCAGAGGCTGCACTCTGGCTGGCCTCGGACGCCGCCTCCATGGTGACGGGGACCGCACTGAATATCGACGGTGGCTATTCAATCTAGCCATCGGCTTCGGCAAGGAAGTCATCAAAAATGGCTTCCAGCCGACTGTGCCGTTCAGCGGCCATCAGCTTTCCGGTTTCCGTCTTGAAGCCGGAGGCGAGGCCGAACAGTTTCGTGCGGAAATGATCGAGCGCAAAGCGCTTGTCATCCAGCGGGCGGTTTTCGGCGTGCGGGTCGCGCCAGTCGTAAAGCGCGCTGCCCATGCGGCCCGCAATGTAGAAACACCGGGCAGCACCAATGACGCCGATGGCATCGAGCCGGTCGGCATCCTGCAGTATCTTCGCTTCTGTCGTGACGGGCTCGATATTGGCCGAAAAACTGTGCGCCTCGATGGCATGGGCGGCGAGGCCGATGCGCGCGTCATTCCAGCCGAGGTTCCGCAGCAAGGTTGTTGCCTTTTCCGCCGCCAGTCGCGAAGCGCGGTTTCTGTCAGGTGAATTCTTCTCCACACTCACGCAGTCATGCAGCAGGGCCGCGGCGCAAAGAACTTCGGCGTCGCCGCCTTCCTGGCGCTGGATCGCAGCAGCATTTTTCCAGACGCGGGCAAGGTGGGACAGGTCATGCGACCCGTCCTCGTCATGTTCGAGCGCATGGGGCAGAAGGCTTCCGGCAAGTGTTGCGAAAGGCGCGAAGATATGTGCTGTCATCCTGGTTCTGCCGTGGGTTTTGGGGATTCGGGAGATGACGGAAACTACGGGTTCTTGCGCAGGACGGTCCAGTTATAAAATGCGCCGAGAGCCATAATCAGGCATGTGCCGAGGAATACGGACCGCATACCGAAGTGAGCGCCGACAAAGCCGCCAGCGACGGGACCGGCAACTTGGCCGACATATTGAGCTGAGACGGAATAGCCCAGAATGCCGCCTGCCACGCGGTCGGGCACATTGTGCCGGATGACGCTGGTGATGCAGGGCAGCAATCCGCCCAGCGCCAGCCCCATCAGAAAACGCAGGCCGATCAGTTGCCAGGCTTCCGTTACGAAAGCCTGCGGGATCAGAAGCAGCGCGGAAACTGACAGTGCCCCGATGATGACGCGCGTATGGCCGATGCGGTCGGCAAGGCGGCCCAGCCGTGAGGACGACATGATGCTGCCGAGCGCGGCAGCAGCCATCACCACACCGGAGATGAGTGTCACTTTCGTCTGGTCGTCCATGAGCTGGATCACATAGACTGTGATGATCGGCTCGATCGACATATTGGCGAAAAGCAGCAGCATGCCCGTCACCAGCATGGCGATAACCGGCTTCCTGTCAGGGATGGCAGCCCAGATGGATTCCGCCTTCTGCTCCCTGGTCGGCTTCGGCGGCTTGCGCTCTTCGCGGATCAGGAATGTGGTGGCCAGAAAAGTAAGGAAAATCACGCCGCCCGCCAGCCAGAAGGTTGCTCGAATGCCGATCAGTGGCGGCAATGCGCCGCCGAGCAAGGGGCCAGCCAGATTGCCCGCCATGATGCCAGCCGAAAGCGCGCCCAGCGCCCAACCGGTCTTTTCCTTTGGCGTCTGTGTGGCGACGAGGATCATCGAGCCGGACGAATAGCCGCCCGCAATGCCCACCAACAGGCGCAGCGCCACCAGTTGCCAGACGCTCGTCACCATTCCGATCAGCGACATGGCGATGGCCATGCCAAGGCTGGCGCGGATGAGCATCAGCTTGCGCCCGTATCGGTCGCCAAGCCTGCCCCACAGCGGTGCGACGAAGGCTGCGGCCAGAAAAGTAGCGCCGTAGGCGACGCCCGACCACTGCACGATTGCCGCATGATCGGTGACGCCCAATTGTTCCACATAGAGCGGCAGGAAGGGGAGGAGCAGCGACATGGCAATGAGCGTCGTGAACGAACCGATGAGGCAGATCAGCAGGTTCTGCTTCCAGTAGCGTTCGTGGTTTTCCTCAGTGGCCACATTTTCCTGGCGGGCTGTGGCGACGGTTTCGTCGCTTGCAGCGGCTTGGGCGGTGCTCATGTCATGTCTCGCGATTGCAATGTATTCCATTTTGGGATACCAAAACGGTATGCATGAATGCGCCTGTCGAAACGACTTGTCAATTGCAGCGCTAATCGAAAATGGAGAATGGTCGCCAATGTCACAGATGAGGCAGGTTGAAACGCAGCTTCGCGACATGATCCTCGGCCTGGAACTGGGGCCGGGCGAACGTTTGACCGAGCGTTGGATCGAGGCGCAGTTTGAAGCCTCACGCACGCCGATCCGGGCAGCACTTTTGCGGCTGGAGGCGGAAGGACTGGTCTGTCGCGAAGGGCGCGGCTGGACGGTTTCGCCGATAAATCTCAGCGAAATCGAACAGATCGGTGTCTATCGTGAAGCGCTGGAAATTGCTGCGCTGAAGCTCACCTGTGCGCTTGAAGATCGCAGCGGCGTTGAGCTGATTCTGGCGATGCTGGATAGCTGCGATGCCGACACGTCGCGCGAGGAATGGCACCGGATCGGCATGGATTTTCATATCGAGCTGGCGCGGCTGTCCGGCAACGAGTTTCTCAGCCGTGGCGTGCGCGATGCCATGCAGCGCCTCTCACGGGCGCGCTGGCTGGAGGTGCGCGACGAGGCGGCGCTCGCTCGCGCATGGGCCGAACACCGCGCTATTCTCGACGCGGTGCGCGAAGGAAATGCCGACAAGGCGACGGCGTTGATGAGCGCGCATCTGGACGGCAGCCGCAGCCGCCTCGTCAGCAATCTGCACGAGGACCGCCGCGGCCTCAAGGCGCGAGGTTTTGCCGTCATCAGCGCGTAACACGGTTACCGCCATTCGGGCAGCTTATGGCCGTCGCGTGAATAATATTGCGTGCGCCCGTCACCGATGCCGATATCCCGCAGGATGTATTCCGGCGAATGTTCGGTAATGACGATATGGGTGCGTTTACGCGAAAACAGGCGGGAGAACAGCGCGCTCCAGCCGCTTTCCGATCCGTGGCTGACCGTGGGCGCTGTGGCGGTTGTGCAGGCAGAATCGAGGTTTTTCATGATCTCACCTATCGAATGAAGCGGCTGTGGGAGGCAGCTACTTGTTAAACTGTGCCTATAGGTATGCGCCCGAAAACCTTTGTTTTCCAATCGAACCTCGATTAGTATGCATAAGGAGGACTTATGCATCATGACGACAGCGCTTCCCCCTTTATCGGCCATTCGCGTTTTTGAATCCGCCGCCCGCCATGCAAGTTTTACCCGCGCTGCGGAGGAACTGGGCATGACGCAGGCTGCGGTCAGTTATCAGATCAAGATCTTGGAGGAGCGCGTCGGCGCGCCCCTGTTTCTGCGTATGCCGCGACAGGTGGAACTGACTGAACTTGGCAAGCAGCTTGCGCCCGCGATCACGGAAGCGTTCGAGACAATGCGCAATGCCTTTGCCAGCCTGCGGGAAGATGCGGAGGGCACGCTTTCGATCAGCGTGCTCGCCACTTTTGCCGCCAATTGGCTGGCGCATCGGCTTGGCTCGTTCCAGATGCGGCATCCGTCGCTCGCGGTCAGGCTCGATACGTCCGACAGCGTCATTGATTTCGCAACGTCCAATGTGGATATCGCGATCAGAAGCGGTTTCGGTAAATGGCCGGGCCTGGAAGCGCATCAGCTCATCAAGGCGAGTTTCACGCCCATGCTGAGTCCGGCTCTGGCCGCAACCATCGGCGGAGTGAAGGAACCTGCCGATCTGCTGCGGCTCAAGATCATCGACGCGAGCGACCCGTGGTGGAAAATCTGGTTCAAGGCGGCGGGGATCGAAAACCCGCAATTGCAGGGCAATGCGCAGAGCCGCCTCGGAGCGCAGCATATTGAAGGGCGAGCGACGGTCGCGGGGCAGGGCGTGGGCATTCTCACGCCTGCTTTCCACCAGATCGAAATCGCCACCGGCCAGCTTATCCAGCCTTTCGACATTCTTGGCGATGATGGACGCGCTTATTGGCTCGTCTACCCCAAATCCCGTCGCAATACGCCCAAGGTGCGCGCATTCAGGGAATGGATATTGAGCGAGCTCGACTGCGGATAGACGGCTGACAGGACAGGCTTAATCTTTCGATACGGCGAGGAAAACCGCGTGCTGGGCGTCATAGGCACGCTTGAAGGCAGGGCGGGCTTCGCCGCGCGCGACATAGGCTGCAAGGTTCGGGTAGTCGTTCAATATGCCTGAACTCTTCAGCCTTCGCAGCACGGTCACCATCAGAAGATCACCGGCGCTGAACGCGCCCTCCAGCCAGTCATTGTTGCCGAGACGGGCGGAAAGTGCATCCAGTCTTTTGCGGATACGCGCTTCCATGATGGGCATACGCTGCTCATGCCAGCTTTCCTGCCGTTCCACGAAGCCGGCCGTTTCCCGCTCGATGATCACCGGTTCGATGGTGTTGTGCGCGGCGAACATCCATGTGATGGCGCGTGCCCGGCCATTGACGTCATCCGGCAGAAGGCCGGGGTTCTGTTCCGCAATATGAAGCACGATCGCGCCGGATTCGAACAGCGCCAGATCACCCTCTTCATAGGTGGGTATCTGCCCGAAGGGTTGAAGATCAAGATGGGGGCTGGCTTTCATCGCCTCAAACGAGACGAGGCGCACATCATAGTCCTGCCCGGTCTCTTCAAGCGCCCATCGAACAGGCATGTCCCGCGCCATTCCCCGGCCGTGATCAGGCGAATTTTCAAATGCGGTGATGACGGGACGTGTCGGACTGTTGCCGCTGGTGGACGCATTTTTCATGATGGCTCCTCCTCAATGTCGCGTCTATTCCCCCCGGATGTAAACCGATACCTCCTGGTTTCGGTTGCAGTCTTCTGCTGCCTCTTTCCGTCCGGAGCAGCCAGGTTAAACCCGTTCATGAAATAATACCGACCAGTTGGTATGTTGTCAATGCTAGGAGGGAAGGCGAGAAGAGGGAGAAAGGGGAGGGGAAGGAGACGAGAAGCGAAGGTAGAAGGATGAAGCCGGGAAGTGGCGGTGGAACGGTGGGAGCAGGCGAAAGGAGGAGCGGATTGGTGCGGTTTGGATTTAAACCGATCACGGAACAGCAGCCAATCTTGTGGCCTTCTCCATGCGTCAATCTCCCCATTTACGTCGCGACGATTGGTTTCGTGGGAGGAATTTGTTCCATCGTATAAGAGCCAAAATATCGGGCATTCAAATTTTTTTCTGCCGAATGTCACATTCGGCATTGCTGTCTCGTCATGTCTATCGAACCCCTTGAACCGAAAGGAACGATACCATGCCCCCTCTGCTCAACCCGTTCAATGTTGCCCCTGCCACGATGAAGTCCTGGATGAACGCTTCGATGACGATCGCATCCAGTCTGGAAGCGAGCCTGATCGAGCTTGTCAAAATCCGCTCATCGCAGATTAACGCCTGCGCCAATTGCATCAATATGCATACGCTTGAAGCACGCTCTCTTGGCGAGACCGAACAACGCATCTATTTGTTATCGGCATGGCGGGAAGCACCGTGCTACTCTGAGCGCGAACGTGCGGCTCTGGGATGGGTCGACGCGCTGACCCGCCTGTCGCAAGGCCATGATCTGGAAGGCGCCCGCACTGCCATGCAGGCACAGTTCACTGAGGAGGAGCAAGTGAACCTTACGCTGATGATCAACATCATCAATGGATGGAACCGCATGGCGGTTGGCTTTGGTCTCTGGTTCGAACCGGAAGCCAAAAAGCCGGCAGTAAAGGCAGCCGTCTGATGGTCGACATATCCTCGCAAGGCGATGCAGCCGAAAGCTTCGATCCGCTGCGCCCGAAACTGATCCGTGTTGCCTATCGCATGTTGGGCTCGGTCGCCGATGCCGAGGATATGGTGCAAGAGGCTTTCATCCGATGGATGAACGCCGACCGCAGCGAGGTGCGTGAGCCGGAAGCCTTTCTGCGCCGCACCGTAACCCGCCTGTGCCTCGATTTTCTGAAATCCGGGCGCAACCAGCGCGAAACCTATTTCGGGCCGTGGATTCCCGATCCGGTTGTCGAAGAGGACGCGGATGACGATGTTACCCTTCCGCTCATGCTGGCGCTGGAGCGTCTCTCGCCGCTGGAACGCGCCGCCTTCCTGCTGCACGATGTCTTCGGGCTGGATTTCGACGAGATAGCCAAAACAATCCAGCGCGATGCCGCCGCCTGCCGCCAGCTTGCTGCGCGGGCACGCAAGCATGTGCGCGAGGAGCGCCCCCGTTTTCAGGTCGACAAGCAGCGCGGGCTCGAACTGGCGCAGGCCTTTTTCACGGCGTCGCGCAGCGGCGATATGAATGCACTTGGTGCGATGCTGGCAGCCGATGTCAACCTTCAGGCCGATGGCGGCGGTAAACGCCCGGCTTTCCCGAAGCCTGTTTTCGGCTTCGACGAAGTGATGAAAACTCACGAGAAACTGGCAGGCTATTTCCGTGGCAACCAGTCTACGCTTTTGCGTACGGTGTTCATCAATGGTTTGCCCGGCATCATCACGCGTGAAGCCGATGGCGAAATCCAGACGACAGCTCTCGATATTGAGGACGGCAAGATTGTCGGCATCTATGTGGTGCGCAACCCGGACAAGCTAAAGCATCTGCACTGAGCAATACCTGGTCCCGCTTTCGGGAGACATGCTTATTTGTTTTCAAGCATATCTTTGTCCTGAAACCGGTCTCCACTTTCGGGAGACATGTTTACTTGCTTTCAAGCATGTCTTTATCCAAAAACCGGTTCCCACTTTTTGGAGACATGCTTTACCCGATCAGGTAGCGGCAGGCACCCGCCGCGCCAATGCCGATCAGCACGGTTGGCAGCATGGAAAAGCGCGTCGCTGCGAAGATCGTGATTGCCAGCGCGATCAGGTCGGCAGGTTTGTCGGACACGAAATCGGGCGCGATGACCGAGATCAGAACACAGCCGGGTGCGGCTTCCATCACCGCCGTCGCACGTTTGCTGAGCGTGCGGTTGCGCAGCAGCACATAGCCGCCGATCCGCGTGAGATAGGTGACACTTGCCATCAAAACGATGGTCAGAACAGCTAACGGATCGATCATTCTTCACCTGCCAGCAGATAGGCTGCAACAAGACCGGACAAGGCACCGGCCGCGACATACCAGGCGCCAGGAATGGTGAGATAGGTCAGCGCGGCCACCACAAGGCTGACCAGCCACGGGCGCGCTGCCGCAAAACCTTTCCACATGCCCGCCAGCAGCACCAGAAACACTGCCGGGAATGCCATGTCGAAACCATAGGGGCGCAGGTCTCCCATCATCGGCCCGAAGGCGGCACCCAGCGTCGTGAAGACAACCCAGGCGAGATAGAAAGGAATGGCCACACCGGCATAGAAGGTGAGGCTCAGCGCCGGATTGACGCCTTTCGACTGGCGACGTTTGGCATCCGCAAGGCCGAGCGCCCAGCTTTCATCGCACATCAGAAACAGGCTCGCAAAAGCCTTGCGCTTGGGCAGATGGCGGATGAAGGGTGCCAGAGCCGCGCCCATCAGCAAATGGCGGCTGTTGACCAGAAAGGTGATCGCAACAATCAGGAGGACATGCGGCGGCGAGGTCCAGAGCTGGATGGCGGCGAATTCTGATCCGCCTGCAAAGTTCAGTCCGGTCATCATGGGGACTTCAATGACGCTGAGGCCCTTTTGTGCGGCCTGCGCGCCCAGAACCAGAGCATAGGGAATAATGCCAAGCAGAACCGGCAGACCGGCTGCGGCCCCGCGACGGAATTCCGAGCCGCGCCCGGATCTGCTTTTTTGAGGCACATAGGCCTGTGAAATATCCATAAAATTCCCGTTGACCAACCGATAACTGGTTGCCCTTTGCTCAGTCTCTTGCGTGTTTGCTTGAGAAGTTTCGCGACTATAACCAATATCGCGAGCAATTTGGTTGCGAATTATGCCCTCATGCATCAATATTTGGCAGGGAATGCCAACAAGAGTGGCATAAATGGAATCGAGCGCCAATGAAGCTGGATGAGATCGACAAACGGATTCTGCGCGTGCTGCAACGCGACGGCCGCATCGCCAATAATGATCTCGCACGCGAGGTCGGTCTTTCGCCGTCACCATGCCTGCGACGGGTGAAGCTTCTGGAAGAGGCGGGCGTGATCGACCGTTATGTCGCCGTGCTGAACCCGGCCAAGGTCGGCAAGGGTCTGACTTTCTTCACACGCATCCGGCTGGACAAGCAGGACGAGGAAACGCTTCAGACCTTCGCCAAGGAGATATTGAAGCTGCCGCAGGTGCTCGAATGCTATTTCATGCTCGGCGATTATGATGCGATGATCCGGGTGGTTGCGGCGGATATCGAGGATTACCGCCGCTTCCAGTCGGAATATCTGAGCCGGATCAAGGGCGTTCAGAACCTGAAGACCGACGTGCCAAGCCAGACGGTCAAGCAGACTTCCGAAATGCCCCTGTAGCCTCCTCTGCGGCAATGACCGGATCGGGCCGCGCCAGTTCCGCATTGACACGATCTGCCAGTTCAAAGAAACGCCTGCGCACCTGCGGAGCATAGGGATTGGCATGTTCTATGGCCTGAAACACTTCCGGCGCATCATGACGAACCATGCCGACCGCCTGCATCAGAAGGTCGAAGCTTTTCGTTGTCATGCGGGTTGGCAGCGGCTCCATCTGCACCAGAACCTTGGCGATCAGATGCGTCAGCCCCTGAACGATTGCCGCCTCGCGGTCATGATCTTCCGGCGTCGTTATGATGACATCGAGCGCAAGTTTCCTTTTCAGGAAAGCGGCAACGCGATGGAATCGCGTGCCGCGCACAGGGCAGACGGCGATTTTCAGCCCGGCAATGCCGTCGCGCGCACTCTGCGGACCGAATAGCGGATGTGTGGCGACAATATCGACATTCGCTGGCAGGCCGCGCCGCATGGTATCGGCTGGTCCGACCTTGACCGAGCCGACATCGAGAACAAGCGTGCCGGGGCGCAGATGCGGGGCGATCATTGCCACCACGCGCTCAAGCGTTGCGACTGGCGTTGCAAGGATGACAATCTCGCAGAGGGCGACCTGTTCCAGAGAGATCAGGGTGACGCCATGCATCAGCGCTGCCCGTTCGAGGTCTGCGGCAGGATCGTAAGCATATAACTGGAAATACGGGTTCAGGTGACGGGCGATAAGCTGCCCGAATGCACCAAAGCCGATAATGCCAATTTTCATATGCTGATTGTTGTCGCGAGACATGGACTGACCTCTTTAGGGCCGCATGGCCAGAGGCGCTGTCCTTGAAACTCAACCGCTGGCAATGCAGCGGTTGAACTATGACAAAGCAAACCCGCCGCTATATGAGCGGGGCGTAATAAGACCGGGTGCTCCAGGTGCTCCAAGTGCTGATGAGTGCTTTGTTCATGCCGTCTAGCTATTCCTGCTTTGGGCGCATGTCAACAGCTTCCCTTGGCACACGATGAAGCCCTTAGGGGAACATCTTCGCGGCTTTACCCTCGGCAAGCGTTTTGCCGCTGGCGTCGAGCGCCTTCACCGTCCACGAATAGTTATGGGAACCGCCCGGAGGGCAGGGCCCCTTATAGCGGAATGCGCCATAGGGAATAGCGGCCTTGCCATTATAGGCCACCTTGCCGCCGCCATGCTGAAAATCCATGGCATTGCGATCCACCATGCGGAACGTCAGCGTCTTCGTTTCCTTCGGAACGCCGGTGATGTTGAACGGCGGCGATTTTGAATCGAAGCATTTCTTCGTCGGTCCCCACTGGAACGACACGCCGAGATCTGCCGACAGCGCAGGCGTTGCCATAGCGGCCATCACGGCGGCCACAACAATCAGTTTCTTTTTCATTCGTAATTCCTTCCAAGCCCCGACATAGACTCGCTATGCCATGGTAGGAAGGTTAGTATTTTTCTGGTTGCACGCAATAGGAGAAATGCATCTGGCAGCTTAACCTCGATCAGGCTTCACCCGGCCGGGATTGGCAAAAATCATCCGTCTTTCGAGGTAGGGCATACGCCTATTCGAGAAGCCTTATGGCCTGATTGCCGGAATCTTTTCGGGGTCGGGATCGGCTAAGATCAGATACGTTAACTTGGGGCAAAGTATCGAAGCGCCGCTGGTCCGGGCAACACGGAACGACGCTTCAGATTTTGAAGCTGCGCATCGTGCTTTGCTAGAAATCCACGCTGATTTTCAGGCCGGTGCCGTAACGAGAAGAGCGGAGGGATACATGTCTTCAGGAAAGAATGCGCATTCGCCGCGCAGTCGTGCGCGACGGCATTTTCTGGGTCTTACAGCCGCCACTGCCGCCAAGGTCGCGGCATTGGGTGTGTTTGCTTCAACGGTGTCGTCACGTCCGTCGCAGGCCCTTGGCAACAAGTGGTGGCATGGCGGCGACGGCGGTGGCCATGGTGGCGGCGGCTCCAATTGCCTGTTGAAAGGCACGCTGATCGAAACGCCGATGGGCCCGGTGGCGGTGGAGACATTGTCCGTCGGCGACCTCGTGACTACGGCTCGTGGCGAAGCGCATCCGGTCAAGTGGATCGGCTGGCAGAGCCACAGAAAAAGCGGCGCGGTTTGGAATGAAAGCGTGATGCCGATCCGTATCAAGCGCTATGCCATCGACAGCAAAACCCCGCAGCGCGACCTCTATCTCTCGCCCAATCACGCGCTGCTTATTGATGGCGTCCTGATCCGCGTGAAGGATCTGGTTAATGGCCAGAGCATAGCGCGCGTGTCGATGGATACGGCTATCGACTATTACAATATTGTTCTCGACAGTCATGAAGCCGTATTGGCTGAAGGGGCCGCCGTCGAAACTTATCTGATGCGCGGCGACAGCTATAAGAGCTTCACCAACTTTGCCGAGTATCAGGAATTATATCCAGATGAAGCCAATATCATCATGCGGCCCTATGCGCCGCTGATGGGTTACGAAGGTGCTCGTCAGCATATGCATGCATTGTTGTGCATGAGCGGCATTCTTCCGCTGCGCGATGTGGTTGAGGAAACCTATCAACGTCTGGCAGCGAAGACGGGTGAAAGTGTAGCGTAAAGTAATGAGCAATACCGGGCGGTGGTAAGAAAGGCGGGGTGCCGAAAGGTGCCCCGCTTTTCTTTTATCAAGCGGATTCAGCCAGCTTCCGCAGCACGCAGGAAGGACTTTCGTTCCGTTTCGCTGCCATTGATCTGGCCTCTCAGTTGCAGGAGATCTTTTCGGCTGACCAGTCCGCAGAGCTTTCCATCGTGCGTCACGATCGGGATACGCCCGCAATCGGTTGCGATCATCATGTCGGTGATGAACGCCACGCTGTCGTCCTGATGGCCGACAGGTGTGGAGGTGTCGGAAACGGCATCTGCAAGCGTCTGGCTGGACAGTTCCGTCTTCCGCTGCCATTCCAGCGCATCGGCGCGCGTCACGACGCCGATCAGTATCCGGTCGTTGTCGATGACCGGGTAAAGGCGATGCCGTGCTGCTTCCGAAGCAAAAAAGGCCGAGGCTTCCTGCACGGTCATGCTTGCGGGCAGCGTGTTCACATTCGTCACCATGACTTCATGCACACGAGCAGATTCGAACGGGCTTACGCCATATTCGCGGGTGATGTGCTGTCCGCGCCGGGCAATTTTCTCCGTCAGGATAGAACGCTTGAGCAGGAGAACAGTCACTGCATAGGCGGTTACCGTTGCCACGAAAACCGGAACGATCTGGCCGAAATCGCCAGTGACTTCGACGGCAAAGAACGTGCCGGTCAGCGGCGCGCGCATCGTGCCGCCCATCATGGCGGCCATTCCAAGCAGTGCCCAGAAGCCCGGTTCTCCACCGGGCAGGATCAGGCCGAGCAACCAGCCCATCGCGCCGCCGAAGATCAGAAGCGGGGCCAGAACGCCGCCGGAAGTGCCCGATGCCAGAGCGCAGAGCCAGATCGCGCTTTTGACAAGCAGAACCACCAGCACTGTGGTTGCCAGGAATTTATCGTTGAGGAAACCGTCGATGAGATCATAGCCGACGCCCAATGCACGTGGTTCGATCAGGCCACCAATGCCGATGGCGATGCCGCCGATTGCCGGCCACCACATCCAGTGAACGGGCAACCGCTCGAACGCATCCTCCAGCTTATAGAGGAGTGTCGTGAGCAAACCGGATTGCAGCCCGGCGACAATGCCGATCAGGGCACATGCGAAAATCCCCCACCAGGGCAGCGCCAGATGAAAATGGGTCTGGAACAGCGGACCTGTCTCGAAGAACAAGGGCCGGTTTGTGTGGGCGACTGCTGCCGCAGCCGCAACAGGAATGAAGCTGCGGGGCTTCCACTCGAAGAGCAGCAATTCAACGCCCAGCATCACAGCGGCAATAGGCGTGCCGAAAATGGCAGTCATGCCGGCAGCAGCACCGGCGACGAGCAGGGTCTTCCGCTCGGCTGAACTCATCTGGAACAATTGCGCAAAAAGCGATCCGATGGCCCCGCCCGTCATGATGATCGGACCCTCGGCGCCGAAGGGACCACCTGTTCCAATCGAGATCGCCGATGAAAGTGGCTTCAGCATCGCGACTTTGAGCGACATGCGACTGCCACCGATCAGGATGGCTTCAATCGCTTCCGGTATGCCGTGCCCGCGAATTTTCTCGGAGCCGTAACGCGCCATCAGCCCGATTGCCAGACCGCCCAATATGGGGATGAGCACGATCCAGAAGGATGGCGAAAGATGTGCCAGTGTTGCCGGGTCTATGCTGATGCGGCCAAACCAGACCAGATTGGTGACGAGGGCGATCAGGCTCACCAGAACCCAGGCGGCAGCGGTGCTGGCGGCACCGATGATGATCGCCATCGCGATCAGGAGCAGCATTCGCCTGTCGGCGGTAAAATCGCCCGCAACGCGGCGCGCCACGCCGCCGGTGAAATCGTGCGGTCTTCGAAACTCGTTTTGCCGGGCCATAGCAAATTCCTGTTCTTCTTCAGCAAGGATACTGGTTGGGAAACAACATCTTCAAACGGCGGGTTAAATATATCGTAATACGATATAAATCAATTGCCATCTTTGTGTTTGGGCAAGGGGCTTGCTATTGGGGAAGGGGGCGCTGCAAAGCGTCTTCGGGAAAAGCCCAACGGGCGTGTTTTTATCGAGGTCAGGGAAGAAGCGCGTTGTGAAACAAAATCCGGATTCTTTGACACAAGCCGATTATCAGGCGCTTGCGGAACTTCGTTATCGTTTGCGCCGCTTCATGAGTTTCAGTGCAACGGCTGCGGAAGCCGAAGGGCTTCCAGCGCAACAGCATCAGGCGTTGCTTGCGATCAAGGCCCATGCGGCTGATGCACCGATGACGGTCGGCAACCTTGCTGAGTGGCTTGTCATTGCTCCGCATACGGCAACGGAGCTGGTCGGCAGGCTGGCGGATGCCGATCTGGTGATGCGGATGGTCGATCCTTCGGACCGCCGCCGCCACATATTGGCTTTGACCGACAAGGCTGAGCATGTTCTTGAGCGGCTCAGCGCCGCGCACCTTGCCGAGATACGCGAGCTTGCCCCCAATCTGATCGAGGTGCTGACCAAACTGGAACGCGCAGCGAACAAGCCGACGTAAGAGCGACCTAGTGTGGCGAATCCGAAATTCGTATCACTCTGGAGCGGGGTTGCGAACCAATTTCGGATTCAAAGCCACACTAGCACCGTACTGAATCTAGTGTGATTTACGGATTTGAAGTTCCTGAACGCAAATGCCATGCAAATGATAGGAACTTCAAATCCATCACACTAGAGCATTTCCTGTTTCGATTGAATCATTGGAAATGCTCTATCTGTTTGTTTTTTACGCATGTCTTTATATCCTGTCCATCAGTGCATACCACGACAAGGCAAGGAACAGCAGCGGCGAGCGGAAGGTGCGACCGCCGGGGAAGGCGGGTATGCGCAGTTCTTCGAACAGTTTCAGCCTGTCGCGATTGCCCGCAACGGTTTCCGCGTAAAGCTTGCCCATATAGTTGGCCAGCATGACGCCATGGCCGGAATAGCCGCCTGCGGAAATCACACCGGGCATCACCTCGCGGACAAAAGGCTGGCGCGGCATGGTGATGCCGACCGAACCGCCCCAGGCATGGGTAATCTCGACATTGGCAAGCGCGGGATAGATTTCCGCGATCTGGCGACGGATATGCGTGCTGATCTCACGCGGATTATCGGCAGTATAGGCTTCGCGTCCGCCGAACAGCAGCCTGCCGTCCTTTGAACGACGGAAATAACGCACAACGAAGCGGGAATCGTCGATGGATTCACCGCCCGGAATAACGGGGCTGTTGTCGCCGAGCGGCACTGTTGCGCCGATGAAGGAGCGGATCGGCATGACATGCGATGCGCTGACCGGCTCAAGCAATCCGCCATAGGCATTAACGGCAATGAAGGCGTTCTTCGCGACAATGGTTCCGCGATTGGTTTCGACTTCGACCCGTCCGCTTGCGGTGCTGATTTTGGTGGCTCTGGTGTCTTCAAACAGCTTTGCGCCTGCCGCTTGCGCCGCTTTTGCAGTTCCGACAAGCAGTTTCAGCGGATGAATATGACCGGTGCCTGCGTCATAGACGCCGCCAAAATAGCGCTCTGAACCGAGCAGGCTCGCCGTCTCGGTGCGGTCGAGCAGACGCAGATGCTGATAGTTGAAGCGGCTCGCCATCAGCTCGACATGGCGTTCATACGACTTCAGATAGCGCGGCTTGTGCACGACCGAAATCTGGCCGGGCACATATTCCATGTCGATCCTGTGTTCATCGGCAAAGGCAAGGAGATAGGCCTTGGCTTCCTCAGCCACGTCGAACAGGGCCCTGGCGCGCTCAAAGCCATATTCCGCTTCAAGATCTTCGGCCCATGTGCGCTGGCCGGTGCCAAACTGGCCGCCATTGCGCCCCGACGCCCCGTCGCCGAACCGCGCTCCATCGATGAGCGTGACATCCACGCCTTGTCTCGCCAGATGATAGGCAGCCGAAAGCCCTGTATACCCGCCACCAATGACAACGACATCGGCCTGCCGCGAGCCATCCATCTCGGGATATTGCGGTCGGTCGGGAACGGTCGCCTCGTACCAGGAATAGCCGGGTGAGATTGGGGACTGGTAGGGCATTGGCGGCTCCGGGTGGTTAGGGCAGTAAGGCAGTAGGGCAATAAGGCATTATGTTATTGATCGGAGAGTTTCCGGATCAGAAGCCTGAGAAGTTTGCCAATACTTTCGCTTTTCACCAACATTGAATTAATTGTTTCATTCTGCATGAAGCCAAGCCTTTCGGCGATGAGGAGATGCGTTTCCATTTCCTTGAGGGAGCCTTGGGCAATGCGCAGGAATTGCTGGTAGGAGCCGCGATTTTCTCGCCCAAACCCTTCAGCGATATTAGCAGGAACGGAAACGGCTGCGCGGCGAACCTGGCTTGTTAAACCGTAGATTTCTTCCTTGGGCCAGCAATCGGTCACCTTGTAAATTGAGGTGACCATCTCCATTGCTTGCTGCCAAACAAGGAGATCACGATACGAATTGACTGCCATGATCCCCCGGTTAGCTTTTCCCTACTGCCCTACTGCCCTACTGCCCTACTGCCCTACTGCCCTACTCCCTTAAACATTGAGCAACAAAAACTCGCGTTCCCACGGGCTGATGACTTCCATGAAGGTTTCGAACTCGGCGCGCTTGATGGCGGCATAGGTCGTGACGAAGGAACTGCCGAACAGATTGCGCAGCTCCGTGTCCTCCTCAAACAGCTCCACCGCGTCGATCAGGCCGCGGGGCAGCTCGATTTCCTTGGTGTTGACGCTGGTGGTCGCAGGTTGTTCGGCTTCAATCTTGTTCACAAGGCCGATCAGGCCGCAGGCAAGCGAAGCCGCCAGCGCGAGATAGGGGTTGGCGTCGGAGGAGGGGATGCGGTTTTCCACGCGGCGCCCGTTGGGGTCCGAGCGCGGGACGCGGAAGGCAGTGGTGCGGTTGTCGTAACCCCATTTGACGTTGACGGGTGCGGAAGCATCCGGCGTCAGGCGGCGATAGGAATTCACATAGGGCGCGAACATGACAAGCGCGTTCGGCACATGACGCTGCATGCCGCCGATAAAATGGCGGAAAGCCTCGCTTTCACTGCCGTCCTCATTGGTGAAGATGTTGCGTCCCGTCTTCTTGTCCACGATGGACTGGTGGATATGCATTGCCGAACCGGGCTGGCCCTGAATGGGCTTGGCCATGAAGGTGGCATACATGTCGTGCTTGAGTGCCGCCTCGCGGATCGTGCGCTTGAACATGAATACCTGATCGGCCAGCTCCACCGGGTCGCCATGGCGCAGGTTGATCTCAAGCTGGCCAGCGCCTTCTTCGTGGATCAGCGTGTCGATCTCCAGCCCCTGGCCCTCGGAGAAATGGTAGATGTCGTCGATCAGCTCGTCGAATTCGTTGACGCCAGCAATCGAATAGCCCTGACCGCCGCCAATAGCGCGGCCCGACCGGCCGACAGGCGGTGTCAGCGGATAGTCGGGATCAGGGTTCTTGCGAACCAGATAGAATTCGATTTCAGGGGCAACGACCGGTTTCAGGCCGCGCTTGCTGTAGGCCGCGACGACATTGCGCAGAACATTGCGCGGTGTGAACTCGACGGCACGCCCGTCCTGATAGACGAGATCGCAGATAACCTGTGCCGTCGGGTCGGTTTCCCATGGAACAGCCGACAGCGTGGAAAGGTCGGGCAGCAGTCTCAGGTCGCCGTCATCTTCGGGATAATGGAAGCCGTAACCATCTTCCGGATAATCGCCCGAAATCGTCGTCATGAAGACGGCAGAAGGCAAAGCCAGTGAGGTATTGGAGGTGAATTTCTTCGACGGCATCATCTTGCCGCGGGCAACCCCGGCCTGATCGGGGGTGATGCATTCGATGTCTTCGATGTCACGCCAGGCAAGCCATTCGGTCGCCTGCTTCCAGTTCTTCACACCGCGAAGAGATTTGACATAGGCAGGCGTACGGCGACGCGGGGCGCGCGTAACCTTCTTTTCCGTCGTATCAGCAGACATCAATCACCAGAAAATGATTTCGATAGCGGCATGATAGCTGTGACCGGCCTCAATGACAAATGGGTCCGGCAAGCTTTTGTGTGCGCCATCGCAGAAAGCGCACACAAAAGAAATTTGATGCATCAGAGGCCGAAATGGCCCTTGAGTGCAGGCACGTTCGCTACCAGCTGGTCGACCAGCTTAGGGTCGTGATCGCGCACATAGTTGATTACCTGCCCGCCTGCTTCGGTGATCTGGTCGCTGGAGAGGCCGCTGGAACGAAGCGTGGCAGCGGCTTTCAGAAGTGCGCTCATCTTTTCGCCCGCCACATTGTCCATCAGGCCCGACAGCGCACCCATGATGCCGCCAGTGCTCGACGCAAGCACGTCGTGGGCGGTGGCGAGCTGCTGCGCGTCCGGTAGGAGCGCGAAAATCTTGTTGCCGATTTCAGGCGCGCTGTGCTGCAGCACGGAAAACACCGAACCGGCCAGCTTTTCTGCAAGCTGCGGATCGATGTTGATCTTGGTTGCGATACTGTCGATGAGAGACTGAACAGACATGAAAATTCCGTATTCCTTGCCCCCGCAAGGGGCGGTTCAAACCGCGATTGGCGGGTAAGCCGCTATGGCTTCCACGACCAACCATCTACAAGCGACCCGAAGGCTGGTGCGCCGGATCGGGATGCAGGGACCATCAATGGTGCACCGACGTCAATGCATAAGATGCGGCTTTGTTGGGGTTCGGTGAATTTTCAGTCAAGATTCAGTTTGTGGAATATTGAAGTGGCTTTTCAGCGCCGGGACGAAAGCAAAGAGCTTTCGCACAAGTTCGCGATCTTTTTGCCTGATATGGCGGATGACCGTCAGGAATGTCTGATTGGTCTGATCCATGCTCATGCCTGTCGATTTCAACGCTGCCAGACCGCAGACCAGTGCACCTATTCTTTCGCCCGCGAAGCTTCCTGCGACATTGGAAACTGTTCCGAGGATGCCATCCGCATGGTGATTTTCGGGATTGAGCACGTCATTGGCGCGTGCCAGTGCAGGCGCACCGGGAATCAGGTTGAATATTTGTGGCGCGACAATCGGAGCTTCATGCTGGATGATGGAGAGCAATATTCCAACCGTCTGCTCGGCGGTTCCAGGATCTATATTGGCGTTTGAGGCAATATTGTCTATCAGGGATTGGATTGACATTTCTCACCCATGAAAATTGATAAAATAATATTTGTCTGAATAATTTTATGAGAAATAATACTTCTATTTAGAATAGTGTAATTTTGTATTTTCTTATACGGTAAGAAAATACAGGGTGCTTCTGGCCGTGTGTTGCAAGAAGGCGTATAGGCTGCTTTTGCCAATCTTCGTCGGACCCATTTGAAATGATCGTTCGCCCGCGTCCCCCTTTGTGGAAGCTCTTCTTCATTCTCAAGGGCTCCATCATCCTGCGTATCCTGCCGCAGATTTTTGCGGTTTTCCTTCTGTCGGTGCTGGTCGTCTGGGCGCATCGCGCTTTTCCCGGCTGGGTGCCAGCCGTCAACAACGGGACGGCCCTGGCGCTGCTCGGTATTGCGCTTTCGATCTTCCTCGGTTTTCGCAATAACGCCTGTTATGACCGCTGGTGGGAAGCCCGCAAAATCTGGGGCAAGCTCGTCTATACGACACGCAATCTGGCGCGTCAGGCGCTGTTGCTGGAAAATGTGCCGGGACTGGAAGGCAGACGGGAAAAGCTGCTCCGTTATGCGATTGCGTTTTCGCAGGCCATGGTCAGTCATCTTCGGCCAGAGGGAACTGGCGGCTCGAACAAATACGACAAATGGCTGTCGGAAGAAGAACGGAAGGGGTTGGCAGAAAGCCGTAACAAGCCCGATTTCATCTTGCGCCGGCTTGGTGTCGTGCTTGCGGATATGCGTGTGAAAGGCGCTCTGCATCCGGTCGATTTCCAGACGCTGGACAGTTCAGTGTCCGCATTGGCAGAGGTTCAGGCGGCGTGCGAGCGGTTGCGGTTCACGCCTGTTCCCTTCGGCTATACGCTGCTTCTGCATCGCACGGCCTATCTGTTCTGTTTCTTCATACCGTTCGGCTTTGCAGATATGCTCGGTTGGGGAACACTATTTGCGACGACGCTGGTGGCCTATACTTTCTTTGGGCTGGATGCGCTGGGCGATGAGCTGGAGGAGCCGTTTGGAACACTGCCGAACGATCTGCCCATCGGTGCCATCGCCGATACAATCGAAATCAATCTGCGGGAAGCGCTGGGTGAGGAAAACCTGCCCGCCCTTCCTCAGCCCGTCGATTATCTTCTGATGTAAAAAAAAGCCCCGACTGGCAGGGCCAGCCGGGGAGGTCAGTTGAGGAAATCCGACCATAAAGCGATTGGCAGATCAACCCCGTTTCATCGAATTTTACGGGCAACTGCCAGTTTGGACATTGTGTCGCTGCCAAAAGCGCAGTGTGCGAGCATGGCAGCGAGCGTAAGAGTGAGGACCGTCATCATTTGTCGTGGGTGACGATGACTGGGATCAATAGATCGCCCCAGTTGCCGTCGCCTCCATGATGCCGGGCGGAGCGGACCAGTTCCACCGAAACGCCTGCCTCGACCGCCTTCATGACGGTGTAGTTGAGGCGATGCAGATCGTTGGCGAGCATACGGATAACGGTCTGCTGATCCGTGGACATGCTTGACGATTGTTCTTCTGCTCTTTCCTTGACGCGTGCTGGCGAATTCATGGAACTGTTCCTCCTGTTTGATTGCTGACTGCTACTCGGCAGCCGGTCTGAACTGTGCTGTTTCAGTCGATTCCTTCATGGCGGTGGTCGAAGACTGGCCGCCGGTGATTGCGAGCGATACGGCATCGAAATAGCCGGTGCCGACTTCGCGCTGATGCTTGGTCGCAGTGTAGCCATTGGCTTCGGCTGCAAATTCCGCCTGTTGCAGTTCGGAATAGGCTGCCATCTGCCGGTCCTTGTAGCCGCGTGCCAGTTCGAACATGCCGAAGTTGAGCTGGTGGAAACCGGCCAGCGTGATGAACTGGAACTTGTAGCCCATCGCGCCCAGCTCACGCTGGAACTTGGCAATCGTGGCGTCGTCGAGGTTCTTCTTCCAGTTGAACGACGGCGAGCAGTTATAGGCGAGCTTCTTGCCTGGATGCGCCTTGTGCACGGCTTCCGCGAAGCGGCGAGCCTGTTCGAGATCGGGCTTGGATGTTTCCATCCAGATCAGATCGCAATAGGGCGCATAGGCAATCGCACGGGCGATACATGGCTCGATGCCGTTCTTCACCTGATAGAAGCCTTCAGCCGTGCGGCCTGCATCATAGTCGACGAAAGGCTTGTCGCGCTCATCGATATCCGAGGTCAGAAGCTTGGCGGCTTCCGCATCCGTGCGGGCGATGACCAGTGTTGCCGTTCCCATGACGTCTGCCGCTAGGCGGGCTGCGTTGAGGTTACGGATATGCGCTGCTGTCGGGATCAGAACCTTGCCGCCAAGATGGCCGCACTTCTTTTCCGAAGCGAGCTGATCTTCATAATGCACGCCAGCCGCACCTGCCTCGATGAAGGCCTTCATGATCTCGAAAGCGTTCAGCGGTCCACCGAAGCCTGCTTCCGCATCGGCAACGATTGGGGCAAACCAGGTGTCGACCGAAAGTCCCTTGCCTTCGGCGGTTTCGATCTGGTCGGCGCGCTGCAAGGTCTTGTTGATGCGCTTGGCCAGTTCCGGAGCCGCATTGGCCGGATAAAGCGACTGATCCGGATACATGGCCGATGCCGTATTCGCATCCGCTGCAACCTGCCAGCCGGAGAGATAGATCGCCTTCAGGCCAGCGCGAACCATCTGCATGGCCTGATTGCCGGAAAGTGCGCCGAGCGCATTGACGAAATCTTCCTCATGGATCAGCTTCCAGAGGCGGTTGGCGCCCATTTCAGCGAGCGAGTACTTGATCTCCACCGAGCCGCGCAGCCTTTTTACATCTTCGGCAGTATGTGCACGCTGGATGCCGTCGAAGCGACCCTTTGGTGCCGAAGGAATAAGGCTGTAAAAATCTGTCATTTCGGTGTCTCCTCGTGTTGTAGTCGGTATTTGTAGAGCATTTGATGGTCGCTCTTTCTGTGACCAGATTTACAATCGCGATTATTGAAGTGCCAGAGAAACCGGAGAAATGGGCATATAATTGAGGTAATGCTGTCGGAGTTTTGACTGGGTGGTGATGTAAATTTGTAAATATTGTCAAAATCGAATTTTGCGTCTATTTTGTCATGAATTGTAAAATTGCCGTTTCGGGTTGGGAGAACCAGGTGAGCGAACGCAAGATATTTGCCGGGCCACGCATCAGGCGCATCCGCAACGAGCGGGGCTTGACCCAGACGGCAATGGCCGAGGCGCTCGGTATTTCGCCGTCTTACCTGAACCTGATCGAGCGTAATCAGCGCCCGCTGACGGTACAGCTTTTGCTGAAGCTTGCCAGCGTTTACAAGCTCGACCTCGACAGTCTTCAGGCCGAAAGCGGCTCTACGATCACAGGCCTCAAGGAAGTCTTCTCCGATCCACTTCTGACCGGCGAATTGCCGGGCGATCAGGAGCTGGTCGAAATCGGCGAGGCTGCGCCCAACGCTGCCGTCGGCATCATGAAGCTTTACCGTGCCTATCGCGAGCAGCAGCAGCGCCTCTCCGATCTGTCGCAATTGCTGTCGCATGAGGGAAGCGGGGCGGAGCTTTCGGCGACACGCCTGCCGCTGGATGAAGTGCGCGACGTGATGGCGCGGCGGGCCAACCATTATCCACGCATCGAGGAAGAGGCCGAGAGTTTCTACACCCTGCTGAAACCGGATGGCGATTTGTCGAGCGCGTTGAAGGATTGGCTTCGCCGCGAGCATGGCATCACGGTTCGCGCGCTGCCGGTTGCCACCATGCCGAACTGGCGCAGGCGCTATGACCGGCATTCGCAACGGCTGTTTGTTTCAGAGCGTCTTTCCCCCTTCGATCAGTTGCAGGAAATCGCCATGGAGGCGGCGCTGATCCGAATGCAGGTGGTGATCGGCGCAGAGATGGAGGGCCTGAAACTGTCATCAGGCGAGGCGAAGCGCATCGCGCGGTTCGAACTGGCGCGCTATGCGGCGCAAGCTTTGATGATGCCTTATCGCCAGTTTCGCGATGCAGCCGTGCGAGCCCGTTACGATGTCGATGTGCTGCGCACACGCTTCGGGGTCTCGTTCCAGCAGGCAGCAAACCGGCTGACCACATTGCAGCGGCAGGGGGCAAGTGCGCTGCCCTTCTTCGTGATGGAAATCGACCATGCAGGCAATCGACTGCGCGTTGCGGGTGCCGAAGGTTTTCCGACCCGCTTCGGCGGTCAATGCCCCAAGCTGCCGGTCTATGCGGCTTTCGCCCAGGCGGGTCAGGTGCTGGTGGAACCGGCGGAACTGCCGGACGGTTCGGCTTTCCTGACTATTGCCCGCACGCTGGAAGGGCCGCAGGGCGCATTCAGTGAGCGTCCACGCAGGACAGCGCTGTTGCTTGGTTGTGTGCTGGAGGCGGGAGCCGACACGGTCTATGGCGCGTCATTTTCAAGGGCTGGCAATACGGAGATCGGTCCGGCCTGTCGTCTGTGCGAAAGGCAAGGCTGCATCACCCGCGCCGAGCCGCCGCTGACGCGCCCGCTCGGGCTGGACGAGATGGTGGCGGGGCTATCAGCATTCGATTTCCAATAGAGGCGCGAAGGGGCGCGATATTTCGGCTGTGATGGCCTGCAAATGGTGTGGTTTTTCGCTTCCGGTGCTCATGTATGCTCTTTTTTACGCAAGTCTTATCCGAAAAGTCTGCAACTTTTCGGGACTTTGCTTGAAGTACATTCCGCTCCGGTTCTCAAACCCCACCATTTTCGACTCAGTACACCCAAATCTCATTGCCCCTTGGATGGTGCCCCTTGGGGAGCCTTTGAGATGCAATTTTTATGTTCGTCCTGTCACGACCCTGTTGACGAATGCTGTGCAATCTAAAAAAGTGCAATAAAGAAACAGTATATCCACCTTGAACCTGCACCGGAATTTATCGTGCAGATTGGAGCAAATGATGGGGATCAAATCCTTCCTTCTGGCAACGACCGTCGTGACGGGCTTTGTAGCGGCTGCCACTTTTTCCGCGAGTGCGCAGGAGCGGGTGGTCAATATCTATAACTGGTCGGATTATATCGACCCCCAGATTCTTGAAGATTTCAAAAAAGAGACCGGCATCAACTTTGTCTATGACAACTATGACTCCAACGAAATTCTTGAAACCAAGCTTCTGGCCGGCGGGAGCGGCTATGACGTTGTAGTGCCGTCGGGCGAATTTCTCGGACGCCAGATTCCGGCGGGCGTGTTCCTGAAGCTCGACAAGGACAAGCTGCCGAACCTCAAGAACATGTGGGATGAAATTTCCACCCGTGTCGCAACCTACGATCCGGGCAACGAATATTCCGTCAACTATATGTGGGGCACGACCGGCATCGGCTACAACAAGGCCAAGATCAAGGAAGCGCTCGGCACCGACACGATCGACTCGTGGGCTGTGCTGTTCGACCCGGAACAGTCGGCCAAGCTGAAGGATTGCGGCATCTATCTGCTCGATTCAGCCAGTGAAATGCTGCGTCCGGCCCTTAACTATCTGGGTCTGGATCCGAATTCCCCATCGCCGGACGATTTGCAGAAGGCGCAGGACCTTTATCTCAAGATCCGCCCGAATATCCGCAAGTTCCACTCGTCGGAATATATCAATGCGCTGGCCAATGGCGATATCTGCATGGCGATCGGCTATTCAGGCGACATCTTCCAGGCACGTGATCGCGCCGAAAAGGCCAATCAGGGCGTCGAGATCGGCTATTCGATCCCGAAGGAAGGCGCGCTGATCTGGTTCGATCAGATGGCGATCCCGGCAGACGCCAAGCATGTGCCGGAAGCGCTTGAATTCATGAACTACATGATGCGTCCTGAAGTGGCTGCCAAGGCTTCGAACTACGTGTTCTATGCCAATGGCAACAAGGCCTCGCAGGAGTTCATCGACAAGGAAATTCTTGATGATCCGGAAATCTATCCGACCGAAGACGTCATGAAGAAGCTGTTCGTGCCGACGCCTTATGACACCAAGACCCAGCGCGTGGTCACCCGCGCCTGGACCAAGATCGTCACCGGCCAGTAAGAGCCAAAATACTATGGGACCGATATGTCCCGCCCGACATCGTGAAGAGCGGCCCACTGTGCAGACGGAGGGCCGCTCTGCGTCTTGTAATACAGCATAATTATCGAGAGCGGTCCCGCTTTTAAGACAGGCTTTTGGTTCCGGGTAGATCGGATAGGGGAACGGAATGGAATCTTTTGGCAGCTTTCGCCGCAAATTTGCGCCCTGGAACGATCCGGCGGCCAAGCCCTTCATTTCTTTTGAGAATGTGACGAAAATATTCGGCGATTTCACCGCTGTCGATGATCTGTCGCTTAATGTTTTCAACCGCGAGTTTTTCGCGCTGCTGGGTGCTTCCGGCTGTGGCAAGACCACGCTGATGCGCATGCTGGCCGGCTTCGAGGAGCCGACATCGGGCCGTATCACGCTGGACGGTCAGGATATGCGCGGCATCCCGCCCTATAAACGCCCGGTCAACATGATGTTCCAGTCCTATGCGCTGTTCCCGCATATGACGGTCGAGAACAATATCGCCTTCGGCCTCAAGCAGGACGGTATGGCGAAATCGGAAATCGATGCGCGCGTCGCTGAAATGCTCAAGCTCGTGAAGCTGGAGCAATATGGCAAGCGCAAGCCGCATCAGTTGTCGGGCGGCCAGCGGCAGCGCGTGGCGCTTGCCCGCTCCGTTGCCAAGCGCCCCAAGGTGCTGCTGCTGGATGAGCCGCTTGGTGCGCTCGACAAGAAGCTGCGCGAAGAAACCCAGTTCGAACTGATGGATTTGCAGGTCAAGCTCGGTATGACCTTCATGGTCGTGACCCACGATCAGGAAGAAGCCATGACCATGTCAGACCGTATCGCGGTGATGGACAAGGGGCGCATCAAGCAGGTGGCGACGCCAGCCGAAGTCTATGAGGCGCCGCGCTCCAAATTCGTGGCTGATTTCATCGGCAATGTGAACATCATCGAAGGCGAAGTGGTGAAAGCCGCCAATGGCGAGGCGGAAATCGCAACCGAAAAATTCGGTTTCCACATTCAGACCGAGACCCGCGAGGAACTCAATCCGGGCCAGAAGGTCTGGTATGCAGTGCGCCCGGAAAAGACCCGCATTTCGCGCACCAAGCCGGAAGAAGCTTCAGTCAACGCGGTGGAAGGCGAGTTGTGGGATATTGCCTATTTCGGCGATATGACGGTGTTCCACGTGCGGCTCGAAAATGGGCGCACGATTAAGGCCGCAAGCCTCAATGCCGTGCGCAAGACCGAAAATCCGCTGACCTATGACGAGCGCGTCTGGGTTTCCTTCGATACCGACGCCGGTCTGGTGCTGACTGCCTGAGGAGGCCACCATGCAGAAGCTTATCGCTTCCATTGCCAGCCGTCTCGTCATCGCAGTGCCTTATCTCTGGCTGCTGGTATTCTTTCTTGTCCCGTTTTTCATCGTCTTCAAGATTTCCCTGTCGGAAGTCGCGATGGCGATCCCGGCCTATACGCCGACCTTCGATCTGGCCCAGGGCTTCGCGTCCAACTGGGAGAAGATCAAGCAGCTTTCGTTCGCCAATTATCTCTGGCTGCTGGATGACCCGCTTTACTACAAGGCCTATCTGTCGAGCGTCCGCATCGCGGCCATTTCGACGTTTCTGACGCTGCTGGTGGCCTATCCGATGGCTTATGGCATTGCGCGCGCGCCGACGACAATCCGCCCGACGCTGCTGATGCTGGTGATCCTGCCGTTCTGGACCTCGTTCCTGATCCGCGTCTATGCGTGGATCGGTATTCTGAAGCCGGAAGGGTTGTTGAACCAGTTTCTGATGTGGCTCAACGTCATCGATACGCCGCTCAATATTCTGAATACGGATACGGCGGTCTTTATCGGAATCGTCTATTCCTATCTGCCTTTCATGGTGCTGCCGATCTATTCGTCGCTTGAAAAGATGGATTATTCACTGATCGAAGCGGCGCAGGATCTGGGCTGCACGCCGTTTGCCGCATTCTGGAAAATTACGTTTCCGCTGTCGCTCGCCGGTGTGCTGGCAGGCTGCTTCCTGGTCTTCATTCCGGCTGTCGGTGAATTCGTGATCCCCGATCTTCTCGGTGGATCGCAGACATTGATGATCGGCAAGACGATCTGGAGCGAGTTCTTCTCCAACCGCGACTGGCCGGTATCATCCGCTGTTGCGGTGGTGCTGCTGATCCTGCTGATCGTGCCGATTGTGATCTTCCAGCAGGTGCAGGCACGCGCGCAGGAAAAGGGGAAATAAGCGATGAACAACAACTGGTCCCGCTTCAATATCGCATCGGTGGCTCTGGGCTTTGCCTTCCTCTATCTGCCCATCGTGCTGCTGGTCATCTATTCGTTCAATGAATCCCGGCTTGTTACCGTCTGGGCGGGGTTCTCGACCAAATGGTATGTTGAGCTGTTCCGCAATCAGGCTCTGATGGATGCGGCTTGGGTGACAATCCGCGTCGGGCTTCTGTCTGCAACGATTGCGACTGTTCTGGGCACGCTCGCTGCACTTGCGCTGACACGCTATACGCGCTTTCGCGGACGCATCCTGTTTTCGGGCATGGTCTATGCGCCGCTGGTCATGCCGGATGTGATCACCGGCCTGTCGCTGTTGCTGCTCTTCGTGGCGATGAATTTCGACCGCGGCTTCTGGACGGTAACACTTGCGCACATCACCTTTTCGATGTGTTTCGTCGCAGTCGTCGTGCAATCGCGTCTGGTGAGTTTTGATCGCTCGCTGGAAGAAGCGGCAATGGATCTGGGTGCGCCGCCGGTCACAACCTTCATGAAGATCACATTGCCGGTGATTTTGCCTGCGGTCGTTTCAGGTTGGATGCTCGCATTCACCCTGTCGCTCGACGATCTTGTGATCGCAAGCTTTACCTCCGGTCCGGGTGCAACGACGTTGCCGATGAAGATTTACAGCCAGGTGCGCCTTGGCGTGACGCCGGAAATCAACGCGGTCTGCACGATCCTCATTGCACTGGTGACCATCGGCGTCATTATTGCTTCGGTTGTCAACAAGCGCCGTGAAGTGCAGCGCCGTCGCGACGAGCAGGCGGCATTCCGTATGGGATAGTGAAAAACAGAAAAACGGGGCTTACTGCCCCGTTCCCATTGAGGACGGCGAAATAAATGGCCGATCCCACGAGCCACCGACGAAGAAATTGAGCGGCGGCTTGGCGGGCGGATTTTCGGCCGGCTGCTGGTTGTCCTGACCGTCCGTGCTGCCTTCCTGTGGCTGCTGCGGCTGGCTGTTCGGGAACACGACTTCGCCGCTGAGCGCCAGGCTGCGATCCACGAAAGGCACAATTCCTGCCAGTGTCAGCGTGCCGTCGGATGTATCGAGGCGCGCATTTTCCAGCGTAGCCACTCCGTCGGACAGATTGGCCTTCACATCCAGACGATTGAAGGCGAGCGCAACATTTTCCTTCCGCTCAAGAGCGAAGAAGCGCTGGCTCTGCGCTTTGGTGAGAAAATCCTGCACGGCAAAGCCCTGCATCTGGCCATTGTTGAGCTGAATGGAAACATTGCCCTGCGCATTGGTCAGTAGGCCGGACCAGCGATTGGCCGGACCTTTCATGAAAAGCGAGACATTGCCTTTGCCGCTCACGAACGGCTTGTCGAAGCCAAGTGCGGTGAAGAACTGCGAACTGTCGATATCCGAGGCGTTGAAGCGCAATTCGCCGCTGGCGCTCTTCAAGTCGCGCACAATCTGAACATTGGCTTGCATGATGCCGTTGAAGGCTTTGGCATCGCCGATGTCGAAGATGGCGCGGCCACCGCGTATCTGTACCGCAGCCGCTACGCCCGTCATGGTCACGGGGCCTGCTGTAGCGTTTTGCGCGGAAAGGCGAAGATCAACTTCCGCACGATCGATAAAGCTCGTATCCACGACATCGCGGTCGTGATTGTTGCGCTCGTTCGGCGAACGCGCTCCGCTGTCAGGCAGCGGAATGAAAGCCGAAAACAGGCGGCGAAGGTCGAGCTTGTCGAAAGCCAGCGTGCCGGTCACAGCCGGTTGCTCCTGCTCCAGACCGATCTCGATCACACCTTTGGCCGGGCTGTCGCTGGCGGTCATTTCCACATCTGCGAATTTCAGCCGCTTCGGCGTCGCGGTAATAGTCGAATCCAGTGAGAAAGCGCCAATTTCGGCGCTGCCTGCAATCGGAGGAAGGCTCAGCCAGCGCACTGCGCCACTGAGCGACGGGGTCTTGGCGGTCAGATCGCCTTCGAAAAAGCGATCCTTGGAAATATTCGCCTTGCCCTGAAAGGTGAGGCTTAGCGGATTGGCAGTCAGGCTCGCGGTCACATCCGATGTGCCACCAGCCAGAAGCGGCAGGGCTTGTGCCGCAGTCAGGCTGAACTGGGAGGTTTCGTCACGCCATTTGGCGCTGCCCTTCAGCGTTGCGGCGCTCGATGTGCGCGGCCATTCCAGCGTTGCACTGACATTGGTTATCTGCTCGTCATTGGTGATTTCCGGCTCGCTGCCCGGACGGTTGAATGCAATCGTTCCATCGCGGACCACGACGCGACCGAAGGGTTGCGAAGCCTGCTGTGCAGCCTGCGCATTGTCGCCGGAGCCGCTTTTTTGCAGGGCGCGTTGCGCACGGATTGCAGTGCCGAGCCGTCCGTTGGAATTGGCGATGGCATCAAGGAGTTGCGAGAAATTCGAAACCGGGCCGTCGAGATTGACATGTGGGCGGACGATCTGCGTTTCGGAAAAGGAGATATGTCCCATGATGGCATCGAGCGGCGAGAGTTCCACGTCGATACGGTCTGCGCTCATGAGCGGCTTCTGTCCCTGATCCGTAAGTTTGCTGAGCGTCACACCATTCAGGGACGCGCGCAGAACAGGAAACACTTTCAGGCGAGGGGCTTGCTTGAGTTCGACGCTATAGCCGGTCCAGGCGCTGATTTCCTGCGCAACGCGAATGCGGATGGCATCGGTTGAGACGATGAAAGGCACCACGGCCAGCAAGGTTGCTGCAGCCGCGGCGCAGAGAATGACGAGCGCAATTATGAGGCGCATAAATCGGGGCCAGCGCATCAACCATCCAATCAATGAGTTTCATTAGAGCGCCGATCTGATTGGATCAGATCGGCGCTCTAACTGTTTTTTCGCACATCTTATCCGAAAACCGCTTCACACTTTTCGGGATGCGCTCCAAGCTGTAAACCAGCAATCGGCCAAAGCAAAGACGCTAGTGTGGTGGATTTGAAGTTCCTGTCATTTGCATGGCATCATCGTCCAGGAACTTCAAATCCGTAAACCACACTAGATGTATGACTCTTCATCTGCGGTGGCAGATGACGGAATCAAATCACCAGTGCTGCTTCTCTCCTATGGTTAATCAATTGCTGCACGGAAATTAACCCTGATTTTACAGTCGCTACCAATGAGTAAATTCTGAACGATGAATTTAAGGCGTCGTTAACCGGCTTCACGCGATAAGGGATGCAACACTGAGTGATGATCGAGCTGCCGTTTCCGGTGCTCCACTGCGAATTGCTTTCGTGTCCTTTTGTCTCTGAGATTCTGATAGCGCCGGTTCGTCCGGCGCTTTTTTTTGAGTTGAAACGAGTGGATTGAATTTGACGTTTGATTCCGACATTTGCTCGGCGTTCATATCCGAGGGATGCAAATGTCGGGATCAGACCACCAGGACATGAAAAAACCTCCCGCAAGGGGAGGTTCTTTAACCCTTGAAGGTGCCGATCAGTCGGCCAGAACGCGCGTCGGCGGAAAGGCGATTTCAACCACAGTTCCATGCCCCGGAGTGGAATCGATGGCAAATTGCGCACGATTGGCTTCCACCATGGCTTTTGTCAGGGGCAGGCCCAGTCCGGTGCCTTCGCTGCGCCAGTCTTTCGCGGTCTCGGCCTTGCGGCGTTCCAGTGCATTGACCTGCCGGAATGGCTTCAGCGCCTGCTCGACCTCGGATTTGGTCATGCCGATGCCGGTGTCGCGCACCCGCATCACGACGTCGCCGTTCATTTCATAGCTCGTCGATACAATCACCTGGCCGCCCGGCGCGGTGAAGCGCACTGCGTTGGACAGAAGGTTCAGGGCCACCTGCTTGATCGAACGCGTGTCAGCAACGATGTCGGGCAGGTTGGACTGGAAGCTCGAACGGATGATGACGCGTTCGCGATTGGCCTGCGGCTGCATCAGCGCGATGGCCTCGGCAATGGCATCGTTAAGCGAAACCGCTTCAAACTGCATGTCGAGAGCGCCAGCTTCGATCTTTGAAATGTCGAGCAGATCATTGACCAATGCCAGCACGTGATTGCCGGAACGATTGATGTCGCGCAGGTAATCCCGGTAGCGATCATTGCCGATAGGGCCGAATTTTTCGTCGGCCATCAACTCCGAAAAGCCGATAATCGCATTGAGCGGCGTGCGGATTTCGTGGCTGATGCGTGCCAGAAACTCGGTCTTCTGGCTCGAAGCGCGTTCAGCTTCCTTGCGGGCGTTGGTCAGTTCTTCCTCGGTGCGCTTCCACTGCGTAATGTCGCGCAGGACAGCACAGTACCCACCCGCATGGGGCAGTTTGCCGATGGTCATGAACAGCGGAATGAACCCACCTTTGGCTTCGCGACCGATCACTTCGCGCCCGTCATTGAGGACACTCAGAACGCCGTTGCCGGAAAGGCCATGCAGATAGTCCATCGCGGCGCGCTGGCTTTCGATGGCAAACAACATCGAGAAGAACTTGCCTTCCGTCTCGTCGCGTTCATAGCCGAACAAAGCCGAGGCCGAATGGTTCATGGAGCGGATGCGGCCTTCCGGGTCGATGAGAACAACACCGTCCGTTGCCGTGTCGAGAATGGTCTTCAGTTCTTCGACATGATCTGCAAGCGCCTGCTTCTCGTCATCCGTATTGATGGCGACATTGCTAGCGACCGGCGTTTCAGCCGGGGCGGCAACAGTTTCAACGGGTGCCGGGGCAGCAGCTACCGGCATCAGGCTCAACATAAGTGCGCGGCCATCGCGCCAGGAAATGGCATTGAGATGCGCATCGACAGGTTCTTCGCTGCCATTGGCACGGCGCAGCACCATGCCCTGTCGCGTTTCACCATCATCGCTTTCGCTGTTGAACAGCACGTCCACGCCACCCGCATCGCGAATATCGTCGAGCGATTCATAGCCAGTGAGATCGAGCAAAGCCTGATTGACGTAATGAATCTTGTCGCCCGAATGAATAATCACCGGCACAGGAAGATTGGCCAGAAGAGCGGTTTCATCGCCGTAGGTCGCTGCGGAGGCCGCAAGTGGGACTTCTTCCGTTGCAACGTCATCGATGAACGGCGCTTTCGCGTCAGTCTGTTCGACCGGCTGAGAACTGTCAGCAACGGTTTCTTCCGATATGGCAGCCGTTTCGGTTTCGGCGCGCGAATTGGCAAGACCCTGCTTGCGCAGACGGTCAGCGATTTCGCGAAACGCATTGCGTTCGGTCTTGGTCAGCCCGCCTTCGGGGCGCTCTTCGCGCTCCTGTTCCTTCAGCATGCGTGCCTGATCTGCGGCCACTTTTTCCTGCGCGCAGGCATTCAGCAGGCTGATGACCTTGTCGGATTCGCGGCGCCCCGGTGTCGGTGCGATGTCCAGCGGCGGCTTGGGCAACGTTGCAACAGGGCTATCGTCATTGGCGACTTCTTCGCTCAGCGCCAGAACGTCGTCGTCTTCGACAGATGTTGCCGTTTCAACCGGCTCGTTGACAGGCTTGCGCGTCTGCGGAATGCCACCTGCAAGCACCAGCCCGATTTCCTCCGGGTCCTTTTCGGCCTCTGCCGGACGCACCAGACCAAAGCCGCGGAAACCGGTAAACTCCCGGTCGCGGGAATAGACGGGCAGGGCGGCAAGCTCGACCGGCACGCGCAAATCCGTGCCCTCTACCGGCCACATCAACCGTTTCCCCGACCATGTGTCACGCTTGTCCAGCAGGGCCGCAATGCTGCCATCCGGATCGAAGCCGAAGACATTGGCAACATCGGCAAAGCGACGTCCAACGACGTCAGCCGCATTCGGTCCAATCGTTGCGGCAAGGTCCGGCGATATTTCACTGAAAGTGCCGTCGGGGCCTACCTTCCAGATGAAGCGCGCTGGCGGAGCATCCTGTTCGAACACAAAGTTGCGGGGCTTCGGCTGATCGGCAGAAGCGTCTTCAGTATTTGCGCTTGCTGCTGGCTCTGGAAGCATCTCTTCCAGTATCTCTTCGGCTTCACCCTGCATGGCGACAGGTGCTTCCAATGTCGCGAGGGGAGCGTCACCGACAATGAAGAGAAGGTGCATGGGCGGCGTGTCGGTCAGTCGCGCAATCGCTCCGGGTATGGAGTGCTTTCCAGCGCGGATGCGACGTTTGACGATGCGGTCGCTCGCGTCTGCGGCTTCGATGACAAGGTCTTCCAGCGTGGTGGAGGAAATGTCGAGTGCTGCAAAACGCGGGCTTGCGGCAATCACCCGGCTGCTTGCGTCAATCAGTGCAATATGCGTGCTGTCATCGCTCAGGCCGGAAATGATGGCTTCAGCGTCTGCGTCCTTGCCATCGGCAGTCAGCAGCAGCCCGGACACGCCGTCGGGAAGGGTGATGTGCGAAACGCTGAAACGGGTGAGATCGGAACGCAATCCGCCACCCAGACGAACGGAAACGGTTCGGGTTTCACCCTCCGCATTGCTGTTCGACGAGGCGATCTGCCGGCGTGTGGCTATGGGCAGATCAAGGCCGCCGCCGATCATGTCTTCCACGCGATCGAAGCCGAAAAGCTTCGCGCCGGGGCCGTTGACCCAAAGCACTGCCGAAAGGTCGTGCGTCAGCACGAGCTGCGCATCACCCTTTGCAAAGCCTTCGCGGATAGAATCCAGCGCGGCAATATCGATGAAGGGGTATGATCCTGACATACCTGTCCTTACCTGTTCTTTCGACCGCCCGCAGTGCTCGTTAACACCCTGTTAATAAGCCTCTTATGGGCGCGGGTCCACATTGCCATTGGGTATGGGCTGCATTTTCTGTTTCATTAGTTAATGTGGGAAAGGCAATTTTACAGGCTCGGGCCAATATCCAGGTTGTGCACAGCCGGTCTCCTATAATGGTTACCAGCTCGTGACCGTTCACAGCAGGATTTGATATAGAATCCCGCAATTGGGAATTTCTGAAAAAAGAGAGCTATAATCACTTGCAATATGGATCGATTCTCCGTATGTGACCCTCTGTCGGCGACGCCAGAGCGTCACGCAGCCGACACAAAGGTACGCGGTCGTAGCTCAGTTGGTTAGAGCGCAGGATTGTGGCTCCTGAGGTCGTTGGTTCAACTCCAACCGACCGTACCATTATTTCAAGCCACCAAACCCAAATTATATAGCAAGATCATCGAATTGGCGGAATGCCTGCCTGCTGGCTGCGTCTCCTTCGTATTGCCTTTATGGCCGGGCATCGCATGTGGCGCGCGTTGTCTGCGGACGAATAGGCGCCAACACAAATGCACGTCGGGAAAATACAACTCGATCCTCAGCGATTATTGAGGGTTTGAGATTGTGATCGTTCGCGCAATTGTGGAACATGCGGACCTCTGGATGATTGGAGATCGCAATGGCCCATGCCGATGAGAATGACACTGGCTTTCGTCACGAGGTTGCAGAACGAACTCTAAGGTATTTAGGGCGATCAGCAGATTCGCTGACAGCCAGAGAACAGTCTGTCCTCGCGCGACTGTCAGAGCGCCAAACGATAGCACGAGATGTAAACAGGTCGTTTGACGAGAAGCTCACCTACGGTCAGCGGCTGGCAGATAAGGTCGCCGAATTCGGTGGTTCGTGGACCTTCATAATGCTGTTTGCGCTCGTTTTGGTCGCGTGGGTCGTTGCCAATACGGTTGCGCTTGCTTTCGACCCTTACCCGTTCATCTTCCTCAATCTCGTGCTTTCAATGCTAGCCGCAGTGCAGGCGCCCATCATTATGATGAGCCAGAACCGCCAAGCCGCAAGGGACCGGTTGGATGCTGCACATGATTACGAAGTGAACCTCAAGGCTGAAATCGAAATAATGGCGCTACACGAGAAGTTTGATCAATTGCGTTCGAACGAACTCAAAGCACTTATCGAAAAGCAGCAGGAACAATTAGAAATCCTTTCATCATTGCTTTCCTCAGCCAAGACAGATCAACGTTAGAGCGCATCCTTGTCGGAAAACTGTTTCACACTTTTCCAGATGCGCTCCAAGGCTCCCTGTCCGGGCTGCTTTCGCTAGTGACTTACGTTATGTTATCCCGAATGCCACGTCAGGCTGCGGCAAGCGCCTCGGCGATGCTGTCCTTCAAGGTGAGACGCTGTTTGCGCAGGTTTGTTTCTTCTTCCTGGCTCACCGGCGCAATTTTTGTTTCGGCGCGGTGGATGCGGTCATTGACGGAATCATATTCTTCCAGAATGCGGGCAAAATGCGCATCCTTTGCTTTCAGGGCATGAATGGCATCGAGTTGGCCGGGAAACTCTTCTCCAAGTGTGTGGGGGGTATTCGACATTCTGTAGCTCCTTCCTTTGGTTGAAAAGAGCTTCGCAAGCCAGCAAGCGGGTGGCATTGATCGCAATCAAGACGGGCTGAAAGCAGCATGCCGAAACTGCATGGCTGGCATGCAAATGCCGATCTTCTAAGTCGGCGGAGCGATCCCCATTTCATGGGCACGGACCAACGAAGTGTCCGTGATGGAGAGAAAAATGTTTACCCGCTTCAATAATCGTTTCGGTCGTGCATTCGCGCAATTCGGTAGCGCCGTTCGTGCTTCTGCTGCTGTGCGCGCTGGTCAGAAGCCGACTGCCCAGGACCTTGAGACGCTTGGCATCGACGTTGACCAGTTCCGTCGTATTCAGGGTTGAGCAATCAAGTAAGCGTATGTGTATCTGAGTAAAAAAGCAACGGTGTTAGGCGTCAAGCACCGTTGCGTTTGCGTCTCGCATTCTAGCATTTAGGATGATGATCATTTTACGCATGACGGCGACAAGTGCGACCTTTCCGGGCTTTCCTTGCTGC